>Ga0114962_10000476_pt1 | contig 35609 bp, 17 predicted proteins | sample C_130820_MF_Meta_FD_87017 | JGI IMG/M metagenome (GOLD analysis project Ga0114962, IMG submission 87017) | Freshwater microbial communities from Lake Croche, Canada to study carbon cycling - C_130820_MF_MetaG | ecosystem: Environmental > Aquatic > Freshwater > Lake | place: Lake Croche, Canada...
AGGGTGGCGTCGTACAGGGTGCGGCCGGTGATTCCGAGCGTATCGGTCTCGCGGGCCGAGGAATAGATTTTGTGAAGTACCACAACGTCGGCCGCGGAAAAACTCGCCGCAAACTCCTCTAAAAGCGCTCGCGTGCGGCTGTAAGTGTGGCTCATGAAATCGAGCACAAGGCGCCGCCCGGGGTAAAAGGCCCTAAGGCCCGCCAGGGTGAGGCCGATGGCCGTAGGATGATGAGCGTAGTCATCGACAACAAGCACTCCGTTCTTATCACCGACAACTTCGCTGCGTCGGCGGGTTCCGCGAAAGCTCTTCAGCGCTTCCCCCACTCTCAGCATCCCCGGTTCTTCTACCGCCCGGCCGATCTGCTCGGCCAGAGTCACCACTAGGGCCACGGCCCCTGCAGCATTGAGCACATTATGGGTTCCCGGGAGGCTCACGCCGAGAGGCTCGGCCCAGCCAGCCAGACGAAACGACGAGGTGCCCGCGCCAAACTTCTGGTCAACGACGGCAAAACGACCCTCTGCAGAATGTCCATAAGGGACTAGCCGGATATCTTCGCGACGAGCCTGGAGGGCCATTGCCAACTGGCAGGCACCTTTTTGGTCGGCGCAGTACACCAGCGCGCCACCTTTGGGCAATTTGCAAGCGTAGGCCAAAAAAGCCGAGAAGATGTCGTCGTAATCGCGAAAATAGTCGGTGTGGTCGAGCTCGACGCTCGTGAGAAGGATGATACCGGGATGAAAGTGGAGAAAATGCCTTTTGTACTCGCAGGTCTCGGCTATGAAAATCTCTTGCCCCAGCCTGAGGGTAGCTCGGTTGTTAAAATCAGGAACCATCGAACCTACGAGCACCGACGCGCGCAACTCCAGGGCTCTTGCTACCATGCCTGCCATCGCGGTGGTGGTCGTTTTTCCGTGGACGCCCGCAACCCCGGCTGCCAGGGGAAAACTGCCGGAGAACTCGCCCAAAGCTTCCGGGTACACCTGAACCTTGAGGCCGCGGTGGCGGGCCTCGAGCAGTTCTGGATTGCTATCTGGGTTGTAAGCGGCCGAATACACCACCCTTGTAGCGTCCGGGGGCACATTTTTTGCGTCAAACGACTCGTGGTAAACAATGCCCAGCGAATCGAGAATTTCATCGGTGAAAAACTTGTCTTTACCATCGCTGCCGGTTAGGAGGTCACCCCGGTCGGTGAGCAGCTCCGCGAGAGCGGTCATGCCCGTTCCTTTGACTCCCACCATGTGGATTCTTTCGGCCATCGTGGGGCCATCGTAGGCAATCACTTGGGGAAATTCAAGCAAAGAGGTAAAAGCAACCGATAATCATTTTGTATCTTTAGTCCAAAATGTCCAATACGACCGGTCTTTTGTCGGGTTGGTGTTCTTCTGTAGCTGGTGGGTCATGCAAAAAAGTTTTTTTCTTCGGGCAGCTTCTGGTTTCTCAGCCACCCTGCGACTACTGGGTCCCTCCTGGTGCGGCAAAACTGCCATTCCGGGGTTGCTGAGGTCCTGCGGGCCTATAATTCTCCAAAGTATCCATTATCTTTACTATCTCCAAAGCTCGTTGATTTTTCGAAAGAATGGTTCTATATTGGACTTATGCGTAAACTGAGGACCTTTGTCCACTCAGTAAAAGCATTTTTCTCGGGAACATTGGCCTTGTTGGCTTTGGCCACCTGCGACGCGGGGCTCGGCGCGAAGGTCGATGTCACCGCGCCCATCCTCACAGTTATCACTCCCGCGAAGGCAGGTGGGTATTTTAAGGGTGCGCTCAGCTTAACGGGCACGGCAACCGACGACCGCGGGTTGGTTTCCCTCAAAGTGAGTTGGCAGGGCGCGTCGGGCACCCGCGAACGCGAGGCAATCTCCTCTCTCAATGGCACCTCGTGGTCGCTCGAGCTCACTTCGGGCACCGACGGAGATCTTCCTGAAGGGACGAACAACGTCACGGTCGAGGTAGCCGATGGGTCGGGAAAGACCGCCAGCCAGACCATGCTGGTCTACATCGACAACAAGCCAGCAACCGTGCTGGTAACCTACCCGCTTAGCCATGGGAACATGGGTTCCACCAACGATCAGTTCAGACCTGGGGTGACCAGCGGCCTCGACGTCAAGGGCGAGGTTTACGATGAGTCCCCGATTACTTCGGTGGTTGTCTCGGTGCTAAAGGCCGACGGCTCGAGCCTCATCCCTACCGAACCGAAGAACGCTTTGTTCACCAAAACGGCCGATGGAACCAACACCTTTTCCGTGCGGTTTCCGCTCAAGACGAATCCGGAGGCCTCGGCCTATCTGAACGATCAGCAGACCTACCTGTATCAGGTGACGGCCACAGATTTAGCGGGCAACCAGAATAGCGTCTACTACCATAGCCAAGACGTTTTCACCTTGCTGCCGCCCAACACGCCCTTTCCCACGGTCTCGGAAATCGGAAAACTCAACACAGTGGGACTACCAGGCTCGGTCTCGAGTCCGTCGAGAGTCCAGTACAACGATTTGTCTTCTAAGCGCTTAGGTCGTTTAGGCTCGGCATCTCAGTGGGGCGACTTCAAGTATGTTCAGAAGGCCGTCCCCACTATCGCTTTCTCAAACCTTGACAAAACGGCGCCACAGAACCAAAACCTACTCGGGGTTGGGTCAGTTGTCACCGGAAACATCATACCCCCCGTCAATTCCGGAGCCATCGACCTCACCTCGGTTCGTATCGAGGTTTACCGCGGCGTGGTTGTTCCCACCTCCAGCGATACCCCTGTTCTCAGTCTGAATGCCTCGAAGTTCGGCAAGTGGCCCTCACCCGGCCCATCGGTGGCCGGAACCACCGATAAGAACGAGTTGGTCGCTTTGGGCGACTCCTACGGCTTCACCATCGACCTGCGCTCGGTCGACCCTGCCGATTTCAGTCCGGGAGCGGTTCTGCCGCCAGACCCTTACTTCGTAGTGGTTTCGGCCAAGGCACAAGGGTCGGACGTCAACAGCGATTTGGCAGCGTTCTTTGTCGACAGCTCCGCTCCTAACCTGTACGAAACCAACGTCGGGCTCGGCTCGGTCTTCAAGACCGCAGGCTTCAGCTTGGGTGGACAGGCCAGCACGGCTCCTCCGACGGCTCTGGCAACCGTGACGGTAAAAGAAAACGATAGCGCTCTCCCCGCCAAAACCTTTACCTTCCCCAGTGCTTCCCAAAGTGCGGGCTGGACCATCCCCGGGCTTCCTGTAGGCGGGGCTGATGGAACCTACAACTACGAAATTGTGCTGACAACTTCCTCGGGCAAAACCTCACCGCCAGTCTACCGCAATGTGACCCTCGATACGACCCCTCCTTCGCTGAGCGTCAACACCCTCTCGCCATTGTTTGGAAGCTCGGTCGTCAGTTCCACCCTGAGCGCGAGTTTCATTGCCTCTGACTCCAACGGAGTCCAGTCGCTCCGTTGGTGGGTGGTGCCCAACCCCAGTCGACTTTCCGCCACGCCCTCGGCTCCCCAGCCGAATTGGGCCGACACGGGTCTAGCCACCTACGTCGGCAGCCTTACCGCAGCTCCCTACCTTGGAACTTTGAGCACAACCTCACTGGCCCAGGGGCACTATACCCTTTGGCTCGCGGCTCACGACCGGGCCGGAAACGAACAATGGTCCTCGAGTCCGCTGGTCGTCGATCAGTTGCCTCCCGCGCTGGCAGTCTCGAACCCCGATACCACTTTGGTCGGCTCAAGCCCGATCATGAACAGCGCCCAGTTGGCAGCGTTTAATTCCACGGGTTTCACTGGGACGATTTCCGACACTTCAGAAGCGAGCAGTCTGCCTTCCCCCGCGCTCAAAGTGACCTACACCAAGGACGGCGGAACGCCGGTTGGGCCCACTCCACTTTCTCCCAATTCTGCAGGCGCCTGGTCTTGGAAACCTTCTCTCGTGGACGGAGTCTATTCGTTCGTTTTTACCGCCACTGACTTTGCCGGACGCACGACGAGCGTCACCCGTTCGTTTTCAGTAGACACCAGTGGCCCGGTGGTCACAGTCAATGTGCCAACCACCGGCAGCTGGACCAACCTCTCAAGTTATCAGGCCATCGGCTTTGCCAACGATGGTTCCGGCTCTGGTACTTCGGCAGTTTACCTAAGAATCGACGACGCCACAGTGGACCACTCTTCCGATGTCACTAACTCGGGTTGGACCCTCGCCAACGGCACGGTGAGCTGGAATGCCTCGGTTGGCTTGGGGGCCGAAGGCGCGAAGAAACTCTGGGTCAAAGCCGAGGATGCCGCGGGAAATGTGACTCTTCAGCTAACAACTGTGGCTGGAAACACCGTGCCGGCGGTGAACTTCGGCCGTGATGTGACCTCTCCCATCTTGGGAACCGAGTTCGACGAAACCGCCATTGGAGCCGCCACGGTTAACAGAAAAGATCCGTTTGTGTTTGGTGGGGCTGGAAAAAGCAAAGCCTCCGATGCGCTTTCGGGAGTTCGCTCGCTCACCGTGACCGACAACGGCGCCAACCAAGCCTCCATTGCGGTGACGAGTGGAGAGTGGATCTACGACATATCGCCGCTACCCTCCGACGGGTATCATGCCTATGTCTTTACTCTGACAGACAATGCCAATAATCAAAGCACCATGACCCGCGCGGTCGTCGTGGACACGACTCCGGCTGTGGCGGCGGTTACCGTTCCAGCTGAAGGCTTGAAAACCAACCAGACAACTGTCAACCTTTTGGGATCCTCTAACGATGGTGCCGGCTCCGGGGTAGCCGAGGTGTGGTACCGGCTGGATGCTGCCGGTGTCGACCATTCCGGTGACTCTTATAACTTTAGCTCAGGAAACCTATCAGGCTGGACCCGGGCCACGGGGACCACCAGTTGGTCTGCCACCGAAAGTGGCCTCACCGACGGCATGAAGAAACTGTGGGTGAAGACTCTCGACAACGCTGGCAACGTCACCACCGGCCCAGCTTCGGCGTTGGCCTCCCCCACGTTCACGGTCGATACCACGGCACCGGTGTTGGAAGAAACCGCGGTGGTATCGACAAGCTATCGAAACGGTCTCTGGACCTTTAGCGGGACAGCGACCGATGCCCTCAGCGGCATCGGTAGTCTCAAGGTCACAGACAACGGGTCTGTTGCCCAGACGGTGACCGTAAGTACCGGTCAGTGGAGTTTTACACCGGCGGTACTTCCCTCCGATGGTGTGCATACCTATGTGTTCACTTTGTTCGACCTTGCGGGTAATCAGACGACTAAGACCCGGACGGTCATTGTAGACAAGACCCCGGCAGACGCTTCCGTGGCCTCGCCGGCAGCAGGCCTTAAGACGACAGCCACAAGCCTGATTCTTTCCGGTTCCGCTAACGACGGCGCTGGCTCGGGAGTCGCAGAGGTGTGGTACCGTCTCGACGCATCGGGAATTGACCACTCCAGCGACGCCTATAACTTCAGCTCGGGGGCCATCGCGGGTTGGACCAAGGCTACGGGCACGGCTACTTGGACCGGTGAGTTGACGGGCCTGCCTGAAGGCAACAAGCGGCTTTGGGTGAAGACGCTGGACAATGCTGGAAACGTAACAACCTCTGCAGCCTGCCTTGCCCAAGCCGTGTCGCTCATCATCGACCTCACACCACCGAGCCTGGGAGAATCGACCGTTGGAACCGGCTCGGTGTACCGGCCCGCGGCGTTCAACTTTGGCGGATTCGGGAGTGCTTCGAATGCCTCGGACTCGCTTAGTGGCCTTGGTGCCCTGACTGTCACGGACAACGGGGCCTCGATGGCGACCATTGCTGTCGACGCCTCTGGGGATTGGTCTTACAGCGTCAGCGGACTGGCCGACGGTACTCATACTTTCTTGTTTACTCTGGTCGATCAGGCCGGAAACCAAACAACCCTCGGCCGCCAGGTCGTGGTCGACACCATTCCTGCTTCCTATTCCATTAATGTGCCCCTACCGGGTGCCCTCCAGAAGATCAACACGCTGACGATTGCAGGCTCGGCCAACGATGGCTCGGGCTCAGGCGTGACCGAGCTCTGGTACAAGGTCGACGCGAGCACCAATGACCATAGCTCGGATGCTTACTCTAGCTGGACTAAGGCGACCGGTACCACCACTTGGTCGGCCAGCTTAACAGGGCTAACCGAAGGCACCAAAAAGCTGTGGGTGAAAAGCATCGACGGCGCCGGCAACCAGACCACGGCTTCCACCGCGCTGTCCATGGCAGTGAACTTCACCGTCGACCTGACACCTCCGTCACTCAGCGAGGCTGCCATCGGGGCCGCAGTGGTGTCGAAACGGGCAGCCTACTCGTTTGGTGGGGCAGGATCCTTGAGTTCTGCAACCGATGCACTAAGCGGTATCGATACCCTCACGGTGAGCGACAACGGCGGAGCCTTGGCCACCATAGCGGTGGATGGGGCGGGAAAATGGAGCTATTCCCCGAGCGTTCCAGCGGATGGAAATCACACTTATTTGTTTACTTTAAAGGATTTAGCTGGCAATCAGACTACCCTGACCCGGACTGTAATTGTCGACACGCTTGCCGCTGAGGTCGCGATAAACTCCCCGCTCGCGAATGCTCAGATCAATGCGACAACCGTGAACCTTGCAGGGTCTTCGAACGACGGGTCAGGTTCGGGCGTGGCCGAGGTTTGGTATACCGTTGACGCTGCCGCCAACGACCACAGCGCCGACTTATATTCCAGCTGGACCATGGCCCAAGGCACCAACACTTGGAGCGCTTCCCTCTCGGGGCTCAACGATGGTGATCGCAAGCTTTGGGTAAAAGTAGTCGACGTCGCCGGGAACGTTTCGGCTGCCAGAACTGTGGCTTTTACGGTCGACACAACTCCCCCGGTGCTGGGGGAAACTGCGGTCGGAGCGACTACAGTTTACAAGAACGGGCTGTGGACCTTTGGCGGGGCCGGCGCCCTCAGCGTCGCGACCGACAATCTGAGCGGCGTAAGCACGCTCACGGTCACCGATAACGGTGCCAACACCCAAACCGTCGCGGTGAACGGGGGCTCTTGGTCTTATCGTCCTCCAGTGTTGCCCTCGGAAGGTTCTCACACCTTCTTGTTCACCCTGAGCGATCAGGCTGGAAATCAGACCAATTTGACTCGGACGGTGGTGGTGGATACGGTGGCGCCGGTTCCCATGGTCGGTTACCCCTCCTCAGGCTGGATCAGCTCGGCCACACCCACGCTCATGGGCTCGGCGAGCGACGGTTCGGGTTCTGGAGTGAAGGAAGTTTGGTACCTCATTGATGTGGCTACCAACGACCACAGCTCAGACTCCTACACCACCTGGACCAAGGTGACCGGTACCACCTCCTGGACCAAGACCACGGCCATCCTCCCTGAAGGGCAGCTCAAGTTGTGGCTTAAGACCGTGGACAACGTCGGTAACTTCACTTCGGCGGCCGGTGCGCTGGCCACGCTGCAGACCTTCGGCGTGGATACAGTCGCCCCGAGTTTGGGCATCGACACTCTCACGGCCTACAACTCCTCCCCCACGATTTCCGGCACGGTGGCCGACTCCGGTTCCGGAGTCACCTCGCTCCAGTACAAACTTGACACCGGAAGCTACACCACCGTTTCGGTGGCTGCCAGTTGGTCGTTTGCGATACCAACAGCAAGCTTCGCGGCGCTCACCGAGGGCCCCCACACCGTAACGGTGGCTGCCTACGATGGTGCGGGTAACCTGACGACGCACTTGTCGTCTTTCAACAAAGACTCCACGGCTCCTACCCTTTCCCACACCACCATTTCTGCCAGCGGTGGTACGGTGGTGCAAGACAGTCTCCCTATCCTGCGGGGAACCCTCCAAGATGCCAGCGGCCTCGCCAACACGGCAACCTTCACGGTGGAAAACTACAGCTACGCGAAAAATCTCTGGACGAACATCCCCGAGTTTATCGCGGCTTCGCTGTCGGTAACCGGCAACCCTACGACCTTTAATTGGAGCGTCGACCTTAGTTCTTACCCGGACGGCCGCTACCGGATCAGCTTCACGGCCCCCGACATCGTCCCAGGGGCCCCCAACACCCTGAACACCAGCGCAGTCACGTTCTTCGTCAGCCGAAGCTCGCCTGCCGCAGAAGTGACCACGCCTTCCATGGGTAGCTTCCAGTCCGGCGCTTTTCCGATGACTGGAACAGTCGCCGATTTTAATGCGGTGACAGGCGTGGTGGCCAAGATCGGGAGCGGAAGCGTCGACTTCTCGTCGGGAACTACCCCAGCCTACGCGGCGGCCGACATTTCCGGGCTGGATCTCACCACCGATGTTTTTACCACTTTCCAGCACCACGGACTTAATGCCGGCGACACGGTGTACTTCTCGGGCGCGCTACTGCCTGCAGTTTCCGGGGCAACCCTGTCGGCGGCCACCGCCTGCTACGTCATTTCGGCCAACCTTTCGGCCACCACTTTCAGCGTCTCGCTCACCAGTGGCGGAAGTAAAGCAGATTTCAACGGAAACGGCTCGCAGATGCTGGTGGGTGGCCCAACGATGAAGTTCATTCCCGTTCAGGCAGTCGCTGCGTCGGGCACCATGCTCACCTCCCCTGGCCACGGTTTGACGGCAGGAAACGTCGTTTACTTCCAAGGCGCTTCGGTTTCGCCGGCCACGGCCTACTACGTTCTCGCCTCCGGTTTGACTGCTTCGACCTTCACGGTAGGAAACAGCGCCGGGGGGTCGGCCGTCACCATCGCCGGCTCCGGTTTGACCTTCACGTGTTCCAACAAATCGGTGAAGTGGCTGTTGCCAGCCCTCTCGGTTGGTGGGTTCTCCGAAGGTCCGCTCACGGCTTTCGTCCGTGTGAGCAACAGCAGTACGGGAAAAGTCAGCCAGACAAGTCGGGACTTTGTCCTTGATTCCACAGCTCCTTCGATTTCGATCGTGTCGCCTGGCCAAGGAACCCGCAGTGTCGGCAGTCTCACCCTGATTGGAACCACAACCGACCCGGGCTCAGTACCTGCGGGGGTCATCTCGACCATCCAGTATCAGGTGGGCAAGAACTTCAACCTGAGCAGCGAGGGTGGTTGGCTCACGAGCAACGTCACGGGCGGGAGCTACAGCTGGAACATCACGTTAGGAAACATGTCGGGATACGCCAATGCCACCTGGGCAACAGAAAGCGACAGCAACGGCACACCCGCGAGCGGGACTAACCTCTGGAAGCTCCCCATTGTGTTCCAGAGCGTGGATAAAGGCGGCAACGTGGGCCAACTGACCAGTTACTACCTCATTCTTGATCCCAACGGAAACGTGCCCATCGTCACCGTCACCCAACCGGCCAGCGCCTTGACCTTTGGGGGCCAGGTAAGGGTGACAGGAACAGCCGTCCAGCCTACATGGATCCACGATGTCGAGGTTGCCATCGACCCCACCGGCGGCAACAACTTCCCGGCCAGTCCCGTGGCTGTCACCGTTGCGGGCTCCACGCTTACCTCTGCAGGGCACCCGTTCACCAACGGCATGAGGCTGTATGTATCGGGAACCAGCGCACCGCAGATCGGGGGCGTCCCAGTCTCACCGAGCACTGGCTACTGGGTCGTCAACCGAACAGCCAACACATTGCAGATATCGGAGACTAGCGGGGGAACCCCAGTGACTTTCAGCGGCGCAGGTTCTGGCGTTACGGCCACGGTTTGGGGTGCTGCCACCCTAATCACCACGGGAAACAACGTCATTTGGTACTCAGACCTCAATTTCAGCGGAGCCTACCCCCAAAGTGGGGCCATCAACCAGACCCTCAGCATTCAGGCTCGCGCCTGGAACTCCCCAACGGCAGGGGGCGTAAGGGGTACCATCTCAGGAACGCTGACCAACCCCTTGACCATGACCTTCAACTCCACTTTCCCCAAAATCCAAGACTTGATGGTCAACGGTGCCACCTACTACTCCCAAATGACCACGCGCGGCACATTTTCGTTGACGGCTTCGGTGAGTTCGTCGAAGGGAATCAGCCGCATCGACGTTGTCGAGAGCAGTCCTCTTAGTGGAGCCACCAGTGTTTACGACACCGATACCAGCTTTGGCACCACGAGTGCGGCCAAGGGGTCGTTCTGGTCTTCGGTGGTGGTGCCCCCGGCTACCAAGACTTCCGATTCTTTTGTCAACGGAAACTCGGTCAAGGTCATGATTGTGGCTACCGGCTCCACACCCTCGCTCTGGACCGCTGCGGGGGCCCCCACGACCACCCCGGGAACCGTGTTCACCCCTAACAACCTCAGCTTGTCGGTGGCGGCTTCAGGAGGTTCGTTCCTAGAATCCGACGCGAGTGGGAACTTCAACTACACGGCGACGCTTTCGATCGACTCCTCTCAAATGTACAGCAGCACCACCGGTCAGTACGCCATCGACCTGCGAGCCTCCGACCTCGGATCGCCAGCCAAGGTGTCGACAACCAGCGTCGTGGTGAACGAAGACAACTACTTTCCCACTTCGTCCATCCTGTCATCTTCGACGCTGGTAGGCTCGTCGTTCAAAGTTCAGGGGACCGCCACGGACACCGGATCCGGGTCGGGAATTATCGCGGGGCTAAAAAAGATCGTGGTTTACATGGTGCGCTCGGGTGCGGTCTTGAACATCAAGTCTGGGAGCGGTCAGGTTGCTCCCGGAACAATAACAGCCAAGGACATGTCGAACGCGGGAGCCGTCGGCTCGGTGCCCTACCCGGACACCACGCTGTACTCGAATTATTTCGCCAGCATCGACAACCGCACCGAAAACGGCAGCTCTGATGTGAATGGTGACGGGTTCCAAGAAAGCCTGCTCACCAACGGCAACAGCCTCGATTGGTGGGTCCAACTCAACACCGCACAGCTTGCCGACGGTCCTGTCGAAGTTCATTATGTGGTTTGGGACAATGCCGGCAACGCCACGCACTATGTTCAAGCGGGCTTTGTGAGCAACAATCCACCCACCATTACCGGCGTGCAACTGGGGACAGACCTCAATGGGGACCAAAGCATAGCCACCGCAGAGGTCAGCCCCTCTACCTCGAATGTCAACACTTCGTTCACTGTGCGCAACAACCGGTTGTCAGTGAAGCCGACGGTGGCCTACAACGGCAGCAACAGTGCCCTTTCCTACAAACTCGAATACTACAATGGGACCAGTTGGGTCGTGTACGCCGATTCTTTCGGTTCAACTCCGTCGTTTGGAGGAACGACGAACGGTGTGACTCTCAGCAATCTGGACCCTGTCAGTCGGCTAGGCGAAAGTGTCACGCTCAACTGGGCAGCTAATGGATTTGCCACGATTCCCGACGCGGCCCTCAACACCGCTGTCTTCCGGGTCACCGTGACCGATGGGACTCTCCAATCGGCTGCGATCACCTTCAATTTGGGGATACAGAACAACGACAACGTGGCCCCCACGGTTGATTTGGCACCTATGGGCCAACGTTACAGCGCTCCTTTGGATGCCAACAACGGCTACGTTAACTTCGACACGACCAAGACTCTGGCCGCCAGCACCTACAGCGAGAACGTCAAGGTTTCAGACGGTACCGACGGGTATACCTCAGGAACCAAGGAAGGCCACGTGGAATACGCCACTCAGAGTCCGTTCAATCCGCTCAGCGTGACGATGTCGGTGCCCTCCACCGGTAGTTTCACCAACAGCGGAGCTAACAGCCTGGCCTCCGGCATGGTGGTGTACTTGGCTTGGGCCACCGCGCCCTCATCAGCACCCAATGGCGCTGGTCCGTACTATGTCCTGCCCACGCCCTCGGCAACGGCTTTTCAGCTTTCTGCCACCAAGGGCGGCGCACCCGCGTCGTTCGGTTCGGCAGGTAGCGGGCTGACCGTGGCCAGCCCCGACATTTCGGGCAAGGTGATTTTCCGTGGGAAGTTCGCCGATAACCAGCGCCTCAGCAACTTTCAAGTGACCATCTCAGGTTTCAACGGAGGCAACGCGTTCACCGTGGCAACTTGGTCGGCCACGGCCAACAGCGGCGCCGGGGGGCTGGTACCGTCCACCGGAACCGGCTGGACCTTTGCCCTCGACCCGACCACAGAATCTTTGAGCGCCGCCAACGGCCATGTCGCAAACTGGGCCTTCACGTGGGACTCGAGCCAAGTGACAGGAGTCGCGGCCAAGAATGTGTCGCTGGTGTTCAAAGTTACCGACTTCGGAGGAGGCACAGCCTCCAGTGGAACCACAGTGGACGTAGTTCCCTACATCTCGAAACTGGTCACCGGGCTTTCTTTGGCCTATAGGAATGATCCTTCGGTGTTCAACCGGACTCTCCGGGGCAATTACCCGGTCGCCGAGGGAGGCACAGTGGAGATTCAGGGCTTCAACCTCAATGGAACAGCAAACACCGGCGTGTACGTGGGTGCCACTCAGGTGACCTCGACCTACCTCGCCTTGGGCTCAGCCCTCCCCACTCCGGCCAATACCGATCTGGTTGCTACCCTTAACTCCGCTCTGGGCCTGACTTCAGGAAGCCTCAAAGTGACGGTTAATTCGGTGGACTCGCTCAACAACAGCAACTCCAACCTCAGCACTTGGAATCAGGAACCGAACAACACCAACAACAAAGCCATCCCTTCGAATCCCGCCGTGACAGCCACCAACCTCACCGACGACCGAGCGATCGACGTGTGGAAGTTCGCCAGCCCGACAGGCCACACCGCCTCAACCTTCGGCCGGATCTGCTACCCGCAGTTTAAGACCATCAAGACTGGCGGCACTACTACCGATCTGGGCGTAGCCTACGCCGATGCCGATTCCTACTTCCGCATGGTGAAGTTCCCTGTGGCTACAGGCGCCATCTCAAACTTCGCCACCTCGATCTTTGAGTTCGGCTACACACGGTTCTATATGCCGACCTTTGATACCGACACTAGTGGGCAGTTTTACGGCATGGCCGTCGACCAAGACCATTCGGTTGACGATTGGAATGGAACAACCCACGTAAGCTTCTTCGCCATTGCTCCCGGAACCGCGGTGGGACCAGCGACCAGCGGTCAGGCGGCCAATGCCGTTCACACCGCGGGAGGCTGGGCTGGTGGCGCTTACGACTGGGGAACCAATAAGCGGGGTCTGGAACACAATTTTAACGTGAACTTCGCCGCACCAGCCACCTCGACGTATTTTAACAGCCAGCGGACTCAAAACCCCGACGTGTTCACCACAGGCCCGGCGGGAAATGCCGTCAACTACCTGGTGTACTACGACCAGACTACCGACCAGCTGAAGTTCCGGTATATGAAGATCACGGGAACTGAGGCTGCGGGAAGCAACCCCGGCCCCTGGACCACATTCGATGGCGCGGTGATGCGGGATGCCTTCACAACCGATGCCAACGGTTCCCAACCCAATTTCCAGGTCTTTGGGGCGGCCGGCAGCGGTGGAACCTCTGGCCCGTATGCCACTGTGGGTGCCTGGTTTGATACTTCCCTTTCGCGGGAAGTAGCCTTTATCGCCTGGTACGACCAAAAAAACTCGGTGCTTCGCTACTCGTACAACGACAATCCCTCGCTTTCGGCGCAAAGTGGCCAGTGGGCAAGAAACATGGTAACGCTTGACCCGTCGTTTGCCGGACAATTCGTCAAGCTGGCGGTAGATGGCTTGGGCGGAGTTCATCTAGCTTACTACTCCAACGCCGGGGCCGATCTCAAATACGCCTACATCAAGGACTACAAGAACCCCCTGACAACGAGCACCATCGTCACCGTCGATTCGTTCCTCTCGGTGGGCACCAACACGTCGATCAGCGTCGTAACCAACGGCACCACCGTGACCCCCTACATCACCTATTATCTGCCGTCGCTGGACCAGACCATCTACTCCCTCCGCTATGCCACGCTGAAGGGCGGTTTCAATCAGAGCAGCTATGTGGCCAATTCCACCATCAAGAACGCCGTGGACGAAACCTCCGACGTCTTCAACAGCGTGGCCACAACGAACTGGGAAGTCAGTTCGATCCCGACAGCCAACATCCCGAAGAATTACCAGGTCGGTTCGGCTCAGGTGGGGACTGTCACCGCGCCGACCTTCTACACCGGTTACGTGACCTCGGCTAACCTCGAATACGCGCGATTGAAATGAGACGCATGCTTTGGGGGTTGGCGGCGCTACTGGCCAGTTGTTCGGGCCAGCAGGTGGTGGTTTACCTCGCCCCTGAGGCGCAGGGCCTTGCAGCGGTTCTGCCAGCAGTGTTGCCTTCTGCTGAAAAAGGAACTGACCTACATTTTGAGGTGATTCAAGGCACCTGGCCGGCAGGTCGCAAGGACGCGTTGGTAATCTCTGCCTTTTCAGCGCTTCCGGGTGAAGTCGATACGAGTGCCAGCCAGCCAGTTTTGCCTCCCCGGGGCTATCAAGCGGTTCCGGGCCTCAGCGTCGGCGACGGACTTCCCTTGTTCTTTGACGTTGTTGGAGTAACAGCCTTCGCTACCGATCTGCCTAGCGAGGTCGGTGACCAACTGAAGGCTTGGAATGCCCCGGCAAAAGGCTGGCCCAAGGTGAGTGCCCTTTCCATCGCCGGAGCAGAAACAGACCTCAGGTTGGCGTCCTGGCTTGGTGCCGGTTCCGAGCCAGAGGCCGACTTCAAGGCACAGCAAACAAAGTTCGAGGCCTGGCTGAAGAGCCTCCGCTGGGTGCCCGATTCATGGAGCTACCGCCGCGCCGACGCTGCTATGTCCTACCAAGGAGGTCAGGGCAAGGCGTTTGTTGAAACCTTTCGGGACTATTTTCTCAGTAACCCGCCCGGTTTCCGACGTTTTTTTCCGCTGGCAGTTGTAAAACCCGGTTCAACGGCTGTGGTTGGTTCCTCGCTCACGCTTCGTGCCTTCGGGAGCAATAGAGCCGAGGCTGCTGCTCATGCGCTGGCGGCAGTTCTCGCCGACCCCGACTTTCAAAGGCAGTTCAGCCAGAAGTCCGGTTGGATGCCGGCCAACCTCGCAGCCCCAGTTCTCGACTCGGCCAGCAGCTACCTGCGCAAAACGCTTTTCTCCTGTGGACTGATCAGTGTGTCAACCGTAGCCTACGCTACCGAGCAGGAGCTTTCCCGCCTCGTCCTTACAACCCCCCGATAACCACCCATTGCAGAACCGCATCGAGCAATGGACATAGGGCCCGGGAATCCGTAAAATCCATCCATGCAAAAGCGTCGTCTGGTTACCTCTGCCCTTCCCTACGTGAACAACATCCCGCACTTAGGAAATCTCATACAAGTGCTTTCCGCAGATGTTTTTAGTCGTTACTGCCGACAGGCCGGCTTCGAGACGTTGTACATCTGTGGAACCGACGAATATGGCACTGCTACCGAGACGAAAGCCCTTGAGGAGGGCATAACCCCCAAGGAACTCTGCGACCGTTTCTATGTGATCCACAGAGACATCTACCACTGGTTTGGCATTGCCTTCGACAAGTTTGGACGCACCAGCGACCGGGAGCAAACCGAAATCACTCAGCAGATGTTCCTCGACCTTGACGCTTACGGGTTCATTTTGGAACAGACCATCGAGCAACTTTACCTTCCCAGTAAGGAGATGTTTCTCGCCGACCGCTACGTGCGCGGTGTGTGCCCGGCCTGTGCTTATAAGGAAGCTCGCGGCGACCAGTGCGAAAACTGTGGGAAGTTACTGGAACCTACCGAGCTTCTGCAACCCTGGACACCGTTGGCCCCAGGAGAACCGCTGGTGATCCGGCCCACCAAACACCTGTACATCGACCTCCCGAAGCTAAAAGACAAACTCGAGGCTTGGATAGCCGAGGCCAGCGCGCGGGGCAACTGGGCCCGTAATGCTGTTAAGATGACCGAGGCTTGGATTAGGGATGGGCTCAAGCCCCGCGCCATCACCCGCGACCTGAAATGGGGCATCCCGGTACCCAAAACTGGCTGGGAAAACAAGGTTTTCTACGTTTGGTTCGATGCCCCCATCGGCTACATCAGCATGACGGCGGCCCTGCGACCAAACGACTGGAAGTCTTGGTGGCAGAACCAAGAAAACGTTGAGCTGTATCAATTTATTGGAAAGGACAACATCCCTTTTCACACGGTTGTCTTCCCGTCGAGCCTCCTGGGCTCGGGTAGACCCTGGACCATGCTGCATACCATGAGCTCGAGCGAGTACCTCAACTACGAGTCAGGCAAGTTCAGCAAAAGCGCGGGCACCGGGGTGTTCGGTAACGACGTGCAAACCACGGGCATCGCCGCCGACATCTGGCGTTTCTACCTGTTTTATAATCGCCCTGAAAAGAACGACACCCTTTTCGCCTGGAAGGAGTTCCAGGAGCGCGTGAACTCCGACCTCATCGGGAACTTGGCCAACCTCGTCAACCGGACCCTCACCTTCTACACCAAGAACTTTGGTCCGCACGTTCTGCGACCGGCAGAACACACCGGACTCTGGAAGTCCGCTCGGGAAAGTGAGGCACGGATTCGGGCCCACCTCGAAAAGGCTGAACTTCGCGATGCCCTGAAAGAGACTCTTGACCTAGCCGACCTAGGAAACAAGCTTTTTCAAGATTCGGAACCTTGGAAGCTGGTTAAAAGCGACCCTGTGGCTGCCCAGGATTTGCTGGCCAACTTGGTGCATTTGGTGCGCGACCTGGGTCTACTAATCGAGCCCTACCTCCCCACAACGGGGGCCAAAATTCGGCAGTTCCTCACGGTGGCAAGCGACCGATGGGATCAGTTGGGCCAACTCACCGGGGGACTGGTCGTGGCTCCAATCGAAATCCTTTTCAAAAAACTGGAAGACGAAGAGATCACGAAGTCGCAGGCCCAGTTCGCGGGTAGCCAGAAAGAGAGGAAGGACGCCCTTGATACGCAAGCCCCTGAAACCCCCGCGCCGAAAATCCCGGTGCCACCCGCGGAGAGCTTTCGCCAGCGAATCGACCTGCGCGTGGCCAAGATACTCGAGGTGAGGCAACACCCGGCGGCCGACAAGCTCTACATAGAACTGCTGGAAACGGCGCCGGGGGTCACCAGCCAAATCGTGAGTGGACTGGCACCCTACTACAAACCCGAGGAACTCGCTGGTCATCACATTCTCTTGGCGGCCAACCTCAAGCCCGCCAAACTCCGGGGTGAAATGAGCAACGGTATGCTGTTGGCCACAAGTCGGCTGAGCCCGACGGGAGACAAGGAAATTGTGGAGGTAATTTTCGCCGATGAAATAGCTGTAGGAACCCCGCTGGACCTCGAAGGCGATGCTCCCCGGGCTGTGGGCAGCGAGCTCAAGCCGCAGATCAGCATCGACACCTTTTTTGCCACCCCCTTGCGGATGGAAGGGGGCCAGCTGGTCACCGGCGAAGTAGCCCTCAAGGCCGGAGGAAAGGGCCTGAAAACCTCGAAAGTTCTCAACGGCGAAGTGGGTTGATCCCCCTCGTCCTTCCGTGTGACCACAGTCTTCTCAATTCATCGGCGGCCTTCCTCCAGACGGGTTGGTGGGCCTCCTTTAAGGCTAACCACGGTTGGACGTCTCTGGCTTTTTTGGTGACGTTGCAGGAAGAAAGGCCAGCGCTTCCTTTGTCGGTACTGCTGCGCCGGCTTCCTTTCGGCCTCACCCTCGCCTACATTCCTCATCCGGCTGTGCCAAACTCGGGGTTACCAGAACTGGCGCGGACATTGCGGCCCTTTTTGCCGTCCGGCACTATCTGCATACGCTTCGACCTGCTAGAGGAACTTCCCGCCGGTGGTGCAGCGCCGCCCTCGGTTGGGAGTCTGCGCAAGCCACCGGCCGATGTTCAGCCACCCGATACCGTACTTCTGCGCCTCGCCGAAGACGAGGTTCTTCTCGGCGGAATGCACAAAAAAACGCGCTACAATATCGGGCTGGCCGAAAAAAAGGGCGTCACCGTTGAAAAGGCGGGCGTAGAGGCCCTTGGCGACTGGTACGCTCTTTACCGGCAGACCGCTGAGCGAGATCGAATCGCCATCCACTCCGAGAAGTATTACCGCGACCTTTTTTCCCATGCGCCGTCGGTCTCGCTCTGGCTGGCTCGTTTTGAAGGCCAGCTCCTCGCTGGCAACATTGTGTTACAACACGCCACCACGGCGACCTACCTCTACGGTGCGAGCAGCAACGAGCACCGCAACCTGATGGCGCCTTACGCCTTGCAGTGGGCAGCCATGCGCGAAGCACGTGACCAAGGCGCTTCAGAATACGACCTGTTTGGTATTCCTCCCACCGACGACGAAAACCACCCCATGCATGGCCTTTACCGCTTTAAGACCGGCTTCGGAGGCCGAGTCGTCCACCGTTTGGGGGCTTGGGATGCGGTGATAAGCCCCTTTTTCTGGGCCCTTTGGACGTGGGCCGATTCTGCCCGAATCTGGTACTACAAAGTCTGGAAGAAACGCGGAAAAGGTAGGGCTTAAAAACCATTTGACTTTTCCGACAGAACGTAGAATCCTGTCGCCAAGAGGTATACATGCTGCATTTTGAGCTTGCTTTGTGGCCCTTTATTACCGTGGCTATCGTCAATTTCATCCTGAGCTGGTTGTACTACTCGCCCGTGGCCCCTTGGTTTAAGGCGTGGCAACTTGGTGTGGGAGTAGACCCTGCCAAACAGACGATGACGGAAGAAGAGCAGAGAATGATGCCTTTCCTGTTCGGCGGTGCCTTCCTTTCCACCATTCTTCTGTCTTATGGGTTGCAGGTCGTGGTGCACAGCGTTGGAGCCAAAGATTTCCTTTCGGGTGCGGTTATTGGTGTCGTCCTCTGGGCGGCTTTTTCTGTCACCCATAGCTTGAGCACCTTGTTTGAAGGGCGTAAACCCCAGGTGCTGATGATTAACACGGTTCTCTATCTAGTCACCTACGCAGGGTTCGGTGGCTTAGTTGCCGCCTGGAACTGAAATGAATCCGCCTGGGAGCGCAGTCTCTCTCTCCAGCCGAAGGGCGGTCGTCTTGATTCTGGGGCTGGTCACGATCTTGGGCGTTACAGGCTTAGCAGCCCTATGGTTGCAGGCCGCGCAAGCCAGAGAGTTCGAGCGGGTGTTGGAGGAGCACAAAACGGAGCTTCGCCTGGGTCTTCTTCACGATGCCCAGACCCGCGTCCAGGTGTTTTTCAAAAATGTGTACGAAACAGCGCGAACGATTAGCCTGATTCCTGGGGTGCGTAATGCCCGCGGTACCAACCGCACCAGCCCGGAGGAGGACGTGGTGGCCACCGAGAGGTTTGACCCCGAGTCCGATATCGTCGTGCGCAACCTGTACCTCAACCTTTCGAGCAATTTCACAGTCTCTGAAGTTTACTGCGTGATGGAAGGGCTGGACCCGACGAAAGGGCAAGTGCCATTTTTCATGTACGATTCGGTGGTCACCGGGCTCAGTCAAGGTCAGGCCGACGGTCCCGACAACCCACCCGCCAATGAAACTCTTGAGTACACCTACTACCCGGTGTTGCTGAAGGCTCTCAAGAAGAGCAACCCTGTGTATGCCTATCCAAGCCTTTCTTCGATACCGGTTGCCTACAGCGAGCCGATGCTCACTTGCGACAACACCCAGTTTACCTCCCTGAAGGACGGTGACCCCGCACGTACGCTTGGGTTGATTTCTTCGGTGCCGTTCTACAGTAGCAGAGGAACCTTCCGAGGGATCATTTCCGTCGTTTACCGCCTCGATGCGCTCAGGTCCCTTCTTCTCAATCTGCCCTTCTTGCCATACACGGAAGCCGACAAAACTCTGGCCAAAGAGAAAGGATTTTCCCTTTCGCCGGATCCTATCCCGTTGTTGGTGGAGGCGCCCTTTGGTGTTTTGGTCGCTGACCCGCGTCAGCTAGATTTGCCCGGTAAAGTTTTGCAAGCCCGAAGCGAAAAGAATCCTGATCTGCTTTCGGTTGACCTCGGGCTACCGGGAGGTCCTCTCTGGAGGCTGGATTACCTGATCGGAGCCCAAGAGAAAGCCGGGCTATTTGCTAAACAAAAGGCGACCGATGGCTTTCAGTGGCTCACCCTTGGCTTGGTCGCCATGGCGTTGCTGCTCGTGTTCCTGTTAATGTGGAATGAAAACCGGCGTCGTGAATCGCTTCTTCTCCAGCTCGCTGGCGCCGTGCGGGGTGTTGGAGAAGGTGATTTGAAGATCAAGCTGACGATGTCCCAAAAACGTGGAGCCGTGCAGGACTTGGGCACTTCCTTTGCGGGGATGGTTTCATCCATCCGGAAGATTGTCGAAGCCCTGAAAGCGAACCTCGAGACCTCCACCCTGGTGAGCCGGGACCTCGCTTCCTCCTCGGAAGAAGCGTCTGTTACCTTGTCGGGCATCCGTCAAAATCTAGCGGAAATATCGACGGTGGTGGCCGGGCTCGAAGAGTTGGTGGGCACAACAATGGGCGCTATTTCCCAGCACGCCCAAGCCGAGAACCTAGTACGCACCAATGTGCAGGACCTCGAACGCAGGGTGGGTCAGACGGCGAGCTTCGTGCAGATGTCGATGACGAGCATCGCGGGCCTATCATCCACCATGGGCTCCCAGTCCAACCTCATCAAGACTCTGGGCTTGGAAAGCCAGTCTGCCCGCAACCGGATGAACCATGCTGCCGCCCAACTGAGCAAGGTGCAATTGAAGGTGGATGCCATCTCAGACACCGTATCGAACATCGGCGACATCACCACTAAGACCAAGCTTTTGGCCATGAATGCGGCCATTGAGGCGGCTCACGCCGGCAGTAGCGGGCGAGGCTTCGCGGTAGTTTCACAGAATATTCGGTCGTTGGCTGAGGAAACCGAGAAACAAAGCTTGGCTATCACCTACGACCTGAAGGATCTAGTGGAGTCCCTGGCTACGGCCAACGAGGCTCAAACCTGGACGGCCAGTCACCTTTCGCAATTGCTCGACAACTTTGAGGACCTAGGGCGGCAACTCACCGACATCTCTGCGAACCTGACCGAACTCGGGAGCGGGAGCCAAGAAGTTCTGGCCGATCTGGGCGAGACCGAAAAAGGTAGCCACCGCGTGGTGGAATCTCTCAACAGGATGGAGGTTGAGTCGGCGCAACTGGTCTCGCGAGTTCAGGAATTAGTTCATCTGGCTCAAACGACCTCTCGCCAGACCCGTAATCTGGAAGCAGCGATGATGGAAGTGGGCACGGCGGTTCAAAGTGTCGCCGATGCTGGCACCAAGAATATGGCGGGCGTCGAGTCTTTGGTAGTTCAAGCCAGTCGTTTCAAGGATTAATCCTTTTCAGGCTTTCTGTTACTCCATGGAATCTTTGATCTGACGCAAGGGTTCTTTGAGGCCGGAAAAGGCGGAAACGAGTTGCGGATCGAACCAAGTACCCCCCATTTCGAATATCTTCGAACAGGCCTCGTCGAAGGGCAAGGCTTCCTTGTAGCTTCTCCGGGTTGAAAGGGCATCGAACACGTCCATGAGGGCAACGATACGGGCTTCGAGGGGAATCGCTTCCCCGCTGAGACCCATAAGGTAGCCTTGGCCATCCCAACGTTCGTGGTGGTAATACGCAATATTGGAGGCCATCTCGTCGATGCCTTCGGTACTTAGAATCTGAAAGCCATGACGGACGTGCTGTTTTTGCACTTCTCGTTCGGTCTCGGTAAACTTGTCGGGGCTGTTTTGAAGCTGGCAGGCCACACCAACTTTTCCGATGTCGTGCAGGCCGGCATAAAGTTGGATTCTTTCCACCCAGACCTGGTCGCGTCCGAGTGCTTCGGCAAGCAGTCCGCTATAGGCACTCACCCGCTCAATGTGGCTCATGGTGTCTTCATCTGAGTTCTGATTGGCGGTCTCAAGCGCAAAAATCATGCTTTTGGTGAGTCGGGCAATCCTGCCTTTCTGCTCGATGATGGTGGAACCTTGAAGGCGGCGGCGGTAGGCCTGCCGGATGGTAAAGACCAGTTCGTCGATGCGCCAAGGTTTATTAAGGTAGCGGTACAGGCCAGCAACGTTGACCGCTTTTTGAATAGCCTCCAAGTCAGAATAGCCGGTGAGCATCACCAGTTGGGTCTCGGGGCTCAGTTCACGGACGGCACTTAAAAGCTCATGGCCCCTGAGACCAGGCATGTTCTCATCCGAAATCACCATGACCAAGTTTCTGCCCTCAAGCAAAAGACTTCGCACCAGCTCAAGTGCCTGATCCCCATCGGGAGAAGTTTCGATTTCAAACTCTGAGCCTACTTCGCGCCGCAGTTCCACCCGAAGGCTTTCAAGGAGAAGGTTCTCATCGTCGACACACAGCAAGAGCGGCTTGGACATTTCAACTAGTGTAGGCACCGTGGGTGACTTGATCAAGGAACCCTTTGCAGATCGCTCGGGAGTTTGTCCAAATTTGCTGGGCGGCCTCGTCGCGATCGACCCCCCAAAGCGACGCCGCGACTTCCAACACCTCGGTAATATAGGCGCTCTCATTCGCACGTTGGGGGTCGGCTCTCCAAAGGGCCTGGGGGAGGAGGTCTGGTGAGTCGGTTTCCAGCAGCACACGGTCGCGGGGAAGGGCCTTGAACACTTCGGGGAGCCGCAGGTTTCGGGTCCGGGTGAGTGCTCCCGAAAAAGAAAACCAGGCGTTCAGGTGGAGAAGTTCGTCGGCCACCGGCCAACTTGCCGAGAAGGAGTGCAGAACCACCGGAACCTCACGGTGTTTTCTACGCGCCAGGTACCAGTTTAAGCGGTCCCACGTACGCCGGCAATGCAACGTGCACACTCGTCCCAAACGACCTGCGAGAGCCAGTTGGGGTTCGAAAGCCGCCTCCTGAAGGACTAAGTCGGGGCCGGCAGTTCGGTCAAGGCCAATTTCGCCCACCCAAGCGTGGGGCCAAGCTTGGAGGCGCTCCTCCAGCGGGCCAAGCCAGTTTGAGGAGGTCTGTCCCTCAGGGAGGTACCATGGGTGGACACCAAAAGCCGGAATAACGCCAGGTTGAGTTCTTGCAAGGGCTTCGACGTCGTCCCAGTCACCGGGCTCGGTGCTGCACACCACAAAAGCTTCTACTCCCGCCTGGCGGGCTCTGGCAAAAACCCCCTCGCGATCGGCGGCGAACGCAGAGGCTTGCAAATGGCAATGCGCATCGAAAAGGGGCATGGTGCCATGATAGACTATCACCATGACACCCGAAACCCCTTTGGCCCCCGGTATCTGGCGCCTGAGCTCCAACCTCGATGAGGAGGATCTGCCACTTCTGGAAGGTCTGTGGCCCGTCCCCCACGGCCTTGCCCTGCACAGCTACCTGATTCGTGGACTCAAAACCGTGGTGATCGATCCCTACTGTCTCGGACCTTACGGTGTCGACGAGGTGGCCGAAGATCTGAGCCTCTTGGGCTTGGGGTGGCCAGAGGTGGATGCGGTGGCGTTTACCGGTGCTCACCGGCAATGGAAGGGGCCGGTGCCGGTTTGGGGGGCTCAACAGGAGAAGGATCTCCTGGAAGCCGGGTTGCAACAGTTACCAGGAATGCTCTGGCACCCGTTCACCGGAGTCCTGTTCTCGGGCGTTCACTGGGCGGGGTTTGGAGCTGTGGAGGACACTGTATTGTCCACAGAGGCTAACGGAACTGAAGCTCGATTTTACGACGATGAAGCGCTTCGATGGTGGGTAACTCATCCAAACTCCTCGGGGCAAGTTCCCGATGGAACTCGGTTTATCGCCCCGGCGCACGGCCTTCTGTGGCCAAACCCACAGGTCGTTGTCGACCGCGGACGGGCCTGGGCTGGCTGGGACGGAGCGGCCGAAGACGACGTTGCCGTGGTGTGGAGCGATGCGCCCGACCAAGACGAGATGACCTTCGACCTGCTGGCGGCTTTGCAGAAGCCTGGCTTCGGAGTGAGCCTCCTGCGGGTTCCTACCGACCACGAATCGTTTGTCAGGGCTGCTCTACGGCGCGCCTCCGGGCTTGTGATGGGTCCCACGACCGACCAAAATCTCTTGGCCGGACTCTCCAAAGTCCTCTGGCGTCCGGTTCCTGGAGAAGATTTGGTGGCGGGCGCTGAGGCTCTCTACCGGGACATCGAAGCGAAATGACGGATCTTTTGCTGCTGTTTGTGCTGGTGCTGCTCACAGCGGTGCTGGCCGCGTGCGCTTTTGTCCTCTACAGGCTTGGACTTTTGGATTCCACGATGAGGTCTGACCTCGAGTCCATGCGCCACACGGTCGATGAAAGACTGCAGAAGTCACTCGAAAGCCGATTGGGCGAGAGCTTTTCGCAGGTAGCCCGGCAACTGGAACAGGTGCAACTAGGCTTGGGTGAGATGCGGACCCTGGCCGTGGGCGTAGGTGACCTCAAGAAGGTTTTGGCCAATGTGAAAACCAGGGGAATCTTGGGAGAAGTGCAACTGCGAGCGTTGCTGGAAGATTTGTTGTCGCCTGGCCAGTATGCGGCCAACGTGATGCTACGACCCAATAGCCGTGATGTGGTCGAGTTCGCCGTGCGCCTTCCCGGCCCCGATGACACGGCCCTTTGGTTGCCCATCGACGCCAAGTTTCCCCGTGAGGACTACGAGCGTCTCCAGGCGGCGGCCGATGCCGGAGACCCTTTGGCCCAAGCAGAGGCCCGCAAGCAACTCGAGGTCCGCCTGAAACTATTTGCTAAAGAAATCAGCGAAAAATACCTAGAACCGCCTTTCACCACCGACTTTGCCATCATGTTCCTGCCCTTCGAAGGGTTGTTTGCCGAAGTGCTCCGTCTCCCGGGGCTGTTTGAGCGCCTCCAGCGCGAGTATCGCGTCACCATAACCGGTCCAACGACCCTCTCAGCCTTCTTGTCGAGCCTGCAGTTGGGCTTTCGGACGCTTGGCATCCAGAAAAGGTCCGGAGAAGTCTGGAACTTGCTGGCCAGCGTCAAGTTCGATTTCGGCCAGTTCGGCGAACTGCTCGACAAGACGCGCAAGAAGCTTCAGGAAGCCACCAGCAGCCTCGACGACGCAGGGGTGAAGAGCCGAAAAATTGAGCGGTCCCTGAAAAAAGTCGAGGAAAACCCGCAGGAACTCGAACTATAGCGTGTCAAAAGCATTACATTATACGCATGCGTAAATTTGTTGCGGTGTTGTTGGTCCTTTTGTTTGTCGTGGCTCCTTCCGGCTGGTCGAAGAGCTATAGCAGTGGCAGATCCTTCGGCTCCTCGAGCTTCAAGAGCATTCAGTCGCTTAAAACTACCCCCTCGCCCTCTGCGGGGTCCACAACCTTGCCCCAAAACCGCTCCTCAACGGTGTTGGTACCAGGCTATTCCGCTCCCATGTTCTTCTGGTTCCCTGTTGGCGGTTTTGGATCGTCGCCCATGTCCGCCGGAGGTGGGGGTTGGCTGCTGGTGCTCATTCTGGGGGGAGTCGTCCTGTTCTTCTTGTTCCGTCCTCGGCGCACGGTGATGGCCGAAGGCGACGACGGAGAGGAATTGGAACTGTTTTACCAGCGTTGTCAAAAGAACCTCAACCATCTTACTAATGTTTATGTGGACGCTCAGACGTGGCTTGAACGACTGGAAGGAAAAATCCCGGACTCGCAATATAAGGATTGGAACGACCGTTACACCCGCATCAGCGTCGAAGATTTTACCAAACAGCTGGAGGAAATCCGCCTGCATCTGAATCGCGGTGAGCAGGTTGCCGCGAGAGCCAAATTGTTCTCCTTTGATGAGGACGCTGTTGCCGTGTTCGATTTTCTTCAGGAATTGGAAAACAGCGTAGAAGATCTCAAATAAACTGAAGTTCGCTCTCTAAAGGCGCCGATCTTCGGGAGTAAAGGACCCGCAAGGACTGCAATCCGTTGTGTAACCGCGGGCTTGGCTGCCTTGCCAAGTGCTGTTCCAGTTGCAACAACGCGTTTTCCAATTGGGTCCGATATTTGGCGAAAGCTAAGCGGCGGAGTACCTGCAAGAGCCTGACTTCAAGAGCCCGTCTCTTGGGAGCACTTGTTTCCTGGTCCAGCAGCGAATACAAAACTTCGGCTTCTTCGTTGGGTGCGTTGAACTGCGAAGCCGTGAGGCCTACTTCAAGCGCTTTCAAGTCCACATCCAACCAAGAGGCCCAGTTGGGCACCTCAGAAATCTGGTAGAGTTTCCAGGTAGGCAAAACACGGCCGGCCACTTGGAGGTCTGTCCCTCCCCCGTCAAAAGCTGAGCGAAGGCGCTGTGGATGAAACCGTCCCTTGAGCAATGGCACCAAGCGCTTCTCGGCCAGAAAGCGCTCGACTCGGGCCCGGCTCAAGCCACTTTCTCGCGCTCCGGTATCCACCACCAGAGCAAACTCAAGGTTGTGTGCACGTCGCGAAGGGCTTTGGCGCCCACCTCGGTACACCACGTAGTCCTGAACTTCCAGCGTGACGCGGCCGCGCGTGGCCAGCAATTCGTGGAGTTCTTCGAAGTCGATCACTCCCTCGGTGTTGTAGCTGACGACCAGAGTGCGCGCATCGACCGCATCGAGAAGCGAGCAGAGCGCGGCGCTAGAGGTTTTGCGCGAACAAAACGGGCTTCGGGTTTCTTTCCAATCGGGCCGAATGCCAGCCACCCGTTCGGCTATGGGTCGATCTCCCCGGGCTACAGTGTTCAACAGGTGATAGTTCGATCCGTACTGGTGCTGGTTATAGGGAGGGTCGAGGTAGCAAACTTCGGCGCTGCGACGACGTACAAACTCCAAGGCATCCTGGCAGAACGCAAACGCCGGGAACGGTGAATCCCACAATTCAGGAACTTCCAGCTGCATCGGGGAAAGGATGCGCGTAAGGGCGTCGCCACTGTGGCCCCCATAACCGGCATGAAAGCCCTTGAAGACGCCGCTGGTATTGGAATGCACGGAGGCTTCGTAAAGGAGCAAAGCCAGAAGGAGGACCTTCGGGTCTCCCATTTCGGGCCCGTAATCGTCTTCCAACCGTTCCCGTACTGCGTCGAGGAACAAGGCGTTTTCACGGGTATAAAACAGCCTCTCCCCAGGCCTTGGATTTTGCGTCTCCCGTGGTGCGTAATGCAACGCGACGACTTCCTCTCTTGGCTCTTTAAGAGCATTGAGCTCGCTAAGGACCTTTTCCAGACCGCCCCTAGAAGTGAACAAGTCCTGTGCCTCCCGGGGCGTCAGGGTGAGAAAGGCACGATTGATCACCCACGAATAGGTTTCCCAGTCGTTGGCGTGGACCTCAAACCCTAGGGTGCGTGCCAACCGGGCTACAGCGCCACTGCCTGCGAACGGATCGAGGAAGACGCCCCGGCGTCCAGCGTTCATGCTGGCCCGCTGCTCGAATAGCCGGCCTAAAAACGGGAGCAGGAGGCGCTTGTTTCCAAGGTAGGCAATCAATTGTTGTTTGAGGTAAGCAGCCACGCGTCAGTGTAGACGTTCGCCTGCCTCCTTGTCCAAGCGGGGGTCGGAGGCTAGAATTGAGTCATGACCCTTTCCAGCCTGCTGGCTCTGGTTCCCGAGGTGGAAGTCCACGCCCCGGATGACAACTGGAAGAATTTTGAAATAAGCGGTCTCGTGTACGATAGCCGCGAAGCGGGACCAGAAACCCTGTTTTTTGCTTTACCGGGGACCCACACTGACGGGCACAGCTACCTTGCAGAGGTGGCCGCCCGAGGGTGCCGCGCCTTTGTGGTCAGCGCTCTCCCGTCGGTGCTTCTTCCCGCGACTGTCGTCTTGAAGGTGGCTAATACCCGGAAAGCCTTGAGTCCTTTTGCAGCAGCGTTTTTCGGAAATCCGTCCCATGAACTTTCAGTCATCGGCGTCACGGGAACCGACGGCAAAAGCACCACGGTGAGCTTCATTCACCAACTTCTGGAGCTCTCTGGGCATCGAGCCGGTTTCTTTTCCACGGTGGAATGGAAAACGGGTTCAGACATAGAGGTCAACAAGTTTCGTCAATCAACCCCCGAGGCGCCGCTGGTCCACCAATCCCTGCGTAGCATGCTCAACAACGGGTTTCGCTATGCGGTACTGGAGAGCACCTCCCACGGCCTATCGCCTCTGACCAGCCGGTTAGCCGATGTCCGCTACGCGGCGGCAGTTTTCACCAACGTGACACTGGAGCACCTCGAGTTCCATGGCAACGTCGAAACCTACCGGCGCGACAAAGCTCGACTATTCGAGGCTCTTACCGTCGGGCCCACGGGTGCCTTCGGGGTGGTCAACGGCGACGATCCGCATGCCCAGTTGTTTGTTGAGGCTGCCGGAGACCGTGCCGTATTCCGCTACTCCACCCAGGATCCAAAGGCTCACCTCTATGCCCAAAAATTGGAGCCTTCTGCCGATGCACTGGAGATGGACTTGGTTTGGAAGGGGCAAGTCGGCCACTGTCGGCTGGAGGTTCCGGGCAAGGTCAACGCAGAAAACCTGATGGCCGCGCTGCTTACCGTGGCCGGACTGTTGTCGGTGCAGGGGCCACTGGTTACCCCTCTGGATCTTTTGCCCTTGGTGCCGTTCATCAAGTCGCTCAAGGGACGTATGACCCCTGTTCGGGCTGGGCAGCCTTTTTCTGTGATTGTAGACTATGCCCATACACCCGGCGCCTTCGAAAAGAAACTCCCCGAAGTGAAGGCCGTTACACCGGGACGGCTCATCGTCGTCTTTGGCTCGGGAGGCGAACGGGACCGAGCCAAGCGGCCGCTGCAGGGTGAGGTGGCCGACCACTGGGCCGATCTGATCGTCCTCGCCGATGAAGACCCTCGTTTGGAAGACTCTATGGCCATACTCGACGACATTGCGCAAGGGATACACCGGAAGATACTTGGCGAGAGCTATTGGAAGATACCTTCCAGGCGGGAAGCCATGCGACATGCGTTTTCGCTCGCCCGCGCCGGTGACACCGTACTTCTCTTGGGCAAAGGTCATGAGCAGTCTCTGGTCACCGCGCAGGGTAGCCAGCCTTGGGACGAGGCGACTGTCGCCTTCGAGCTTTTGTCATGAAACTGGCCTCCCTCGTTCTGCTCCTGGCTACGTTCGCGGGTGCGCAGGAGACTCTAGTCCCGGGGTTCCCGATGGTGCCACCTCTGCGAGAAAGGGTCATGAGCCTTGATGATCAGTCTGGTTGGACCCTGCGCAAGGGCGACCAGAACGCGGTTCTGGCGGTGGTTCCTACCGACGACAAAATTGCCGTGGGACTCGCCGGGGGGTGGTTGCTCATGGGCGCCGACCTCGAGTACCAGAGCTCTAGTTTCGACTTGTTGGGGACCCCCAACCTTGCAGGTTCGCCGTATGCCCAAGCAGTGGGTCCCTTGGTTGTTTTCGCCACCTCGAGTCCGGGTGACCTCGTGGTGCTTTACCCCGACACGGCCGTTACATTCCGGCAACCCCTGCCCTTGGACGGCCTGAGCCAACTACTTGTCACCGACAAGGGTTTCCTGTTTGCGCAGAGCCGCCGCGTCTCCGGAAAGACCCACTGGAACAAAACCCTGCGGGAGGAACAACCACTTCCTTTTTTTCCGGCGGATCTCACTGCCGGTCCGGATGGAACCCCTTGGGCCGTCGACAGCTTGCAAGCCCGACCTTGGCACCTCGACGAGGGCTATTGGCGCCCGCTGGAAATACCAACTGCAGCGGGCCGCCTGGCAAGCCTTGCACCCTTTGCCGATTCCACAGGCTACCTTGCCAGCGGTGCTGGCTGGGCGGGAGCCTTCCGCACCAATGGTACCACTCTCTGGCTACGTGACAAGGATTTCTCGGGAAGGCCTCTTCCCCGCGACCTTAAGGTACGCTCGGGCCATGGCAAGATCTTACTGTGGTCGTCTATGGAACGCCGTGTTTGGTTGTGGAGTTGGAAGGCTGGGGGACTTTCCGGAGCCGTACTACCACCGACCGCAGATCGCCTCGCCGACGACGTGCGGGGTGAGGTCAAACGGTTGGAAGCCTTGGGCAGCGTTCCCGAAGCCCTGAACCTGAGCCAATACGCCATCGAACTTTCCACAGCAATGCTCAAGGTCCAACCTTTTTCCGACCTTTGGAAAAAGGCGAAAGAAGAGTTCTCAGCCCGCCGTCAGGAACTCAAGGAGGAATCGGTGGGCACTGGTGTTTTTACGATGACGTGGGAGTCGCCCTTCGGTCTGCCGTTAGGCAACTGGAATTGGGAACCCGACGCTCAGTGGGTTGGCGTGAAGAACTGGCGGGCCGAAGTGATTCCCTACCGCGAAGGTAGGTCTTGGGATACTGAGGACTTCCGCCTGGCGATGACGGCAACCCGTACGCCGTTTCCTGGCGCAACAACCTATACCGGAAGCGGCTTGCAGTGGCCTTCCTGGCTGAGCGTCCGATTGCGACCGGACGGAAGCGACCAAGCCCTTCACTGGACCCGCCTCCCTTACCCCGAACCGCCTCAGCGTTACGATTTGCCTGTGGAATAGGGATGAAGCTTGAGAACGGCAACCCAGCTCTGCCAAAACGCCGGGTGGTTGGCAAGTCTTGCTGAGAAAAGCCTTGGCCCGGTTACTGAAAGTTCAGTGGAGGTGCCCAAACCAGAACTGCTGGTTTTCCTGCCGTTACGCCCATTTCGGTCAAGCGCGACAACTCCTCTAGCACCGGGCCAGCCAACTGGGAAATCTGCCTAACCACACCGGAAACCGGAACCAGTTGCTCCAAACCGGCCATGACGTTAACGATACCTGGGTACACGGACCGGAACGCAAGGGGAGTTCCCAATCGTTGTTCCAGCCAAGACTTTGCGGCTTCGAGGCCGCCTAGATCATCGACAAGCCCACGGTCCAAGGCTTCACGACCGGTCCACACCTGCCCTTCCCCCACAAGCTTTACCTGCTGGAGGCTCATTTGGCGCCCCGTGGCCACCACACCCAAAAAGCGCTCATAGGTGGCGGAGATCTCCTCGTTCAGGGCTTTAAGGTCATCGGGACGCAGTTCACGTAATGGATCTGCGAAACCCGCCTGAGGCGAGAGTGCAGCCGAATCGGGGTGGATGCCCAGCTTGTTCAGAGCAGAGGATATCGAGGGAGCCAAGGCGGTAACGCCGATAGAGCCGGTTATGGTGCCCGGGCGGGCAAAGATGCGGGAGGCATAGGCAGAAACATAGTATCCGCCGCTGGCCCCGGTGTTTTCCATCACAGCCACGACGGGCTTCCCGGCGGCGACCGTAAGTCGCACCTGCTCGGCTATCTCATCGCTGGTAATCACGACGCCACCGGGGGAATCCACCTTCAGAAGCAAGGCGCTCACAGTGACGTCGCCGCGAAGTTTGGCTACCTGAGCGGCGGTATCGCTCCCTATACTGACCCCTGGTACTCCCGGCCCGGTAATGATATCCCCCTGGAGGGTAACCACGGCCACAGTCTTGGCCAGCGGCGACGGTCCCCAGGGAACATCTACGGACCAGCGGAGGTCGTCGATAAAGGAAGCTGCCGGGTGGGCTTTTTGAAGCGCCTGTTCGAACTCACTCCGGTATTCCACCGCATCGATCAGACCCATGTCTTTGGCGCGGGAGGCCAAAAGGTAGGGCCCGCCATTGACGGCCCCGGTGGCTGAGGTGCGCAACTTTGACCCCCGGGAAAGAGACAACTCCCGGGTCAATTGGTCCTGAAGGTCGCCCAACAAGCGGAGGTTCATCGCCCGCTCGCCAGGGGGCATCGACGAAAAACTCAAGTCATTGCTGTAGCTCTTGGTGTCCCACGGCGCGAGGTTGGTGAACTGTATTCCCAGTTTGTCGAGCAAATCCTTGTAGTACAACCGCTCCGTCTCGAGGGGGTGGACTTCGAGCGCCCCGTTGGGATTCAGCGAAATCCGATCAGCATGCGACCAAACGGCCTGAAAGGCAGCATTCGCCCCGTAACCGTCGGCATAGACATACACTTTTTTTCCGGCTTTCTGCAGGGCGTCGAGCCCTGCTGCTACAGCCTGCGCATCAGCAAGGCCGTTGAGGGAAGGTGGGTTTTCCAGAGCTAACGCTACAACAGAAGGGTCGCGGGAAGCGTGGTCCAGAACTTCCAGCAGGTCGGAGACGGTTGGCCGGGAAAAGCCGCCCAGCAGGGAAGCCCAGAAGCCGGGCAACGAAGGGGCGCTCGCAAGAGACGGAACATCCCTCAGCCGAAGAATATGGGGTACCCAGGGCCAGTCGGCCGTCAGGTTCTGGCGTCCACTAAAAAGGGCGGCTCCGGCACGAAACTCAAGCGGTGCGGATGCAGCAGGTAGGGAAGCCCACGATTGGGTGGGGCCTAGATTCAGGGTAAGTTCAAGGCCCGGGGTTTTCTTTTCCCAGTCGTACCAGCCACGTATATCCAACCATGGAAGTGCTAACCGCACACCCAGACTTTCCGGGACGACGGCGAAAGATGAATTGGTGCGAGCATCGCCGGTGAGGGTCAGCAGCGAGCTTAACCCTTCTCCAGCCCGAGCGGGGATTAGGGCCAAAGGACGCAGCGCCAGTCCTAAACCAAGGGTGGGCGCAGTTCCAAAGGTATCATTGGCTGTAATTCCCAACGAAAACAGGTCCACCGGCCGCCACAGAACGCCAAAGTCGGTGGTCATCGAGAGAAGTGTAGTTGCACTGTAGCGACTAGTTTTGTAACCGACCGCCAGCGGCGCGCCAAAACTGAGGGAGGTTCCCACGTCCATACGCGTGCTCCCGGCGAAACGATCCAGTCGAAAATTGACCAGCGGACTGAACAATAACACGTCCTGTGCTCCCGCGGGGTCGGTAGCGTCAGGAGCCCAACTGTAACCGGCTGCCCAGGGCGACTCCACTCCCCAGGAAGCGGGGTTGTCTCCGAGATGCCACAGGCTGCCATCGTCAGCACGGAACTTTGGGTCTAAAGAAGGATCGGTAGCCGACAATTCAACGCTGATTGCTACCAAAATGGCCACCGCCGCCCACAGCGAGGATATCCTCAACGGGGCTTCCTCAAGGCTTCGTCGATCAGCCGGTCGAGAAGAGTGGGGTAGGTCATTCCCGAGTGAAGTACCATGCGGGGGAACATTGAAATCGTGGTAAATCCGGGTAAAGTGTTGATTTCATTGAGGGAAATCGCTCCGGTTGAGCGGTCGATGAAAAAGTCAACCCGGGAAAAGCCCAAGCAGTCGAGGGCTCTGTAGGCGTTGACGGCTAGCTCGAGGATGCGGCTGGAAACTTCGGGCGCCAACCGCGCCGGAACCTCCAAAGCGGCACCATGAGGGTCGAGGTATTTGGCTTCGTAGTCATAGAACTCGTGGTTTGGCACCACCTCCCCGGGACCAAAAGCCTCTGGCTGAGACACGCCCAAGACGGCCACTTCGATTTCACGGCCGTTGACGGCCTTTTCGACCATGACCTTGGAATCCACGGCGAAGGCGGCGTCCATTGCCGGACCAAACTCGGCCCCATTTGTTACTTTTGCCACCCCCACCGAGGAACCCGAATTGGCTGGTTTGACAAAAAGGGGCAAGCCCAAGGTCGTGGAGCACCTTGCAAACAGTGCGGAGCAAGCCTCCGGGGAAGAATCCCTATCGCGGTGTGCCGTCAGCCAAGGCACCACAGGGAACCCTTGTTGCTGCCAAATCTGTTTGGCGAAGTCCTTATCCATGCCCAAAGCACTGCCGACCACACCCGAGCCGGTGTAGCGAACGGCCGCGCAGTCGAGGAGGCCTTGGAGCCGTCCATCTTCCCCTTGCGTACCGTGGGTGACCAGAAAAGCAACATCGACAAGGAGAGTTTCACCCGCGACGGCAAGCCCTACACCCGGGATCACACTAACCAACTGGCTCCCGTCGGCCTTGACAGCAGGCAGGGGAAGCAGCTCCTGCAGCTGCCGGTACCAACGGCCGTTGCGGTCGATACCGATAACCGTCACCTCGTATCGGGAACGATCTAGGTGGTTCAGCACCGAGGCAGCTGACAGGCACGAGACCTCGTGCTCGGCAGACACACCGCCAAACAATAACGCGACCTGAACTTTGCTCATAATCTTTTGTATCCCGGCCATTGGAAAAAGCGCAAGCTTGAACTCTTGAGGCCACCTGTCTAAATTGGAGGGATGACGGCATTTTTCGAGGCAATCACGGAGTTCTTGATAGGAATTCTCTCCGGGGACCCTGAGGCGGTTCGTTTGCGCAGCCAGCTTAAGGAGCTGGCAAACACCGTGGGAGAGTCTAAGCCGACTGTGTACCAAAAGTCGCCGGAAACACTGTTGCCTGCCTTCGCCGCGAGCTGGTTCCAGCTTTACCAACTGCTGGTGCCGTTGTCGGAGATGTTTTCCAAAACGATTGCAAGCCCCGACCGCCTAACGGCCGAGGCTGCCCTTCACGCTTTGATCGAGTCAAACTTGGAAGACAATGTAGCCCAAAGGCGATCTAGCTTGAGTTTTTCCTCGCTGACGGAGCGTTACGCGTCAGCTCGCAGCGTGGAGCAGGAAGCCCAACTTGTCGCCCACGAGTTTGCCAGCCTGATCACCGACGTGCAAAAACAAGACACTGAACGTTGGCAGCAGGACTTTGCCTCACTTTTCCGCCTGCGTTACCTGGCCTTGCATACTTGGGCGGCGTTATTTAGTCACTTTGGACACAATATTTCTTCCGGAGCCCGTGAAGTGTCTTTTCATGCTGTGGAGGCAAAACACGTAATTCCCGAGCTGATCGACCTGTACTTTCTCGTCGCGGAGTTTAACCTCCTTCCCGGGGTGGAACCCCTGTTGGGAGGACTGCTTGAAAAACTCAACCCCGCCCGAGCCACTGACAACAAGGAGAAGCTGAGTAAGATTCTCGCCCGCCTCAGCGAGTTACTTCGCGGTCCCTGTTCGGCTGCACTTCTCCTGAATCTGATACGGCTTATCCGAAAGGACCCCACCAACCAACTCGAAAATCTGGTGATCAAGGAACGCTTTATCGCCGATTACCTCACCACACTGAACGAACGTTGTGGCAACGATCAGGAGCGAGCGTTCCGGGAACGCAACGAATCGAGCAGAGAAAGAGATATACAGTTACTTTTTGAGGGCCGGGATTTGGAGCATTTGAGCCACTACAGTTCGTACACCAACGAAAGGTTGTCTGCGGTGGGCCTGAGCTCACTCACTTGGGTGAAGCCCTTGGAAGTGTTGCTGACCTTTGCCAAAACCGAGTTAAAGGGGAGTTATATCTCTGCCGTGAAGAAGGTTTTGATGGGCGGTATCTTCACCTCCAAGGACTGGCAAAGCCAGCTGAGCGACTCTATGTATGTGGTGGAAAAAATCACTACCAATCTGGTGGAGTTTGACACCTCGCTAACCCGGGATGGCAAAGTTTCCTTGGTCCCGCTAGAAAAATACCTGAGCGGCCAGGTACCAGCGTCCACGTTGTCTCGCCAGATGGTCGACAACATCAATCGGGCAGCTTCCAACCTCCTCGAGGCCGAGTACAATGGTTTGTTCACCCTGTCCAAGAGAATTCAAGACCTCCTAAACGACCAGAAGTCGCCTCATCCAACCTACATCACCAACATACGCTCCATCGGCGGAGCCAATCAGCGCGAGTTTATTGAATTTCTGATTCAGGGCTACAACAAAAATATCCAGTTGTTGAAAACATTGTCGTATTATGTTGTGGCGAAGGAATAAAGGAAAAACCCGACCGGCTGGAAGTCTTTCTAGTATTCCTGATAGTTGGATGGAACGACACCGTTGGCTTTCCAGTGTTGCAGCGGAAGTTCAAGATCCTTGATCAGGCCACTGCGGAGGTCGAGCACCCAGCCGTGCAGGCGAGGGTAATAGCCACCTTGAAGCCCAGCCTCGATCAGCCTTTCGATTTCGCTTATCTTGAACAGGTTTTGCACTTGGTCGACCACGTTGAGCTCAGTCAGTCGGTCAAG
>Ga0114962_10000478_pt1 | contig 35569 bp, 29 predicted proteins | sample C_130820_MF_Meta_FD_87017 | JGI IMG/M metagenome (GOLD analysis project Ga0114962, IMG submission 87017) | Freshwater microbial communities from Lake Croche, Canada to study carbon cycling - C_130820_MF_MetaG | ecosystem: Environmental > Aquatic > Freshwater > Lake | place: Lake Croche, Canada...
AAATTCTAAATCAGTAATGATTTGAGCATCCACTTCTGCAATTGTATTTTTGGCTTTAATACCATCGCTTGGATTCACAATTTTATTCAATATAATAGGAACTTCACCATAATCCCTACGCAAATCAAAATAAGCAAAGGCACGAATTACTTTGGCTTCGGCAGTGTTAACCATACTCCCTTGGTCTGTTGCTCCTGATTTTTCTACATCTGTAATTAAATCATTACAGGCAAATATTAGGCTAAAGTGACCGTCCCAATTCCCAGCAAACTCCGTTGCCGAATATTGGAAGTTGTCCATTATATTGCCGAAAGTTGCAGCATCTGTAGGATTACTCCCTTTAGCAGCATCATCGGATCGAATACTTTGGAACCAATACCGATTCCAGTCGGTAACCCCAAATTGAGTTCGGATTTTTCCATACAATCCAAAAGCTTTTTCTTCAAAGCCACCTGCTTTCAAATCACCTTCGGCTGCAATACCCAAGGGCTTCATATCCAAGAAAGCATCATCGCTACAGGAATTTATGGCAGGTAACAGTAATGATGCAAGGAGTGTTATTTTTATGATATTTCTACAATTTTTCATTTTTCTCTTATTTAATATTAAAAACTAACATTTAAACCTACTGTAACCGTAGATGGAAGCGGATAGCCCCCTGAATCCCTACCAAAAGAAACAGGTGATCCTCCTGCTTCGGGAGTAAAACCAGAATTGTTTTTCCAAGTAATCATGTTTTGTCCGTTGATAAACAATTTCAATCCTTGGATATAAAATTTACTCAATTGTTTCGCATCGAAATTATAGGCTAGTTGAATGTTTCTCAATCGGATATAACTACCGTCTTCGATCATATAGGTCGAATTTTGCTTGTTATATCCCGATCCGTCGTTGAGTCTTGGTTCCCAATTCGAAGTCCCTGCTCCTGTCCATCGGTCTAATCTTTCGGTTCGGTAGTTAAATTGGGCAAAAGTGGAACCATTCCCCCAATCTCTCCATACTTCATTTCCATAAACCCCTTGGAAGTCGGCCGAAAGCGTGATGTTTTTATAGCTTAGACTTGTTGAAAAACCGTACATAATATCAGGGGTTGGATTTCCAATAATTTTTCGATCATCAGGAGTAATTTTACCATCCCCATTTATATCTTTAAACTTCAAATCTCCGGGACCGTAATCACCCAATGCGCTTGGTGGGGATTTCAAAATATCATTATAGGATTGATAAACCCCTTCTACAACATAGCCATAAAAAGAGCCAATTGGAGCGCCTGCTGTTAAAATAGAAGGTCCCTCAAAAACTTGGAAGCCGTCTTCGTAAACTGACTTTACGTTGTTTTTTAGGGTTGTTATATTAGCACTCAGGGAATACTGAAAATTTGCTGTTGGTTTATCGTTCCAAGATGTCGAAAACTCAAAACCTTTATTTTCTATACGACCTGCGTTGGTGTAGAAACTTTCGCTTCCTAAGCTAACGAAGGTCAATAAATCCTTAGTATTTTTATTAAAGTAGATCGCTTCAAATCTCAGTCTGTCTTTCAAAGTTCCCAATTCTAAACCACCCTCATAAGACGTAATGGTTTCCCATTTTAAATTTGGGTTATTTCTATAGGCCAAAATATAAGCTGGAACAAGAGTTTGACCAAAAACTGCCGAAGAACCGGTTGTATAGCTAGGATAGGAAGGATATTGAATGGAAGTATATTGATTTCCTAATTCGCCATAAGACCCTTTTAGTTTTAAGGAGTCGAAAATGGTTTGATCCTTCATAAAATTTTCTTTGGTTATTTCCCAAGCGGCACCTAATGACCAGAAATTCTGGAACCTGTTCTTTCCACTGAAGGCAGAAGAACCATCTCTTCGGAAAGAGGCATTAAGGATGTATTTTCCAGAATAATTATAGAGTGCTCTTGCTAAATAGGAGACCGTACCATTTTCATATTGACTCGAATTGGATCTACTGGTAGAAGGATTACCGTAAGGATAAACATTTAAATACCACCATCTTTTGTCGTTAGGTATCGGATCTCCATTGATATATTGAGAAATGCTACCATCTATAGATTCAAATCCAAAATAATAGCGGGTATAACCGGTCATAGCAGTCAAATTATGATTACCAAAGGACTTGTTATAAGTAAACAAATAATCTTGTTGGGTTTTTTGATAGGTATTCGAATATTGATTAACAGCCGTTTGAGAATTACTACCTGCCAGCGTAAGTTGATCTGTTTCGGCAGAATAAATATTAAAAACGGGAGAATACCCCCTGCCTTTGTTGTACCCTAAATCGGCATAATAGGCGGCTCTGAATTTCAAGCCTTCTAACAATTTTATTTCTGTAAAGACATTCGTCACAAAACGTGTTTCTCTATTCAGTTGGGTTCCTTGAGTACCTTGAACGTATAATAAAGGATTTCCAATTTGGGCTCCACCAATTTGAACTGGTAATTGATTGTACACACCTAAAGTTGCATTAAAGGGATCTACAATTGGGGTGGCATTCAGGGCAGCACCAAAAGAATGCAATTGAGCGGGTCTGGCATCGACGCCACTAAAACCAACACCCACTTTAATAGCATCCGAAAGTTGCAATTCATTATTTAAATTGAAAGTGAATTTTTTATATTTTTCATAATCGATAAGACCGGCTTCATCAACATATCCGGCTCCCATATAAAATTTGTTTTTATCGGTACCATTAGAAACACTGATATTGTGATTGATAATTAAAGCATTATCATTTGAAATTGCGTCTATCCAATCAGTATTCCCTGTGAATTTATCATAATAAGCATAAGGAGCAGCCCCTTCATTAATTCGCTGTTCATCATAAAGAGTTTTGAACTGCGCTGCATTTGTTATTGATGGTTTAGAAACAATCGTTTTAACACCTACAGTAGTGTTGTAATTAATTGTAGTTTTCCCTGCTTTGGCTCTTTTAGTTGAAATTATAATAACGCCATTAGCACCACGTACTCCAAAAATTGCCAAAGAAGAAGCATCTTTCAAAATTTCCATGGACTCAATGTCATTTGCATTGATAAAATTAATGTTATCTGTAAATATACCATCTACTACATACAGCGGCTTGGTATTGTATCTGCTCACCGTACCTCTAATTCTGACATCGGGTTCCGCTCCCGGTTCCCCTGAATTCACAATGGACAAACCAGCAACTCGCCCTTGTAAGGAAGCCACAGGATTTGTGTTGGGTTTATCGGCAAGTACTTTACCTTCCACACGTACAATAGAACCTGCCAAATCTCGTTTTTTAGCGGTACCATAACCAATAACCACTACTTCTTTTAATTCGGAATCTTTTGATTCTTGCAAAGTAATAGTCATGTATTCTGGACTGGCTTTAACTGAAAGCGGGTTAAAACCCAGTCTGCTAATTTTGAGTAAGTCTCCTGTTTTAGCATTGATTTGGAAGTTTCCATCAAAATCGGTTGCAACAGTAGCTTTTGAATTTGATGCGAGAATATTGGCTCCTGAAATTCCTAATCCATTTTTATCAATAACCTTCCCTTTGACAACTTGTGCAGACATGAAAGCCGGAACAAGAATGATCGTTAATAAAAAGATAATACTATTTCTCATGTGTTACTATTTAGTTTAATTGGAGCTAATTTAACTAAATACATCGTTATAGTAAGAAAAATAGAACACTACACAATTACATCATAATTGGTATGATCGTGTAAATATTGATTTTATTGAAAAAATGAATAAAATTAGGAAGTAAGATAGTGCGAATGATGTAGTATTGATGTAGTGCCTAATTAGAATAAATCAATAAATAGGGATAAATTAAACAGTATGTGTAATAATTAAGCCGCTTTACAGTAGTAATAAAAATGAATTAAGATTATCTTCCTGATTGAGACCTAATTTTTTTCTCAATCTGTAGCGCTGTAATTCTACCCCTCTGAAAGAGATATTCATCATAGGGGCAATTTCTTTGGAAGAAAGATTCATTTTAAGGAAGATACATAGCTTGATATCTTTAGCGGTTAATTTAGGGAATTTTTTAGACAGCTCCAGACTGAACTCATTGTGAATCAGATTCAGATTTGTCTCAAAAGTTTCCCATTCGTGTTTGTTGACCGCGTTAATTTTAATTGCTTTTTTGATTTCGCTTTTCAATTTATTGAAATCTGTTTCTGTTTCCAGAATTAGCTGAATCGTGTCAATCATTTCCGTTTGTTTGGCGATAGAAAGCGATTTACCTGCTACCTGAGAAGATTTTGTTTTAAGTTCCAGTTCCAGAATATGTTTTTCATATTCCTGCAGGTTCAATTCATTCTCTGCTTTCAGTTGAAGCTCCAATATTTTCTTTTGGTGCTTCATCTCTTCTTCTTGAAGGGATAGTTTTTGGATGTAGCGAAACTTATTCCATTTGTAATAGAGATAGGTAATAGTCGAAAATACTATTAAATATAGGAGGAGCATCCAAGAAGAAGAATACCAGGGTTTCAGGACCACGAATTTAAAATTAGCCAACTCCAGATGATTTAAACCATCATTCGCAAAAATCTTTAAATTTTGCTTCCCACTATTTAGATTATTTAACACAATTAATCCATTTTGAATGGCGGTAAAAGAAGTATCATTATTAATCTTGTAAAACAGATTGGGTTTTGTTTCTCCAAATTTTCCACTAATTACATTGATTTTTATTTCGGAATTAAATTTAATTTCCGCATTATTAGCTACTAAATTATCATCCACAAAAGCCTCAATAGCTAATTTAGATACTTTATTTTTCTTGTTTTTTATTTGCAGTGATAAGAATCCATCATCAAGATTCACTAAATAAGTATCCTTTGTTTTAAATATTTTCAAGTAGTCGTTAATGATCTTTCCTTTATAGTATTTTTCCTGAATTAGATTCCACACAAATTTATTTTTATCTGCATAGATAGTATACAATAAACCCTCGCGAACAATAATAAAATGGCTGTCGTCTATTCTAACAATGTCGGATATATCCGGGAAATTAGCATTAAATAACTTATTTTTTTCTAATAGATTCGCAATCGAATTAAAGGAATACCAGGACTTATTTATATAAAAAAGGATTTCATTTCGGAACTCGAATATTTTTACTCCAAAATCATTGGCAATCTTATTGAGCTGACTTACATTTTCAATACGGGATGTTTTATTTTGATTGTCTAAGATGATTCGGTACAATCCTTTGTAATTATCGGCGGCCCATATTTCATTATGTCTGTTTTGAGCCACATACTTAATCGGTTTTAGCAGGCCTGGTATTTGGAAATTCTTAGATAAATTAGTGCTATCACTATACACCTGCACACCGCTATAGGTGGCTTGTAAATAGGAATTATCAAAATTACTCCTACTCATGGTCCAACCACCGTTGATGCTGTTCAACTTCTCAAAATGCCCCTTATCATAGGTAAAAGTCCCTTCATTGTGACCTATAAGAAATTTATTGTTGATTTTATTAATATTCCAAGCTTGACCCTGAGAGTTGGGCAACATATAAAATTTATTCGACTGTTGTTCAAAAACACCATGATTGGATGCCATGAGATAGCCATTTTCTGTTTTAGCAACAGAATAGACCGAGCCTAATACCCCTGAATTATCATAAAATAAGGCTATTGGAGAATTCACTTCTACATGAGCAATCCCATTGTCTAATCCAAACCATAAATTTTGTTCTTTGTCAATACCTATGCTCAGTACGGAATTGTTCATGAGCACATTAGACCTATTGATATTGATCGTTGTACCCTCCTTTAAATTAAGCAGGTAAATTCCGTTTGCAGCTGTTCCTATTACTAATTTATTAGTATTTAAAAACTGAGCGGCATTGATTATTGATGATCTTAAAATTTGATTTAAGGGATTTTTCCATGGGCTTAATACGCCTTGATCCAGCACAAAAACACCCTTCTTTTTGGTAAAAAAATAGGTTTTATTCTGGTATTTCTGAATAGCATGGATGACATTTTTTTCTAAAAGTCCCAGACCGTTTATCTTTTGAAGTTTGGCGTCTGTCAATCTATAAATCCCTTTTTCAACGGAGGCAATTAGGAGCTGATTGTCTACTACAAAACAATAGGAAATTAGAAAAGGTAAGATGGTTTTCTTTATTTTTTGACCATCATATTTGAAAATGGTGTTGAAGGATTGAAAATAGATTTGATTCTTAAATTTGATAATTTTCCAGATCTCTTCATTTTCGTTTTCCCCAAAGACTTTGGCTTGATTTGAAATGGAAACATAATTCATTTTCCCTTCTTTACGGAGCCAATAACCAAACTCCTTATAAGAACCGGAATAAATAGTATCTCCAACGGCTAAAACAGATCGGATTATCGTTTTATTGGGTAGGTTGTATTTTTCCCAGTTTACGCCGTTATAACGCAATAAATAGTGGTGATTGGCAAAATACATGGCCTTATCAGCCCCCTGACTCAGGTTCCAAATTTGGTTGTCTCCTTCGTAATTGGATTTGTTATAATTTTCGACAAAAGGCAGCAATTCCTGAGAAAACACATTTGCTGTGAGTCCGAAAAAGAGAATAATTTTTAATACTGTCGCTTTCAATCGTTTGGTTTTAATTTCCAAATATAAAGAGATTTTATTGATGCTGCGAGTGTTGTGTTAAAAAAACACCCCTAGAAAGTACGGTTTCGAATTTACTATTTTCCGTCTACAAAGTCCTGTAGGTATTCGAATCTGGGTGTCAGGTGGCCGTTTTCGGTAATTTTAGCTCTTTTTAAAATACCGTCTTTGTCGCCATTAAAAAAGGCCGGAATGACGTGTTCCATAAACATTTGGCCAAAACCTTCACTGGCATCTTTTGGAATTTCGCAGGGTAGATTGTCTACCGCCATGACTACAATTGCTGCCGGGTGAAACACATCGACTTCTTTATTTTCGCTCGGTAAGTAACCGTAAAAAGGCTCCTGAATTGTTGAAGAACGAATCGTTGAAGCTATTGGGCCATTTACATCACAGGAAATATCAGCCACCACTTTTATTTGGCAGTCTTTAGAAAGCAGCATTTCGCGAGTGAGTATGTTTGGCGCTTCATTGGCATGAAAATGCCCTGATATGTATATTTCGGTTAGTTTGGTAAAGCGTTCGAAATCGGAGACGTACTGGGATGGATTGTGGTAAAAATCATTTCTATCTAAAACTTGACCGTCTTTGCGTTTGTTATAATCCAGCACATCTATTTGAGCATAAACAGGCTCCGAATAACGTTTGGTCAAATAATTTTCGACCGACACTTCTTTCATTTTAATGGCGTCTAAAATTTCTTTAGCCCCATTTCCCACTTTACCACGACCGCTAATCAGAATTTTTATAGGAGGCAAAATAAGTCTTCTCATTTTTTCAATCAAGGCTTCTTTCGCTGAGAGCGATTCGGCTTTTGGGATTGTAAAGAGACCGAATTTTATTCCGAAAGCCCGAATCCCATTATAGGTTCCTACTATTCCGGCATATCTTCCAAAACCGATAAGGCGATTCCCTTGGGCATCGATGATCGTTTCATGATCATAGAAGTCTATTTTTTTTTCTAATAATGCTTGTAATAAGCCTCTGTTATAAGGTTGCTTTTTGATGGTATGCGAAAAGAAGAAATAGGATTTATTGGGAATCAAGGCATCTACCGGAACTTCTTTCACGCCGAAAAAAACAGCACAATCGGAGATATCTTCAGCTACGTCTATACCTAAATCGGAATACTGGGCATCGGTGAAAATTCTGATATCCGAACTTTCCACTTTAATTTCAACTTCAGGATGTTCTTTTTTTAAGCGCACTAATTCCTCAGGGGTAAAAACAACTCTGCGATCTGGCGGGTTTTTTCTTTCTTTTATAATTCCGAATTTCATCTTTTATACCTCCTTTTTTGTTAGGAATTCAAATATACAGCTTTAGGAAGCTATTTTCTAGCCTTTTGGATATTAAAAAAAGGAAGGCATTAGTATTTGAGAACCAATTAATTGCCACTAAACATTTTTTAAATTTACGAAATCGTTAACAAATTTACTTTTATTTAGTGTTTAAGTTTGGCTATATTTGTGTTTTAAAACACCCCAATGACCTCAAAAATTTCCATTATACTAGTAGCTTCCCTACTCTTCCTATCCTGCAAACAAGAAAAAAAATCAGATGATTTAGTAAGTGATCTCTTTGACAATTCACTACCTAAAATGATTCCCTCAGAGGAAACATTCCCTAAACTCGACGCTAGTTATGTGAATTCCAAACAAACCGCTGTCGCTGAATTTTGTAATAAATATTGGAGTAATCCCGACAATAATTTGAGTGTATTGGTCGCTAAGAATGGGGAGATTATTTATGAGCGTTATCAGGGAATGGCCAATCGGGATAAGAAGATTCCTATAAGCAAAGAAACTCCTATACATATTGCTTCGGTAAGTAAAGTTTTGACGGCGACTGCTATTTTACTTTTAATCGAAAACAATGATATTGAGCTTGATCAAAAAGTGAATACTATTCTGGATCATTTTCCCTACCCTAAAATCACGATTAGAACCCTTTTAGATCACCGCAGTGGCTTGCGAAATTACGCTTATTTTACGGAGGACAAAGGCGTTTGGGACCGGACTAAGACACTGCACAATCAGGACATCCTTGATCTTTTTGAACAAAAAAACATTCAATTGGAATCGCCTACGGATACGCGCTTTGCCTACTGCAACACCAATTACGCCATGTTGGCTTTGGTTATCGAAAAAATCACTGGATTAAATTATCGGCAAGCCATGAAGGATATGATATTTACCCCATTAGGGATGAATCATACCTATGTTTTCGATTTCAAAAAAGACCTTAAAACAGCAACTCCTTCCTTTAAGGGAAACAATATGAGATTAGCGATGGACTATCTGGATGATGTTTATGGTGACAAAAATATCTATTCCACCCCAAGAGATATGCTCAAGTTTGATATGGCCCGAAATGCGCCTACTTTCTTAAGTTCGAATTTAAGAAACAAGATTTACAAAGGGTATAGCAATGAGCGTAAGGGCACCAAAAATTATGGGCTTGGGATTCGCATGGTGGAATGGGAAACAGGACAGAAATTCTATTTCCACAATGGCTGGTGGCATGGTAATACTTCTTCTTATATCACTTTACAAAAGGAGAAAGTCACTATAATCGCTTTGTCTAATAAATTCAATCGCAACATCTATGCTTTTCGGAAAATCGCTCCCCTTTTTGGAGATTATCCGTTTAAAGTTGAGGACGAATAGTATTAAATAGAGTAGAAGAGTTCTCCAAAGTTAGTAGTAAAATAATAGCCACTGATTCACAGATTAAAAAATGTTATTTGAGCTGTGTTCGAAGCAATAGTTTATAGGCGAAGTAAGCTCTGATATGAAATCGAACTAAAGCTTCTGTAATCTTAACCATAGAAGATTAAAGTGAACGAGCCTTTATAATTTCTTTTAGCAATCGCCTATTTAAGCTCGTTTAAGCATTGGAAATGGCATTTTAATGTCTATCTTTGCCAACTGAATTTTGGTCTGATTTTTGAAGACAGGATTCTGATTTATTTTGGGGTCGACTGGTTTTGACAGCAAGTCGAATTGAAAAGTAAGCACGTCGAGAACTGGGACAATTCTCGTAAATAAAAGGTCTTATACTTTTTACACGGCGAAAATAACTACGCTCTAGCTGCATAATCTGAATTATAGTAAGATTAGCCTCGTTCCTATCAGATAGGAAAGCAGGATTCTCCTTGAAAGCCTTGGTTTGTGGCGTTCAGTTTAGGAGAACCGTAAAAATAAACCTAGATTATCAGAAGCTTCGGCTGGTTTTCAAAATTAAGAAGATAAGTGTTTTGTGGCTGTTCCTGACCTGGCAAAAACATCGAAAACCCAATCAGGGAATAAGCGTGTAGAAAGTTTTTTAGTTGCTTGTTTGGACCCGAGTTCGATTCTCGGCGGCTCCACTGGATGGGATGATTGAAAAATCATCCCTTTTTTAATTATACAAAAGCAAACCTTTTTCCTTCATTAACAGGTGATTATTAGACAATTAATCCTTCGGGGCAATAGCCTCAGGAGTATCTTCGAAAAAGCACATAGCATTTAAAAATTTTTAGAATCTCTTTATCCTATTATCCAATACCTTGAGATACTTCTCTTTCATAGTATCAGACAAAAAAGACACTTCTAGAAGTTCAATCCATTTCGACAGACTTTTATTCATATCAGATAAAATAGTGTCAATAGTTTTATCATTAAGTCCCAGATGTCCTTTTGCGTAATATTCTATTAATTCCGTTGATTTGAAATTGCTCTTTTTACCTTTGAGAGATAGTGCTAACTCTTCCTGCGGATTTTTAATAGAAATGGAAGAGTTTAAAAAGTCATAGACTGGGGTCAAAGTTGTTTTTCTTGCTTTTGTAATAACTGAAAAATTTTTTAAATGCATATCTTCATTAGCCGTTATAAAACAGAATAAAACTCGCTTAAAAAAATCTGCTTTCTCTACAGCAGGAAAAGTGCAGTATTTATCAATCACTTTGACTAACTTTTCCATAGTATAATCATACTTGGTATCTCTTGAGCTTCCTGTCAATTGTGCAAAATCTTCCGTAGCATATTTTTTTCCTTTACTGTATCTGTCAAATCGTTTGATAAAATAAGAAAGACTCCCATCTTTTGAATAAACCAATCCATGAAGAGGCACATCAAGCCCATATACTTTTGCCATCTTCATAGTTACATCTTCATTTTCTGGCAATTCAGGAAAGATGTCATTTTGAGGTTTTATAATATAATTACCAAACTGATCTACAATTTCAAATTGTTGATTTACCACTGAAATAACAGCACTTAATTTAGGTTGAACTCCTTGAATAGATAATTTCTTAGCACGATTTGCCGCTTCTTGCCTTTGTTCAGCAGCTGTAAATGGTAAATCGTGTAATGTAGTAAGTTTAGGAGCAATCATCCGAAGTCCCTTTTCACTATATTTTTCAGTGCCACATAGTTCGTAAGTTATTGGACATCTATTCATCTCTCCATTCCTTTACCGTTACTGCTCCTACCAAATCATTTCCTGTTGCAATTAGTTGTGCGAAATAATCATATTTGTCAATTTTACCGATTTTTAACAGCCCTTCTAGCATAATTCCTTCTGGCAACAATCCTTCAAAAAAAGACGGGAATTTGGCAAATGAATATGTTTTAGTATTCAAAGGCATTGTCAGTGATACCGATTCGCCCTCATAATTGTCATCATAAATAAATTCATACCCTCCAGTAGTATTCTCACTCAATATTCCTGCTCTTTTATCGTGAACAAATATTATTGCTTTTTTCATAATTATTTATTGATTGGGCTTTTAAACTGAACTTCAATATTTAATACTTTTAGAACAGCTAAAAGATTATTCCAGCTAACTGTTTCTTTATTTTTCTCAATATCAAAAATAGTAGTCTTCCCTACTCCTGCTAGATTAGCCAATTCTAATTGTGTCAATCCTGCTTGTTTACGATGCTCTTTTATGAAGAGACCTAAATTAAAATCATCCATTTTTACCGCTTTAACAGTAAAAATAAACAAATACGCTTTACAACACAAGTATTTTAAAATAAAAACATTGTTTTTACCGCTATAACGGTAATTAATACGCAATTAATAGACAATTGGCTTAAATAAGAGAAATAAAAGGTTGTTTTACTGTTATACCGGTAATTTTAAAAAAATTCACTTTCTGTTGCTAGTACCTTAAAATTCTAAAAAATTGAATGCTTCGAATAATCTATCGTAATTTCTACCTACACATAATGTTCGACCGTAAATTAGAGTTCGACTGTTGAACTGTAACATTTCCTTCATATAAACCTTTTTTCCTTTAAAAAACTTAGAATTATTAAAAAACGTTAAAGTACTTAGTTAATTTTTTTAATCTTAAAAAAATACGATCAAAAAACAACTAATTAAAATATTAAAAATCAACACATTAAGTCATAATTTTAAGCTGTCAAAAAAAGTTAAGATCGGTATAAGGTGTTCGATTGTAGTCCCACCCACTCCACTTTTTCTCCATCTATAGCCACCATAAGCCTGTAAATCCTAGGATTTACAGGCTTTTTTGGTTTTCGTACTACCCTTAAAACACCATTAAATTAGATCTTCGAGGGTGCAAAATCGAGGACAAGTTCCTATCTAATATAATAAAAAAGCCAATCCGTTAAGGACTGGCTTATTAAGTATAAAAGAGATTTTTTATTTCCAACCGCCACCAAGGTTTCTATATACATGAACCACTGCATTGAGTTGTTCTTTCTTAATTTCCATAAGTTCTAGTTTTGAATCAAGAGCATCCCTTTGGGTCATTAGTACTTCAAAATAATCAACTCGAGCCGATTTAAACAAATCGTTCGATACTTCGATAGAGCGATTCAAGGCTTCCACTTGTTTTGATTTCAAGGAATAGCTGTGCTCCAAATTAGTTATTTTAGACAGTTCAGTGGAGACTTCAAGATAGGCATTAAGAATTGTACGTTCGTAATTGTATAAAGCCTGTAATTGTCGCGCATTAGCACTATAAAATTCGGCTTTAATAGCATTTCGATTAATTATCGGTCCAGCGAGATCACCTGCCAGGGAATACAATAGGGATTCCGGCAATGAAAATAAATATGATGTTTTAAAGGCTTGTACACCTAAAGAGGCTCCTATAGCAAGTGAGGGATAAAATTCGGCACGCGCTACTTTAACATCTAATTTTGAAGCGACTAGTTCCAGTTCGGCCTGTTTAATATCGGGACGATTGGCTAATAATTGAGGTGGAATTCCAGAACTAATTGAAGCAGGCACTAAGGTCATGAAGGTCGATCGGTCTCTTATAATTTCCTGTGGATAGCGCCCCAGCAGGAAGTTAATTCTATTTTCCGTTTCTGTTCTAGCCTGAAGAATCTCATATTCTTTATTCTGTGAAGACAAGACCTCCGCCTGAAATTTTTGAACGGCTAATTCGGTAACTCTAGCGGCTTCTTTCTGTACTTTAACAATTTCAAGGGCATTTTTTTGCAATTCGATATTCTGTCTTACTACATCCAATTGACTGTCAAATGACAACAATTGATAATAGGAATCTGCTACCTCAGCAATAAGATTGGTCAACACAAAGTTTTTGCCTTCAACGGTTGCCAAGTATCTGCTCACCGCTGCTTTTTTGGAGTTGCGGAGTTTTTTCCAAATATCGACTTCCCAATTGGCATAGGCCGAAAGGTTAAAATCAGTTAATGCTTCAGGCACTCTTTTTCCAGGGATGATATTTGCTGATGCATCACCTGCACCTTGACTGGTATAGGTTCCTACTTTTTCTACACTGGAACCCGCTCTTAGTCCAACTGTTGGTAACAAAGCTCCTTTACGAATGCGAATATCATTCTTAGCTATTTCTATATCCTGCAAAGTTATTTGCAAGTCTTGGTTATTTTGAATTGCAGTATCAATCAAATCAGCCAGATTTTTATCCTTGAAGAAATTTTTCCAAGGCGTGCTTGCTGTATTGTTCGTGTCCTTAGTAGAACTATAGGACTCAGGAAGCGGTTTGTTTGTTGCCGACTCCACTACTGCTGGTGTTTTACAGGATAGTATCAGTAAGCAGGAAAGCAATACTGAATAGCTAAAATAGTGAATTTTATATTTATTCATGATAATTAATATCTTCGGTTAATGGATTATTGTCTTGTTTTTTGACCATTTTAATTTTGGCTGCAATAGAACCAAAAATGTAATACAAGCCCGGTATAAGTAATACCCCAATCACGGTTCCTAAGAGCATTCCCCCCAAAGCAGCAGAACCAATGGTTCGGTTCCCAATTTTACCAGGACCTGTTGCTAGTACAAGAGGAACCAATCCAGCTATAAAGGCAAAAGAAGTCATTAAAATAGGCCGGAATCTCACCTTGGCTCCTTCCTTAGCCGCTTCTAATATCGTTGCACCCGCTTCGTGTTTTTGAACGGCAAATTCAACGATCAACACGGCATTTTTACCCAATAAACCAATAAGCATTACAAAAGCAACCTGAGCGTAAATATTATTTTCCAATCCACAAAGCGAAAGCAATAAGAAAGATCCGAAAATACCTGCTGGAAGGGATAGAATTACTGCAAACGGTAATACAAAGCTTTCATATTGGGCTGCTAAAACTAAATATACAAAAAGTAAACAGATTAGGAAAACAAAGATTGCTTCATTTCCACGACCCACCTCATCTTTGGAGATACCGGCCCAGTCGATACCAAATCCTCGAGGTAATGTTTGTTCGGCTACTTCCTGAATGGCTTTAATGGATTGTCCACTACTGTATCCTGGAGCTGATTGACCGCTTATTTCAGAAGCATTGTACATATTGTGTCTGGTAATCTCTGACAATCCGTATACTTTTTCCATGTGCATGAATGCAGAGAAGGGAACCATTTCATCACGACTATTTTTTACATAGAGTTTCATTATATCTTCGGGCAGTGCTCTGTACTCTGGGGAAGTTTGTACGATTACCTTGTATTGGCGGTCGTATTTAATGAAGCTAATCTCATAGTTACTACCCACTAGGGTAGAAAGTGTGTTCATGGCGTTGTCTATTGTTACCCCTTTTTGCTGTGCGATATCATTGTCTATTCGCATCATATATTGGGGAAAACTAGCACTGTAAAAACTAAATACAGAAGCTAATTCCGGACGCTTGTTCAATTCTTTTACAAAATCATTATTGACTTTTTCCATTTTTTTGTAATCACCAGAACCGGCTTTATCCAGCAAACGCAATTCAAATCCGCCTGCAGCACCGTAACCAGGTACAGCTGGTGGTTGAAAAAATTCGATAGTTGCTCCTGAGATATTTTTAGATTTCTCTTCCAATTCTTTCATAATCTCATTTACAGAATGCTTGCGATCTTCCCAGCTTTTTAAGTTCACCAAACAAGTTCCTGAATTGGATCCTGTACCTTCAGTTAGAATTTCAAAACCCGCCAAAGAGGAAACGGATTTAACACCCTCTATTTTTTCTGCTATTTTCTGCAATCTTAAAGCTACATCATTGGTTCTTTCTAGAGAAGAACCTGGAGGTGTTTGAATAATCGCATAGAACATCCCTTGGTCTTCATTAGGTATAAAACCGGATGGCAGTGTGTTATTTATGAAAAAGATTCCAACACAAAAAGTAATAAAAGCGGTAAAGGTAATCGACCTTTTATTAACGATTTTAGAGAGTACCCCCTCATATTTTCCGGTAAGCTGGTTGAACTTCGTATTAAAACCATCCAGAAACCTATTTAAAGGTGTTTTCTTTCTCGGAATACCATGGTTATTTTTTAACATCATTGCACAAAGCGCCGGTGTTAGTGTCAATGCTACCACACCAGACAGAATAATTCCGGTTGCCATAGTTATTGAAAACTGTCGGTAAAAGATCCCTACAGGACCCGACATAAAGGCAAGTGGAATAAAAACAGCCGCCATCAGAAAAGTAATAGCTATAATGGCTCCACTTATTTCTCCCATTGCTTTTTTAGTCGCTTTTAGTGGAGAAAGATGATCTTCCTCCATCTTGGCGTGTACGGCTTCGATGACGACAATCGCATCATCGACCACTACACCAATCGCTAATACCAGTGCAAATAAAGTTACGATATTTATAGTGATTCCAAAAAACTGCATGAAAGCAAAAGTTCCAATCAGCGATACCGGTACTGCAATTGCGGGGATAAGCGTAGAACGCCAATCTCCCAAAAACAAGAATACTACAAGTCCAACCAGAATAAATGCTTCAACGAGCGTGTGAATTACTTTTTCTATAGAAGCATCTAAAAATTTAGAAGCATCATAACTAATTTCATAATCGACTCCTTTAGGAAAGGACGCTTTCTTGATTTCAGCAAGTTTTGCTTTTACGTCTTTAATCACCTGACTGGCATTACTACCATAGGATTGTTTAATCGTAATCGCTGCCGAAGGCTTTCCATTAAGTGTAGAATAAATATCATACATCGAACTACCAAATTCAATTTTGGCTACATCTTTCAGACGCAGAATTTCCCCATTGGGACTGGCTTTTAAAACAATATTTCCATATTGTTCTTCGGTTGTAAATCGACCTGAATATTTCAAAACATATTCGAAAGATTGAGAACGTTTACCGGAACTCTCGCCTGTTTTTCCTGGAGAAGCTTCTAAACTTTGTTGCGCCAAGGCTTCCATCACCTCATCGGCTGATATTTTATAGGCTAGCATTCTGTCTGGTTTTAACCAAACACGCATCGCATAATCCCGATTTCCAACAATATCGGCATTACCAACGCCATCCACTCTCTTCAGCTCAGAAAGTAAGTTAATATCGGAAAAGTTATATAAGAATTTTTGATCCATCGTTGGATCATTACTGAATACGTTAATATACATTAGGTTATTTGATTCTTCCCTCGTAATCTTAACTCCTTCCCGAACGACCAATGGTGGTAGTTTATTGACTACAGAAGCTACCCTGTTTTGAATATTAATAGAGGCTTGATTTGGATCGGTACCCAAATTGAAAACAATTTGTATGGATGCTTCACCATCATTACCAGCATCAGATGCAATATATTTCATTCCAGGAACTCCATTAATGGCTCTTTCTAATGGAATAACTACTGATTTAATCAAAAGCTCGTTATTGGCACCCGGATAATCGGCGGTAACATTTACTTTTGGCGGAGAAATAGAGGGTAATTGTGTGACAGGCAAGCCAGTCATGGCCAAAATCCCCAATAAGACGATCATAAGCGATATCACTATCGACAGAACGGGTCTTTGTATAAATTTACTAAACATTGATTTAAGATTTAAGGATTTTTAACTATTCTGCTTTTAATTTCAAATGAGCTAGTACGTCTTCCGGTTTTTGATAATCGTATTTAATTTTCTCGTCCTCTTTCGCTTTTTGCAAGCCTTCCAGTAAAATCTTATCGTTTTTAGTTATTCCGCTTTTAATTACATATAAATCGGGAATTTCTCCCGTAATTTTAATCTCTCTTGATTTTAGCACGTTATTTTTATCAACTACAAAAACATATTTTTTATCCTGAATTTCGTAAGTTGCTTTCTGAGGAATAATTAAGGCATTTTTAACAGGTACTGTCATTATTACTTTAGCCGTTTCTCCATTTTTTAAGAGTTTGTCCGAATTTGGAAATATGGCTCTAAAGGATATATTACCCGTCTCACTGTCAAATTCACTTTCGATAACTTCTACTTTCCCTTGGTATTTAAAGGTTTTATTATTTGCCAAAAGCAAACTTATGGTGCGACTTCCTCTTCCTTTAATATCACTTTGATACTCTAGGTATTCCGGTTCCGATACATTAAAATAGGCATATATTTCTTTGTTATCAGAAAGACTTGTCAACAATTCCCCTTCTTCAATAAGACTTCCTAATTTTTTTGGGATGCGGTCAATCGTTCCAGCAAATGGCGCTCTTATTTCGGTAAATTCCAAATGTAATTTGGCAAGAGCAATCTCTGCTTTTGCTTGTTCTAATTTAGCCTGAGCCATTGCTTGCTCACTTTTGGAAACTACGTTTTTATCGGCAAGTATTTTAGAATTTTGCAATTCTATTTGAGCAGCTTGGGCTTCTGCCTGTGCTTTAAGCAATTCGGCTTCATAGAATTTAGGCATGATTTTAAACAACAATTGGCCAGCATTTACATATTGCCCTTCGTCTACATAAATTTTTTGTAAGAATCCCTTTTCCTGAGCTCGAATTTCAATGTTTCGAACGGAGCGGATCTGTGACACATATTCCTTAGTAAAAGAAGTGTCAATTACTACCGCATTGGTAACACTATATTTTCCAGCTTCTTCTTTTTCTTCTTTTTTGCCTGAACAGCTTGCAAGATACAAAAGGGCAACTAGGCCCATGAACACAACATTTTTCTTCATGATTGAAATTAAAATAAACTATTGAATGATTGAAATAAAGTAATTTATTGACAGTCTAAATCATCAGAAGCAAGAGGTAGAGAAAAATAGAATGCAGCCGATAACAGGCTTTTAAAACCGCTAACAGACAACACATCATCACACAAAATGCAACCGATGTCTGTTGTTAATCAAATTCTTAAAACGCTCTGTAATATATAAATGGGAGACGTTAAACCACAAAAACAAGTTAGTGTTTTGATGGGTTTTTGGAAATAATTTAAAAAGAGTAAACGAGAATTAGTGGAATACAAGTTGTGAATCAAATTGTATTTTCCAAGTAAAAATTTATGAGCCGTCCGGATATTAGAATCATCACCACTAGTATATTCCTCATCTATATCTAAATCGACATATTCAATTAAAGGTCTTTCGTGATCTAAATTTGGAAGATTTAATTGGTGATTTTTTATGAAATAATTTGTCTTTAAAGAATCGCTAAAGTCAGTGTGAGTTGAAGGGGCATAAAGAGAACTACCACCGCAGAGCAGGTGGAAACACAAATATGCAAAAAATACTACTATTCTCATTTGACGGCAAAAGTAACAAAAGAATTCAAAGAAAAAAATTAGTGCTCTACTAAAGCTTGACAAAATTAGTAATTTTATTCACACTTAATATTGTTCATCCTTTAAACCTATTATAATTAACAAAGTTTAACAATTGAAGTCTAAAAGCAGGAGCATTTCGACCTCTAGTAAATAAAAAATAGGTTCCATTTTTAAAAATAGTAGTAGGAGAATTCATTTAAACTATTAGAGAGAACCTAAAACGGACTCCGTTTATAAATTATATATTTTGTAGTTTTACCAACTTATGCTAAACCCAAAATGAAATTTAAACAAATCAATATTCCGCCTGTTCCTGCAGTGCTCTTAGCTATAATAAGTGTGCAATCAGGGGCGGCAATTGCGAAAGGACTTTTTCCTATTCTTGGAGCAGCAGCGACAGCTTCCTTACGAATTGGAATTTCGGCTCTTATTTTAATTGCTGTTTACCGACCCAACTTTTTCAAAATTAATGCCAAGCAGTGGAAATTAGTAATTCCGTATGGTTTGTCATTGGGCGCTATGAATTTAATATTCTATTTTTCAATAGAACGAATTCCAATCGGATTGGCGGTTACTCTTGAGTTTATAGGTCCTCTGTTGTTGGCCGTTTTCGGTTCAAAACGAAGGATTGATTTTTTCTGGGTCCTACTTGCAGCAATAGGAATTGCTTTAATCGCACCCTGGACCAATCATGGAATTGACCCCTTAGGAATTCTCTTTGCTCTCATAGCCGGTGGTCTGTGGGCCACTTATATTGTATTGGGAGGCAAAATATCTAAAATTATGAAAGGAGGGGATGCTGTTGCTACGGGAATGGTCTTTGCCTCGCTTTTGATCGTACCTTTTGGAATAGGAGGAAATGGTTTTAGCCAATTGACACCAGGACTTTTTTCATTGGGTCTAGCCCTTGCACTTTTATCAAGTGCGATTCCGTTTACGCTCGAAATGAAAGCCCTTGGACAGTTGCCCGCGCGTACCTTTAGTATTTTGATGAGTTTAGAACCTGCGGCAGCATCACTTTGTGCGTTGGTATTTATTCAAGAAAAGTTGAGTTTCAACGAAATTTTAGCGGTTGCTTTTGTTGTGATTGCTTCGGCAGGATCAACACTAAGTAGCAGACAAACTGCTTAGTTTGCTTTTCAAAAAGAGAATTAAATTTTAAATAGGTTTTGTATACTCCTTTAATAATTTCAGAGTCTAAACTTAGGGCTTGGATCTCAAAAACCATAGGTGTCAAATTTTTGTATAAGATTTACCTTATCAAAAAAAAGTAGTAGTCTAAATGATAGAATTTCTTGATCAAGTAATTAATAAGAAAATAAACTAGGGTTGCAATAAGTGCCAATGAAATTATAAAGCAAATTAAATTCAACAGAATATTAGGAATAAACTTCAGTCTGGGATGGCTAAAAAAAGGCTCCCGATGCAGTCGTTCCCGTAGATCTTCTTTTACTATTCTAATTTTGTTTCTGATAAGGAGTAATTTAATGAAGATTATTAAACTAATACTAATTTCAATACCACTAAATTAATCAATTATTGCACACTATCATCTTTGGTTTAATAAAATAAAGTCAAAAAGAATTAACAAAAAAAAACCATCAATAATGACTATTGATGGTTTTGATAAACTACTATTTATAATATTAAGCCAATTGCTTTTCTACATAATTAAAACTGGTTCTAACCGACTCCAATGGGTTTGGAACATAATTCGTTTCGTGTTCTACAAAGAAATGTTTCATACCCGAAAGATTTGCTTGGGCAAATATTGCTTTGAAGTCAATAGCTCCATTTCCAATTTCAGTGTTCCATTCTGGTTTTGCTTTATCCATGTCTTTCACATGCCACATTTTAAAACGTCCCGGATGCTCTTTAAACAATTTTAAAGGATCATTACCAGAACGAACTACCCAATATAGATCCATTTCAAAATCCACTAGATTTTTATCGGTATTGTTCAAAAGAACCTCATATCCTGTTGTGTTTTCAAATTTTTCAAATTCAAAATCGTGATTGTGGTAGGCTAGTTTTAAACCGGATGCTTTACAAACTCCTGCAGCCTGGTTTATTTTATCCGCCATTTTTTTAAAATCATCGGTGTTCTTCCCTCTTAAATTAGGTAAGAGCCAAGGTATAGTCACATATTCACTTCCCAATACATTCGCTGTTTCAATATAATTTTTAAGAATATCTGTCTTCCCTTCGCCAAAGTAACCGTTAAAATCAAAATGATTACTGGCTGCTGTAAGCCCATTATCGGTTAATATTTTTTTGAAATCAGCAACTGAAGTACCAAAGAAGCCGTCTTTAACGGAATAACCGTAGGTTTCTACTTCTTTATAGCCAATCTTACCAATTTGTTCTAAAAGGCCTTTTACGTTTTTGGGAAACTCTTCTCTTAGGCTGTAAAGTTGCAGTCCAACTTTTCTTTTATTGGTTCCAAAGGCAAAAGAAGGCGCTAAAGCTAATGCTCCTAAAGCCATACTGCTATTGATCAGAAAGGATCTTCTATTCGTCATAATATATAATTTTAAGGTTGTTAAATATCACAAATACTAATGGCTGTTTTTAAAGAAGCCAGTTTGTTTGCCTGTTTGGGAATAAATTCCTGACCGACATATCCTTTGAAACCGGTTGCCGCGATGGCCTTCATAATTGCGGGATAATACAATTCCTGTGTCTCATCAATTTCATTTCGACCCGGAACGCCTGCAGTATGGTAATGTGCTATATATTTATGGTTGTCTTTAATAGTTCGAATCACATCGCCTTCATCAATTTGCATATGGTAAATATCATACAGCAATTTGAAGTGTTCCGAATTTAAACGTTTTGCCAATTCTACCCCCCAAGCTGTTTTATCACACTGATAATCTTTATGATCTATTTTACTATTTAGCAATTCCATTACTAAGGTAACCTGATATTTCTCCGCAAGGGGAAGTAATTTTTTTAATCCTGTTACACAATTGTTCCAACCTTCTTCGTCGGTTTTTCCTCTTCGGCTTCCGCTAAAGCAAATCAAATTCTTGTATCCCGCTTTTGCTACTAGCGGAATCATTTCGGTATAGTTTTTAAGAAGTATCTCATGAAACTGGAGATCATTAAAACCATCTACTAGATTAATTTCTGCCCCATTACACATACTGGATTCTAATCCGTGTTTTTGAACTATCGGCCACTCTTTGGGACCAATCAAATCGATAGCTGTAATCCCTAATTTTTTAACTTCTATGCAAAGCGTTTCTAGATCGATATCACTAAAACACCATCTGGCAACAGAATGATTGATATTCCCTTTTAAAATCCCCATTGGTAAATTTGTTTCAGCATTAGACTGAGCAAAAGCAGAAAATCCCGAGGGAATACCAAAGGCTGCAGTTCCTGCAAGAATTCCTTTTATTGCTGATCTTCTATTTAAATTTGTACTCATTTTTACTATTTTTAATGCGCAATGGATTCTTTATTCGCTTTGATTTTATCGTTGAACAAAAGAGCAAAAAGAACAAAAACTCCTAATGCAATTCCGGCAGGAATAATCCAAACCATATTCCAATCCGTTGCGCCTTCCATTGTTTTATAATTATCGGTAATCCATCCCGCAACTTCAAAACCTATTAGCATTCCAACACCATAAGTAGCTAATGTAATTAGACCCTGAGCGGCACTTTTATATTTTTCACCTGCTTTTGAATTGGTATAAATTTGTCCAGAAACAAAAAAGAAATCGTAACAAACCCCATGTAATGCAATTCCGATGATGAGCATAAAACTCAAATCTCCTGCATTTCCATAAGCAAAAAGAGCATAACGAACAGCCCAAGCCAACATGCCTAATAAAATTGTTTTTTTGAATCCGAAACGGACAAAAAACACAGGAAGTAGAAGCAAAAATAAGGCTTCTGATATTTGGCCAATCGCCATTTTACCTGTTGGATTCTCCACTCCCATTTGCGTTAAAAAGGGATGTGCATTTTGGTAATAAAAAGCCAATGGGATACAAATTAGTATAGAAGAAAGGAAGAATATTGCAAAGTTTTTATCTTTCAAAAGTTTCAAGGCATCGAAACCAAGAAGGTCTCCAATTTTTATTTTCTCCGTAGAAGCTACCTTTGGTGGTGTTTTTGGTAAAGAAAAACTAAATATCCCCAACAGGAAAGCAGCGATTCCGGCTAATAAGAAAGTATTTTTCAACAAACCTTCTTTAACACCTTCAGCCGAATCCCAATGAAAAATATAGCTAATCGCCAGACCCGCTAATATCCAGCCTATTGTTCCCCATACTCTAATATTAGAAAATTCTTTTTCAGGATCTTTCATTTGATTGAACGAAACCGAATTTACAAGAGCCAAAGTTGGCATATATAAAATCATATAGGCCAAAACATAGGAATAAAATAAGCTCACATCATTAGACATGTACATTTGATACATTAAAAAGGCACCTGCCAAATGCAAAATACCCAGAATTTTTTCCGCATTAAAATAGCGATCTGCTATTAATCCGATAATAAACGGGGCTACAATAGCACCCCAGGACTGGGTAGAAAAAACGGCTGCCGATTCTGATCCGCTTGCACTTAGATTATTGGCTAAAAAAGTTCCTAAGGTTACAAACCAGGCACCCCAGATAAAAAATTCCAGGAACATCATAACAGAAAGCTTAATTCGGATAGTAGTATTCATTCAATGGTAGGTTTTAATTTATAATAGTTTTTTGGTTGGTTGGTTTCTTCGTTTTTATTACATACCGGTTTCACAACCCGTAGTTACTTTCATGGTATTCCATTCTTTAATCATGATGTTTCTAAACCACACATTTTCTCCGTGGTCTTGAAGGGCAATTTTACCGGTTTTGAAAGCTGCAAAACCCTCCCAGCCGGCGAATTTACTTTTAGAAACTAAGCCTTTGAAGGCATCGTCCCAAAGGACCGTTTCTACTACAAAAACCCCATTTAATACTAGGGTTAATTTCCCATTTTTACAAACTACTTCGGCTGTATTCCATTCTCCAACTGGTTTCACTGGTTCTGACACGCTTTGAATCAAGTCATAAAGATCACCTGCACGGTGCTTTGTGATTTTACCATCAGGATGCCCATCATTGTCTAAGACCTGCATTTCTAAACCAGTGTCGTAGGTGTTTTTATATTTTTTAGTATCTTCATGAACATAGAAAATAATTCCACTATTTGATTTAGGAGCCACTTTCCATTCTAATTTTAAATGAAAATTAGTATACTCTAGGTCGGTAACTAAATCACCACCCTGACCGTCCTTAGCGGCTTCGGGATCAAAATGTAAAACCCCATCCTCTACTTTCCAGGCAGCGCCAGCGGTAGTTTTTCCGTATGAGTGCCAACCTGTAGTGGATAGTCCGTCAAAAAGTGGTTTGAATCCTTTTTGAGCATTTGTAGTTTGAACGAGCGTCATTAGCAATACTATTAAACAACTATTTTTAATCATTTTTTATTATTTTAATTAAGAAATCTTAAATTCTTTATAAGGTTAAATTTTTCCATCCTGTGCGGTATTCTCTTTTTACAAATTGATTTACCTCTTCAAAATTGGTAATTCTCATTTTGTCATTATCCCATAATAATTTAGCCGAACGACCCGGATAAGTTTCTTCTCCCAGTACTTCTTTTTGAATGTCATACCCTCTAATTGCAAGATTGGCCATTAATAAAGCTTCGGTCAAAGGACCTGCAACTTCAAAGCCAGAACTCAGCTCCTGTTTTCCATAACCTGCAATTGCTCCTTCAATCCATTGTTTGTAGTGGCCGTCAGATCCATTAGGAACTCTGGCGTATTTTTTGGCTATATTTAAATTCTCATTTCTGTCTAATGGCAATAAACGAGGATTAAGTCCGTAGGTATCACACACCATTTTACCTTTAGTACCGGTAAATAAGGTTCCGTTACCACCATCACCAAAAATTTCATTTGGTCCTAGTTCTGCTGGACGTTCCGGTTGGATACCTCCATCCATCCAATGAACAGTTACGTCTCCCTGTGTTTTTTCTGTTTTAGGGAAGGTCAAGGTTACATGGCTTGATGGCGGACAGCTTTCTGGAAAGTAACCTCTTTGAAATTCATCTACATATACCGATCCTACACTACATTGTACATCTTTGGCGTATTTAAGATTCAAAACACTAAAAGGAGCTTCTAATAAATGGCAGCCCATATCTCCCAGTGCACCTGTTCCATAATCCCACCATCCGCGCCAGTTAAAAGGGACTAATTTATTGACATAATTTTTATAAGGAGCCGTTCCCAACCATAAATCCCAATCCAATTCTTTAGGTATCTCCGTTTTAGCCGTTGACCAAGGAATTCCTTGTGGCCAAACCGGACGATCGGTCCAGGCGTGGATCGTATGTACATCACCAATTAATCCGGCCTCATACCATTCTTTCATAATTCGGGTACCATCGTTAGAGGCCCCTTGATTCCCCATTTGGGTTACGACTTTATATTTTTGGGCTGCTTGTGTTAGAAGTCGGGTCTCGTACAAATCATGCGCCATCGGTTTTTGAACGTAGACATGCTTTCCTAATTGCATGGCTGCCAAAGCTTGAATAGCATGATTGTGATCCGGTGTTGAAACCGAAACGGCATCAAAATTCTTATGCTCTTTGTCTAACATTTCGCGCCAATCCTTGTAAAACTTAGCTTTTGGATAAGCTTTAACACTATTTGCCGCTCTTCGAGTATCTACATCACAAAGGAAAGCAATATCCGCTTTTCCACTTTTGGCAAACATAGCAGTATCCGATTGCCCTTTACCACCAACACCAATACTGGCAATAAGCAGTCTATCACTTGGCGCCACATAACCACGGCCTAAAACAAAACGAGGAACAATCATAAATGCGGCCGCAGCTACAGCAGTAGTTTTTATAAAATCACGACGATTTTGCGTAATTTCATTTTCTGGCTTTTTAACTTCTTCTTCTTTTTTCATGGTGTGTTAAAGTAATGTGTTAGTTGAACTGTAAGTGGCAAGCAATTCGAAAATTTTATTATTTTAAAGCAAGAATATATTTAACGATGATTTTAGCATCTTCTTTTTTATAATCTACATGTGCTGCCATTGGTATTGGTCCCCATACGCCAGATCCACCTTTAATTATTTTTTCCACTAAATATTTGACGTTTTTTTCATTTGCCGGATATTTTTTAGCAATTTCGACGAAGGAAGGCCCAATGATTTTTTTGTCTTTATTATGACAAACCATACAGTCTGATTTGGCCATCAATTTTTCAGCTTCTGAAGTCTGATCTACGAAAGCAATTTTGTGAGTAGTATTACTGTATTTTTCTTCTAAATTATCTTTAGTAAAAGAACTTAATCCTAATATTGAAAGCCCTAAAAGTACGAACGTTAATTTCATGTTTTTTTTATTTTAATTTTATAATCCTAAATTTTTTCTATTAAATGCCGAGTCTGTTTCGATTGCTGCAAAGTCATCAAAGGCTTTATCAGTAACTTTTATAATGTGGTTTCGGATAAATTCAGCCCCTTCTCTGGCACCGTCTTCTTGATTTTTTAAACAACATTCCCATTCCATTACCGCCCATCCTTTGAAATCATATTGCGATAATTTGCTGAAGATGGTTTTAAAATCGATCTGACCATCACCAGGAGAACGATAGCGTCCAGCTCGGTTTGCCCAGCTTTGATACCCCCCAAAAGTGCCTTGTTTTCCAGTCGAATTAAACTCTGCGTCTTTGACATGGAAAGCTTTAATTCGCTCGTGATAGAAATCGATATATTGAATGTAATCCAATTGTTGCAAAACAAAATGAGACGGATCGTATAAGATACAGGCTCTGGAGTGATTGTTAACCGCTTTTAAAAACATCTCGTAGGTTTCGCCATCAAATAAATCTTCACCTGGATGAATCTCATAACAAAGATCTACTCCATTAGCATCAAACTCATTTAAAATAGGAGTCCACCTTTTAGCTAATTCTGCAAAACCATCTTCTATCAATCCCGATGGACGCTGAGGCCAAGGATGAAAATATTGCCATAGCAATGAACCGCTAAAAGTAGCATGAGCATTTAAACCTAAGTTTTGAGACGCTTTAGCCGCATATTTTAATTGTTGTACGGCCCATTCTTGTCTAGCTTTTGGATTTTTTTGCAAATTCACTGGAGCAAAAGCGTCAAAAAAGTCATCATAAGTAGGATGTACTGCTACCAATTGTCCTTGTAAGTGAGTGGACAATTCGGTTATTTCCAAACCATAGGAAGCTATTTTTCCTTTAAGTTCTTCGGCATAGGTTTTACTTTCGGCTGCTTTTTGCAGATCAATAAAACGATTGTCTAATGTTGGCATCTGAATTCCCTTGAAACCCAAATCAGCCGCCCATTTACAAATTCCATCTAGGGAATTAAAAGGAGCTTCATCGCTAATAAACTGGGCTAAGAAAACCGCAGGTCCTTGTATTGTTGTCATAGTATGCTATATCTAAATTAGTGCTGAAGCCGAAACTACATCACATAAGTAGTCCATTTTTTATCCGATTGAGAGGAGGCTACTACATTGTCAATGAATGCCATTCCTCTTAATCCATCTTCAACAGAAGGAAAATCTAACATTTCTGGTGTTGGTTCGGTACCCTCTATTTTACATCCTAATGTCAAAGCAAAATTGCGATAGATATTAGCAAATGCCTCTAAATAACCCTCTGGATGACCACCCGGAGTTCGGCAATTGTGAGTAGCAAAAGAAGATAAATGCGCGCCGTAATTTCCACCGGCTCTTAGTATTTGTGCCGGTTGATCCAGCCATCTTACTATTAAGGTATTGGGATCGTGTTGCAACCATTCGATTCCCCCATTTTCACCGTATACTCTAATTCGCAAGGCATTTTCCTCACCAGCAGCCACTTGAGAGGCCATTAAAACACCTTTAGCTCCATTGTCAAACTTCAACAAAACAGCTCCGTCGTCGTCCATTACACGTCCTTCGACCAGGGTATTTAATTCGGCACAAACTGCTGTGATTTTAGAACCTGTAATGTATTCGGCTAAATGAGCAGCATGCGTTCCAATATCTCCCATTACCGAACTTTTACCTGATTTCTTAGGGTCGGTTCTCCAAGCGGCTTGAGCATTTCCTTCTCTTTCAGATAATCGGCTTAACCATCCTTGTGGATATTCAACCCAGACTTTTCGGATTTTACCTAGTTTACCTTCTCTAACCATGGCTTTAGCCTGCTTAACCATTGGGTAACCCGAATAAGTATGCGTTAGACAAAGCATCAAGCCTGTTTCTTCTACTTTGGCTTTCAGCAATTTAGCTTCTTCCAATGAAAAGGTGATTGGTTTTTCGATTACCACATTAAAACCATGCTCCAAAGCCATCATTGCTGGCGCAAAATGGGCAAAATTTGGAGTCACGATAGTAACAAAATCTATTCTTTGATCAGCAGGAAGTGCGGCCTCTGCTTTAATCATTTCTTCGTAAGTTAAATAGGTTCTGGATTCCGGAAGAAATAAAGCTTTTCCGGAGGCAACAGCAATTTCTGGATTGATACTTAGAGCACCACAACTTAATTCTATAAGGCCGTCCATATTGGCAGCAAGGCGGTGAATGGCTCCGATGAAGGCATCTTGACCTCCGCCAACCATACCCATTTTCAATTTTCTATTCATTATACTATTCTAAATATTTCCTTTTTTTAATTCTTTTACTGCATAATCACAAGCACGAGCGGTCAAAGCCATAAATGTTAAAGATGGGTTTTGACAGGCTATTGAAGGCATGCAAGATCCATCGGTAACAAATACATTATTCACTTCATGCATTTGGTTCCATTTGTTTAAAACCGAAGTTTTAGGATCGTTACCCATTCTGGCAGTACCCATTTCGTGAATTGCCATACCTGGATAATAATCATTATCGTAGGTTTTTACATTTTTAATTCCGGAGGCCTCCAACATTTCAGCAGCGTCATACATCATATCTTCGCGCATCTTAGCTTCATTATCTTTGGTTTCGCAGTCGATGGCTAAAACAGGCTGACCCCATTTGTCTTTTTTGGTGTGGTCGATATAGACTTTATTTTCATAATAAGGCAACATTTCTCCAAATCCACCCAATCCCATACTCCAAGAATCGGCAGGAAGCGACATCGTTTGTTTAAAATTATCTCCAAAGGCCAATTCGGCTACTTCTTTGTGCCATGAACCTCGGCTTGCTCCACCTTGATAACCAAAACCTCTTAAATAATCCCGTTTATCGTTACCTACGTTTTGGTATCTCGGAATATAAATTCCATTGGCTCTACGTCCATAGGTATATTTATCTTCAAAACCTTCGGCAGTTCCTTCGGCGCCACAACGGAAATGGTGGTCCATTAAATTATGACCCAATTGACCACTGGCATTACCCATTCCTTCCGGATGAGCATCAGACGTGGAGTTCAATAAGATAAAAGTAGAACCTAAAGTAGAACCGTTTACAAAAACGATCTTGGCATAGAATTCCATAGTTTCATTCGTCTCCGCATCAATCACCATAACCCCTTTAGCTTTCTTAGTATCCTTATCATAAATGATATGATTTACAATAGAATAAGGTCTAACCGTTAATTTTTTAGTAGCCATTGCAGCAGGCAAAGTGGAGGATTGTGTACTGAAATAAGCACCAAAAGGACAACCTCGGCTGCATAAATTGCGGTATTGACAACTTCCACGACCGTTATGAGGTACCGTTAAATTGGCTGTACGCCCAATAGTCAGAATTCTTGATCTATTATAATGTTTTTCTATTCTTTCTTTTACAGATTTTTCTACGCAATTCAGATCCATAGGAGGTAGAAACTCTCCATCTGGCAATAAAGGCCAATTTTCGGCCTGCCCACTGATCCCCACAAATTTCTCTGCATAATCGTACCAAGGTGAAATATCTTTATAGCGAATAGGCCAGTCGTTTCCATGTCCATCTTTAGCATTGTCTTCAAAATTATGATCACTAAAACGGTAACTTTGACGTCCCCACATTAATGATTTTCCACCCACGTGGAATCCTCTGTACCAGTCAAAACGCTTGTCTTCGGTATAAGGACATTCCAAATCATTTACCCACCATTTTTCAGTAGGTTCATTATAGGGATAATCTCTAATTTGAACGGGATGGGTTCTTTTTTGTTCTTCGGTCATTTTACCCGCATGTTGAAAATCCCATGGGTTTTTCATGGCAGAATCGTAGTCTTTGATATGTTCAATGTTCATTCCGCGTTCCAGCATCAGAACTCTCAAGCCTTTTTCGGTCAATTCTTTTGCTGCCCATCCGCCACTTATCCCTGACCCTACAACGATTGCATCATAGGTGTTTTGTTCTTTTAAATTGGTGTTGATATTCACGATACGGTTTTTTTTTAAATTTTAAAAATAGTTGATTTTAAAAGGAAGTCACTTTAATTAGTAGCCCAGGCTTTTTGTCCTGGTTTGTATTCGGCACTACCATCATAGCGTCCCGGAATCAAAAGATATTCTCTGGCTTGCGTACAGCCTATTTCGGAAGAATAGTAGCCTAAAATAGTTAAATCTCTGGCAATTAAGAAGAAGGAAGGTGCTTTTTTATCTGCGATACACTGGTCTTTAAGGTCTGTAACTACTTTCTGACGTTCGGCAACCGAAAGAGATAAGAAGTTTTTATTGTATTCCTTGATACATTTATCATCCATTTCTATTAAACCTTTTGCGAAAATATCCTGCATGTTTGCCGGATAACATTCGCGGATCATCATTGGGATAAAAGTGCCTAAACCAGCTGCTTTTGCTCCTGCCGAAGAAGCGCTTGTTGGGATAATAATATCTGCAAATTCGGCTAAAATTTCTTCTTCACTAGCTGAAAAAGAAACATGATTTCTTTCGTTGTCTGCTGGTGTAAAACTTTCAAATAAAATTCCGAATGTGGTTGCTGAAATTGCGCCTCCCATCAAAAACGCAACATTCTTTAGTGCTTGTCTTCTATCCATTTTATATTTTTGCTATTTATACTGATATACCTATTTGCTAATTAACAAAAAAAAACGTTATGTTTATTTTTGAAAATCGTTTTTTTATATTTTAACTCATAATTTTTAATAAATTTATTTAATCGCTGTTTCTATTAATAATTTTATACAAAAAACCAATTTTTGCCTAAAAATATTCAATTAATTTAATACTAAATTTTATGAATTTCTTGAATTTAATCGCACTTAAAAAAAAATTTAGAAGTGAATGCGTCGTTTTAACCGTTTATAATAAAAAAAACCGCAAAAACGTATCAAAAGTCTTTGCGGTTGGATAGTATTATTAGAAAAAATTAAGGCGCAACAACTTCACCTTCCCAATTCATAATTCCGCCTTCCAGATTATACGTTTTTTGAAAACCAAGTTGATCCATCAGAGAACAGGCTTGTCCACTTCTGGCTCCGGAACGACAATACACATAATAATTTTTAGTACTGTCTAATGCTTCAATATCATCAACAAAAGCTTGTCCTTGACGAATATCTATAGTAATTGCTCCGGGAATAATACCTTCATTCCATTCTTCTTCTGATCGAACATCTAGGATTACTGCATTCGGATCTGCTTCTAATTGGGAAGCCCATTCTGATTGTGATAAATTCATAGTCTTATTATTTTATCCAAAAATACTAATTTTTTGAAATTTACAAATAGATATAGCTTCTAATTTTAACAAAAAAATAACTAACATTTGTATATACAAATTAAAATACTTGCACTACATTTGTACCAACAAATTTTGTAATTACAAATATGAACATTGAAGACATCATAAAAACGAGTGCTCCAATAGATATCGAAAAAAAAACGATATTAAATATTCTGTACGTTCAAAATATTGTGGGGGAGAAATTCAATGAAATATTAAAACCTCATGAAATTTCATCGGAACAATTTAATGTATTGCGAATACTGAGAGGTCAAAAAGGAGTTCCTTCTAATATGTTTGCCATACAAGAACGAATGATTGCTAAAACGAGTAATACAACCCGTTTAGTTGATAAATTATTATTAAAAGAATTTGTGACCCGAGAAATTTGTACAGATAATCGTCGAAAAATGGAAATCAGCATCACCAAAAAAGGATTGGACTTATTAAAGGAATTGGATCCTAAAGTGTTGGAACATGAACATTTTTTTGCTAATCATTTATCAAAGGAGGAATTAATTCAACTCAACTTATTGTTAGAAAAATACAGAACTATACCTGCTTAATTATTATAAAACCTATGAGTACATTTATTGAAAGTCAGAATTGGAGATATGCAACTAAGAAATTTGATGCATCAAAAAAAATTAGTGAAGCGGATTTAGATCAGCTAAAAGAAGCGATTCGATTGAGTACTTCGTCTTATGGACTTCAACCCTATAAAATAATAGTTGTTGAAAATCCTGATTTAAGAGCTCAAATACAAACAGCTGCTTGGGGACAATCACAAATCGTCGATGCTTCTCATCTATTAATTTTTGCAAATCAAATTAATTTCGGAGATACCGAAATTGAAGCTTATGCAAAAAACACTGCTGAAACCAGAGGTTTACCCCTTGAAAGCGTAACTGGATTTGCTGACTTTATGAAATCAAAAATTAGTACACTTCCCGAAGATATAAAAAATATTTGGTCTGCAAAACAGACCTACTTGGCTCTTGGAAATCTTTTGAATGCTGCAGCACATCTGAAAATTGATGCTACTCCTATGGAAGGTTTTATTCCTGAAAAAGTAAATGAAATCTTGGGATTAACTGAATTATCATTAAATGCCTGTCTTATTGCAACTATTGGCTATCGTCATGAAGAAGATGCCTTACAGTACCTAAAAAAAGTAAGAAAACCGAATACCGAATTATTTATAACACTTTAAACATTAATACTAACCTCAATCAAATTTAAAAATGAAGAATTTCAAAACAATCGCAATTGCCTTATTCGTATTCGTATCTGCAGTATCTGCAACTGCTCAGGCTAAAAAAGTAGATGCAGCAAAAAGTAAAATTAGCTGGCTAGCTAAAAAAGTAACAGGACAACATGATGGTACTGTAAATCTTAAAAGTGGTAGCTTAGTATTTCAAGGAAAAAAATTAAGTGGTGGAACATTCACTGTTGACATGACTTCATTAACTTCTACTGATTTAACTGGAGAATACCTAGGTAAATTGAACGGTCACTTGAAATCAGATGATTTCTTTGGAACAGAGAAATATCCAACTGCTGTATTAGTTATTAAAAAAGTAGCGCCAAAAGCAAACAATGTATATACTGTAACAGCTGATTTGACTATTAAAGATAAAACAAATCCAATAACTTTTGATCTTTCAGTAGCTGCTAATACTGCAACTACAAGCTTTAAAGTAGATCGTACTAAATACGACATCAAATATGGTTCCGGTAGCTTTTTTGACAATCTTGGAGACAAAGCCATCGATAATGAATTTGAATTAAAAGTAGCTTTACAATTCTAATTCTTCGGAATATACTCTTTACAAAAATCCCTGACATTAAATTGTCGGGGATTTTTTTGTACTAAAAACAGGAAATATTATTTCACAATGTATTAATTGTTAGTTATTTAAACTGCTACTAAAATTCTTTTTCGTAAATTTATTATATCCTTTTCAACTGATTGTAGAGACCGATAAGGAAGTGTAATAATCTTAATTAATCGAAAATGAAAAAGATCCTATTAATTTTAGTCCTACTAATAGGTAGTCCTGGCCTTTTAGCACAAATTCGAAAAATAGATAATTCAAAAAGTAGTATCAACTGGACAGGAAAAAAAATAACTGGAGAGCATCATGGTAGTGTTAATTTCTCAGAAGGGTTCTTAATCTTCAAAAAGAATAAATTAAAAGGAGGTACTTTTCTTGCCGACATGAGCAGTCTTTCTAATACTGATCAGACTGGAACTGATAAAGTGAAACTGGAAAACCATTTAAAATCTCCTGATTTTTTTGACACTACTACTTATAAAACCGCCAAACTTGAATTTGTGACCGTTGTTGAAATAAATTTAAATCAGTATGCCGTTAATGCTAATTTAACTATTAAAGGACAGAAAAATCCAGTGAAATTTAATCTAATACTGGAAGCTAATACAGCAAAAGCCCATCTTGTTATTAATCGAACAAAATATGGAATTCAATATGGCTCAGGCAGTTTTTTTGATGATTTGGGAGATCTAACTATTTATGATGAATTTGAATTGGATGTGGTACTCTTTTTCTGAATTGGAACAATAAAAAAAGCGACTCTTATAGAGTCGCTTTATTATATTTTTTTTTAAGGCTATTAGAATATTTTAAATAACATTCGGATACTAAATACAATTACTAAAAACGCCACCAAAAGCATGGCTGTTTTTTGAGGCAATCTACCGGCTAATTTCGCAGCAAAGGGAGCAGCAACGGAGCCTCCAATTATCAATCCCAATATAATGTGCCAATGACTTACGCCTAAGTTAGCAAAAAAGGTAATCGAGGCCGCCAAGGTTACAAAAAACTCGGCTAAACTAACTGTACCAACCACATAAGCTGATTTTCGTCCTTTAGCTAAAAGAGTAGACGTTACAATTGGTCCCCATCCTCCTCCACCGAAGGCATCGAAAAGCCCCCCTGAAAATCCAAGAAATCCAGTATTGTTTACTTTTTGTTTTACAATTTTTTTTCTAAAGGCAATAATAATTAGTCGGACTCCAATAAGCATTGTATAAGAGGCTAATATACCGTAGGTAATTGTCTCATATTTGTTTCCCAGATAAATCAATAATAAAGCACCTATGACAGCTCCTATAACTCCTGGAATAGCAAGCCATAACAAAAGTTTCTTATTTACATTTCCGAATTTATAATGGGAATACCCACTAATTCCACTTGAAAACATTTCAGCGGTGTGAATACTTCCACTAATTGCAGGAAGCTTAATACCCATTAGCATCATACTGGTCGCACAGGTAATTCCGTATCCTAAACCAACCGCACCATCTACCAATTGAGCAAAAAACCCAACTAGTATCATTCCGAAAAAAGCAGGTGGAATTTTTTGTACATAAATATTTAAGTCCTGAACAGATAAAAGAGAGGATAAGCCGTACCCAAAGAAAATAGCCATGAAAACCAAACTAATATCAAAAGCAAGTCTTTTGTATTTTTTGGACTCTTTCTTTGGTGTTTCCGGACGCGCTAAAATCGCAGTAGCCTTGTTGAGTGTAATTAATTTAGTTTGTAAATCTCCTTTGTGTTTCGCTCTGAAATCATTAAGATTCATTATACTTTCATTGATATCATCCGGAATAGCATCCTCTAAATGTTCCCTTAAACGACGGGCTAAAACAGGGGATTTACCATTAGTAGATATCGCAATTTTTAAATTCCCTTTGTTGACGATAGAACCCAAATAGAAGTCACATAAAGGAGGTTGATCAGCACAATTAACCAGTATTCCCAACTTATTGGCTTTCTCTTTAATTTCAATATTTAATTGCGTTATTTCTGTTGCGATAATCAGAAAATCGATACCCTGCAAATCGAAATCTTCAAAGGGACGCTCGTATCTTTCTACGTGTGGAAATTTTTGGAGAACTTCTTTTAAATTTGGAAAAATCTCAGATGCTACGATCTTGAGCGATATGGAAGGATTCTGTCTTAATAGTGTTTCTGTTTTCTCTAAACCAATGTTTCCGCCACCTATAATAAGGAAGCGAAAACTAGTGGTTTTTAGAAATATAGGAAATAATGTATTTTCCATTAATTTTTTATAGGGTCGGATTATTTATTGAAGTATTTTCTAAAGGTAAAATCTCCAAAGGTTTCGTTGTCTAATTTCTCTTTTACATATTGATCAAAAAGACTATCTAATTCGGTTAATATCTCCTCTTCTTTAAGTTGTTTTTTATAAATTTGATTCAATCTATACCCCAAACGATCTCCACCTAACATTAAATTATATTGTCCCGGTCCTGTTCCTACAAA
>Ga0114962_10000479_pt1 | contig 35512 bp, 51 predicted proteins | sample C_130820_MF_Meta_FD_87017 | JGI IMG/M metagenome (GOLD analysis project Ga0114962, IMG submission 87017) | Freshwater microbial communities from Lake Croche, Canada to study carbon cycling - C_130820_MF_MetaG | ecosystem: Environmental > Aquatic > Freshwater > Lake | place: Lake Croche, Canada...
CTGGGTCGCTAGTGCCTGATGCTAGTGCTAATAAAGGTTCGGTGGTTTCAACTTTGCTAAGCCTTACTGCTGGTCAGGTAGTTTGTGCAGCCTTAGTCTCCACTGGAGGAACTCCTGCTACGGCGTACTCCTATGACGCTACTCGTCATTACCTGACCCTAGAATTTGTGAGCGTAGCGTAATGACCGATGTAAGAAGCAACATTGTCGCATGGGCCAAATGGGGCGCTGCCAACCACAACCTCTTTGTGTACACCGAGGACTCAAAGCGCATGAACTGCGTCAAGAACGGTGGTGATCGTCCTATTTACGGTGACTGCTCTGCTTTTGTGACTGCTTGCTATGCATGGGCAGGCGCTCCAGACCCCAACGGGCTGGGCTACAACGGCACCGGATACACCGGCACCCTCCTTTCGCACGGCGTTGCTATCTCTAGGGAGCAAGCCACAGGTGGCGATGTAATCGTTTATGGCTCCGGTACTGGGGATCACACGGCTCTCATCATTGAGGGCGGTAACGACCCACTCACGGTGTCTCACGGGCAACAGGGCGACCCGTCCATCATGCGAGTCAGCCAAGATGGTCGCCAGCCCCAGAGGTTCCTCCGTTTTGACACGACCAAGGGTAGCCACCCACGCCAGCCTCAGGCTAAGCACCGCACCACGATTCAGCAGGGTGCCCACAATGCCGATGTCGTGTACCTTCAGAAGCGCCTTGGCCTTTCGGCTGATGGACTCTTTGGCCCTCAAACTTCTAACGCTGTCCGTGCATTTCAAGCCAGCCACGGTCTGACCGTTGATGGCGTTGTCGGAGTAGCAACTTGGTACGCATTAGGTTGAGATGTTTTCTACTACCTTTTGGAATACAACCAACTTAGCCAACTGGGGAACGATCCTTGGTGGGCTAGCGGTAATTGTCGGTGGGATATCTTTCGGCTGGCGCAGATTCTTGCGTCACTTGCGGGAGGAAATGCTGCCGGTAACTAACGCTGTAACTAGAAACGGTGGCTCATCTATGGCCGATGCTATTTTTCGCATTGAGTCTACGCAGAAGCACATTCATACTCAACTTGACAAGATGGAAAACAAGTTGGATGGCACTAGCAAAGAACTTAACCAGCACATCGGCTGGCACAAGGGCACGAAATAATGTGGGGTGACATTGCCTTCCTTTCATTTATCGGTTGTATTGGTATGGCCGTACAAGATTCGGTGGGCACCTTCCTTGTCCGTGCTATTAACACCAACCGTCCATCTCTGGCCGGTCTTATGGATGTGGCTGGTGACATTGCTAAAGTCCTAATCCTTTCCATCAGTGCCAACGACCTAACTCACGGCTACGGCTGGAAGGGTTACCTTGGCCTGCTGCCCGTCCTTGTTACTGCGTTTTTTGTCACCTACCACGCCACCAAAGTGTCATCTTCCATGGTGGATGAGGGAGAAGTTGCCGAAGATAGCGAACGAGACTCAAGGATCAAGGCATTAGAACACAAGGTTAATGGACTGGAGCGTGCCAATGGAAGGGTTTGAGCCGGGAGACTTGGTATTCTGCCATTCCAAGGGCATCATTGGCCGAGCCATTCGTGTAGCCCAGCGCCTCCGCAACTCTCCCGAAGATGCCATGTGGAATCACGTGGCAATTATTGACAAGCGGGATAAGTTCGGCAATTATTACGTTATACAAGCAGAGGCTAAGGGAGTAACCAACAATAAACAATTGGGAAGCATTGCCCCCGGTGGTAGATTTAAGATTGTTCCTTTCCCTGCTACCGCTGACCGAGCCAAGTTCCTTACCTTTGCCCGCTCTCAGGTTTCCGATCCTTATGGATACCTTACTATCCTTAGTATCGCCCTTGATTTTTTGCTGCCCCGTAGGGTAGCGCTTAGGAAGTCTGGTACGTGGGTGTGTAGCGCACTCGCAGCAGGTGGTTTGTGGTACTCTGGGTTTCCTAAAGCAATGACGTGGCCTGACCTATATCAAGTTACGCCAGCCGACCTATACGGTGCCCTTGGGTAACCGGGAAGGGGAACCATGAAGAAAGAACTTCGTACTCCCACCCACATAGTCATCCCTGATACGCAGTGTCGCCCCGGCGTCCCTGACGATCACCTTAAATGGGCAGGGCAATACATCGTAGATGAATTTGCTGGCAAGGACAAGGTAAAGATCATTCACCTTGGTGACCATGCTGACATGCACAGCCTTTCTATGTATGACCAAGGCAAGATGTCCATGGAGGGCAGGCGCTACCGTGAGGACATTGACGCTGCCAACGCAGGCTTTGATCTGCTCAACGCTCCGCTTGTGGCATACAACAAAAGTCGGTCAGCCAAGTGGCTACCAGAACGGCACATCCTTATGGGGAACCACGAGGACCGCATTAACAGGGCCATTGAATCTGATGCCAAGTTAGAGGGTGTCATCGGTCTGCAAGATCTGAACTACGAAGCAAGTGGTTGGAAGGTTCATGCTTTCCGTGTGCCCGTTTGCATTGACGGTGTGTACTACGCCCACTACTTTTACAACCCGATGACGGGCAAGCCCCTCGGTGGCATGGTGGACACTCGGCTCAAGACGCTGGGCCATTCGTTCTCGCAGGGCCACCAGCAGACGCTATCGTATGCGCTTAGGTTCGTGGCGGGCCAGAGTCAGCACGGTCTAGTTGCTGGAGCGTTCTATCTTCACGATGAAGATTACAAAGGGCCACAGGGTAACGCACATTGGCGTGGCTTGATTGTCTGCCACCAAGTTGAGAACGGTTCCTATGACCCCATGTTTGTGAGCATGGATTATCTGTGCCGCAGGTACGAGGGCATGCGCCTTGAAACATTTATGAAAAAGAAATACCCCGCCGCTAAGCGTGGTTGGTAGTAACATTCGGTGATACGGTGGAAGTCCGATGAGACTTCTGTACCAATGCCCCAAATGCGAAAAAACCTATTCACTTTTTGATGGGCACCCCTCCAGTTTTACCAATAATCGGCAGTTTCTGGAGGCATTGGCTGATATAGACGCTACTCACCCATGCTTTGATGGCACGTTTACCGTGAGCCGCCCTCAGTTGGCCGCTCCGGGCCTCTAACCTCCGGCGTTACGGAACGATGCGGCAAGGGTTCTCAATGCGTCTAAGCGGCTCTGAGAAGCCCTCATTGACTCCCTTGCGGTGGTCAGGCGGGACTGAGCCAGATTGTGCTGGAGCCTCTGGTGTTCGGTGGCTTCAACAGCAATGTCCTCAGCCATAGCCTCGGTCACCTTGCGGTCTTTGTCGGCTCTGGCAATCAGTCGGGATCGGGCATGGCCCACCTTGAAAACAACTTCCGCCTCGGCAGCCTCCATGCCCGCATCTCTGACCTCGCTTACTAGGTCGTCAATCTTTTTGGCTTCCCTGAGGATGGCCTCTTGAATCTGTCCAAGGTTCATCATCGCTGGGCCTCCCCGTGGCAGATGTCACAGAAGCGCTCGCCAGCCTGCGCATGGCCTAGGTCACCCTCCGGCAATAGGGCTGAACATCCTGAACAGGACCAGTCGGTGTCACTCATGCTTTTAACTCCCTCAAGATACGGCTGAATTGTTCCAGCGTCATTACTACATACGATGCCGAAGTAGGCTTTAGCCTTCGCTTAGCCACCACAACGGCGTATTCTGCATCGGCGTTGGCACGCTCACGCTCTGCCTCACCCATCCATCCGGCAAAGTCCAGCGCCTTTTGGTTCTTACACTCCAGCACCCACCCCGGTAGGCCGGTAATGTCACCTCGGTCGTCTTGGCGACCAGCACCGTAGGCTCGCTCCACCCAGCGGTGTCCGGTTTCCTTGAGATACTGAACCACATCTCGTTCATACTGGCTACCTTTAGCCTTTTGTGGGTTGGTCATAGCGAACCTCTTTCATGGTTTCAATCCATACATGCGCACCACAGGACAGAGGACTGTCGGGACGGTACACCACACGGGCTACCTCGCTACCGTCGTCGTCCATGATGATGGCAGAATGAGCATAGTGGTTGTCCTTGTAGGTCTTGATTGTTAGCACAGGCTCATTGTCATCGTTCTTGCGATTGCTCTTGATCTTGTGCTGGTTTACATGAATGATTGTCTTAATCACATAGCCGCCTTAAGCGCTACGTACAAAGACTTGTTGATGTTAATGCGTGCCGTAATGTCTGCCTTCATAAATTCCTCGGTCAGTTCTTCCTGTTCAGGAGCAGTCACCATAAACTGTTCGGCGTCACGCCTACTGATAGTCACCGTGATAGTGACTGGCTTGTTATTTGAAACTCTCATATGTGGTCATCCTGACAATCGTTGTTATTGGAACATACTAGCGCTCTATGTTTCGCTGCGTGTAGTAATCCTCTGGGGTCGTCCATCCATGATGGAAGCGACCAGCCATGGGCCTTGGCTTTTCTGGGGTTAATGGTGACCCAGTGGTGGCAGGGCCTGCACAGGGAGATGAATAACTCAGGTCGTAATTCTGCATCCTTTGTCTGGCTCCGGTTGATGACCTCATGCACATCAACTGCCCCTTTGCCACAGCGCTCGCACAATGGGTGGTTCCACAACTGGGATTCCACTAGGTATTTTCTTGTCCTCATTTTCGTCTTTCTTTGTGGGGATACTGGCCTCAATGGTGACCGGCGCAGACCCACACTCCGTTTGAGCGGGCTTCTTTTCACCCTGTTTCCTTTCGTACTTGCCAGCCTCTCGCCCTCCACCCATCAGGGTAAGGGTCTGACGCCAGCGCTTAGTGTGGTGTTCACCGGGGCAACGTAGGTGTGCGATCTCGTGCAGAAGAACTTGAGTGGGGCGACCCGTCTTGGTCAGTACCCGACCCGGCTTATCAAAACACAGCCAGCCATACCATTCGTCCTCTGGGTCATTGTGTGCGTGAGCAAGAATACCACGCCACTCTAAAGGAGACTCTGCTGAGACGCAACCCATCCCCACATAGATCCCCCAAACTTCTGGGTAGTCCAGCCCTAAGGCAGTCGGCCTGTTAGCGCCGACCCGAAGCATCTCGTGCCCTCTTGTGAGCCATACGCTGACGGGCTAAGTCGTTGTATGCACGCCTGCATTTGTCGCAGGGTTCTTCCTTCTTGGCCTTGTGCCTACGGTATGCACTCTCAGTGCCACAGGTAGCAGGCACACGTGAGCGGGGCTTCTTGCCTCGCATCTTGTTGCGCTGTTCCTCTGTGGTGCCACCCCAGTAGCCACGCTCGTCATTCTCCATGGCCTCCATCAAGCAATCATCCTTGACGGGACACGACATGCAGAGATCCCTAACGTGTATGGGTATGACAGACCTGCGGGTTTCCCCAATAAAATCTGATACATCGTAACCCTTGCAGGCTGCGTGCTCTCTCCACTCCTCCGAATAGATCATTAAATCCAGAGCCTCATTACTGGGAAGCAAACCTCTCCGTCTGTATCCAGAATGGTTATCTCCTCATCGGTCATGTCAGGGTTGTCATGCGACCAGCAATAACTGTCGGTGCACCATCCCTTTTCAATGCCAAGTCGTAGCCATTCCAGCATGGTCATCTGATGGTTGGACATTCGTATCCTCCTCCTGCCCATGGACTTGTGCCCATGATGCTCTTTAGTTTATAAGCCGCTTCAATTTGTGTGGCCACTGGTGCATCTTGTGGTGCCCCAGCATACCCCACACTTGCCCATGTGGATGGCAGGAATTGAAACAATCCCCCTGCCCTGCTACTGGTGTTCACTACCTGCGGTTGGTCCCTGCTCTCACGCCATGCAACGCAGGCAAAGAACGGGTCAAGCCCATAGGGGTTTGGCACCGTCTGTACAGTTTGTACAACTGGTACTACATCTGGTACTACATTTTCAGGTTCGGGAATAACTTTTAATTGGTTTACCCCTAGTCTTTGGGCATGCACTTGAAACACATTGGCGTCAGCGGCTTGGTAAGTCGCTCCACAAGTTCCAACAAAAACTCCGATTGCTGCAATGTATTTGGGTACCACTTTGCGCCAGTTCTGTACTGGTCTAGGTTCTTTTGACAATCTTCTACTCTCCATGCTTCTTCAGGTTTAAGAGATCGGTTGGCACGTAGCCGTTCAATCTCCGCAATCATCCAACGCCCATATTCTCCTGACTCTGGGTATAACCCTGATTCAAAGTGAGCCTTAGCCTTCTGTAGATCCATTCTGTTCTCTTTTCTTGACCCTTTCAACGGGCCACTCTATTAGGCGTGGGGCATGGTCAAGTTTGACCGTGACCGTGTCTTTGCCGTTTACCTCGTGCGTTTCTGAGACTGTGTACCCGTAGTGTGGGTGTCCGTACCTGTCGTGGCAAACAACTTGATCTTGAGCCTTGATAGATAGGGCATGCTTACGCTCAGCCTGATGTCTAGCACGGGCATCACAAGCGGAACACAACCCGTTACGGTAGACGATGCGATGACACTGCGAGCAGATGTTTTTGCGTCTGGGTATAATCTCGTGCGATTCGTTATCGTCCAACCAAAGGTCCATGAAGATAGGTTACTCTGCATGGTTACGTTCCCACCTTTGCACTTCAACAACTCCGATAGCACCGTATGAACAGATGTCTTTAAAATCATCTTCTAAAGAATCATGTGACATGGATACTGTACCAAACTCTAAATATTGTTGTACTGCTGACTGTATCCTAAACATTTTATCTTGAATCCGAATAGATACACCAATCCAAGAAGGCAGGCCGAACGCCTCACTGCCCTTGATGTTGGCTAATGGGTCAGCGTTGGTGCCATAGTCCCTGCTCTTGCTCTGGTGCAATTCCTTGATGCCCTCTAATACTGTTATGAATTCAGGGCTACCGGATTGCTTAAGGGTAAAGTGCATGGTGTCGTAAGGCCAGCCCGGTTCCCCTGTAAGGTCGGTCATATACCCAGCCCCATTCTGGCGATGGCCTTCGCCTCGTCTACCTTGCGTTCTTCTTTGGCAGGAATCCTGACATGGTGTGCCAGCCTATCCACGTCACACCTAAAGTAGTAGTCCTCAATGTAGCGCCTAGCCAAATGACCCAGCAGTTCATTGCTAGCCTCAGGTACCGCAGCCCGACACACAATCAAAGCCGCAGTACCCACCTGTTTCTTGGTTGGCTTAGACATCTGAACCCCACACTGATATTGCCAGCACAATTAAAACGCCAAGGACAATAGCGGAGTAGATGTAGTTAATCATTAGAAGTAATCGTCTGCCGCTACGGGCTGTGCCGGTGCCTGACGTGGTGTGCTGGTGCGCTCACTGCGTACTACCTGTGCAGTGTTCCACTGAAGGGACGGGCCAATGGCAGTAGCCACAACCTCTACCTTGTAACGCTTGCTTCCATCCGGTGCATCCCATGAGCGCTGTTCCAAGCGCCCGTCAATGACAACCGCATCGCCCTTGTGCAAAGACGCTGATGCGTTTTCAGCCATCGGACCCCAGATCACCACGTCAAAGTAGGAGGTCTGTTCTTTGTCCTCCCACTTGCGAGTGACAGCCACGCTGGTAGTGGCCATAGGCTTACCGTTCTGCGTGTACCGCATCTCTAAATCATGGGTGAGATTACCGCTTATTGCTACGCTTGCATGTGCCATTAGAATGGCTCCTCTCCGTTGGCCATCTCCGCTCCGGGGAAGGCATTGGTCATTACTGTTTCGGTTTTCTTGTTCTGCAATTCGTCAATCCATACGGATGCCTCCTTGCTGGTGAGTTGCTTCTCTGGCTTGCCCCACCGTTCCATGCACGCTGACTTCAATTCCACGCCAGCGCTCTTGGTGATTGCGTACAGAGCCTTGGCCTGCTTCTCACTGATGGGGTTGCCTGCTCCCGCCTGTGGTGCCTGCTGTGGTGCAGACTGTTGGCGTGGTGCCTGACGTGGTTGCGAAGCCGCATTGCCATCATCGTCATCATCAGCCACAAGGGACAGGATGCTCATGTATGAGTAGCGCCGTGCGTAGGTGACCGCACTGCCCTGACCCTGCGGGTCGTCCTTGACAAGATGCAGACGCATGCGAGACACAAGGAACTGGCCACTGGTATGCAAGAGCCACGTCTCTAGCGTGTCGTGTCCGTCCTCGTAGCCAATGTGCTGACTGATAGACAGTCCGTGCTTGGCAAGGATCGGGCCTGCGGTTTCCACCACCTGAGGCAGACCGGCATACCGGCTCTTAAAGAATGGGTTGGAACTGTCCTTGGGGATAGCACCTACCTCACTCTGAAACTGCACTAGGGCTGTGGCCAATTCATTCAGGCCTGTTGGTTCTTGGTTATATATCACTGGTTCTCCTCTGGTATCGGGATGACACCCTCGCCATCTGCTTTGCACTGGTCAGCATAGGCGCAATAGCCATTGCATTTCCAGTACCTGTCCACGTTGATGTGCTCAACGTACCCCGTAGTCTCGGTGACATGCGTGCGATCCTCTAAGAATCCACTGTCCAGCGTCGCCTTGATGTTGCTTAGCCTACGTAGTTCTTGCTCTGCTGCTGGTCGCCATACGTGCTCAGGAATCTGCCACTCAGCGATGAAACGCTGGTCATCAGAGAATCCCATAGCCTCAGCGATGCCCTTGCTCACTGCCTCAAGGGAGATGGCTCCCACGATTACAGTTTGACAGTCATTAGCCAACGCATTAAGTCCAGCCTGAAGAATAGTGCCAATGGCAGGGCCTTCAGGGTTCTTAATCTCCTTGGCCCTACGCTTCAGTCCAGTCTGACGATCCCACCGAGACATGCCCATGGACTTCAGTTCGTAGAGAACATCTCCGCCATCCCATCCGGGATGTGCCTGCTCCATGTCAGAAGCAGGGATAACTGCGTCACAGTGGCCAGAGATGATGTCTTGCAGGTTGGTTGGCACTTCCAGTTTGGCATTGGGATAGCGCTTGACTAGCGCCTCTTGAAGCCACTCATGGATGCGTGTGCCCAGCCCGGTGACCCAGACCCCGGCTGAATCCATGTCACTGCCCATGCTGGTGTCCAGCGATGCGTAGGATAGGTACCTAGCGCAGTCACCGGCTGAACTGTAACGGAAGGGAGTGTCAAAAGCCTTGGCCTTCTTGCCCCGTTCCCTCTCAGCCTGCACCCAATCTTGGATCAGTGCGTTACTAACTAGGGTCGGTGTCGTGTACCTGTACACTTGTTGCCTCCTCATTGTTGATGCTCGTCCCCATGATGAAGCCGAGAATTGCCTTGCTCATTGCCTGCACGCTGGCTGACATTACAAGATTAGACCATGTAAACACTAGGTTCACAATTAGAAGTATTAAGATTGCTATGCTCATCGTTTTCCTTTATGGTAGTGGTCACCACCGGGGCGCTCTATTAAGTTACGGGCCGGAGGCAGGCCCGGAGCATCCCCGATGGCAACCAATGAATAGTTTGCCTCTCTTGTTACGTTACGTCAAGCGTTTGCTGGTTGGTTTTCCTCAACAAAGCGAACGTAGGTCTTGTGTGTGCCGTCTCCATTGCTACGGACACAGGCTTGGTAGGGCAGAGCCTTACGATCCAGACCAGTAGTAACCTTCAAGCCCATCAGGGAGCGAATGGCAAGGTCTGCGCCATTGCTAGGCCCAGTCTCACGCCACACAAACCACTGGTTTGGGTTCTCAGTCAAGTGCTGACGGTAGTACAGGGTACGCTCTGACGTATTGCGTCCACGTCCCCGCCGTGACGGAGCCGGATCTTCCTGCTTGATGTTGATGATGCTATTCATTATGCCTCCTCGGCGTACTCATGGACAGCCACTCTGACCGCCATATCTAAATCGGTAAGCAACTTGTATGCCTCCCGCCTCTGCTCTCGCAGTTCTTGCTCCAACCTGTGCACTTCAGCCAGTGCTTTGGTCAGTAATTCCTTGTCATCTGGTGAGGCTAAAGCCCCAGCCAATGATCCTAAATGCTCCTCTAATTCCTTGGCTATACCCACTATTCCTTGTGTCCTCTCATGTTAATTGCCATCGCTATGTCCTCGCACATTTCGGCTTTTCTGTGCTCCCCTATATACCCTCCGCTCGTGTCCATGACACGATCATCAGGATAGTATACAGCCCAGAAAAAAGTTTCGTTCCGGTGCCACGCCAATAGATCTTCTACCTCTTGGCGCATCATTTGATTAGCCATATTTTCATTCCATAAACCAATGTTCAAGGCTGACCAGATTTTGCGGTTGCTCCAGACCAGTCCGATAGGGATACGTGGTGGGTCATACCCGCCCGGCTTGCCACCAACCCATATCCTAGGGTTTTCTTCCGCATAATCTGAATAGATATAGCGCACGTGCCCCACTTCATCCCCGAATCTTTTATAAAAATCCCCATCGCCACCCTCAAGAGCGTATGGCAACATCCTTTTGTCGCTCAACTTAGTCCAAGGTTGCTTGAAGAAAATAATGTGGCTTAAATGATCCACTTCCCTAGGGTTGGGGCAGCCTTCGTAGTGACCCAGTAGACAGCCCCATTGCGTGCCGTCATCGTCCACTGCGAACACGTTACGTCCGGGCACCCTGTTCTGGTATGCCTCCAATACTTCGCCTCCGGTAATCATTAGTTCCTGCCTCCTCTACTCATGGATAGACCTTAGGTGTGCGTCAGAATCATATTCCGTTTCACAGTCGTTACAATACATCAACCCTTTCCATTCACCCTGATGGTCAGTCAAACGGTCGCAAGTTTCGCACCAGTAAACTGCCTCGTCTAATTCTGGTGGTTCATAATTCATTACAGTTCCTCCCCGTTCTCGTCAAAATAAGCAAGTTCGTGACGACTGATAGGACTGCGCATGTCATCGTAAATCCAGTCCGTTAAATATTCCAGCACCCCGTCAAGGTCTATCTCTAGGTCATTGGGGTCAGGGTGCTCGGACACTAGCCTTATGTCGGCTATTGTTTGGGCCACATCGTAGGTGTAAGTCCGTGTGACGGTAATTCTCTCTGGCATACTCATTAGTTATCCTCCTCAATCTTGAAATAGCCCACGCTATTACCAGATGGCCAATCTTCGTGAGTTGGTTTGTGAGGTGACCCATCGTGTTGTCCATTCTTATTACAGCAGTAGTCGCCCTGTTCATCGTCCCAAATCTTACAAAGGCCGGACATGGTGCCAGAGTAAGTGATTTTTACATTACAATGCTCACAAATGCCTTCTTCAGTTGCTTCCTGCATTACTTATCCTCCTTAGATGCTGTCCATTTGCTTTTGTTGGATGGGCATTTGTGTCCCACTTCAACAGCCAGCGCTTTGGTTATCAGTCCACACTTCGGACACTTGAATGTTTTCACAGGTTCCTTTCATCCGTAGATCACTTCACCCATTAGGGCACACTGTAACACGATGTCAGCCACACAAGCATCCCATTCGTCAAGGTCATGTGCCACTTTCAGACCACAGTGCTGGTATCCCTTGTCAATGGCAATCGCCAGACCACGCAACAGGTCATCAACACTCACTTTTCCACGCCCCTTACCCTCACCCTCGTCACCCTCTGGCAAGTCGTAGGATACCGCAACCTTCATACCCTCTTTGTATTCTCCGTAGGCGTACCTACTAAGCCACGGGCTGGTGCTAATCCACAGGTTATTAAATACTGAATCCATCAAATGCTCGGAATCAACATCTATCTCAATCAGTAACTTTGGCATTAGTTATCCTCCTAACCCTTGCAGTAGTGGAGACGACCATCGTCTCCAATTAGTAAATAAACGGCACCCAAAGCGTGGGCTGAATCTGTCAGATTTTTCCCAAGGTCGCCTAGGCCACGATCCCAGAATCCTGCTCCGTGACCATTGCGTGTTAGCCACAGGTCATGGCCTAACGCTCCCCAACTCATAGCCTTAGCATACGCCAGACAGTCATCCCAGTTGGCCAACACCCACGAGGTGATTTCGTGAACCTGTAGCATCCACGATGCTTCATTGGTGTTAGGTAGCGTGGTGTCCCTGTCCCAATTGTGTGAATCTGTCCATCCGGCACATTCACTGTATCCATCTAGGAAATCTGCGATCTCCTGTTTACTTACTGTTATCATGGTTACCTCCCATTTGTTTGTGTACCACTAGTATAGTGGCAACTTTTCTAAACGTGACTTTTCTTATTCTTCTGTAAGCCCATCTGCGATTTCTTGCCAGTTGATTCTGTACACACTTCCGACATCGTAAAGGACTTTCATAGCCTCCGCATTTATCGGTTCATCTCCGTCTGTGTAAGTGGCAGGGTCTAAGATTTCTTCCCACAGGTCTTGTAGGGCTTTGGCTCCTCCCCATTCCACAGTTTCGCAACTCGTTCGGTAGTCTCCTTCATCGTTAGTGATGTGTAGGTTCATACACCACGTCTCCCGATTTGTCCAACCTCCGTAGGTTTCATCCTTCATTTTCTTCCTCCCATAATCCGAAACTTCCCACGTCCCAGCCCCACCAATGGTTGTCTAGCGCACAATTCTCGTTAAGCCATTCCTCTGCCTCAGTTGCCAATCTGTCCAGTTCATCACTAGCCTGAACATCTGTTAGGACATCCTCCGACTCGTGTAAGACTGCCATGGCCTCGCTTGCTCGCCACATCAGGTCGTAGAGTTCCTTGGAATCCAACTCTATGGAGAAACTGTAGGCGATCTCACAGACCTTGTAGTTCCCTTCCGATACCGTGCACTGATGACCGTCAATCCACTGTCCTGTCTCCATTACTTACCCTCCCTTTTCTCGTGTCCTAGCCATCCATAGTGGATGCTTAGGTGATAAACGCTTGTCCAAATCACACCTAGCGCTAGGCCTACTGTGACTAGATCTTGAATCATCATCTCCGCTATCAGTTCCATGCTGTCACCGCCTTGCGTGTCAGGTATCCGTTGACAATCTCCCAGCCATCGCCGATGAAGGCTCCGGTCAAGTCTGCTCCGGTCAGGTCGGCACCGATCATGTCTGCATGGTTCAGGTTGGCTCCGCCGAGGTCTGCACCGTTCAGGTTGGCGGTGAACAGGTTGGCTCCGCTCAGGTTGGCTCCCGTCAGGTAGGCTTCGCGCAGGTCTGCTCCGATCAGTTTGGCACGGGTCAGGTTGGCACGGGTCAGGTTTGCACCGTTCAGGTCTGCATTACGCAGGTTCTTGGTTTGTGTTTTCATGCTGTCTCCTCTGCGATTAGTTCAACAAAATAGTCATCGTAGTAATGTTCGTAATCGGGATGGCTCTCCTCCGGCATAGGGTCTTGCTCATAAATCCATCCCCATCCTTCATCAAAGGAATTAAATCGCTTGTCATCCCACAGAATATTACCCATCCAATCTTGGATACGATACTCTTTCCTCACATCTACCTCCAATGTTCTGTCTCCTAACAGTATAGCGGTTACTTTTCTAAACGTGACCTTTATTTTCTTGAATTGAATTTAATTCAATCATTCCTAGTTTTCCACATTTGCCTAGCGAAGATTATCACTACTGTCCATGCTGTAATCTGTACTAGTGTGGTCAGTAGTCGGTTCATGGGCCTACATAGCCTTCCAATTCGTGCCATGTGGCGAACCTGTGCCTAGACCCTGCTAGAAAACTTTTGCAGTAGTCACACTGACTTTTAGAAAAGTGTTCTATTCCGTCCTCATCTTCGGCATCCCAATTTGGCATAAAGTGAGTGCCAACATTTGACCATTCTGACCAACGCTCCTCTAGTAATTTCTGTGTGTCACTGTTTTCTGGCAATTCTCCATTGACCACATAGTGCGTGCAATCTTGGCATAGCCATGAGTCGCCCATGTCCCTGATACTTATTTTAGCCATTCTGCTCCTATTCTGTTGTGTGTGTGTCTGTGCGATCTTTGATAGGGAGACTATGGGGTTCCCATGGGGGATATTGCTATCCCCCACAGGAGTTCCCTTAGTTCAGTCCGGCTGTGGCTGTGCTTTGTAGGTGATTGCGTAGTTCAGTTCCGGCTGTGGCTGTGCTGTGTAGGTGATTCCGTCAATCACGAGGGTGGATGGAAGAACGCCAGTGGCGAACTTCTCCATCCCCTTAATTGCACTGTAAATCTCCTCCAACATTTCGTCAATGGCCTCAGTGGCCTCTGACCAGTCAGAGTCAATCTCGTAGTCCATATCACGTAGGTCTACCGTAATATCTACAGTGCCCCCATAGTTGGACACGTTCACCTCAGGATCTCCGCTTGCCTCCACGTTCCAGTCCTCTACCCTCACGTGATCTTCAATCATAGACCCGGCTCCGGCTTGGAATTCGTGCACCAAATCTGCCAGTGCCAACAGTTCCGTCATGATGTTGCTCATGCTGTCTCCCTATTCCTATGTCAATGTGCTGTGCCTATTTGGCGTGCCCTAGGTAGGTCTTGCGCCTACTAATGTTCCTCGTGGAACATATCTCTCCATGTCTAGGGCTGTGTTCTAGTTACTGCTGTCCCAATGCCGAACTTTCCGGCAAATATTTTGGTGTCGGCTAGTTGTGTTGCTGTAGTAACGATCAGGGATGTCCCAACCGGAACCGGGTGACCAAATTGCTATCACTGTCCTGTAACTGAGCACTAGATAATCGTCCCCGGATAGAACAGCGCTCATGCTGTTTCCGTTGAATGGAACCTTACCGCTAACCAATGCGGGAATCTCCCGGTAGTTTTGCATCCTGTCTCCTATTCCTTTGTATATTCTGATCTTGTCTAATGTTCCACGTGGAACATATTACCTAGAATCCCCAAACAGCGTCCACGTCTCCGCTAGTCCGGTGTTCTTCGGGTTCGTATTCTGGCGTCCAATTTTCTTCCGGTAATGCGTCCATCTCGTAATCCACTAGGTGCCTCCTGTGTTGTTCTGTCTGGTGACAGTATAGGGGGATTTCTTCCAAACGTGACCTTTTTCTGAAGGTTTTTTTTAGAAGATTTTCCTAGTCCCTGTTGCTGTCTCCCTGTTTGGTTGATGTAGGGAGTATGCATGAATTTGGGAGGCTTGTGGTATCTTTTAGGTGACATTTAGATGAACTTTGTGTGAACTTTTATTAGAAGATTATTCTAGGCAGGGAGCGTGGGCGAACGTGTGTTCGTATGACGATGTTATATGACAGTGCTATATGACGTTGCTATATGACAATGTTATACGAACGTGTGTTCGGGCGAACGTGTGTTCGGTAGGTGTAATGCTAAACCCAGTTCAACCGTCCGAAAGTTGCGCACACTGTATGCAATGCCGAGAATAGTAGAACATTCTTCTTGAATTGAATTCAGTTCAACTGGGGGTCTGCCGGGGGGGGGTGGTGTGGTGTGGTGAGGGATGAACCGAACGGCGAAAGTTCATTTTGGTGTCATTCACCGGGTCACACTGAGCCAGTAGCGAAGTGCTATGCTGGTCACGTTCATCGTGGTTGCTTTGCATTTCCCAGTTAGTAGTGCATCTGCATTTAGGGAGGGTTCTTTTGGAAGATAGATATACAAATTTAATAGCAGATGCTCACACAGCCCGGTGCACTAGGGCTTCTCTTGGAAAGATGCTGCACGTGGAAACGGGGGGGATCTTAGAGATCCTAGTAGCCATGTGTTACGATACGTCAATACCCCTATTATTACTGGTGTTGCTATTTGCCACTTGATTGGTAGTAAATAGAAAGCCCTTTGTTTGCAAGGGTAAACCGTGGTACCTGATTTATCCCCAGCACGTCGCTGTTTATCCCCACACCTGTGGAGAACTTGATTGTGCTACCATTGGCATGTGGCGATCTTACCCTCTCAACGCAATAAATACTTTACTCTGCGGCGGGAAGGTTACGCTATGTCTCGTGCTGCTGCTGCGGCAGGCTTCTCTACCTCTACGGCCAAACGGCTAGAGGGCAAGAACGGCAATGAGGAGGGTGTAGCCCTTGTAAACTCTAAGCGGGAAGCGGACCTCAGTGGCCCTAAGAAGTTTGAGGACCTAAGCCCAGAAGCCGCCAGAGCCTTAGAGGACTTTGGGTATTTCCAACAGCGATACTTTGGGCGCATTGCTACCCCGTGGCAGATTGAGGCCGCCAACCGAATGATTGAGTGGCTGGACACCCCAGAAAAAGAATACGTAGTAGTTAACTGCCCTCCCGGTGCTGGTAAGACTACCCTGTTCTCCCACGACATCCCTGCTTGGGCAACTTGCAGAAACCGTGCCGTGCGTGGTTTGCTGGGTTCTGCCACCATGACCCTAGCCAAGCGTAACCTCATGCGTCTTAAGCGATCTTTTGAGCGTGTCTTGCCAGAGAAAGGCGATGACATCTCTGTGGCCCGTGGATTGGCGCTAGATGCTCAGAGCACCCTTGCCTATGACTTTGGACGCTTCAAGCCCGTAGACCGTGAACTGTGGTCTGCTGAGGCCTTTGTGGTTATGCAGCATGAAGAAGCCGGGCAAATCTCTGAGAAAGAAGCCACGTGGTCTGCCTATGGTATGGACACCGGGTTCCTTGGTTCCCGTCTAGATTTTGTTATCTGGGACGACCTTGTGGACCCCCGCAAAATACGTACCTCAGAGCAAAAAGAAGCCCTTGAAAACTTTTGGCAAGACGTTGGTGAAACCCGTCTAGAGCCGGGTGGCCTGCTAATCCTCCAAGGACAACGCATTGCCAGTGACGACCTTTACCGCTTCTCTCTAGACATGATTAAACCCGCAGATGAAGAAGAAGATGACGAGGATGCCTTCCTTGAAGAAAAAATTTCTTTAGACTCCCCGGTGGCAGGGGACAGACGGGATAAGAAATACCACCACATTATTTTTAAGGCTCATTACGAGGAGAACTGCGATGGGACAGAGCACAAAAAAGCGGCAAAACCCTACCCTGACGGGTGCCTCCTTGATCCCCGTCGCCTTGGCTGGCGTGAAATTAGCACGCTTCAAGCGAACCGTGGGGAAAGGTTTGAAGTTATTTATCAACAAAGGGACCTTGACCCTAGCGAAGTCTTGGTGCCCCATGCATGGGTTTTTGGACACGACGAATTCCCCGGATGTATTGACAAAGACCGAGATAGACTCCAGATTCCCGAAGGGATCAACGCCTCTGATTGCATATCTGTGGCTTCTGCTGACCCCTCGCCTACCATGTTCTGGGCAGTACAATGGTGGATCTACCACCCACCGTCCGACCAACGATTCCTCATTGACCTAACCCGCAAAAAGATGGATGCTCCTGATTTTCTAGACTATGTGGCTCAAGAAAACAGGTTTGTTGGAGTTATGGAAGATTGGCAAAACGCTAGCGAAACCCTTGGTTTCCCTATCACTACATGGATTGTAGAGGCTAACGCAGCCCAACGATTCCTGCTTCAGTATGACCATGTAAAGCGTTGGCAGGCCCGTCATGGGGTAGACATTATTCCCCATACAACTCACCGAAATAAATCTGATAAAGATTTTGGTGTTGAAACCATCGCACCGCACTACAAGTTTGGTAGAATTAGACTACCGGGTAAAGGTGAAGGTAAGGTAGTCTCTATGCGTCTGATTGACGAAGTGACTCGCTATCCTCACGGAAGAACAAACGACTGCGTTATGGCTCACTGGTTTTTTGAGTGGCAGTTGCCAAACATTTATAATCCAGCGCCCCTTGGACGGGCAGCATGGCGACCAAGTTGGGTGGGTTAAGTTGATTTCAGCAGAGCAGGTAGCGCAATTATATCACCAACGGCGCTTGGAGCGACAGCCACACCTTACTCGCATGGATGAAATTAGGCGGCACTACAACGGTTCTATTGTTGTCCCCCTTCCCGAACTAGACGAAGCCGAAAAACCCGCAGTTGCCAACTTGATTGCTCAGGGTATTGACCAGTTTGCTATGCGTGTGGCTTCAGTCATGCCAATGATCTCTTACCCAGCCCTGCGCCCCGGTATCCAAGGTTCAGAAACCAAGGCCCGCAACCGCATGCTTGCCAACGAGGGATGGTGGGACATGAACCGCATGGGCACCAAGATGCGCAGGCGTGCTCGCTTTCTAACCGCTTATGGTACCGCTCCGGTAACTATTAGCCCGGTATCTATTGACCCTTCTGAAAAGCGCAAGATCCCATTCTGGCGTGCCCGCAACCCTCTTTCCACCTTTCCCGCTCCCATCATTGACCCTGATTCCATGGAACCGGCAGACTGCATTTTTGTGGACCGCCGCCCTTTGTCTTGGTTGCGTTTTCATTATCCAGAGCAGGCTCGTGTGCTATTTACTGGAGACGCCGGACAAGACACTTTGTTTGAAATTCTTGAATTTGTTAATGCTGAAGAAACTGTTCTTGTGGCTATGGGTTCAAACCGCAAACCTCAAGATGATTACAACGCACAATCACAAGGTGTTGCCAGTCAAATGCTTCTTGAGCGTGTTCCTAACCGTGCAGAGATTTGCCCTGTGGTTATGCCCGGTCGCATTACCCTTGATCGTTTGATGGGACAGTTTGACACCATGTTGGGCATGTACCAACGTCAGGCTAAATTGGATGCACTTAACACCATTGCGGTATTCCGCTCAGTGTTCCCTGACGAGTGGGTTGTGGGTCACGCTAACTCTCCCGGTAAACCCCGTATTGCTCAGGAAGCCGATGGCAAGATGGGTATTCGTGGTGTAGTTGAGAACGGTAACATTATGACCGTTAACCTTCAGCCCGGACAAATGGGTGAGCAAGCCATGGACCGCATGGAACGTGCACAGCGTCTGACTGCAGGCATCCCCGCAGAGTTTGGTGGCGAGTCTCCCACCAACGTCCGCACAGCCCGTCGTGGTGAAATGGTCATGGGTAACACCGTGGACATGCCAATTCAGGAATACCAAGAGATCTTTGCCGCTTCAATGGAAGCCGAAAACCGTCGTGCCGTTCGTATTATGAAAGCGTATTACGGTGATCGCCCTAGTCAATTTTTTATGGGTAGTGATGGTGCGGTATTGCGTAATGACTACACACCTAATGACGATTTTGAAACTGATTTGTCTTACGTTAAATATGCAATGCCGGGATCAGATGTTAACGGCATGGTTATTTCCATTGGTCAGCGCATTGGTACTGGGCAAATGTCCGTACAGACTGCTCGTGAAATGGACCCTGCTATTGAGGACCCAATCCGTGAGCGTGACCAAGTTGAAATTGAAGGATTGCGTAAAGCCGCTCTGGCTGGCCTTGAACAGCAGGCGTCACAAGGTCAACTAGATCCTCAAGTTATTGCCCGTATTGCGCTAAAGAAAGCCGAACGTCACATGACGTTAGAAAAAGCGTTACTTGAAGTTCATCAAGAAATGCAAAATGAGCAGGCTGCCCAACAGCAACAGCAACAGCAACAGGCTGGCTCAGAGGGCGCTCAAGGTGCCGAACAGGCCGGTTCGTCTCCAGAGGCTCAGGCTGGCATGGCGGCACCCCCTCCCGGACAGGATAGCGGCAACCCTCCCGGCACAGCCATTGCCCCTCCCGAAGCGTCAGAAGCCAATCTTTCCTCACTTCTTGCTTCCCTTCGTCGCCCCACTCGTCAGACTCCACAGGAACAAGGGCTAAGCGGCTAATGGAATTAACCGTTTATATTCACGGTGATTGTTGGCGCTGTGGTTATGATGATGTAGAATTAGTCACTGACCCCATGATGGAACCATTGCCCAACTTTGGTGCATTTGGCATGGACCTTATTGCAGTATGCTGTGATTGTGCCGCTGAACGGTATGTAATTCACCACGAAAGAAAGGCAAAGAATCGTGCCAAGGAAGGGTAGGGGAGGAAAAATGAATGGTGAAGTTGGAACTGCTTATGCCCAGCGCACTGACTTGCACAACAACCCAATGCCAGTTGAAGCCGCTCCCAATCAGGGATACGGTAAAGCCGGTGCACAACGTCAATCCCAACGCATAATTCCCGTGTCCCCCCAACAGATTGCGACTTCTGCTTTGCCCACCAATGCCCCCAATGCCCCTAGCGCTCCCAGCACTCCGGCAGCCCCCGCACCCGGTCCCGGTGATTTTTTGTTTACCCACCCCACTGAACGTCCCGGTGAACCAACTACGCATGGTTTGCCTAGCGGACTTGGAGATGGTCCGGAAGCACTAAACCTTCCTCTTAATTCTCAACAAGGGTTGGCTAATAGCATCCGCAGCCTTGGGCAAGATCCTTTTGCATCTGAAGGTGTCAAAGCATTGACCAGCCTGTTGGGTTCCGTATAATGGCCGATCAACCTCAACCATCTAGCGAAGCAGATCAGACTGCGTACTGGAACAACGCTCTGGCTAGCCAGTACGATACCATTCACACAGCATCATCTTATGCTTTAAACCCCACCACCTCTATGGCCATTGCTCGTCAACCGGGCCTAACGTCGCAACAGGGCATAGATTACAGCCATTTGATGGCTGGTGGTTTGATGGCACAAGGCATTGCTAATGCTCACGCCTCTACAACTGCTGACCTGCACCACGATACAAGTGGTTATCTTAACGGTATTCTTGACACTGGCTGGGGAATGGCAAAAAACTTTGGCCTGAGTCACTGGCACTCTTTAATTGACCCATGGAATCATTGGTTTGGCCAAGGAGGTTCTTTTCAAGCCTCAGGTGGTCAAATAGGTGCCGCAGGAAATATTAAGGGCGGTTTTTCTATAGACAATGTTGCAGGTGGCATTGGTTCGTTTATTAGCAATGTTGTCAATTCTACTATTGGCAACATACCAATCATTGGTAAGCCTTCTGCTTGGATAGTCACTAACCCTATTCACCATGCGGCTAGCGGTGTGGGCAAAACCTTAGATGAAATTAACCACCCAACTGTTGGTGGCGTTGGCGACATGTATGACGCTTTTGTTCCCGCAGATTTTCGTAGTCCCATTAAGGGCGCAGGCAATGCGCTTAATACTTTGACTCCTATTATTGACAACCTTGCTCATTCATGGCGTTATTTTCAAGAACTTAAAGCAGCGCATGGTCTTGCTTATGCTCTTGGTTCTGCTCAAACCGTAGCCTTGCCCGCCGTTGTTTTAACCGCTGCTTCGTTGGGAACCGCTACTCCCGAAGCCTCTGCACTACTTGCTGAATCTTTGGGTACCATGGCGGAAACAGTTGGAGCCGCAACTACTGTTGCAGAAGCCACAGCAGCAGGAAGTCGCATGGCATCTGCTCTTGCAAAAGTTAAAGAAGCCAGTCAATTGCCCGGCACCCTTGCTTCCAAATTGACTGCCAGAGGAGAAATTGTTGGTCGCCTTAAAGCAACGCTAGAACAAACTAAAATTGCTGACGCACAAATGCAATCGTCACTTAACAATTTTTACGACGCTCTCTCAGAAGCAGAAACATTAGGCAATGAACAACTAGCATCCAAACTTATTGACGATATTGCTAGAGTGCACAGCGATCTAAAAATTAACAATGCTCGCATGTGGGGATTTCGCTCCGCTATTGCCGCATCAGACGTTACCCGCCCAGCATTTCGCACCATTGGTTTGGTAACTAAGCCTCTGGGTAAGGTAGCCATGTCTCCTACAATGAACGCTATTCACGCAGGTATTCTTGGTTGGTCTAACGCTGATAAAGCGCTGTGGGCAAAATCTGCGGATGGCAACAAATGGATTGACCCTAATACCAAAATGCACGAATCATTTGGTCAAAGCGTATTGGCCACCTTTGGTATGGCTCCTCCCGCTAGTGGTGTAGGCCCAGCATGGTACAACGGTTTAACGGGCACCATGGACTTCCTGAACAAAATGGTTATTCCCGATCCACTCGGTGCAGCCGGTCAACTTGTTGGTGACATTCGCAGCGCAGAAGGTTTGGGACAAGCAGGAAGCCTGTTGAACAAACGGTTTAGCGGCACAGCGCTGGAAAGGCAAACCATAAATAAGCAAGGCGTTACTGTTGACAGAGTAGACCAAATGCTTACGCAAGACTCCATTCGTATTCCCGGCACCCAAAAGCGCATTGGTTCGCTAATGGGTATTAACTCTACTTTTGGTCGTTTAGCCAAAATGACCGAAGGGCAAATTAGAGAGGCCCGTCCAGAACTAGCACCCATTGCTGACAGGCTTGGAGCCGCCCGTTCCCCCGAAGCCGTAGCAGAAGTGTTTCGCAACGCAGCCCGTGTTATGGAATTGCGCACCGCAATTAAAACTGGTTCCATCCCAACTATTCCGTTTTACACGTTTAACAGGGTAACCCGTACTAACGAAGGCAACTTGATGGAACGGGTTGGCAAGTTAATGACCGTACCAGCCCCTGCTGACAAATTGCTTCAACGCAAATCTTTTGCTCTGCGTTACAATGCCTACGTTGCACGTATGGTGGACCGTGGCATGCAAGCACGTTTGATGTTTGCCAAGCAAGCAATTTCCTACAGCGAAGCAGCCGGAAAGTTTGAAAACAAAGACATCATTCCCGGTGATAAATCTTCTATTGAAGCCATGGGTATTAACCTTATTGCAGCCGGTGAGGACCGCAAGGTAGTACAAGACATGATGGAACTTTTGCACGGTACATCTGACCCTTCAGAATTTCGCCATATTTGGAACACGTCAGTGGCTAATTTGTTAAGAAGCCGCACGCAAGCCCTTATGTTTGACCCAGCGTTGCAAGGCGTAGCAGAATCGTTGGACAAAGTGTACGTAACATTAGCCAGACAAATGGCTGGTGGTGAACGGTTTGGCATGGGTGGCCCATATGTCAATGGAGAAACTGGTGAAGCAGCCAGCAAGGTTTTTACCAGAGATGAATTTGGTTTTCCTTTGGAAACACAGGCTGCTCTAACTCCCAAAGATCTTTCTAAACTGCACTTTATTTCTCCCAAGGAAGTTAACCGTGCCGTGCGTGCTGTGGCTGGAATTGCTATTCACGCCAACAAAGAACTAATTGAAGCAGTTGAAACGGCAGCGCTTGACGCAGCAACCATTGAAGAATTAACTGCTTACATGAAAGACATTAACTTTAATAGAAATAATTTATTGGATGCTATTAGAGAAGGATTACTTTTTAAAGGCGAAAAACCAGAAAATAAAGTATTTGCTTGGATGCCCAAAGAAGGAGATCCTGTTACTCCCGGTACTATTTCTGCTTCTCCACAAAATTTAGAACGTGCAAGATTAGGAGGAATTGAACTCATTTTAAGTAAAGCAGAATTGGCATTTTTAAATAGCGACCATTTTATAGATGGCAAACAACTAAGTAAAATATTTCAGGATTTACATGCTGACGCATTGCAAACAACTTTTAACGATTTAAGAATGTACGGCAGTTTGCCCGACAAAGCAATTCCTGTTAGTGAAGAAGTTTCGGCTGAGTTGTATGCAGCCGCCATTCAAGGCATGGATCAAGCCCCAGAAAAAATTCGCATGCTTCTTAATAATCACCTTGGCGGTTTTGATGTTGAGGAGTTGATGGCAAAAGCAACTGACTTGCGCAACTTAACTCGGCACGACCCAATGGCTCCAGTGTATGAACAAGTACGTGACATTCCTTTGGTTCAACGCATTGCGGGCACAGCCGGAGGGGCTGCTAAAAATGAAAAGCAAATCTTTGACCGCCCTTATCGTACTAAGGGTCAAGTGTGGCTTGACAGCGCAGACTATTGGGTTAACAGGATTTTCTTTGCTATTCCTGCTCTGCTTACACCGGGCTGGGCGGAACGTGTTTCGTTGTCAGAAATGCTGCTCAACTCCATGCGCTTTGGCCCAGTAACTTATGGCCGTGCTATGCGTGCAGCCAAACTGGCTTCTAAAGAATGGCACCTTACCAACAACGAAGTTGGGTTGTTTGGGTCCGTCACTCGTGGATTGCTTATGGGTATATCGGCAACCCGACTTGAGGCAGCCAACCAAGCCCGCCTTGTGGAAGATGCGTTTAACCTTGTGGGTTCTAATGACGGACACATGAACCTATCAGGCGTGGATTCAGTTCACAACCGTTATGACCAAAGCGTAGAAAACATGGCTCATTATTACGATGGCCAAATGGTTCACCTTACGCCAGACCATGTTCAAATTAAAGACGAAAAAGGCAAGGTACTAGGCCTCTTTACTCGTCAGAACGAAGGCAGTACGGCTCCTCAATGGAAGTACAGCAAAGTTTGGCGCACCAATACCTACAAGCATAACGATCCCTATGGCATGGCATACCCCGATGATTGGCATGCACAAGTCAGCCTTGCTACTCAAGACCCATGGATGAAAGAAGTTGCCGGGATTATTTGGAATGTTAAACAAAAATCACGGGAAGCACTGGAAGGTGAATTTGGCCAAGGATACCGGGGCCGACGTTGGGGACAGCCAGAATCAAGTCGTGTGCATTTGCGTGGCAGGGAAGCAACTCCAATGCTTTACAACGTCGGTGCGTTTCAAACCGAATATTGGCAAGAAAACGATTCTATTTATACTCAAGTAGAACGTTTTCTTAAATCACAACCTGATTCTGTTCGTGAACAATTTTTGCGCAACAAACTTTCCAGCCAAGGAAACAATGAAGAAAATCCTATTAGAAGTTGGGCAGAAGATCTTTCTAATCACATGTGGAGCCTTGTTCACAACGCTTTGCCTCACGAAAGAGAATGGCTAGGCGTCGGGCACGAAGCGCAACAAGTACTTATTTACCACGAAGAAGTTTTGCGTCAAATTGTAGATGATGCAGTGCAAAGCCCCCGTGACTTTGCCCATTACATTGAGCATGGTTTTTTTCCTCATCTCCGCACTGAGTTGATGCACCGTGACCTAATTGACTTGGCTGAGCACAGCCCTCATGCTACAGATTTAACGGCAAGAGAAATTCAAAGAACGCCACCACGAGTAAAGGCTTTGATTACTTGGGGCGACGTTCGCAACGTACCCGGTTGGCAAGAAGGCCAAAATATTCCTGTTGAAATTACAGAAGATGCTGCTGCGTTTAGGGAATTTATTGAATCTGAACAATTAGGTACGATGTTCCATGGTGCCAAGCATCGGCTTCCTCCAGAAATTCTAACCTTTCGCAATCATTTCCCGCCCGACAATAATGTTTACGGTCCGGGACTTTATGAAACCACTGATCCTCAAACAGCGTTGGGGTACATGGTTGCTGATCCTAAAGAAGATGTTAAAAATGGCCGTTCTATATTGTCTACACAACCACAAAAAGGAGTCCGCTACCTTAGTTTGCACGATCCGCTGTCGCTAGAATTAGCAGACAAGGTGCACACTTTTTGGGTAACCGATCACTTGCCTAAAATAGAATCCTTGCTTCGCACAATAAAAAAAACAACTTTGCGCAACGAATTTCCTGAAATGACAGAAGCACAAATAATGGAAAAATTAAAGGCTGCAAAAATTGAAGATTTGTTAACAAGAGATTTTAGGCATCACATATCTGAAGGATTAGAAGAAGGCTATACAGATATAGAAACTGGAAGTGCCAACGATGAAGGTTATAATTCTTATGGTCCCAGCACGTACAAATTTCACCGTGAACTAAGAAATGATTTATATGATGCAATACGTTGGCTAGATAGCACGTATGGCGCATTAGAATCCCACAGCCAAAAAATAGCCGATATTGTAGGTGGAATAGATCCGCAATGGCTAGCCAAATTTGGCGACGACCCTAAAGCACTTGCCATTATGATTGGTGAAAGGCTTTACTACGATTCCGTTAAGCCTATTCAAGACGCTGGTTACGATGGTTTTGCTCATATTGGTGGCAACCTCACCCGTAATGACCGCAACCACGTTGTAACCGTTACTTTTCAACCAAATAAAACTAGAAAAATTATGCACGTGGAACAAGTAGATGACCATTTAGTTGAACAAGATCTTCGTACTTATGGTGCAGACCAGAAAAAGGGCGACGTTATGTTTGCCCCCGAAACTGTTGGCAAGCGTGCATTTGCTTCACACGAATTGCCTCAAAAAATTGTGGCTCAAGACATTGACACTAATTTTCGTCTTGACAAAACAATTCAAAGAGTTTCAGATTTTGGCCATGCCAAGTTTCTTGGGCCTATTGTGAATCGCCTATCTCGTCAACCAACTTTCCTGTTGGACTACCACCGTGAAATGAACATTCTGCGCAGGCGTATTCAAAATTTGCAAGAGGGCAAAATTACAACCAACGCCTTAACTGAAAAAGTTATGCACCTCACGTTTAAAAACATAGAAGAACGTGAAGCACACAAATGGCCGACAGAGCCTCTTGACGATGGAAAAGTAATAATTCCAGAGGCGCAATCACACGAAATTGAAATGATGCCTTTAGCCAAAGCACTTGAATTGGCTGGCGTGGAGAGTGGTAAAAACATTACTAATGATCCCCCACTCTATCAAATGAAACACCTTTCAGAAGATGGATTTCAAAAGCCCATTGAAATTAACTACTACGCTCCTAGTGATCAACCACACACTGCTCACATAGATAGAAGATCACAAGAGGGGTATAATCTTGTTCTCTTAGACGCAGCCCAACAACTAGGTTTGACTCATGTTCCAGTATCAGTACTGAGGGGCGACTGGATAGCAAGCCACGCTGTAACGGTATCTGGTTATGAATCAGGGTTTAACAATGCTCCGGCGTCAGTGCGCAAAGTTATTTCATTTGACCGACCAATGATACCAAGCCGACCTTTGGCATCTGACATTGGCTTGACTGCTCACGATCCCGAAGATCTTGTAATAAATGGTGACCTGACAAAAGAACAAGCAGTTCAGTTAGCACACGAACGTGCAGTACGTCAAACCATTCGTTTTGTTCACAACCCCCAAGACAAAACTAACTTTGAAGCGTCTATGAGCGCTGTTGCACCGTTTTACTTTGCTCAGATGCAGGCATGGCGTCGTGCTGCTCGTTTGTTTTTGAACAACCCCGGCAAATTTGAACAGTACATGAAAGCAAGTCTGGCTGTAACTAACTACATTCAAGGAGCCACTTCTTCCAACGGTCCCATCTTAATGATCCCCGGTTCCCAGTTAATGGGTGCTGGCGTTGGCATGCTGGCTTCTGGCATGGGATGGAAACTAGGATTGGTCGCTGGTTCCGGTGGTCTGAAATCCGCCATACCCACAGGCATTGTAGGTGGTGGCGTCAAGGGACTTATGGAAGCAATAATGCCTTCATTTGGCCCGCTAGTTACGGTTCCCGTCAAAGCACTAGGCCATGTGGTTCAAAGAATGATTGGCACAGATGATCCAAAAGATCAGGCCATGGTAGAAAAGGCTATGGAAATTGTGCTTGGTCCCATTTCCGCCCGAACTCCTCTATGGGGAGATTTTATTCCTAACTCCATGCTTCGCAATGCTGTGGTTGGCATTGTTGGTTCATCCAGCGCAGGCAACAGCCTTGCTACTTCTATGAGCGCATCATGGGCCAACGCTCAGGTTTCATCCTTGAACTCCTACATGCAAGCATGGTTTGAAAAAGAAGCCCGCCGTATCCATGAAAATCAACCCAGCATGCCAATGTCTGGTGTATGGAATACAGCGTATGCCAACTGGGGCGACTGGGCTAGGCATAACCAAACACAAATTTTGGCTGATGTGCATAAGGGCGCAGTCATGTCTTGGATTGCTCGTTCGGCTGCTCAAGCGTTCATGCCGTTCTCCCTATGGTCACAAGATCAGGGCGTAGAGTTTAACAAAAAACTTTTGGATGACGTAAGCAAGTATGGTTTAACTGAAGGTTTTGCTCACTACGAAAAAAACAACCCCGATCATTTGTTGAGCGAAACAATGAAAACTGCTAGCCCATACGGCTCCGTTTCTTACAGCGAAAAATCTTGGAAGTGGATGTCTGAAAACCCTGAAGCAGTAGCCAAGTACCCTCGCATCATGCCTTACCTGCTGCCACGCAACGACACATCGTTCTCGCCACAAGCCTTTGCTTACGAATTGGCCACTGGTCTGCGCACACGTCAGACACCCGCAGATGCTTTGAATTCCATGCTGATGATTGCTGGTAACCACTATTTCTATGATGAACTTAAGCCTGCCGTAGATGCGTACAAACAGCAACTGTTGGATAGCGGACATAACGAGGCTAGCGCAGGCTATCTTGCAAGCCAAATGGAAACCAAAAATGCTGATGCTTTTGGCCAAGCGTACAATCCTTATTGGGCTGACCACCGCAAGTCTTTCCAGAAAAAGGCAGACGCCGTTGACGCACTGAAGCAACTAGAAAACCTTATTAAGGACAAATCTGTACCCATGCCTGACGAAAACTTTCGTCAAAATATGGACACGGTTTACAAATCATTTGTAAGTTACAATGACCAATACAAGCAAGCAGAAACAAACAACGACAAAAGCACAATGTCAGCGGTTAAAACTGCGTGGTGGAATTACACAGATCAAATTTCCAAAACAAATAAAACTGTAGACGCCGTGCTTCGTGGCGTCTACTATCGTATTCCTCTAGGGAGCATCTAATTATGACCGACACCATGCCAACCGCACCCATGCCAGAGCAGCCCGCAGAGCCGCCAGTAGATCAAGGCCCACCTGCGGATGCCGTACCACAGGACATGCAGACCACCGCTAACTCCGATGGTTCGCCCATCCCTCAGCAATCTATTGCCGAAGCCAATGGAGAACCTTCCCCCGTGGCTGATACTACTGCTGGCACGGCACCACTTCAGGCACCTACGGCAGACATGCAACCCGATGATGAGGATGCCGGTGGCCATGACGCTGTGGCTACGGTGATTATTAACATGGCTCACGATTACATGGTGCCCATGTCAGACCAATCCAAAGTTGAATGGGTGCACCATCTTGCTGAATCCAAAGCCACCCCAGAAGAAGCCAAGGCAGCGTTTCAACCTTTTGCAGAACAGATTGCCATGGGCTTGTACCCAACCTTTGTTCCTCAAATTCAAGCAGGCATCCCTGTAAAATTGCTTCTTGACCCCTACGTGGAAGTGGCTAAGCAGATGCTTGGCAGCGAACAACAGCCAGACTTTACTGATCCCAAGTGGAGCGCAGCATTGGACGGTGGCCGTGATCCCAAGACTGGTCGCCCTGTTCCCATGTCTCTATCTGAATGGCGACAAAACATTATGTCTAACCCAGTCTTTGACTGGAAGCACACCAAGCAAGGTCAAGAAACCATGGCCAACATGGCCGAATCCCTACACCAATCCTTTAGTAACGCACAACCGCAGGAGCAACAACCATGAACTACCTCCAGTATCTAAACGATAGCAAAGGCATTAAGCGGGAACGTGGGCCTAAGCGCAAAAAAGCAACTGATCCGCTGGTGGATACGCCGGGAAGTACGGCTAACTCCTCTACAGGAGGTCCAATACAAGGCGGGTTTCGGCTTGGCGCTGATTACTGGAATTTGCTTAACGGCCTATACCAATCTCAAACCGGCAAGACGTTACCTGAATTTGGCGTGTTTCACGGTACCCCTATGGAAATTGCACAAAAAATTATGCAAACCGTTCCCGTGGAAGTGCTCCCATATATTTCCAAAACCATGGGTGTGGATATAAACAAATATAATTTGGCAGGCAAAGACCCACGTTCAGAGAAAACTTTTCTTACATATCTTGCAAGCGGAATTACTGGCGTTCACGACGGTGTTGCAGCGGGTCAAGCCGCTAACTTGAGCCAATGGCTAAGTTTGCACCCCAACGCTGGCGTGCAGCCCGGTGGTAAGGGAATGACAGGTAGGCAATTTAAGGAAGCGCAAGCAGCCGCCTATGCTGCTCAGAATCCCACCAATGGCCCTACGTCCCAGCCTGACCCGTCTGCTCAGCAGATGTACACGTCATACGAAAACGTAGTTAACCAGTACCTAGACGTATGGGGACTAGGGCCTAGCGGAAGCCATGATCTTTCTGATCAGTTGTTTGAAAAAGTTACTCAAAACCATTGGATTAACCAAAAAGAATTATTGACGTGGGTGCGATCCACCGACGAATACAAGCAAACCTTTCCCGGCTTAAACGAGCACAACGCTGACCCCACCAAAAACAATATGACCGAAGCCGATTACATGAACTACCGCAATACTGCGGGGGAATTGGCTGGTCAATATGGTTTGCCTGCTGGCTTTATGACCAAAGATCGTGTTGCCAAACTGGTAGAAGGTGGCGTTTCCACTGCCGAATTAAGCGAACGGTTCTCCAAGGTGGCCACCGCAGTCAATAGCGCTGATAAGAATGTTCTAAAAGCCTTAGGCAAAATGGGTGTAGATACAGGACATCTCGCAGCATACTATCTTGATCCTAAAAATCATTTGAAAGAAATGGAAAAAACAGTAACTACTGCTCAGATGATGGGTTTTGGCGCAGACGTAGGACTTACCGGAGCGAGCGACAAACTCTACCGCCAGATTGCTACGCAGGCACGAGGTTTGGCTACAGGCGCAGGTCAGCCCTATGACCTCTCACAAGCCCGTGCAGCCATTCAAAGTGCCAACAAGGACATTTCCCTTACCCGCTCTGCCGCAGGCGCAGGGGGCACCTCACAGCCCATAGTTTCAACCGCACAGTTGGTTGGTTCCCAGATGGCTGGTGTCGGTGGCGGCAACATGATTAAGGCTCAGCAGGCAGTACAGCGTGCAGAACAAGCCCGTATAGCCCCATTCCAAAAGGGAGGCGGTTATGTCGCTTCTATTAAGGGAGTAGAGGGCGCAGGAGTTTCAAAAGCGTAACGCTCGTGCTATGATTTAAATAAGGGAATGGCCCTGTTTTTACAGGTGACGCTACTCCCTAACCCGGCTTGGGTGGCACAACCAAGTTGCGTACAGAGTGCGTCAGAATATATTTCCATATCCATCACCTCCGGTGGGTGTGCGTAACCGAAGGAGCGGAAGCCATGAGTAACGACTTTGACTTTGAGTTGGACGAAACTGAAGATGTACAACCTAGGGTTCTTGACCCTAACATCAGAGAACAGTTAAAGACAGCAAAAAGGATTCAGCGAGAGCGGGATTCCGCATTAGCAGAATTGGAAACCTACAAGCGTGACGCAGAGTTCACGAAGATGGGGATTCCTGACATTGGCGTTGGTCGCCTTTTCAGAAAGGCTTACGATGGGGATGTCACCCCCGAAGCAGTCCTAGCGGCTGCTAAGGAATACGGCATCCTTGAGAGTAGGCCACAGGATCAGGCAAGGCACTCGGATACTGACGCAGAACTAGCGCAACTTGCAAGAGTGCAAGGAGCCACCGTTGGGAGTAGCGGGTCAAACCCCGTAGCCCCCGAACAACAGTTTGCAGCAGGGTTAGCAGACGCTAACACTCCAGAGGAAGTCATGGCTTTCATACAGAACATGCGCTCGGAATATCCCGACGCAGGTTTCTGATTTCGGTAACGCTTACCAATCGGTAAACCTCAACAGGAGTTTTCAATCTAATGGCAGATACCTACACCCAGTCCAGTAACTTGGACTTTTCCCAGAAGGCATACGACCGGATGGCGTACTTCGCCCTCCGTCCCGAACTGTACTTTGACCAAGTTGCCGACGTTCAGCCTACTGCGCAGAGCATGCCCGGTACGAGCGTCACCTTCACCATTGTCAACGACCTCAGCATTGCTGCTGCGCCTATCACTGAAGCCACGGATGTGTCCGCCGTTTCAATGTCAGACAGCATTGTTACGCTGAGTCTCGCTGAGTATGGTAACGCAGTCATCACCACCGCCAAGTTGCGTGGTACTTCATTCGTTGAGATTGACCCCATCGTTGCCAACGTGGTTGGTTACAACGCTGGTGTGTCCATTGACACGGTTGCCCGTAACGCCCTTGGTCTTGGTACCAACGTTGCCTACGCCACTGGTTCAACCCGTGCGGCTCAGGGTAACTCCAACATGCTGACCGCTGCTCAGATCCGTACCGCTCGTGCCCGTCTGCGCTCGCAGAACGTGCCGACCTTTGGCGGAATGTACGTTTCGTACATCCACCCAGATGCGGTATATGACCTCCAGAGTGAGTCCGGTGGAACGTCCAATGCAAACTGGCGTGACCCGCACATCTACTCGCAGCCCGGAGAAATCTGGAGCGGTGAGTTGGGTGCCTTTGAGGGTGTCCGTTTCATTGAGACTCCTCGTGCCCTTGCTTACGCAGGCGCAGGTTCCGGTGGAAGCACCACGACCCTGAGCACGACCGCTAATTCAACTGCCGTTTCATGGTCAAGCGGAAACGCTCCCGTGTCGGGTGACCTCGTTACCGCTGTGTCCTCCTCGGTCACCGCCGGTACGGTCCTCATTTCGGTGGATGCTGTGAACAAGACTGCCGTTCTTTCGGCTGCTGCTCTCACGACTGGTACCGCTACCGTTTCAACGGGTGGAGCCAACGTGTTCGGTACGGTTGTTCTGGGTCGTCAGGCTCTGGCTAAGGCTCACTCTATCGTGGACGGTAACGGCCCAGTGCCTCACGTGGTTCCCGGTCCTGTGACTGACCACCTCCGCCGCTTTGTCCCAATGGGTTGGTACTGGCTTGGTGCTTACGGAATCTTCCGTCAGGCTTCGGTCTACCGCATTGAGCACGGTTCCTCACTTGGTGCCGACCTCACTGGTGGTTTTGGTCCAGACATTGACGAGGGCGAATAACGCTAATTAACGAGGGGATGGGATTACATGACTTGGCCTAAGGCTTGCGCCAACTGTAGAAGTTTAGACATACAGGCAGCAGTACACGAAGTATTGTGCCTAGTGTGTGGGCGCTTAACCGATGCGCTGGGTCATGTGATCCCACTCCACGTCCAGTTCACCTCAGACGATTACCGAACCGAGGTTAAAAAGTGACAATTCCTACCGGAAAAGGCGAAGTCCGTGGCCCTGAAGCCGCTGACCTCCCCGGCAATCCACTCCCATCCCGCCCATCAAGGGCAAAGGCCAATGACGCAAGCGCAGTTCATGGGATCACTCCCAAGAATGACCGTGCCCACCTTGGCCTTATTGACATGAAGGCAGGTAAGAAGTAATGGCAGCAGGACGCCCAATGTCTGACAGCGAATTGCGTGGTCGCCTTCCCGGTGATTTCCACCTTGCACCTGCCAGTTCTACTTTTAAGACTCCCGGACCCGGAAGGCTCCGTGGCATGGAAGCCAACACAAACGTGTCTAAGGGCATGAACCTTCCTCCTCAGTCTGGCACTTGGTGCTGTGACCGTGACATTGCTACCTCTGAGTACCCTGTCAAGGACATTCGCCGTGAGCGCCCCACTGAGAGCGCCGGTCTTATGCGTGACGGTGGCATCTACTAATGTCTAGGTCAACTGGTGGTGGCCCAGCCCCCAAGAGCATGGAAGAAATGCACGCCTATCACGACTCTGTGATTAAGTCTGCTGCTTCCCACGACATTGGCAATGGTCACATTCGTAGTGGTGGTGGTTCTGAGTTTCGTGGCTTTTCCAAGTCACAAATTGCAAGTATGTCTGATGGGCATGGTTCCGGCATCTACACTTTTGCAAAAGGTAGTGCATTGAGAAAAGATGGCATCATGGCAGGCACCTTAACAGGACCCAATGGCTCGCATTTGAACGCCGATTCTGTTAAACGGATTGCTAAGGGTACCGAACTTACCCGTGGAGAACTTAGAAACATTCGTGATGATGAACCCAATTTTGGGAAAAGGGGCAAGAAGTACTAATGCCAGCCAAGCCAGAACAAGTTGACACCCGCAGCAAAGCCCATGTGGAAAACCACGCCATTAACTTTGCCCCTATTTCCATTCTTGAAGAAATTCAACGTGGAGGTTGGAACCCGCGCACGACCCCTGTTGGTCATGGTAAGGTTAAGCCTAGCCAAGACCTCCCCGGCAGCCGTGGCGCTGGAGACTACTACACCCCTAAGGAGCATAACTAATGCCATTGACGGGATACGGAGACGCTTATTCTCTTAAGACCCTGTTTGGCAAGTCCAACTCGGTTCCTGCTGACTACTTCATTGGCCTGATTCAGGCTAAGAGCATTTGGACTGCCTCGACTGCATTTGTTGTTGGCGACATTGTGGTGCCTATTAACTTTGTTAGCACCAACAAGATTTTCCGTTGCACAACTGCTGGTACTACTGGTAGTAGTGAGCCTACTTGGGTAACAACTGCTGGTGCCACAACCTCTGACAACACCGCTGTTTGGACTGAGGCTACGCCTTGGTTTTATGTGTCCTCGCAAGTCATTGCTAAGGAAGTTGCTGCTACTGGTGGCTACACCCGTGCAACCTTGAACAACGCTACGCTTTCAACCAAGTGGGTTGACCCAACTACTTCAGTTCCTGCGGCTTCTCCTGCTTCAACCAACTGGGGTAGTACGATCAACTTCCCAGTTTCCACTAGTCCCGGCTGGGGTTCTGGGCCTATTGTTGGGTTTATTTTGGCTGACACATCTACTACTTCGGGTGCTGGCAGTGTCTGGGCATGGGGAACGCTCTCCGCTTACATCACAGTTGCTTCATCGGGCATCACGGTATCGCTTCCTGCGACCACCGGAGTCACCGTAACGCTGAACTAAGGGGTCCGAATGGCAGCCCCTACTGAAGGCGCTTGGACTTCCATAGCCGCTACTTATTCTGGTACGGCCCTTATTGCTAATAGTTGGTCAGCCGCTACTGTTGCTGATGGCATTGTTCTTGCTGTTGTTAAAGGCGGGACTACCGCTGCCGGTGGGTACACCCTTGGTACCAACACTGCGGCTGCTGGCACCTATTCATGGTCTGCGCTTTATGCATACACCGTAGCAACTGGTAACTTTACTTATGGTGTTTATTGGGCACCGGCCCTTGCTGGTACTGCTTCTCAAAATAAACCCACTGTTACCTGCACCAATACAGGTGTGGTCGTTGCTGCTTCTTTTCATTACTTTAAAGGCGCTGTTCAAGCCGCACCACTTAAAGTTCGTAACAGTTTAACAGGTCTAGGAGTTGACCCCGCTACTCAAACAACAGCACAAACTTATAATGCTGCTGGCGTAACTTCTGGTAGTGGACCCACTCACCGTATTGACGGTTACCCCGATGTTCTTACTGCTACTTGGCTACTGACAACTGGTGCATTGGGATCATCACCAAATGTTTATCCTCCCTTAACTCTTGGTCCTACAAGTACTACTAGAGAAATTAACACGCTTTCTTCATCACAAGGCATTGGTTATTACCAAGATACTACAACTGGTGCTTCTAATGCTGCCAATGCTACGGTTAATAATTTATTTGGTCTAGCTGTTGCTTGTCTCTGGAGTTGGACAACAAGCCGTACAAGCACGGTCATGGCCCTTGTTATCCCTCCGGCTGTTGCCTCTACTATTTCTCTTTCTCAACAATTGGCTCCTGTTGTAACTGCTGATTCCACAGGTACTCCTACCGGCGCTGTTTCAGCCACAGGTTCAACAACAAATCCAGTTGTAACTATTCCGGTAACCCCTTCTGATGTGACCGTAGCGACCACAAGCATGGTTTCAGCCCCTACGCTCAACATCAAAGCCAACTTTGCAGGTGTTGTAAATAGTGTTTTGTTGGTGCAGGCAACTACCCTTGCTATCACCGCAGGAGTCACAAGCCTGTTTCCATACACTTTTACCAGCCCCCAACTGGAAGATGTGCCTCAGTACTTGCCTGAATCTAATAGGCAGCAGGTTGGCTTGTACCGCCATTTCAAGCGCAGAATACGCAACCTTGTTGTGGCCCTTCTATCGGACTACAGC
>Ga0114962_10000481_pt1 | contig 35464 bp, 48 predicted proteins | sample C_130820_MF_Meta_FD_87017 | JGI IMG/M metagenome (GOLD analysis project Ga0114962, IMG submission 87017) | Freshwater microbial communities from Lake Croche, Canada to study carbon cycling - C_130820_MF_MetaG | ecosystem: Environmental > Aquatic > Freshwater > Lake | place: Lake Croche, Canada...
CGCGAACCCGCGGGGCCCAGGTCGGGGAAGTACCTTGGCCCCCCCCCCATGCCGTGAGCGTCTCCTAGCGGGCACTCGCGATGGCGTCCTCGAGTGCCTGACTCATGAGCGCATCCCACTGCGTGTCGACCGTGCGCAGCGCAATCTCCTCGAAGTGCAGGTCTGCTTTGATCGGCACGCTGCGCTCGAACGCATAGAGCACGCGCGTCTGTCCTGGGCCCGTGCGTTCCACCAGCAGGGTGCCCTTCGCCGTCTTGACGAGGTAGACCTTCTGCGGCACGAGTCGCTTGGGTGCGCCTTTGCGGTTCCGCACGCGCCCGCGTGCCGCGCCGGTGCGATCGAGCGAGGCCATCAGCTTCTTGATGTACCGCGGATCAGAGCGTGACACGATGACCGAGGGGCTTGCCTGCTTGAAGACGGGCACGGCGATGGTGCTCGCTTGGCTTGGGTCTTTTTGCCCGCCTTCCTCAAACTTCGCGAGGAAGTTGCGCTCAGGGTTGACGCGCACCGTACCGACTAATCGCGTCTTCGTGGCGCGATCGCTGGGCGCGATGTAGATGGTCTTGTCGATGAAGTCGGCACGACGCAGTACGAACGTTCCGTCGTGCAGGTGCGTGCGCACCGCGGTCTGCATCGCATCGAGTGTGGCGTTGATGCCACGACTGATTGCATAGGGAAGCTGTTGTTCAATCACGCCGAAGCCGTGCGTGATCTCATCCAGTCCCGTCACGCTCACCGTGATGTCCATCGTCTGTGTCTCCGGAGGGGGCACCAGTGTACTCAGCATCTGGCGTGGTGGGTAGTGCGTCGGGCGCATCGCGTCGTGGCGCGGTGTGTTGAAAGACGCGAGCATACGCCTCGCGATATTCAGCCGCGGTCAGTCCTGATCGGCGTGGAGCAGAGCCTTTTCCGTTCATGCGGTATGCTACGTCCAAAAAGTCACTGCACATTGTGTGCGCCGCGCTGTCATGCCGCCTCCACCGTGACTTCAAGCCGAGGCCGCTGCTTGTCGTCGTAGCGTTCGGCGGTGATGCGCACGACCTGGCTGTCGTCGTCCCACGCCAGTCCGTTCAGGGAGTCGCCGATAATCTTCAGGCGGTTGTCGAGGTCGCCGCGTTTCGCGCTACGATACCAGCGATACGTCACGGCTACCTCGAGCGGTTTCGGGAACGTGGCGTCCATGCGCTTCGCGGTGCGGATATACTCGGCGAGCACGCGCTCGCGGTAGACGTTCGCTTCTGCGGAACGGTGGAGATGCGTGCCGGCGCGCCGATAGTAGCGGTTGGCGCTTGGCGGCTCCGGAAGCTCGAGCATCAGTACCCTCATGCGGCCCGCGTCTTGGCGAGCGCCGGCGTTGCGACCACTTCACCTTGCCAGAAGCCCATCCAGATGTCAGGCCCGAGGTTGCCGTGGCGGTCTTTGAGCACGTTCGCCGCGATGGTGTGCGGCGCGAGGACATCGAGCACCGCGGTGTAGTTTTGGCGCGCCTCTTTCATCGCGGCTTTGTCGTAATCGGGTTTGATGGGTCGTCGCAAGCCGATGGCGGTGGTGCCGCTCTGAATCTTGTGATCGCCGTAGCGGCCCATCTCGGACGTGAGCGGATAGTGATCGCGCAGTTTGTTGCCCGCCTTGCCCTCGCGATTGGTTTGCGAGGTGCAGATGGTGCGCAGGCCGTAGGACTTGGTGAGAGCGTTGATGACTTTCACCAGCGCCAGCGATTCGGCGCGTTCGTTGCCGCCGCGGCCGTCGGCGTCGAGATGGTCGACGTGGTCGATGAGCACCACATCGGCGGCGAAGTCGTGCGCCTCCTCGCAGATCTGTGCGGCCACGGCAGCCGTAAGCGCGTCGTAAGGCGCCAGGCGAAGCCGCTGAAACATGGGGTCGTCGCGCTGGCGCTCAAGTTCGGCTTTCAGGGCGCGGCGTAAATCGGGCCAGTCGGGCCGGCGCTGCAGGTTGCCCTTGAACAGCTGGCCGTGATCGAGGTTCAGGAATCGGCACGCCGTCTGCACGCGCAGCCGCTCGGTCGGAATCTCGAGCCCCGCGGAATAGACCCGATAGCCGAACGTCACCCAGTGCTTGACCATTGTCTGCGTGAAGCTGGTCTTCCCACTGCCCGTATGCGCGAAGACCCAGTGCACATCGCCCGGCGCCAAGCCGCCGAGCACATCGTCGAGCGGCGCGAGCGGCCAGCGGAGGAAGCTCGACGCCTCGAGGTCGAGGAACTGCACGGCGCGCCCGATCTGCGCGTCTTGTTCACCCCGGGCCACCATCTCGCGCGGGCCGCTCGTGGCGCGCACCAGCATCTCGGCGTAAAAGCCGGTGGCCGTGGCGTCGGGCACGACATACAGCAGCTCGCCGATGTACTCCTCGCGAAACGGCACCGCATGCGCGCGAAGCAGGGTCGCGACGGTCAGCGGATTTGCGAGCGCGAGCGTGCCCTCCTCGGCCATTTTCTCGAAAACGCGAAAAAGGACTTTTCGCTCCTGATCGCGAAAGTGTTTCGGCACTAGCGTGACGGCGCGACAGATCCCGAACGCGGCGACCGGGTCGTGAAACAGGCAGCACAGCACGGCCTCCTCGAGTGCGGTCGTGTCGAGCGTGGCCGGCGCGCCGGCCGGAATCAGGGCGAGACTCATGCCGCCCTGACCGCGCAATCGTCGGCGGTCGGCGACCACTTTGCAAACGTCATCGCGAACGTCTTGAAGTTCGGCACCCAGCCGGTCGTGCCGATGCGCGTCGGGTCGTCTTTCAGGTGACCAAACTCGTCGCCGCGAAGGGCAAGGTAGGTGCGCAGATGCGCGGCCATCACCTGCTCGGTGTAGCCGGCTTTGGCGAGCGGGTTGAGATACCGCGCCGCTTGGCCGAAGGGAAACGTGCCGACGCCCATTTCGGCCTCGTAGGACTCCGAGATTGGCGTCATCCAGCGATACCGGGGGTGTGACGCATCGAGGGGCGGCTTTTTGCCACTCGGTGCTTTGTCGTTGTCTTTAGGCTCTTGGTTCTTGGGAAGTACAGGTACGGTTAGGTCTGGTCTGGTCTGGTCTGGTATGGTAGAGGCGTACGTTATGGTTTCGTTGCCCCGTACGTTACGCCGTACGCTACCCCGTTGCGTACGGAGTTCGTTACGGGGTTCGCCGTCCGCGTCAGCCTCGGACTTGTGCCGGTCGGCTTTGCGCTGATCGCGCCACTTTTTGACGCGCTGCGCGCTGGCCTTGGCTTCGCGAATCGCCGCGCCGTTGTACTTCTCCCAGGCGGTGACGATGTTGTCTTCATCGCACATCAGATCTACAAACACCGATCCGTACAGCCCGCGGCGGCCGCTCCAATGCGCCCATTGCTCAATCTGGCTGCAGGTCACGTTGGCGAGGGTGCCGTCCTGCGCGTGCAGCGCCATGCCCGCAAACGTCAGCGCCAGCAGGCCCGCGGCCTCCGGGATGCGCACCCTGCAGCGGTCTGCAATCTGGTGCGTGACACAGTCGCCGGCGATATGCACCGAAATAGCTACCCATTCCATATCAGCGCACCTTGAGGTGAGAGTCAAGCTTGCCGGTCAGTCGTTTGATTTCCATGCGCTGCTGGTCCATCGTGGCGATGAGGCGCTCGAGCAGGCGCCGTGGAATCGGCGTGTCGAGGCGAATCGCTTCGCGGATGTGCAGTTCCGTCATCAGGTCGAGGGGCTCGGTCATGCGGCGGCCCCGATGAGCGCGGCGCGCGCGGTGCGGACCGCCTGCGTGCGGCATGCCGCGCATTTCTTCTGCCGGCCGACCAGCGCCGTTTGGCAGCTCGTGCAGGGGTGCGTAATCACGTCGCCGCGCGCACGGGCGCGATCACGCTCACGTTCGGCCTCGCGGCGCTTCTCGGCCATGCGCGCCCGATAGTCCCGCTGATAGGCGCGGGCGGCTTCCGACTGCCCCCACGCGACCTTGGACGCCGCGACGGCCTTCGGGTGCGCAAGCCGCCAGAGGCGACTGCGCTCGAGACGTGCCTCCCACACGCCAGGCGCCTCGAGCAGGCGCTTCTTGCGCGCTCGCCATTTCTGACGCACGCGCGCCGGGTGTTTCTTGGCGAAGCGACGCCCCGTCTCGCTCCGCGCAATCTTGTGGCACATCAGGCAGCGGAGGGCTTTGCCAGGCGTGCCCTCCACGGGTGCGCGCTGGCAGTCCATGCAAATGCCGCGCCGCTTGCGATCGCACTGCGGGCAAAATGGGACCGTCACGCCGTCGACCTTCCGGTTCTGCAGCTCGGCGCGGCAGGGCTTGCCGCGAGCAAGATTCGCGGGGCAATGCGTCAGGGCTTCGGCCACCCCGAACCACTTCTTGAGGCGCGCACGGCGCGCCCATTCGGTGTTCGCCTGGCGCTTGGCGGCGCGGTCGACCTCCGCTCGCTCGGCTGGTACTGTGCCGTGTATCGGATGAGGCCGAGCGAGGGAGGTCGACACACTGCGCGAAACGGTTGCGGTACGGTCCGTCATGCGGACCTCCGCAGCAGAAAGGCCAACTCTTGCGGTGATCCTACGCGGTACCGGCGCCCGCCAATCTTCGACCGCCGCGTGACGCCGCGGACGTCGAGCAGCCGACTCACCACGCCGTTCGGGACGTTATACTGGCGGGCCATGGCGCTAATCGTCGAGGCGATGAACCGCTGCTTGAGCTCGAGGTGCGTCAGCGTCAGCAGTTCGTCGAGCCCGCGGACCTTTGAGGTCTTGTTCTTCGGGGGGCGGTTGAGTCCGAACTTGCGCAGCTGGCGCGAAACAACCGAATCGCTAATGCCGTAGGCCATCGCCAGCTCTCCGACCGTCGTGGTCTCCGTGTAGGCGGCGGCGAGCGCGTCGCGATCGAGCGCATGAAACGCGGCGATGGCAGCCGGGTTGTGGATAACCCGCGGCTCTTTGACCCGCAGGGCTTGGCAGGATGTTTTGACGTGGCTCTGCACGCAGTGATCGCAGTGCCAGCCAATGGTGAGCCCGATGCGCACCATCAGCATCGAACGGTTGCAGGAGGAGCAGGTGGGGGATGTCATGCGGCGACAGTCGCGAAAAGGTCATAGCTGATTGCGGCACGTTTCGCCGCGGCGGGGTTGCCCACATGGCGCATGGCAATGCCGTGCGAGACGAGATGGCGCTTGACGCGCTGCCAGCAGACGCCGAGCGCGGTGGCGAGCGTGTGCAGGCCGTGCGCGTCGTAGAGCCGCTGCAGCTGCTCGGTCGACAGTAGCAGGAACGACTGCCACTCCTCCGGCACCACCGGCGGCTTCTCGGGCAGGGCCTCGAGCGGCGCGAGACGCCAGAGCGCGCGCAGCTCGTTCGCCTCCTCGAGCCGGTCACATTCGCCACAAAAGACGGTCAATCGTAGGGTCTTGTCGTCCCGGCGCCATTCGGCGGGGCCGTGTTGGTTGCACCTTGGACGGTTCATCGGATGGTTACCAAAGCGCCGGCATACGCTTTGACGATGGTCCGGAGGGGCAGATGGCGCTTGTCAGCCAGCTTGTCGGCGTCGCCCTCCGTCGCGGCCTCACAGACCCCGAGCGACTTCGGCGGCGAGGACGTGTCGAAGAGGCGCCACTTGATCAGCCGCATGGTCGGACGGCTGGTGGTCGTCTTCGTCATGCCAGCACCCATCGGACCAGCGACTGCAGCATTTCCCATCCGGCAATCGTGCACGCGCCGACCATCAGGTAGGCCACAATCGACGGGCTGCCGGGAGCGGGCGCGGTGCCGACGGCGTGCTCGGCCGTATCGTAGGCGAGACGCGCGAAATCACGCAGGTTGACGTTCCGCGACTCGGACTCTTCGAGGTCCGCACAGACCTCGGCGTAGCGATCGACGAGTTCTAAATGCGCGGCGCGGAGGTCGCGCAGACCCTCGCGAAGGGTCTCAATCGTGCGCCAATTATACGTTCGCCGGCGCGCCTTTTCGGGGGCAGCCGCGGGCTCGACCGCGGCAATAAATGGGGCCGAGGACGACGTCATAGCCCGAGCCTCCGTGCAACCGAGTTACGTTGCACCTTCGTTGCACCTTCGTTGCACCTTCGGGCGGGATTCGGGCGTTTTTGGACATCCACGACTCGGGCATAATTCCACGCGCCACAGAGGGGAAACACCGAAAAAAGTGGTGTTTTCGGGGGCTGTCCTTTATAATAGGTTGAAGGTTCGATTCCTTCAGGGCGCATCTTCATAAGTCGTTGTAAATCATAGAGTTACCAGAGCCGCCTACCGAGGCGGCTTTGCTGTTTTCGGGGTCAGATTGCACCTTGGTTGCACCTTTGGCGACCGGCGCCCCCATCAGATGCCCGGCGCGCTGCTGAATCGCGGCGTCGACTTTGTCGTTGCGGCGCACGCGATACCGCGGCGCCATGCGCAGGTCCTTATCGCGGATCGCCTGGAGCGCCAGCGTCACGTCGCCGGTCGAGTCCACGAGATCGCCGACCAGCCCACGACGGAAGCCGTGGCCGGCACGCCAGCGAATCGTCGGGACCGCGGCGCGCGCCTCGGCGCGGTGGATCTGATCGGTCAGCGACTGAATCGAGTAGTGTGGCATTTTCGAGGGGTGCGCCCGTCCTTCGGCTTGCCCACTATACAGCACATAGTCGCCCGTATATTGCTCGCGGTCAGCCCACGCCTTGCATACGGCGAGGATGTGCTGCGTCAGCGGGAACAACGTCAGCACACCGACGTCGCCAGTCTTCACGACGCTGGCCGGAATCTGGACCGTGTCGCCAGCAATCCACGACCAGCGCAGGTTGAGGATTTCGTTCTGCCGGTTGCCGTAGATGCCCAGCAAGCCGACCGATGCCCAGGCACGCCACTGACCGACGCGCTGCGGGTCCAAGGCGCGCCAGATCGCCATAAACTCCTCGCTCCGGTACTCGGCGCGCGGCTGCGTCCGCTTCTCTTTAGCAATCTTGAGCACGAACAGATGCCACCGGTTGCGCGCAATCAGCTCCATCCGCTCGCCCCAGTTGTACACGATGCGAATGTTGCGGAAGCAGTTCTGCACGGTGGCCGTCGCCAAGCCGCGGGCGTCGAGGCTTTTGCGAAAGGCGCCGATCTCCTGCACGGTGACGTCTTCGGCCACGGTCGAGGCTTTGATGTGCTGCTCCCACGTTTGCCAGGCATCGCGGTACAGCTTGAGCGTGCGTGGCCGGAGCGCGGCGGCCTCAGACTCGAGGTAGCTCACCCACAGCTCGCGCACGGTCATCGGACCTTTCGCGGTGCGCGCGCGGCGCGTCTCCTCGCTGAACGCCTTGAAGAACGCCTCGGCCTCCACCTTGCCTTCTTTCGTCGCGGGCCATGAGTCCTGCTGGCGCGCACCTTTCGGTCCCCATTGACAGACGTAGCGTTTCACGCCGACGGTGTCGACCAGATAGAGCCGCACCAAGTTGCCCCGGTCGCCCGTCGTCCCCAATCGCCGGCGCGTCATGAGGCACGCTCCAGCGATCGCGCGGCGTCACGGCCGCGGCGTGTGGCTGACGTGGTATCTGCCCGGCGCGGGATGATCGCGGCCCGATACAGGCGCGTGAACCGGCCCGACTGCTTGGCGTGCCCGTCGCGACGCCACGCCTCAAACCGAGCGCGCAGCCACTCGGCGCTCTTGCCGGCGCGCACCATCGCGTCGCCCTCCGAAAGCCAGAGCAGCCACTCTTCCGCGGCGCCGGCGGCTTGGGTCGCGCACTGCTCGAGCATCGCGGCCGATCGCGCATCGCCGCGCCGGCGCAGTACCGCCGCGTCGCCGCGCCAGTCCGCGATAATCTGCGCTAAGTCCATTGCCTCGCTCATGCGGCCTCTTGGTCTCGATTGTAAGCCTGCTGTTCCCGCTGGCGGTGTCGCGGCGTAAACGGCACCGCGGCCAGCTCCACCCAGCCCTTCCGCTCCAAGCGAAAGACCGCCCCGTCGTCACACACCACGACGAGGGCGTCGTCCACGGAGACGCTCGCGACAACCTCACGCATGCGCGCTGCCCTCGAGCGGCTCGTCGTTATGTGTAATCAGGGGCAGCTCGCCAGCGTCGTCGTCCCCATACTCGCCGGCGGCCAGCCGTGGCGCAAAGCCCGAGCTGCTGGGCACCGGCTGCTGAAGCGCGACCTCCTCGCGGATGGCGACGCGCGCCGAGGCTTCGAGCGGGAGTACCTGCGCCCCATAGTCCGGGAGCACTGCGGCGATTTGTTTCCATGCGCGGCGCGCCGCGCGTGTCACGGCGGTCTTGGCGGGCTCAGCTTCTCCGACCGGGTCGCGCTTGCTCGTGCCGCCGCACCAGTTGACGCCAATCACGGCGCGACCGGTCGCGGTTACGGTCAGGCGCTGAATCACGGCGCCCTTTGCGCCCTCCGGCACGTTACACTCGACGCGGAGCCGCGCGCGCTTGGCGCTTTCGGCCTTGGCCCATTCGGCGTTTGGCCCGTCGCTGGTCGCCATCTTGTCCAGGCGGTCGTCGGCGTTGATGTGCATCGGCTCTTCAATAATGACGGCCCCGGACTGCACGAGCGGCGCGCCGCGCTCTTCATAGAAGTTCGCGGTGAGATAGATGCGCCCGCCGAGAATCTCGACATGGCGCGTGGCGTCAAGCTGGTTCTCGCGGCAGTAGTCTGCTACGGCGCGAATCGTTTCACCGCTGCACTCTTTCGCCCACATCGCGCCCTTGATCTGCGCCACCACGGCGTTGCGCCGGCGTATGTCGGCGATGGTGGTCGCAATGCGGTCGGCGGTCGGGGTTGTCGTGGCAACGGCGGTGTGGTGACTCATGCGGCACTCTCCGAAGACAGAAGAAGGGGCGGCGCGGTGGCGCGCTCGGTGGCGCGCTCGGTGCAGCGCTCGATGCGGGTCTGCTCGGGGCGCATCACCGCATAGGTCGGCCGCACGCTCGCCACCGGCCCCAGCGCGTCGAGTCGCGCCAGCGCGCCGTTGATCGTGCTCGCCGTTATCCAGGGCACAAGCAGCGACGACGGAAACGACGTGCCACAGCCCTGACAGATGGACTGACCGCGGACCGCCGACGCCGCGGGGCGCTGCGTCCGCAGCTGCGGGGCGGTCTTGATGGTCACCGGAACCACGTCGCGGCATTGCGGGTGCAATGGGCACGGCACGAAGATGGTCACGATGCGTGTCATGCGGCCTCTTCCTGCACGATTGGCGCAATCGGCGCGATCGGCGCGACCGATGCGGCATGGTCGAAGTGCTTGGCAAGTTTCACCATCGGGTCACGTGCAATCGTCACGAACGCCGGCAAGGTCTGCTCGGTCGCAATCACTTTCTCGAAATGCTTGGAGTTGAGTGTTGGCTTGGTGATCACAAGCGGTGCGTGCGTTTCGGCCCATGCCAGCGCCTCGCTCGGGTCGTACTGGTAGTGCTCGAGCACGTTGACCACGACATCGCGGCCGAGCGGCGACTTCTCGCCGGTCTGCGCAAAGCGCGCCAGCGCCAGAATCCTCAAGCGGTCCTCGGCGACCTTCACCGCATGGTCGGCGTCGCGCAGGGCCTCGTATTCAGCGCGCAGGCTGGCCTTGAACGCTTCCTCGCCAGCGCGCAGGCTGGCCTCGAACGCTTCCTCGCGCCGCTGCACGATGCCGTCGAGGCGCGCCAGCGCCTCGCGCTGCGCCTGGACGGCGGCGAGCTGGGCACGCAGATCATCGAGGGACACATTCGGCGGTACGGAGTAGTCAGACATCGTGCATCTCCCACGGAGCAGGTATATTGTCGATGCGGCGGTGCTCCACGGCCCGTCGCAGCGTGTCGCCCCGTCAGTCGTTCGTGCGACTGGCGGGGTTCGTGCGTCCAGCGGTCGGCGTGTGCTTGCGGGCGTCGCGGCGTGCCTTGGCCGCCTCTGGCGAAAGGACCGTGATTGTCTCACTGTCGGGCGCCACCGTCATCGCGCTCGGCTCGAACAACAGATGCTGAGCGCCCGCATAGCAGAAGGTGGCAATCGTGCCCCACAGGAGCGCCTCGCCGACGAGCTGCACGACGGCCCGCACGGCGCGTGTCATGCGCCACACGACGTGAGCCCAAGCATCAGGCCGAGGATAAGCGCAACAAAGACCACGCCGACATACACCTCAAGGAGTCGCGCGCGCACCGGCTCCCCATCGGCGGCGCGGCGCGCGAGATCGCGATCAGCGTCGGAGAACGTCATGCGGCCACCTGCAGGTTGAGCCCGCGGGTCGTGACCTGCTGCGCCGCGGCCTCGGCAAGCCTTTGGCGCGAAATGGCGACCAGCACCGCTTCCACGACAAAGGAGTTCCGGGATTGGCCGGCGCGGCGCGCGGCGCGCTTGAGCTCACGCTGCAGCGACAGGCTCATCCTAACGCCGCGAGTCGAACTGGTTAGCTTGCGCTTTGGCTTGGGCGACATATTTTGCGTGCTGAGGGCGGGGGTGTTGCACAGACGGTGCAACGACGGGTCTTTCCTACGGTAATAAAAAGTAGTTAAGTACGCAAGGGGGGAAGTTGGCTGCCAAAAAACACGACAAATCCGCATCCGCCCAGGATCAGTTGCTGGACGGTCCCGCGCTCTTTGCGCGCTTTCTCCGCTTGACCGAGAAATGGAGCGACGTCAATCGGTTGCACGAGTGGCCGGTATCGAACGCCTACCTCTCCCAGCTGCGGAGCGGGAAACTCGACGCCGCAAAAATGCGCAGCTCCACGCTGGCGAAGCTGCGCATCGCGGTGCGGGAGGTCGAGCGGCGGCAGGTGTTTGAGGCGGCGTATGTCGCCAGCCAACCCGCGGCGCCCGCCGACGCATCAGCCGCACCGGCCGCGCCCAATGCCTTCGAGCACCCCTTTGTGCCAGGACAGTTGTCGTCCGAGGCGCCCTTCATCGAGCATGTGCTCTACATGGCGGGGCGCATCGCGGAGCTCGCGCACCAGATTCAGGTCGCCTCTAAGCGCCAGATCGGACATCTCGAGCAGCTCGCCACCGCGGCGCGCGCGGAAGGGGTGCATCAGGCGCTGAGCGCCGACGAAATCGCGCGGGTGCGGCACGCCGCCGAGGTCACCTCGGCGGCGCCCCGCAGTCGTTCTACATCGGCAACGGGAGTGCGCGATCGGGCACGGCAGAAGCAGCCGACCCAAGACCCCCCTCGTACGGACACAAGTCGCCGTTATTGATTGCGGCAAACATCCGCGCGCCGTCAATCTGCGCGTGAACCGCCGTGACCACGGTGTATGTTGGATTTTGATGCGGCTGCGTGCCAAAATCGCAGCAGAGCACATCGCCCGATTTCAACTCGACATTTTTGCACAGCGTAAAGTCGGTGCGTACTGCGAAATAATGTGGCCCGTTTGCCTTTGCCAGCATAAACGCCCCCCTTGTCGGCTGTTAGAAACACATACCCTGGTCGAGCCGAAAGCCGACAGGGACACCTATCATGTTGAAAAATCCATAAGCTGTCAAGACTAATAACAGTTTGGGGTTATTGCGGGTCGTGGAATCCTAGCGCGCCCCGCATCTCCTGCAGCCGCGCATTGGCGACCGCATCGCAGAGCGCCTCGTTCCCTGCGGGGCTGAACAGGTTGGTCAGGCCCGAATCGTCGAGCGCCGCATGCGCCAGTTCGTGAAACAGCGTGCGCCAACGATGCTCAAGCGTCGCGGCGCGCGTGAGCCGCACCACGCGCTCCCCGGCTGACCAGGTGCCCCAGCACGCCTCGCGGTCGTCGGAGAGTACATGCTTGATCAGGCGCACGCGAATCGGCCCGCCGGCACCATAGATCACCTTGGGAATCGCCGGCCAGCGGCGCGTCATCCTTCGCCCTCCTCCCACTCGTCAGCCTGGCGAAAGAAGGGCGCCAGTGCAGACCCGGCGGCCCAATCAGGCGCCGCGACGCTCGGCGGGTGCGGGAGCCGATGCCCGCACCAGGGGCAGCGGTGGTGGACGGCGCGGTCGTGCGTAATCGACAGCCAGCCGCGGAGGGTCGGAACGTACCAAAAGTTGCCGGCCGTGCGCGCCGCGCGCTTGAAGATGCACTCCGAAAACGCGGGACCGCAGACGCCGAGGGTCATGTGCCGGGTGTTCCGTGCGCCACATACAGGGCACGCGGCGCCTCGTGGTCCAGCGGTTGGTCCAGCGGTTGATCCAGCGGTTGGTCCAGCGGTGCCGGGCGATCGCGCTCGACGTGCCCGAGGCCCATGCACGACCCGCAGCCATGGCGGCCATCGCGGGCGAGCCCCGAGCCGTCACAGTGCGCGCAGGGGACCGTGTCGGTGGACTTCATGCGGCCCGCCGCTCGCCGGTTGTCCAGGGGCGCGCCACGTCCATGCCCGCCAAGCCGCCGGCCTTGTGGTAGTAGAAGGTCTCCATGCTGAGCGCCGCTCCGAGGTAGCCCTCGACCGCGTGCCAGGTGTCCGGCGGGCACAGCGCCGGCGCGGTCCGCACCAGCACGCCGTCGACGGTCTCAATCACTTGCTGGCGATCCGCGGCGGCCTGATGGAAGTGCCCGGTGTGAATCTCCCGATACGCGGCGTGTCCCCATTCCAACGGCCGCTCAAGCGCCATGAGCTGCGGCAGGCGCTTTTTCGCCTTGTCGCCGTGCGTGAAGCCGATCAGGTTGCCGCCCCACGATAAATACTTGCGCGTAGTGTACTCGCGGTTGACGGTCACGCGGCCGTCCTTCCGAAAGCGCTCCTCAATGATGCGCTGCAGCGCCCAGCTCAGCGCCTCGTCGTGGTTGCCGTTGACCAGCAGCACGTCGGTCGGGCAGGTCGCGGCGCTCAACTCAATGATGCTCAGCAGCGTGTCGGCGCCCGCCTCGATCATCTTCTGCAGCCGCGAGTCGCGGTCGAGCGCGGTGCCTCCGGTCGTCGTGCCGCTGGGCGTGTCGTAGTGGAACTGATCGCCCAGCAGCGCGACCGTACGCCGGGCGGGCTGCTTGGCGTCGCCGGCGGAGACCAGCGTCGCCGCGGCGTCGCTGACGACGCGCTGCGCGATGCCGAGGTCGTAGTCGTGGCTGCCCGTCGAGCGGCCCCAGGCGTATTTCCCGAAGTGCGGGTCGGCGATGCACAGCACCTGCCAGAGGTCGCTCCGGCTGGGCTTCGGGGCGCGAATGGCGGGCGTCGGTCGGCCCTTGAGGGCGCCGCGCATCAGGGCCTCCACCAGCTCGACGGTGCTCGGGCCGGACTTCGGCCGCAATCGGACAAAGACGCGAAAGAGCTCATGCGTGCGCACCTCGCCGTCCATGTCGCGCGCCAGCCCTTCATACTTACTGGCCTCCGACGTTGCGACCTCGAACCGCGTCATGTCGGCCTCGACGTGCCGCAGCAGATCCTCGATGGTGCGAATGCGTCGACCATGCGCCCGGAGATCGCGCACGCCGTCCTCGCGCGTGGCGTCGGTGACTTCCTGCTGCGCGTCGACCGTGCGCGCCCCAGCACTCGCCCCAGCACTCGCCCCAGCACTCGCTTCGCCTGGCGTGGTCGCGGGGCGTCCACACACTTTGCTTTTCAGGGCGAGGCTCTGCATCTTGAGCCCGACGGCACTCCGAGAGCGCCCCGGCAATCGGGTCGCGGTCTGCGCCGACGTCAGGCCATCGGCCACCGCGTCGCGCAGGGTCCGCTCCTCCTTGTCTGACCATGGCACGCCGGCCATTAGAGCGGCCGTCCGCAGCAGGTGTCTTGCCGCTGGGTGGCATACTCGCGGCACGTCGGGCACTTCCGCAGGGCAACGGAGGAGGTGCTCGGCGCCGGCGGCGGCCGATCGGTCAGGAGATCAGCCATCTGGTCCTTGGATAAGCGAGCCAACAGCGTCGGCGGCTCGACGGAAGGGCGCGTCATCGGAGATGCCACGCAAGCACGAGTCCCACCACGAACCCCGCGGTCGCGGTCACGCGCCGTGGCGGGCAGGGGAGGCCCAGCACGCGACATTCCCGCGCATCGGCGAGCCGGTGCAGGCGTGCGAGGGCGGTGTCGGCAGCGGCAAGCGCGGTGTCCTGCGCGATCGTCAGCTGCACGAGCGCCATGATGCGTGCGTTCGCCGCGGCGCGCTCGACCTCGAGGGCGCGGATGGCGGTGTCGGCGGTCGCGACTAGGGCGCGCACCTCGCGCATGGGGATCAGCGCCTCGAGGGTGTCGCTCGTGGCGGTCGCTGGTGCCGGCGCGATGAAGGCCGCGGCGGCGAGGTGGAACGCGGCCACGGCCGTGTCGCTCGCCGCAATCGTGCGTACATGCCGCTCGCTCGTCCTCTCGACGTAGGTACGTCGGGCGGCAATCTTGGCCCGGGTGACGCGGTAGCCGTTCTCGGCCTGCTGCGCGGCGCGCGCCGCCGTCGCCTCGTCGGCCGCGTCATGCTGCCACGCGACACACCCGACGAGCACCACGGCACCGACCAGAAGGAACAGCATGAGTCGCGTCATACCTTTAGCATAGGGAACTGAGCGCGGCGCACATTCGCGGAGTCTTGCGAAGCGGTGGTGTCCGGCGCCGGTGCTTAGGCCGCCCGAGGGTAGGCCACAAAGATGCGCGCGCTGATGCCATGCTCGGCCACGCGGTCGCCGTTGCTCGAGGTGCCGTCTTCCGACGTGTTCCCGCTAATGCCAACCAGCGGATTGACGCCCGTGACAAGGCCGATATGGTGCGCGTGGTCGTCCGCGGCCGTGACATAGAGATAGATGTCTCCAACGCTTGGGGTCGCCGTCACCCAGCCCTGCTGCTTGGCGAGGTCGTAGACGCCCTGGCACGCGCCCTGCCGAGGAATCGGGGACTTCCCGCCAAACGCGAGGTCGAGCACCATCGTCACGAAGTAACAGCACCAGCTCTGGCCGCTAATGCCGCCGCTCCACTTCTGAATGGCCTCGACGCGCTGACCGGTGTTTGGGCCTGCCTCGCGGACGTGCAAAAAGAGCCGCGCCACGTCGACAGGGTTGGCGTTAGCTGGCATTGGCGACCGGCCTCGGACCCGTCAGCGCGGTATCGGGAGCTGGCGTGAGCACGTCCATGCCGTCGCCCGCAATCGGCTTCGAGCGCAGGCCGAGGCAGGTGAGACAGTTCGCGGACATCAGGCCGAAGATCGCGACGTCGGGCGCAACCTTGAGTGTGGCGTAAAGGGCGGCGACCACGAACCAAAAGAACGCCAGCAAGCGCGCCATGCTTTCCGACGTGTGGCGTCGGAAAAAGTTGGCGACGAAACTCAGGACACTCGGCACAGGCTGTCTCCGGGGTGGTCTTTACAGATCAGGGCTTTGATTGCGCGAATGTCGCGCATCATTTCCGCGACCTCGGTCTTGTCGGCTTTCTGCTGCACCGCGCCCGTCGTCATGCCCCACAGCACGCCGAGCGAGACGAGGCCGATGATGAGCTGCAGGCCGTGCCGCATCAGCAGGCTATTGACCACCTCTTTCGGGCTCACGGCACGGCACCGACGAGTGCGCCATCGGTGCTCGCCGCGGCTTTCTGCTCCTCAAGCCACCGGAACGTCGCGTCAACTTCGCGGGCGATGCTGGCGGGCTGCTTGGCGACCCACTTCAGGAACGCGGCTTCCCATATGTCGAAGTCGGCGCGGTCGAGCGCAATGGTGCCGCCGGCCAACGTCAGCGCCGCGTAGGAGACTTCCCGCGGCTGGCCGTCCTGCAGGACGGTCGCGCTGCGCGACTCGGTGATTGGGTCCAGCGCGGTGCGGATGCGGGCGAGCTGCCGCCACGCGAGCCACTTGTCGGCGCCGGCGGGCGGCTCGGTGGCTTCGTTGAGCGAGCGCGTAAGCAGCGTGAAGGCGCACGCGCCGGGGTGCGTGTGCAGCGCGGCCGATTCGTCGTAGGCGCCAAAGGTGAGCTGCATCTCAGCCCTCGACCTTGGTCAGGGTCACGGTCACGATGTCGTTGACCGCAAAGCCCGCGAAAACGCTGGGCGACTCGCCGCCGAGCCGGATGGTGCTCGCGTCGGTGTCGACCATGCGCATCATGGCGCTCGGCGCGGCGACGGGCTGGCAGTCGACGCACATCGAAATGACGACCCCGGTGTCGGTCACGGCTTCCTGCTGGTACTTCCGAATCACGCGATACTGTTGCATGGCAGCACTCCAGAGAAGAGAAGGGGATAGGTCGAGCGTACTACAAAACGCTGCGCGCACATTGGCGCCGCGGCGCGGGGCGTTAGATGTCGGTGCGCGGATCACTCCACGAAATCGGAGTGGGGCTGGCGGCTGAGCCGAAATACAGCCAGGTCGTGCCCGCGTCCTTGGTGGCTCGCAGGTAATACGCCCCGCTCGACGGATAGACCGAGTTCGGATTCGTCAGGCCGGGACTAAAGTCGGTACTGGCGCCGGTCGTCGCGAGCAGCGAGCCGCTGCTGAAGGAGCTGCTCGAGTACCAGTAAAACGTGTACGGCGCGGCACTGTCATCGACGTTGCTCTGCCGGAACTGATTCGGCGGCGTCGGCGTGTAGATCGCGGGATTGAAGACGCCGTTGTCGATGGAGTCAAGCAACCACTGCAAGCCGACGACCGAATCGGTCGTGCCCCCGGTGCTCGAGGGCTTTACCGTGCCGCGGAAGTTGAGCGCAAAGGTATCGCCGCTGCCATAGTGCCCTTTGGCGACGCTGTCCGGGGCGCTCGTCGAGTTATACAGATCGTAGGCCGTACCGGCAGTGTCGCCGTTGTAGCGCCCGTAATACGTCGTGCCGTCGTAGGTCGTAAGAATCGGACTCACGCCAGCCGTGACGGTGCCGTTCGTCGGCGCGGTGTTGATGGTGCCGGTGACGGTCGCGGCGACGTGGATGATAATTGTGTTGTTTGTGTTCGCCGCGTAGTTGCAGGTGACGGTCTGCGAATAGGTGCGCCCGTTCGCCCAGAGCGACGAGTCCTGCGCCGCGAAATGCGCCGAGGTGATCAGGTTCTCAATCAGGTAGGCTTTCGCGCCGCGCACGAGCGTCAGGTAGACGTCGAAGGTCGTCGGGCTGGCGTAGGTCGTCACGCTGGGGGCGTTCGGCTGCCCGCTGACGCTGGTGAAGCCCGTCACGCGGTAGTCCGACATCTTCACGCCGCTGGCGGCACCGGTGACGTGGTTCTTGAACGACTGCCCGGAGGCGCCGGAGTTGCCGCTGGCTCGGATGAGTGTGTACAGGTCGAGAGCCATGGATCAGGCCAGCACAAAGTCGGCGGCGGTGGCGTTCGCTCTAGTGTATGTGGCCCCGGCGTCGTTCACCCAAAAGTTGTTCGACGCGCCTCCATACGAAGTGACCACGAGACCGTATGTTGAGGATGTCGTCCCCGGTCCCTGAATATCGACTCGGTTATTTTTGACTTTTAGTTTAGTACCAATCCATGCTCCACTGGTGCCAAAATAATGATATGGTGCTCCACTTCCGGCAACACCAAATCCGTGCCCACAAGCATCTCCGGTGACATTTTGATATCCACTTGTAGCATCATAGGCATAGAACAACCCGTACAAACTTCCTAAGGAGGTCCCATCCGTCGCCATTACATAAGCAGAACCCATCGCATACACGGTTCGAAACTTTGTCGCATCGTAGTTTCCGACAAGCCCATATCCATAGTCACCGGAGTTCGTTTCAATGTTGCCGTCCACGCGAAGTTTACTCCGAATGAATACACCATACGTAAATGCGGATGTATCATTGAGCCGTAACCACGGATCGGACGTGTCGATTGCGTTTTTTGAGTTTCCGTACCAGACTCCGTTTGCGCTAATGCTTCCCGTCACGCCAAGAGTGCTGGAGAACGTGGCGGCTCCGGTTACGGCAAACGACCCTGTGACGTTCACCCCTGTGTTTCTAATCGCCACCACTCTGGTCGAATCAGCCGATAGGATGCCATAGCCGCTATTGCTGGAATACTGAATGTCTTGAGCAAGCGTTACCGTGCTGGAGAACGTGGCGGCTCCCGTCACGGCGAGGGTGCTGGTTAGGTCAAATGCGCCTGCCGCTGAAAAGCCGCCGCGCCGAATATTGTTTGTCCCAAAATCCAGCGGCGTATTTGTATTGGCGGCTACGGTTGTGGAGTAAGCAGTCCCCCCCGTCAACAGTGCTGCTGCCGTCGCTCCGTTGACAGCGAACATCGCTTGTCCGGATGTGTTGGCAAGGAGTACGCCTATCTGATACCCTGTCGTTGCTCCAGTGCCTGAAAGAACGGTGCCAGAGTTCCCGGCGGCGTTGGTAACCGTTCCCGAAAACGCCCCCGTCGTCGCGCCCGTAAACGCGCCGCTGATGGCGAGGGTACCGGGTACTGCAAAACTTGTTGGCGTAATCGTTGCCGATACCGAACCCGAGCCAGAAGTGAGGTATAGCGTCGACCCCGTGTATGCGGTTCCAATGTATCCCGCAACGCCGCCATATCCGACATATAACTCTTGCCCATTGTCGCGGACAAATACGTTGCCGCCAGACCCATTGACCTGAAACTTTGATGTAAATGCGCCCGTTGATTGTGCTGCGCCAATCGTCGTAGCGCCCGTCACGGCAAGGGTGCCGGAAAACGCCCCTGTCGTCGCGCCCGTAAACGCACCCGTAATCGCCAGCGGCGTCGTGAACGTCGCCTGGTTATACGTCTGGCTGAACCGCTGCGCGTTGCCCTGCGCCGCCGTGCCCGCAAAGATGTAGAATGTGCCCGAGTTGACCGTCAGGCTTGTGTAATCGGTGCCGGCGGCATTGAGCGCGTAGATCGTCTTGCCCGCGGCGCCCTGAAACGTCCAATCGCTGGTGCTGACCAGCCCGCCGGCGGTCACCGTGCCGGTCACGGTCAGCGATGCCAGGGTGCCGATCGAGGTCAGGGACGATGCCGTGACACCTGAGGCGAGTGTTGCCCCGCTCAGCGTGCCGGCGGCGGCCGTGACCGTAATCGCGGCGGTGCCGTCGAAGTTCACGCCATTGATTGCTCGTGCCGTGGCGAGGGCGGTCGCGGTCGAGGCATTGCCCGTCACGGCCCCGGTGAGGTTGCCCGTCACGTTGCCCGTCAGCGGCCCGCTAAACGACGAGCCCGCGGAGACCACGCCCGCCTGCGTCACCGTCATCGCCGCGACCGTGTACGCCGCGTTGACAATCCGGAAGACGCCCGAGGCGTTGCTGAGCTGCAGATCGGCGTTGCCGGCGTAGCTGAACGCTAGGGCGGTCGTGCTCGAGATGGTCGCCGTGCCCGACGCCGCAATCGTCGTGACGCCGCTCAGGGCGCCCGTCACCGCGGCGCTGCCATTGAAGGATTGGCCCCAGAGGGTGCGCGCCGTCGCAAGCGTGGTGGCCGTGCCGGCGTTGCCGCTGATGTTGCCGGTAATCTTGCTGCCGGCGAGCGAGGTGATCCAGGTCGGGTCGGCGTAGCTGCCAGTGGTCAGCACCCCGTTCGTCACACTCCCGGCGCTGCCGGTAATACTGATGCCCCACGTCCCGCTGGCGTTCGAGCCGCCGACGTACGCATACCGGGCATCGCCCGCGGTCTTCGTGTAGACGTCGGTGATGCCGTAGCCGGACACCGTGGTCGGGGCGTCAACAATCGAGCCCCAATAGATCCCGATAATGTTGGAGCCGTTGCCCGAGAGCGGCATGACGATGCGCTTGCCGAGCCAGTCGGCGAACGCGCCGATGACACTGCCGCGCACCTGCAGCGTGGTCGTAATCTCGCCGCCCTTCGCCTCATGCTTGACCGACATGACCGCGAGCTTCTGGTCGCTGTCGTAGTGGGCGCCGTTCGCCGGGAACGTGTACAGATCGTACGCCTGGGCCGGCCAGTAGTAGAGCAGCTGCACTTCGTGGTCGAGTTTCGGCGCGCTCAGGTCGGCTTTGACCGCCGTGAGCATGGTTGTCGCGTCCCCGCTGGTGCGGATGTTTGCCACGGCATCGCCCGCCAAGCGCATGAACCGCGTGCCGTACGCCGCAATCGAGCTGCTGTCGGTGGCGGTCGCGGTGGCCGTGCCTCCGGTGGTCGGGATATAGTCGAGCGCAAAACTGTTCCGCACATCCGCAATCGTCTGCGCGCATTTCTGCACCTCGCGGTAGGTGCTCGTGGCGATCGTCGCGAGGCTGGTCGTGGTCGACCGCGGCGGCTCGTAGAGCGTCAGCGCATAGGTGCCCGCGGTGTCGTAGTGGTAGCGCAGCGCCCAGCCGAACTGCGAGACGATGTTATTGAGCGCCTCGAGCACCGGCATCGGCTGCTGCACATACGACTTGGAATCGTCCACGACGGCGACAAAGCGCCAACCCCGCCGACGACGGTAGCGACGCCGGCGCTGTTGAGCTCATACAGCGTCGCCGTGCCCATGCCGCTCGGCCAGTCGGTCAGAATCGCCTGGATAATCGACTCGACGGTCGCGCCCGAGTTCGAGCCGTAGGTCGTCTGCGTCTGAATCGCGGTATCCATCAGCCACGCGCCCAAGTCGGAGCACTGCACGGTGATCGGATCGCCGGACCAGTCCACGCTGTCGATGCGGCCGCGGAAGACCTCTTTCCAATCGCCGGATGCCGGCGCGACGCCATGATCGGTGACCGCGGTCGTGATGCGCATGGCGGCGCCGACGCTGAGCAGCGGCGCGTAGACCGAGCCGCCGGCGTCCACATTCAGCGGCGAGCCCGCAATCAGGGGCGCGAGTGACGTGCCGCCGGTGACGTCGCGCTTGAGCTGGATGGTCGCGGTCGCGATCTGCCGGTCGACGGTTTCGCCGTCCCACGAAACGCTGTCGACCCAATCGGTGCCGCCCAGGGACGTCAGCAGGGTCTCGACGCCCGGCGTGGCGCCATGGGGCTGTCCGGTGACGTAGACGCGCACATAGTGGTTGACATGCGCCTGGGCGAGCAGGGTGGCGTCGCCGCCGGACACGGTGCGCATTGCTTAGACCTCGGCCAGCGTGAAGGACACCTTGCGCATCACGCCGGAGCCATCGGCGGCACCCGTGAGCTTGTCCTCGGTCCCGGTGACCGTGCCTTGGCATGACACCGGCGACCCCGAGGAGGAGCCATAGAGCGCGTCGCCGTAGCAGTTTACGAACGCGCCGTTGACCAAATCAGCCATCAGCGTGTTGGCTTGAGCGATGGTCAAGAAAACTGTGGTAAACGACCAGCTGCGCTTTTCCGTGCGCACCGTGGACCGCAGCGTGCCGCTGAACGCGCGCGAGGTGGCGCCGACGCGGATCGGGCTCGCCTGCTTGGCCGAGCCTTGCTCGACGCTCACGGTGTGGCTGTTGACAATCAGGTAGGTGCCGACGGCCATGGTTAGATCGCTCCCGACGTGATGGACGACCACTCGGTCGTCGCGCCATTCACCCGCGAACTTGCGGCCTCGAAGGTCTTTAGCACGCTCTTGGCGACCACCTTGTTGTCGAGCACCACGTTGACCGTGATTCCGGTGCCGGAGCCCGTGTCGGTGCCGCTGGTTGTGCCGCCGTTCGAGCCGCTCGTCGTGCCGCCGGTGCCGGTCGTGCCCGTGCCGCCAGATGGCGGTGGTCCGGTGTACTGCGTCGCCGCTCGGTACGCCTCAAGCGACACATGCAAGCCCGCCGGCACGCCGTAGATGGCGCGCGTGTTCGCCTGGACGGCGCCCGAGAGTCCGGTGATGTCGCCCGACAGTGTCTCGAGCACCTGCAAGAACTGCGACCGCGTCAGGCCGCCCATATCCACGCCCGCGCCGCCCGCCATCATCTGCGTGAAGACGTCCTGGATGCGCTTCTGGAGCGTGCCCTGATCGGCCGACGAGCTTACGTCCAGCCCGCTAAAGAGCCCGGCGATGGTGGACGAGCCGCCGGGGCCGCTGTCGCGAGCCGCCTTGGCGTGCAGCTTCAACAGCTCGACTGGATCGGTGACGTTGAAAATCTTGGCATACGCATCGTACTCGGCTGACATCTCGCCAAAGCTGTTGGTAAACGTGGCGATGCGGCCCTGCGTCGTTTCAAGCGCGAGCGCCAACGCAATGTAGCTATCCGCGGTCCCGTCGATGGTAATGCCGAGTTGCTTGGCGACCTCGTTCAGAAAAGCTGGGTCGATGCCAAGCTGCTGAAATGATTCCATTACTCCGGTCTTGCCGCCTGAAAATGCACCGGGACGGTTCAACCACTTGGTCAGCTGGTCTAGCGCGTTCTTTTGGTCGTTGCCGGTGAGTGACAGCGTCGACGCATGGAGTGTATCGCGCAGGTTGTTCAACGCGAGCGTGTTGTCGGTCTGCACCTTGAGCGCGGCGGCTTGCTCCGGGCTGCTCCCTGACATGGCGCCGATAATACCGGCCATGGCCATAATCGCGCCAACCCAGCCGCTCGCCGCGTCGGCTACAGAGGTTTTGCCCGCGTTTTCCAGCGCCTGCAAATCTGCCCACGCTTTGGCAAGCTCAATGACGCTGCCGAGGGCTTTTTGCGTGTTTTGATCGAAAATGCCGAGCGAGGCTCCGGCGCTTAGGATGCCCTGCGCAAGCGTTGCGGCGCCCGTCGTGGCCGCGTTGGTCATTCCACGGATGCTCGCGGTCAGACGGTCGTACTCTGCTCGCAGCTTTTTTGCGGCCTCCGTGGTGCGGCCGTGCAGCGTTTCTTCGGTCGTCAGCGCCGCCGCAATCTTGGCGCGCTCTGTCACCAAGCTACCGGCGCCCGACCCGTTGCGCTCGGCATCGCCGCTGATGCGCGTGCTCTCCTCAATCAGCTTGAGAGTCGTGAGCTGCACGCCGTACAGTCGGTTTAGCTCAGCGACTCCGGCTGCATACGCGGCCTGATCGGCAGGGTTGGTGACTTTTGCGGCGGCCTTGCGCAGCTCCTCGAGCTTCTTGGACATTTCGGCGGTCGCGCGACTCACGGCATCGCCGGTGACCTGCTGAACCGCTTCGCCCAGCTGTCGGAACGCATCGGCGGCTTCCGCATCTTTGATCCGACCCAGCACCTCATTGAGCCGCTGGAAGTCCCGTTCCATCTCCTGGGTGACCCCTTTCGTGGTCGCCATCTTCACCCGCAAATCGTCCATCTTCTCGGTGAATTGCTGCGCCTTGGTCTTGCCGTCGGCCGTCTCTTCGCCAAGGTGACGAATCGCGTCGGCAAGGGACTTTACCGCGGCGTCGTCGCTTTTGGACATCGCGGCTTTTGGCAGCGGGGGTAAGGTGCCCTTACCTTTGGCCTCGGCCTGTGCCGAAGTATCCAAGGGCTGCAGCAGACGATCGGTAAAAGCACCGACGCGGTCCATCTGTTGTTGTGCGACTCCGCGATTGAGCGCGATGTTTTGCGTCGCCATGTCCTGCAGCTGCTTGCCGGCGTTCTTCAACTGATCGGCCATCTTTTCTATTTTGATACCAATCGTTTCGAAAATAGGAGACAGCTTATTGAGCAGCTCCCCAAAGTTTTCGATAAAAAAGCCGCTAAAGCCTCGAATCACCTCTTTGAAGTCCAACACAGCGGCAGTAAACAGCGCGAACAGCAAATAGACGCCACCAAATCCCACGGCCACAAGTTTGAGTGGGAACACCAGAATCTGCAGCGAACCGGCAAGCGAGACAAAAGCATCGGTCAGGTCGCCAATCGTGCCTTCGTTGGCGGTGACAAACGCTTCCATTTTTGCAAGGACGCCAATCAGCCCTTCGCCGGCGTTGGCGTCGCCGCTCGTAAGCGCCTTGCCAACGGCCAGCTGGAACTCTTTCCACGCGACGCTCAGTCGGTCAATCGTGCCCAGCATAGTCTTGGCGTCGCTTTCGGCGAAGCCCGAAAACTTTGCCGCTAACTGCGCGATGGCATCCTTGGTCTCGTCGACCACAATGCCGTAGCGTTTGAGCATGGACGTGTTGCCCGTCATCACGCGACCGACCAGGGTGGCCGCGGACTCTAAATCCATGTGCTTCGCACGCGCCAAGTCGAGCACAATCGGGAGCGCGCCGAGCGCGCCCTTCGCGTTGCCACTGACTTCAATCAGCTTCTCGAGCCCCGCGGCCATCGAGTCCTTCTCAAACAGCCCTTTGGTCTTTACGCTCAGCAGATCAATGACGCGCTCGGCTTCGGGCTGAAAGGTCTTGAAGTTGCCGCCGGCGTTGCTGACCGCGACGCCCATGCGTGACCACGCAGCCTCAGCCTCAGCCGCCGCCGTCACGCTCTCTTTGAAGAACTCCGCGAGGGCGAACCCCCCGAACGCCGCAAGCAGTTCCTTGCCAAGGTCGCGCGCGACGTCTTTGAGTTCGCCGAGCTGCTTCTTGGTCTCCTTGATCGCCGCGGAGGCTTGGTCCTTGGCGCTAATCGTTACGCTAATGTCCTTCGGCGCCATCGCTCTACTCCGTGCGTTCTAGGGGCAGCGCCGCGCGGAGCGTGGCGGTCCGTGCCTGTTCAGCTTGATGCCCATCGCCCAATGCCAGCCCAATGCCTTGCGCCGTGGCGAGCGCCTCCGCGGCGTGTCCCATCTGGAGCGCCTGCCAGTAGACCCAACACAGCTGCACCGGCATACAGCCATCGTCCGTCGGCCATCTGCCGGGTGCATAGAACCCCGAAAACACTCGCTCCACCTGCACCATCGCCGTCTCAAGCGCGACGGTCTCGCCGCCGGCGGTTACGCTGCGGTGGGACTGCTCGGCGATAAGGCGGTCCCACTCGGCGTCGTCGGCACTGGCGGGAGGGGGCGCCGGGCTTTCCCCTCCAGGTATCCGAAAAAATCCGTGAGCGCCTCGGCGCGTTCAGCCGGCGACAAGCCGACTAAGGCGTCGACGGGATCGCCCCGCCAGCGGTACGAAAAGCGCCAGGGGAACGCACGCCGGAGCAGTGCCCGGAGGGCGCGCTCCTGCGCCGGCGGGGTCGTTGCGGCCCGAAGTGCCGCGTGAAAGGCCAGCACGGCCGGTGCGCTTACCGGCCGTGCCTCCCACGCCTTGCCGCCGACCGTGAGCACCCACGGTCGGACGGCCTGCCGATAGCTGTCGGCGTTGAAGCTCATCGCGTGCGCATCAGGTGCAGACGATGCTGAGGTCGTCGTTCGCGGTCGCGGTGCTGTTATAGGCTTCGACCGTAATCTCGTAGGTGGCGCTGCTGCCTTCGCCCGTGCGCTTGACGTCGATGACCTGCCCCTGATTGAGCACGAGGGCATACTTGTTGTACTGCGTCGAGCCGACGAGCACCGAGACCGGCGCCAAGCTGGTGCCGACGTCTAGGAGCGAGTACGGGTCGAAGCCGCTGGCGTTGTGGTACGGCGTGGTCTGCAGCGCCGTGCCTTCAATCGTCAGCTTGAGCTGCGGCTTCCGCTCACTCGGCACGAAGCCGGCGTGCGCGTTGCTCGCGGCGTAGTTGATGCGCGGGTTGATGGTACGGTTCAGCATGAAGTCCCACGACTTCACCACCGGCGTCACATACGAGCCGAAGGTGACCGTGATGCCGACGTTCGGCACGGGCGCGACGGCGCTGTTCGGGAAGACTAGCCCGGCCGGCAGGACGGGCGAGGCATCGCCCGGGAGGGCCGCAATCGCCTTCGTCGCGAACGACCACTTGGGCGGCTTGCCGTCCTTGGCGCTGACCGCAAGATCGCAGAGAGCGCCGGTCAGCACCTGCACTTCCTGCCGCTCGTATGCTTTGAGCGTCAGCGAGGTGTAGCCGGAGCCGTAGGCCGTCGGCGTGTACGTCACGCTTTCGGTGCCGGCCGAGGTGACGACGGTCGCATCGAAGCCCGCGGCCTGCACAAGACGATGCAAGCCGGGCAGGACGGTCGCGGAATACGCGGCGCCTGGCAGGCGCATCAGCGCCGGGATGGTGCCCTCGGCGTAGCGGGCGGCCGGTGCGACGCGCGCAATTTGGCCGAGCGAGCTCATCGACTGGCCGATGTCGCCGTCGTTGGCGTACTTGATCTCGAACGTCGCGGCGACGTTTGGGGCGTCGAACTGCATTTGCACGCCGTCGCTCGAGGCGACGAGCGTGGCAGTCGTGCCGTAGGTGCTCTCGGTCTTGGCGAGGAGCGCGGCAACGTGTAGGAGTTTTGCTGGGGCGGCCATGAGTTACTTCTCCTCGCCCGTCGGGGCGCGGTCAGGGGTCGGAGGTTTTGAAGCGCGAAGGGACTGCCGCACGGCGTTCTCCACGAACGCCTGCACGCCGCCCTCGGGACCGGCGAGGACTGCCACCGGTATCTCGACGAGCTGGTCGTTGATCGTGATGAACGTCGCCATAGAGAAGGGAGCTCAGGTCGGGGTATAGTCGCGGACGTGGTAGGTCACGACGACGGCACCGGTCACGATGCTGTCGTCGAGATCTTGCCAGAGCGGGACGAGTTGCATCGTCTCGCAGCTTTGGAGGTAAATGTTGTTGCGCGTGCGCGCCGAGGCGTCGGCGAGATGGAACGCCTTCAACACCCGCACAATCGTGCGCAGGTAGTAGGAGGTATCGCGCGCGCCCTGTTCGGTTTGGTTCTTGTCGAGGCCAAAGCGGATGACGACCGTCAGGGTCGCCTCCGCATCAGCCGCCATCGGGTAGTTCTCGAGGCCCGTCGCCTCGCGCACCGTGACGGCGATCCCCGGCAGCGAGGCCGGAAGCCTTCCGCGGGCGACGTTGCCGTCGCGCGTGGCGTCAAGGATGGAACCGGTGGCGATGGACGCGGGCACCGTATCGCCGCTGTCGAGCGGCGTCGACGCAAGCATGGCATTGACGCCATAGGTCGCATCGGTGAGCCGATCGGCAATCATGCGCAGGGCCTCGACCATCATGTCAGGGTCACCTTGAGCACGTTCCCGTCCGATTCGTGATTGATGTCATGGACGCGATAGCTGGTGCCGTCGACGGTAATCGCGACCCCGTTGAGCAGCCCCGTCAGCGTGCCGCTGCGAATCGTGACGACCCGCTGCCGGATGAACACGTCAAAGCCGGACGCATCCTGCGTCGACATGTCCATCCAGTCAAACAGACCGCGGGTGACCGACGCGCCGATACTGACCGACACCGAGAATCCGGTGTCGGCCAGCATCGCATCGAGATCGTCGGTCAAAAACGACACGTTAGTACGTCAGCGCGTCGACGATGGTCGCGAACGCCTTCGGCTGACGAATCGCCACATCGGCGAACGTGTAGGCCGTCAGCTCGATCATCGCCTGCTTCTTCAAGCGGAGCGGATCGACGAGCACTTCGTAGCCATTGCCGAACTGGCCGACCATCAGCTGCGGCCAGGCGCCGAAGATCACGGCCGAGCACACCGTCGTGGCGGTGCCCTTCGTGAGGGTCGAGGAGACCTGGTTGGACGCCACGGCGCGGTAGCCGTTCACGACGCCTTCCATGTCCGGCGCGGTGCCCCAGATCGGGATGCCGGTCGCCGTCTGGTCGAGCACGGCCTTTTTGCGCGCTGTGCCGCGCTGCTTGGTGTTCGTCAAATACCCGAGCCCCGGCAGATCGGCGTTGTTGTTGGCGATGCTGGTTTCGAGGTCGACCCAGTTGTTCCACGCCATCGTGCCGCCGTTGGTGCCGAGGGCGGTTGCGGTGCCGACGTTCGTGTTCGACAGGATGCCGAGCGGCTGGTTGCTGGCACCGGAGCCGCTGATGGCGGCCAAGTCGACGCCGAGGGCGATGATTGCGGCCATGTCGTCGCGAATGATCGCTTCGAGGTCGTAGTTGCCCGAGGCCGCCGAAAAGAGCGCCTGACGCGACACGGAGGTCGTGGTCATCAGGGTCTTGAACGCCAGCGTGACGGTGTCGGACGTCAGGTTCGAGTCCGAGGTGTCAGAGCCGGGGTTTTCGCCAATCCAGCTCACCGAGCCGGCGGCGGTCTGACGCGGGAAGCTGACCGGGCCGGTGAGCCCCGTCATAAACGTCGCGCCCAGGCGGGCCACGGCGAGCTTGTTACGCAGCACCTCGATGAACGACCCGGGCTGCGTGAACTTGAACGGGCCGCCGGTCGTGGCGGTCGCCGAGTCAATGCCCGCACGCTTGATGATGTTCGGAACAAAGGCACCGGCCCCGCCGGCCTTGCTGGGCGATCCCTTGCGGGCTTCGGCCATCACTTCGCGCTCGAAGCCGGTGTCGACGCCGAACTCACGCGACAGGCCGGCCCCTTCGACGAGGGCGCGGCTGATAAAGAAATCGCGCTTCTCGTTCATGTCCACTTCCACGCCGGCCGAGACCTGCGGACCACGCTTGATGCGCGCCTGCAGTTCGGTCGAGATGGCGCGGGAGACTTCCACTTCCGATGCGCCGGCGGCAATCCAGTCCGGCAGCTTGTCCGTCATCGCGTGCTCGCGGGCGAGGGATGCGATGTTTTTGACGCGCTCGGAGGCCGCTTCGGCTCCGACGGTCACGGCGGCCGGGGCCGCGCTGGCGTGCTCACTCATGGTACGCTCCTCGGCCTGGACGGCCTTCGGGGTGGGCTGGTGACGCTCGACGAACGCCCGAATGGCGTCGGCGAGGTGGTGCGGCAGCGCGTCACCAGAAACGGCGCTGCGTCCGATGCCGACCGAATAGTCGGCGGGAATGGGAACCGAGCTGACTTCGAGCGGCATCCATGCGCGGTAGCGGCGCGTGGCGACGCCGTCGGCGTTGTCGGTGGTGTCGTAGCTGTTGCCGGTCAGATAGCCGACGCTGACCTTCTTGCGGATGCCGTCGCGGATGTCTTGGCCGATTTCCTGCGACCGCTGCGCGCGCGACATGCGCAGATCGCCGCGGAGCACGCGATCGACGCCGACGCGCACGTTCTCGACGATGCCGTGCTGCGCATCGCCGTCGCCGGCGCGGTGGCTCATCACAAAGGGCAGGCCGTCGCGGGCATAGGAGAGATCGACGCTCGAGGGCGCATGATCGAGCACCTCCATGTAGCGGTCGCCCGTCATGTAGTCTTCGCGCATCACGGCGCGCTCGCTCGAAATCGCGACCGGGATGAGATCGTCCATCGCATCGGCGGCGTCTTCGACATCGGGACCATCGCCGTCATCGCCGCCGCCGTCGCCCTGCATCGCATACAGGCGCGCCTCGCGCGCGGCCTTGGCAGCCGCACGAGCGACCGCACGAGCGGCGGCGCGTGCCGCGAGCTCCTCGGCGTCGACGCGAAAGTCCATCTCGCGATAGCTCGGGGTGGAAAACGGAAGTGCAGGAATCTCAGCCATGGGTGCCACTCCGCAGGGGCAGCACGCGGCCCCCGGTTGAAGAGTTCGAGGTGCGGTCGGTGCTGGCGGTGCTGTCGGTGCTGTCAGCCGTAGACATGGCCGCGTCGGTGGTGACCGGCGCGCTTTCCTTCTGCGCCATGCTGGTCGCGAGGTTGCTTGGGACCCCGGCGTCGACGAACCACTGGATCTCGCGCGCGCGCTCGGCAATCACGTCGGGCAGGTCGCGGCCGCTCTCCGCGGCGAACTGCGTCAGCGACTTGGTGCCCGCGTTGACCTCGAGCAGGGCCGCTTCGATTTCTTTCATCGGGTCGACGCTGACAAAGCCCCGCGGCTGCCACTGCACGGTCGTCCAGCGGCGCGAGTCGTAGTCGAGGGCGGGCAGCTGGTCCTTGGCGGTCAGGAGCGCCTGCTTGAGCCAGTGCCGATAGATACGATCGAGGACGTGCATCACCAGGCGCTGCTGTTCGCGGCGCCAGTGGTCACGCTCGCCAATCAGGCCGGCGCGCATCGAGGAATAGTTCGCCTGGCTCAAGTCGCCGGTGAGCGTCATATAGCTGATGCCGAGACCCGCGGCAAAGCTGTGCAGCATCGTGCGCGTAAAGTCCGCAAACGCCTGCGTCGGGTGCGTGGCATCCCACATGGCGAGCTTCTCGCCGGGATTCAAGCGCAGCATCGCGCCCGGCTCGACTTCCATCGGCAGGTCGTTGTTGCCGGTCATCGGGTCCATGGCCGGCGCATCGGGCGACTGCTCGATAGCGGCCATCGACGCGCTCGCGATGCGGGCGGCGACCACTTCGGCCTCGAAGTAGCCGTCGAGCATCTTCAGGTGCCCCATGATCGGGCTGAAGTCGCTCACGCCGCGCACTTGGCCCGGCCGATAGGCGCGGAAGTCGTGAATGATCTCGGACGCCGGAATCCGCACGCGCCGACGGTCAAACGCCGGGTCGGTGGGGTGGCGCGTCCACATCCAGTACGCCACGGGCTTGAAATACTGGTCGACCTCGACGCCCTGATAGACGCCGTTCATGTCGGGCGTCGGCGGGCGGTTCCACGTCTCGTCGAGCAGGTCGGGGTCAATCAGCTGCAGCTGGTAGCCGAACGTGCCCTGGCCGAGGATCTCGCGCATCAGGAACTCGCCGTCCATCGCCCGCTGGCTGACCGCCAGCGCGAGCAGCTCGGTGAAGGAGTGCCGACCGCCGGCGTCGCAATGCTCGGGGCGGCTCCATTCCTCCCAAGCGCACTCAATCTGGCTGTTGGCGCGGGTGAACTCCTTGCCCTCGAGCGTCTGGTTCTTCGCCTGCAGCCGGATGCCATGCGGGCCGACGATGTTCTCGGCCACCAGCGCGACAAAGCGCGAGGCATACGGCGTATTGCGGACCAGCTCGCGGGCGCGGTTGCGCAGCACCATCATGTCGCCGTAGGTGTCCTGCGCGGCCGAGCGACGGCCGGCGAACACCCACTCGGCGGTCAGGCGCGTGCTGGCGGCCCCGGAGAACGCGCCATTGCGCGCTTGCGTTGGGGCGATGGTCCGCGCAATCGCGGCGCGAACGCGGTGCAGGAAGGGGCGCGTGCTCTTGGCGCTCACGATTCGTACCGTCGGAGGATGTCCGGCATCTGGCCGGTCGGGCTGAAGACCGCCTTGATGCGCCCGTAGGGGCGGTCGGGGTTCTGCAGGCGCGCCACTTCGGCGCTATAGCTCGCCCGGAGGCGGTGCAGCTCCACGAGCGGAATCTTCTTGACCCGACGCCCGGCGATTTCGTATTCGTCGATGCCGCCGTCGCCGTTGCCGTTGACGCGGTTGTAGATCGCAGTCTCAATCAGGGCGAGCAGCTGCTGCGCGTGCGCCAGCGCCGGCGTGCCGGTGGCGAGGTTGGCAAGCACCTGCAGCTTGTACTGCACGACGGTGTAGCGGTCGTTGGCGTTCGTCGCCCAGACGGTCAGGACATACGCGCCGGGCAGCAGGGCGCTGGTGCCGGCCACGCCCTTGAAGTAGACCGCGAAGTCGGGGCCGACGGTCGTGACGCTCGTGGCGTCCATCGTCGACAAGCCCGTGAGACGGGCCGAGCCGGTCCATCCACTCAAGTCACCGGGAATCGTGACGAGTAGATCGAGCGAGTCGCCCGCGAGCAGTTGCTTCGGGCAGAGATGCGTGGTCGAAACGGTCACGCACCAGTCAAGCGCCGAACAGGCGGCTCAGGTACTAGCGATGTTCCACCTCTTTCGGGCTCACGCCGCGCGCTGATAGCGCACGAGCGCCATGACGACCGACTCCGGTTTTTTGGACCGCGCCCCGAATCGTTCCGCGAGGTGGTGAATGTGCTGATTGATGCGACTATGGCCGATGCGCTGCCGTCGGCGAATCTCGCCGACCGGCACGCCGTCGAGGAGTGCCTCGACAATCTCCCGCTGCACGACACTGAGCCCGGCCCATGGATCGCGGTCCGTAAACGTTTTCATCGCCAGCCTTGGACGTAGCCGCCCTGGCGCCGATATGCGGGGCGTGGAGGCAGGGGCGCCGGCATCGGGGCCGGGCGGTCGCCCGCGGCCGCGGCAGGGCGGCTGGGGGCTTTGGCGCCGTCGTCCTGCGCCTTCTGCGCGAAGATGCCGAGCTGATCGTAGACGCCGGCGCCGAGCAAGTGGAGGGCGGCCAAGTTGAGCACCTCGAGGTCAATGGCTTCGTTGCGGTCTTTCACGGCGCGGTACTCGCGGACCGGGATCCCTTTCACGCGCCGCACGAACGCTTTCTCGGCGGCGAACTGCTCGAGATAGGCTTCGTCGGCGCCCTGCGGGAAGTGCATATAGCCAGGCGTGCCGGGCGCGAGCAGCGAGAGGCGCGCAAAGACCACGTCTTTCGCGGTGTCCGTGCCGATTGGGACCACGCGCACCGCGTATTTGTTCGGCTTGCCGGGCTTGGAGATGAGCGGCTTGCCGCGCACCGAGTAGCCCTTGGTGGCGCGCACGCCGCGGCGTTGCCGGGGTGCCACGAACGCATAGACGACTTGCGTTTGGTCGCCGGAGTCGATGCACGTCGAGCGAATCGCAAGCGTCCCGCCGGACTCGTGCCGGTACTGCTTGGTCAGGTAGGCGGTCTCGAGACGCTGCCACACTTCGCCGTTCGGCTGGGAGGTGTCGCCATACAGCCGGTCATGGGCAATCAGCCAGGACTCTTGTCCCGCGCCCCAGCCTTTGATCGCCACCTCGAGGCGGTCGCGCTGCACGTCCACCGCGCAGGTCAGCACGCCACAGGCTGCCGGCACCTCCGCGGCGTAGGCTTCGCGCCGCTCTTTGAGGCTCCCGGTGTCGACGCCTTCGCCGTCGATTTCCCACGTCTCGCCAAGCATCGTGTTGACAAAGACGCGCAGCGTTTCAGGGCTGCGCTTGGCGTCGAGGAAGTCGTCGATCAGGGCGCGCCAGCTCGTCCAGGGCGAGTACAGCGCATTGAGGTGGAAGCCGACAATCGCCGCGCCCGGCTGCTCGGCGCGCCAGCTGCCGCGCGCGAGCATCGTCGTCTTCTCGCGCTCCTGAATCAGGGCGCCGCAGCCCTCGCACGCATAGGCGGCGTCATCGAAGACCAGATTCGCGAACTTGAGCACCTGCGCGACGCCGCAGTGCGGGCAGGGGACATAGTACCGGCGCTGATCGCTCTGCTCGAACGCGGCCTCAATGCGGCTTACGCCCTTGATGGTCGGCGTGCTAAACAGTCCGACCTTGCGATTCCAGAACGTCGCCGTGCGTTTCCGCGCCAAGCTCACCGGGTCGCCTTCGTCGCCGGCGCTCGCCGGGTAGCGGTCCACTTCGTCGGCCAGCACGACCCGAATCGGCCGGGAGGCCAAGCCGGCCGCGGAGTTCGCGCCGACCATCGTGATGTGCCCTCCAGGGAACGCCTTGTGCAGGAGCGTGTCATCGGAGCCGCGGCGCCCGGACTCCTCCACCTTGCCGCGCAGCCGCGGCGAGGCGCGCAGCATCTCTTTGAGTCGGTCCTTGCTGAACGCCTTCGCCATGTCGAGCGTCGGCTGCAGCACCAGAATCGGGCTCGGGTCTTGGTCGATGAAATGCCCGAGCAAGTTGAGCACGATCTCGGTCTTGCCGACTTGCGCGCTCGACATCACGACCACGGTCTCGACCGCCGGGTCGCTGAACGCATCGAGAATCCCGCGCTGATACGGCGCGCGATCGGTACGCCACTGGCCGGCCTCGGCGCTCGCGACGCTCGAGAGTACACGGTGCGCATCGGCCCACTGCGAGACCGTCAGCCGCGGCGGCGGCCGGAAGATCTGTGCGCGCAGCCGGCGCTCCACGCTGCGCATCTTCTGCGCGCCCTCGAGCCGCGCCGTCGCCGGCTGCGCCGGCTGCGCTGGCGTGGTCGGGTCGCTCACGAGCGAAGCAAGCGCGTGAGGACAGGGGCGCGCTCCTGCCAGGTGAGCCACTCGCTCGGCGGGGGCACGGTGTCGGTGCGCGGGCGCTCGAGCAGGAACTCGAGCGCCTCGACGACATCGTCGGGATCTGTTTCGCGCCAGCCCGTCATGCCGCGATAGCCCGGGACGGCGCCGGCGGGCACGTCCACCATGCGGCCTTCGCGCATTGCGCACGGCCCGAGCTCCACGAGCAGGTCACGATGGCCGGTCGCGTCTGAGACGGCGGTCGGGATGCCGCAGCCGATGGTCTCACAGGCCACCATGTTGATCGCGCCCTCGGCACGATTCGGGAAAATGGCCGCATCGCACTCGCGCATCACGTCGGCGACATGACTCGGGCGTACCACGCCGCAGTCGAGAAACGCCCCGGAGCCGACGCCGTTCGCCATCGCCCACGTCGTGAGCGTCTGATCGGGTGTGTATTCGCTCACATAGCCCATCGTGCTCATGCCGCGGGTCGTCGTCGGCCAGGCGTTCCACCAGTTCGTCACCAAAACGGCCGTCGGGTGCGTCTTCCGAAAGCGCTTGAACGCCTCAAGCACAATGTCCTGCCCCTTCCGAAACTCCAGTTTGCCACCGGAAAAGACCAGAATCCGACCGTCCGAGGCCGGGCGCACGCGGGGTTTGGGCCGGAAGACGGCCCCGTCGTAGCCCTGCAGTCCCACCACGGCCTCGTGGAAGCCCCACGCGTCCAAGATGGCCCGATTCCACTCCGACCCCACAATCACGCGGCGGTACGTCCGCAGCATGTCCAGGCTGGCCGCATCCCAGCGGGTGTCCTCAAAGACCAGCAGCGCGACGTCTTCGGGCGTCTGCGCGGGGCGCACCTGACGGCCCAACGACACGGCGCGCACCATGCCGGCGCGATGGGTGACGGTGCGAGGGAAGCTGCGGAGCAGGGCCGCGGTCGCCTCGGAGTGCCCGTCGACAATCGGCGCGTGCTCGAGCACCGGCGTCGCGCAGCCGGTCGCCTGCATCGCGAGCGCCAAGTGCAGGCCGTACTGGCCCCACCCCGTCGGCTGACCAATCGGCCAGTCGAAGACCACCGCCGGCGCGTCAGGTTGGTTCATCGTCGTCTGGCTCCTCAAGGGGGATGTCGTCCGTCTGTCGGAGTTCCGCGAAGACCTCGTCGACCAGCGGCGTCAGGCGTGCGGTCGCGTCCTGCACCGTCACCGCGCCGATCACGGCGCCGGCGGCGCGTGGCGCAAAGCTCGAGAGCTTGGCGCGGATGCGGGTAAACGCATCAGCCAGCGCTTTCTCGAGGTGCGCCACGGTGTCGAGCTCGCCTCGCGCCTCGGCCAGCTTGAGCTCGGCCATCTCGGCCTCGGCGTACTCTTTGCGCTCGCGGGCGTCGTCGCGGCTTTCGGGGCGGCCGGCGCGCTTGCCCTTGTCCTCGAGGTACTTGTGGAGCCAGACCCGGGTGCCCGGCCACGGAAACAAGACCTCGGTGCCGCGGCGCTCATGCGGGATGTCGGTGTCGCTCAGCCAGCGCGTGATCTGTTTCGGCGAGTAGCCAATCAGCACCGCCAGCGTGACGCGGTTGATCTCGGGGGCGATTTTCACGGCGTCTCGGAGACGAGGCGCGCGAGCGCCGCACGAATCGGCGTGAGCACGCTCGACCAATCGCCAGGGCTCGACTGGCGGTACAGCGTCGCGCTCGGATACCAGGGCGAATCGCTCCGGTCCTCCAACCAGCGCCAGTCGGCACTAAACGACAAGGCCACATGGAGCGGCACGCCGACCGAGCCCGCCAAGTGTGAGACCGCGGAGTCGATGCCGACCACCGCGTCGCAGCGTTGCATCACGGCCGCGGTCGCCGCAAAGTCGCGCAGCGCGGGCGTCGGGTCGATGCCGCCGAGCTGCGCCGCGAAGACCTCGCTCCCGCCCGGCTGCAGGTTGACAAACGTCACGCCGGGGATGTCGCGCAGCTGCGCTAGGGCGTCCGCTGGAATCGAGCGCCGCGGGTTGAGCGGGTTGAGCACCGAGCCCTCCCAGCCGATGCCGACCAATCGCCCAGGCTGGCACGCCATCGCCTCGAGGTACGGCGCGAGCGGATCATCGCTCGCGACATGAAGATCAGGAATCTCAAGCGGCGCCGGAATCGTCTCCAGCCGCGTGCCGAGATACGCGGGGC
>Ga0114962_10000482_pt1 | contig 35463 bp, 37 predicted proteins | sample C_130820_MF_Meta_FD_87017 | JGI IMG/M metagenome (GOLD analysis project Ga0114962, IMG submission 87017) | Freshwater microbial communities from Lake Croche, Canada to study carbon cycling - C_130820_MF_MetaG | ecosystem: Environmental > Aquatic > Freshwater > Lake | place: Lake Croche, Canada...
GATCAAAAAAGTTTAGCGTTATATAAAGTTTATTTAAAAACTTTATTAAAATTAAAAAAAATAGAATCTATTTTTTTTAATTTACCTCTTTCAAAAAAAAAATTTACTTTTTTAAAATCTCCCCATGTTAATAAAAAACATAAAGAACATTTTTTTTTGTACAAGTATAAATTGCTTTGTGTTTTTTTCGATACTAACGAACAAAAATGTAAAAATATTTTTTATTATAAACCTACAACTTTAAAAATAAAAATAATAAAAGAAAAATAATTTAATGGTAAAATGTTGGTTTCCAAAACCAATTATTGTAGGTTCAACTCCTACTTTTTCTGTTTCAAAATATCTTTTATTTGTTTGTAAATTTTTTGAATTTTATTAAAATCTCCAAACAACAAAAAAATAACAAAAATTAAAATTATAATTTGAAAAAAGCTTATATTCATAAAAACATTAATTGAGTTTATAGTTAAATCGGTTAAAACGTACTGCTCATAACAGTAATAATATAGGTTCAAATCCTGTTAAACTTATAGAACTTAAAGTACTTTTAAAAATTTTATTTAACTTTTTATGTTATTACAATCAGCTCAAAAAATAGGTGCAGGTTTATCAACATTCGGTTTAGCGGGTGCTGGTATTGGTATTGGATTAATTTTTGCTTCATTAATTTTAGGTGTTTCAAGAAATCCTAATTTAAAAGAAGATTTATTTCGTTTTGCAATTTTAGGTTTTGCTTTAACTGAAGCAATTGCTTTATTTGCTTTAATGATTGCGTTTTTAATTTTGTTTGTTAGTTAAAACAAAATTAAAATTTTTAAAACTAGATAAAGTGTTTAAATTAAATATTTTAAGTTGTTTAATAAAAATTAAATTTTTATTAAATAAAAAAATAAAAAACTTTTGGAAGTCTAAATATTTGATTAAAGTATTATAACTTTTATAAATAAAATTAGATATGTTTATTAAAACAATATTTTTTTTATTATTTTTACTAAATATTAACAGGCTGTTAAATTCTGTAAATGTTATTAAAATTAACGGATATTTGTTTTTTCTAAAAAAATAATTGTCTTTTGACTTTAAATTTTGTTTATTAGATTTATAAAATAATACAAAAAACTTATTCTTTTTTAAAAGACGTTGAGTTATTAATAAGTCTAAATTTTTCAATGTTTTTTTTATTTTGATATTCATAATTTATATTTTTATAAAATAAAAAAACAAAATTAAATTTTGTTTTTTTTCTATATTTTTTTTTTCGTTTGTTATTAAAGTTTTTATTTTTTTTTGGTAAAAAAAATTTTAATTTTAATTTAAAGTTAGGTAAAAAAACAATATTTTTATTTTGTTCTAAAAACACAGTTTTTTTACTAAAAAAAGAAGATATTGTTTTAAGAGTATATTGAGAAACACATAAAATTTTATTCAATACTTTATAAAAATGAGATTGAGGTAAAAAACCCTTTAATCCGTTATTAAAAGCGTACATACCACCTCTTTTAATCGTTGTAACAATTAAAGAGTTTTTTGTTTTTGTCAAAATGTCGAGTAATTTAAAAATAAATTTTTTATTAAAAATAAATTTTAAATTAGTATTTTTAAATTTTAATTTTTCATTAAAATTATGTTTATAAAAATTTGTAGAAAAAGCTGTAGAATTTCCTGTTAAATTAACTTTTAATTCAAAATTTTTTTCCGATATCTGAGACTCATTATCCAAAATCTGTTTATTATTAAAAGATTTTCCTCTTAAATAAAATTTATTGCTAAAACTAAAAGAAATTATTTTTTTCTCTATTAAATATATATAAGATTTAAATTTTGTTTTGTTATAAAATAATACCATTGTTATTTAATTTTCGTTTTAATTGAAAGACGAAGAGCAGCGTTTTTTATAATTTTTAGAAGTTTTAAACGTTGATTAAAATGAATGTAATTAATTTTACAAATTAAAGAACCCTTTTTTAATTTAGAAACATATGTATAAACATTACCTTTCCCTTTCCCCATTCGAACCTCTAGTGGTTTTTTTGTTATAGGAATTATAGTGGGTATATTCAAAAAAACTTGACTTTTAATTTTTTTTGTTTTTTTATTTAATATTTGTTTTAAAGACTTAATTTGATTAATTGAACATTTTCCAAAAGTTTGTGTTTTTAAAATTAAAGATTTTGATCGATATTGATAAATATTTAACAATTCAGTGTTAAAACCGTTGTTTAATTTTCCTTTTTGATATTTTTTAAATTTTAACATAATAATTTTAGTTACAAACCCAAAGTTTTATTCCGTAAACACCGTAAGGTGTGTATGCGTGTAAACTTTTATATTCAATGTTTTTTTTTAAACTTTGTATAGAAATATTTCCGGCTATTATACAACTAGTGCTTGACATTGTTTTACCACTAAATTTTCCTTTAATAATCATTTTAAAACCTTTAAAATAATTATTGTTTACATAAAAATTAAAAAGAGTTTGTAAAAAAACTAAAAATTTACTGTGTTTACGTTTGTGCAAACGAGAAAATATTTTGCTAAAAATAAAAACTAAACTCTGTAAAGTTATGTGTTTTGTTGAAAATAAAGTAATAATTTTTAAAAAATCAATAAAAGCATAAAAACGTTTTTCAAATAAATTAATATGTGTTTTAAAAATAAAATAAAACTTAATTAAGAGTTCGTGTTTAATATAAATATTTAAAATTTTAAGTTTAAATTTTATTAAATTTATTTTTAAAATTTTAAATTTTTTATTAAAAATTTTAGAAATAATATTTGAGGTGTTTAAAATTTTTAGTTTTTTTAAACTTTTTTTTTTATATTTAGAAAAAGGCTGTGAACAAACAAAAACGTTTGTATTATACACCAAAGTTGATCCGCTGGTTATTAAAAAATTTTTATCTAAAACAAAATTTTTACAAACAAAAATTTTTGTTAAATAAAATTGTATTTTAGCTAGATTTAAATTTTTTTGAAGGTTATAATTTAAAACAAAATTTTTGTGGTTTATTCTTAAAGTGTTTAAAATAGCTTTTTGACCCATTGTTTATTTTTTTTTAGTTATTTTTTTAACTTTTTTATTAAATTTTCTAGTAGTTGTAAATTCTCCAAATTTATAACCGACTCTATTTCGTGTTATACTGATTTTCTTAAAACTTTTACCGTTGTAAACAAGTACAATCTTTCCTATTAAAAATAAAGGTATAGACTCGTTTTTTTTCCAAATTTTAATAGTTTGATTCGAAAATTTTTGTCTTAAAGATGTTTGAGCTAAATTATTTTTCCATTTTGAACGTGTCATTTTTTTGTTTTAACTCCTTTTGTTAATTTTCCCCAAGGAGTAGTTGGTTGTTTACCTCCATTAGATCTTCCACCATGTGGATGATCAACTGGATTCATTGCAATACCTCTAACTGATGGTCTTTTGTTTTTATTTCTATTTATTCCAGCTTTTCCTATAACACAAAATTTTCTATTTTGATTTGAATTTATACCAATAGTAGCTGTATTTGTCAAAATAAAATTTAAAATTTTACCTGATGGAACACGAATTTTACAGTTTTCTTTATTTTTTTGAATAATTTGTCCAAAAGTTCCTGTTGATTTCGCTATTATTGGTTTTTTGTTTTTTGTCAATGAGTGTATTAAACTTCCTGCTGGTATTTGTAATAAAACTAAACTGTTTCCGTTTTCTAAACAATCTGTATTTTTAGACTGTAAAAAAATAAAACCTGTAAAAGTGTCTTTTGTATTGTTTACTAAAAAAATTTTTTTAGTAAAAGGATTAAAAAGAATGTTTAAAATTTTATTGCTTACAAAATCATAAAACGTTACTAAAAGAATAGTAGTGTTTAATTCAAAAGAAGTGTTTAAAATCTTAATTTTGTTTTTATTACCACCTCCTTTATGTCTTACTGTAATTCGTCCGGTTTGTTTAGATCTTCCAAAGTTTTTTTTAATTTTACAATTGTTTTTTAACAAATTAGTATTTCGACTAAAAATTTTTTTGTTTTGTTTAATTTGATGTCGCTTACCCGGAGAGGTTGCTATTATTTTTTGGTTTTTCATTTTATAAATTTTTTATTTTTTGGTTAAGATCTCATAAAAGAAATCAATCGTAGTTTTAAATACTAACGTTTTCATAACTGGTTTATAAAATTCTAAACAAGTTTTCTTGATTTTATTCAAAATAAAATGATTTTTTAAAAAAAACTCAACTGTACTTTTTTAAGCAAATAGATTTTTAACCAAATTTGATATTGTGTCAACACGTATACTATAATTTTTAATAGCAGAGTTTGAAACACTATTTGAATGCAAAAACAAAGTTAATCTTAACTTTATCCAAAACTGTTACGTGTAACTATAGTTAAATAAACAGACTGAGTGTTTGAATAAGAAATATCTTTTAAAAATTTTTTGTGAAATAAAGTTCTTTATATTAAGAACCGTGTTTATCTAGTTTGAAAATCATAATTCTTTTTATTGCAGTTTAGCAGAGTCTTGAAGATGCTGCGAATAACTAGAAACTTAAGAAAATATAATAGAGTCAAATAAAATTAAGTAAAAGATATTTTTAATTTTATAACATAAAAAATTTCTTTTAAAGTATAACACAAACAGGAGTTGAACCTGTATAAAACGAATTATGATTTCGGTGCTTTACCTTTTAAGCTATTGTATTTTAAAAATTTTGTTTTTATTAATAAATAAATAATTAAGTGTGTTGGGAATTGAACCCAAAACCAGTGAATTAAAAGTCCAACGCTCTACCTAATTAAGCTACACACTTCACAAATAAAATAAAAGGATTCGAACCTTTAATCTCTTGTATCAAAAACAAGCGCCTTACCTTTTGGCTATATTTTATTTAAATTTAGAATTTTTTAATTAGGTTAGTTTTTAAATATAAAATTTTTGCAAAAGCAGGATTTGAACCTACGATCTTCGGACTATGAAACCGACAAGTTAACCTAACTACTCTATTTTACAAACCAAATATATCTTGAAAGCTTTTTCAAAAACCTAAATATTTAAAATAGATTAGGTTTAAAATTTAAAAACAATAAAATTAAATTTTTAAGTAAAATAATTTCTCTTTATAACCGAAAAAATATTTTTTCGGTTATAAAGAGAAAATACAATTTTTAATTTTATTTTTATAAAAAACTAAAATGGTGAAAATGGTAAACACGTTAGATTTAGAATCTAATAATTATAAAATTTTAGGGGTTCAAGTCCCCTTTTTAGTAAAATAAGTGTTTAGCAAATTTATTGTTTGTTTTAATAAAAAATTGGTGAATAGAGTTTTTAAAACCAATTTTTTATTAAATACTTACTAATATTAATTTTATTGTTGAACAAGTAAAAAAATTAAATTAAACATTTGATTTTCGAAAGTTATTAACCTTAATAAAAAATTAGAAAACTTTATTAAAAGAAAGTAAACTTGAAATTTTTTTAATTTCTCTTTATAACCGAAAAAATATTTTTTCGGTTATAAAGAGAAATTATTTTACTTAAAAATTAATTTATGTTTTATTTGTTTATTTTTTTGGATTTTTTATTTTTTTTAACTTTTTTAGTTATACTTCTTATTTTTTACTTGGTTTCTACTGCTGCTTTAGTTTATAGTGTTGTTTACTTAGATTTAGTTCTTTTCTTGGTTACTTTATATATATTGTTTTTGGTTTTTTATTTGGGTTTTTTACATATTTTTTTACTGTTTATATTTGTGTTTTATTACAGTTTTTTTTGGTTTTTTGTGTGGTTTATGTTTTTTTTTGTTATAATGATTCTTGTTTTTGATAGTTTTGATATTAAAATATATTTATAGTTATTATATTCTAAATCTAACGTGTTTACCATTTTCACCACTTTAGTTTTTCTAGACTATAAAACAATATTTTTAATAATTTAAATGTATAAATACTGGTTAAAAGATATTAGTTTTGTAAACATTTATATTTAATTTTTGTTTTATAAAAACACTAACCCCCCCCTCTTTGTTTTATAATTTTGTTTGTTCCAAACATATATGTATAATAATTTTGATAATTTCTCTTTATAACCGAAAAAATATTTTTTCGGTTATAAAGAGAAAACATTTTTTAAAACTTTATTTTTTTCAAATTAATTTTTTTGTTTTTTAACCGTAAATCGATACGATAGTTTAAGCATAAAATTCGAAATCAAGGTTCGTTTTATACAGGTTTAACCCCTGTTTGTATTATTTTATTTTAAGGTTAACAGTTTATGTTTATTTATAGTTTATTAGAACAATTTGAAATTATTCCGGTTTTTTCTTTAGTATTTGGTTTATTTGATTTTAGTATAACAAATTCGTTTTTTATTTTATTCTTCATTTTTTTATTAATTTTTTGTGTTTTACAAATTATTATTAGTTCTAAAGATTCTACTTTAGTTTTAATTCCTACTATATACCAATATTTTGTCGAGCAAATTTATTTAATGATATCTGGTTTAATTATAGATAATTTAGGTACAAAACAAGGTTCTCAATTTTTTCCTTTGGTGTTCTCTATTTTTTTTTTTATTGTTTGTTTAAATGTAATAGGTTTAATCCCATACAGTTTTACATTAACAAGTCATTTAATATTAACGTTTGCTTTCAGTTTTTTTTTATTTTTAGGTATAAATATTATAGCAGTTTTATTACATAAACTTCAAATTTTTTCTTTGTTTCTTCCAAAAGGAACATTTATTCTTTTAGCTTTTTTATTAGTTCCTATTGAACTAATTTCTTATATTTCAAAGCCAATAAGTTTATCTATTCGACTTTTTGCTAATATGATGGCTGGTCATGCTTTATTGAAAGTTATAGCTGGATTTGCTATTACACTGATGGGGTGCCAAGGTTTATATTTTATTCTGCATTATTTTGTTATTGGTTTATTGTTTCCTTTATTTTTATTAGAGTTTGGTGTAGCTTTAATTCAATCTTTTGTTTTTAGTTTATTAATTTGTATTTATTTAAATGACGCTATTAATTTACATTAGTTTTTAAAAAATAAGTAGAAAACGTGAAATCATAACGAATTCATCGGTTATATATTTAAATGCTATTAGATACTTTTAAGGAAACATAGTTTTTAAAAGTTAAGTTTGACTAGTAAATATTTAAGTTGTATAAGAATCCTAGTTTTTAAATGCATTAAACGAATGCCTGGAATTTTGGATTAAAAGTTGTGTATTGCAAAAATTAGATTTGAATTATTTTGAAATCTAATAACTTTTTAAAAAATTTATCTTTTGAGAATTAATTAAAAGTGAAGTAAAACATTTTAGTAACTTAAAAAAAAATCAAACGAGTTATCATTAGTAGTGGCGAGCGAATGTGTTTAAGGTTAAAACTAAAAAATTTTTTTAGAAACTCAAAGAAGGTGTTAGTCCTGTATAGTAAAATTTTTAGTTATTTAAAAGAGACGATTTATGTTAAAATTGTTTTTATTGGGAATCTACTCTCAAACCTTAATTTTTTCAAAATATCGATAGTGAAAAGTACCGTGAGGGAAAGGTGAAAAAGAACTTATAAGAGTTAAAAGAACCTAAAATTTAATGCAAATAATCTGTTGGAGCTAATAAGTTACAGCGTACCTTTTGCATAATGGGCCAGTGAGTTTATTTTTTTGGCAAGTTTAATTATTTTTGTAGACTAAGAAAAATCAAATTTCAATAAATATAAAGTCAAAAACTTAAGACCCGAAGCTGTGTGATCTAACCATGAACAGGTTGAAAATATTGTATTACTACAATTTGGAGGACTGAACCCGTGTCTGTTGAAAAAGATTGGGATGATTTGTGGTTAGGGGTGAAAGGCTAATCAAACACAGGTATAGCTGGTTTTCTGCGAAATATATTTTAGTATAGCTTACAAATAAGAAAAATGGGGTAAAGCACTGATAAAATAAAGGGGAAATTTTTTCTTACTGCATTTTATTCAAACTCATAATACGTTTTTTATTTTTGTAAAGTCAGACTTTAGGTGCGAAGGTCTAAAGTCAAAAGGGAAACAGCCCAGATTATTAAATAAGGACTTAAATTTAGTTCTTAAGTGGTAAGAATGTTATAAAACAATGACAATTTTAAAGTGGGCTTGGAAGCAGCCATCTTTTAAAGAAAGCGTAACAGCTCATTAATCTAGTTTTATAATTTCGAAGATTTATTGAGTCTAAAAATCTAATCCGAATTTGTAACTTTTTAGTTTTTAAAATTAAAAGGGGTAGCAGAACGTTTTGTAAATTGTCGAAGAATATTTTTAAAAATATTTGGAAATATCAAAAGTGAGTATACTGGCATAAGTAGCTATAAACAATGTTTAATCATTGTCGCTGAAAGTCCAAGGTTTTCAATTCAACATTTTATGAAATTGAGTAATTTCGATCCCTAAGACAAATTACTAATGTATAAGTTAATGGGTTATTTAGAAGTGACAGTAGTTTTAAGTTTATACTTATTTTTTATTAAATACGTTTAAATTTAAAACTGTTCGAGAAAAAGCTCTAAAAAAAATCGTACTTTAAACCGACTCAGGTAGATAGGTAGAATATACTAAAGCGTACAAGAAAATTATGTTGAAGGAACTCGGCAAATTGGCCCCGTAACTTCGGGATAAGGGGTGACCTAATACAATAGGTTATCATTAAAGAGAGAGAAGCGACTGTTTAACAAAAACACAAATCTCTGCTAATTCGAAAGAAGATGTATAGGGATTGACACCTGCCCGGTGCTGTAAGGTTAAATGAATGTGCTGTTGCACTGAAATTATTCCCCAGTAAACGGCGGCTGTAACTCTGACGGTCCAAAGGTAGCGAAATTCCTTGTCGGGTAAGTTCCGACCTGCATGAATGGTGTAACGACTTCTCTACTGTCTCCAACATACTCTTGGTGAAATTGAACTACCCGTGAAGATGCGGGTTATTTATAGTTAGACGGAAAGACCCCGTGCACCTTTACTATAATTTTAAGTTGTGTTTTTGATTGTATTGTGTAGAATAGGTGGAAGTTATTACTTTAGTGAAATACCACCCTAAACTTTTAAAAACACTTCACTTTTTAGGACAGCTTATGCGAGATAGTTTGACTGGGGCGGTCACCTCCTAAAGAGTAACGGAGGTGTGCATAAGATATATTTTTGTATTTTTATTAATACCATAAGCGTAATGGCACATATATATTTGACTGTAAGATTGACCAATCGAACAGAGATTAAAGTCGGCCATAGTGATCCGGTAGTTCTGAGTGGAAAGGCTATCGCTCAACGAATAAAAGGTACGCCGGGGATAACAGGCTGATGGTTTCTGAGAGTCCATATCGACGAGACCGTTTGGCACCTCGATGTCGGCTCATCACATCCTGGAGTTGAAGTAGATTCCAAGGGTTCGGCTGTTCGCCGATTAAAGTGGTACGTGAGCTGGGTTCAGAACGTCGTGAGACAGTTCGGTCCCTATCTGCTATAAATTTTGAAAATATAAAAGATTAAATTTTAGTACGAGAGGACCAAATTTAGTACACCTATGGTGTATCGGTTGTTTTTTAAGCAATGCCGAGTAGCTACGTGTATAAAAGATAATTGCTGAATGCATCTAAGCAAGAAACTTTCTTTTTATCAAGTTTTTTAAATTCGTAAAAGATTATTACGTAAATAGGCTAATAATTTATAAATTTTTAAGATTTTTGTTTATTAGTACTAATTTTATTTTGTTTTATTAAAAATATATTTTTAATAAAATTTTTACAGTTATTTTATCAATTAGTTTAATAAAAATTTAATTTTTGTGAAAAATGTGAGTTTGATCCTGGCTCAGGATGAACGCTGGCGGTATACTTTACACATGCTAGTTAAATTTGATTCAAATAGCGTACAGGTGAGTAAAATTTAAGAACCTACCTTATTTTAAAAAATAAATTGTATTTAGTTTATTCTAAAGAGTGTTTATTCAGCAATAATTTTTAGGTTAAATACCGATTTAAGATGGGCTTAAATAGGATTAGGTAGTTGGTGTGATAAAAGCTCACCAAGCCGACGATCCTTAGTTGGTCTGAGAGGACGATCAGCCACATTGGGACTGAGACAAGGCCCAAGCTTTTGCCAGCAGTGAGGAATATTGGACAATTTGCGAAAGCTTGATCCAGTAATACCGTGTAAGTGAGGACAGCAAAAAAGATTGAATATAAAATGTAAAAAATTTTATTTTCAATTGGTTGTAAAACTTTTTCGTTAATGAAGATAATGACATTAATTAAAGAAGAAACCCCGGCTAACTTCGTGCCAGCAGCCGCGGTAATACGAAGGGGGTAAGCGTTATCCGTAATGATTGGGCGTAAAGAGTGTGTAGATTGTTTTTTTTTTATAAATAAAATTTTATAAATAATATTTTAAAATACGTTTTATTAAAAAAAAACTTGAGGTTATGGTAAGAAAATAGAATTTTATACATAGGGGTAAAATCCTAAAATTTATGAAGGAATGTCAATGGCGAAAGCAGTTTTCTAAAATAATCCTGACATTGAGGCACGAAAGCGTGGGTAGCAAACGGGATTAGATACCCCGGTAGTCTACGCTGTCAAATATGGAAGTTAATAAAAGAATTTTTTTCTTTTATACAGTTAACACGTAAAACTTCCCGCCTGGGGAGTACGGCCGCAAGGTTGGAACTCAAAGGAATTGACGGGGGTCTACACAAGTGGTGGAGCATGTGGTTTAATGCGATAATACGCGCAAAATCTTACCAGTTCTTGCATAAAATTAAAAAGTTGAAGAAATTTAATTTTACTTAAAATAATAAATATAGTATTTATTATAATATTTAATTTTACAGGTGTTGCATGGCTGTCGTCAGCTCGTGCCGTGAGGTGTTTGGTTAAATCCTTTAACGAGCGCAACTCTTTTTTTAAGTTGATATTTTATTTTTTTAAATTATAAAATCTACTCTTAAAATACAGCTGATGATAAATCAGAGGAAGGAGAGAATAACGTCAAGTCCTTATGGCCCTTATGAACTGGGCTACACACGTGCTACAAAGACAATTACAAAAGGTATTTACAATAGAAAAATTTAAAGTTAATCCATAAAAGTTGTCGTGTTCGGACTGTAAACTGTAACTCGTTTACATGAAGTTGGAATCACAAGTAATCGTAGATCAGCATGCTACGGTGAATTTGTACTTAGACCTTGTACACACCGCCCGTCACATGCCGGAAGATCTTTCTAATTGAAGAGTGTTTAAAAAAAAATTTTTTTTCTTTTTCTTTTAGTATTTTTTAAAAATTTGGATTTAAATATTTAAAATCAGAAATGTTAACTGGGATGAAGTCGTAACAAGGTAATTGTACGGGAACGTGCAGTTGGAATAAAAAATTGTTGTATCTCTTTATTTATACTTTTATATTTTTAATTATGTTTTTAATACAATTAGTTTCTAATTTTTTTTTATTTTTAGTTGGTATTTTAGGTATTATTTTAAACCGTCGTAATATTTTAACAGTTTTAATGTGTATAGAGCTTGTTTTGTTAAGTATTAACTTAAACTTTATACTTTTTTCAATTTATTTAGATGATTTAAGCGGTCAAATTTTTTCTTTTTTTATTTTAACTGTTGCCGCTTCTGAATCGGCTGTTGGTTTAGCTATTATTATTGTTTATTTTCGTATTCGTGGAAGTATTGATATTTTGCAATCTTCTGCTTTAAAAGGTTAATTATTTATGTTTAGTTTTTGTAGATTTTTATGTCGTTTTTATAAGGTTAATTAAAAAATAAATTTATGCCTCAATTTGATTTTTATTCTTTTTCAGTTCAAATTTTTTGGGTTTTATTTGGTTTTGGTTTTTTTTATTTTTTTGTTTTACGTTTTTATTTAGTTCCTTTTTCAGAGGTTTTAAAATGGCGTAAAAAGTTAATTGGTGAAAAATAAAATTTTTTTACTAATTAACTTTTTAGTTTTAATAAAATTTTTTAAAATATTGATTACAAAGTTTATATGACCTTAAATTCAATTAAGTTTTTATTAAAATTAAAAAATTCTGCTTTAAAACAAAAATTTTCCTGTGTTTGTTTAGTATCTTTCCAAAAAATTCAACTTTGTAAAATACTTTATAAAAAAGGTTTAATTCAAAGTTTCTTTGTTAAAGAAAAATATATTTTTGTTCAACACCGTTTTTTAAACAGTTTTTCACCTTTACGAACTTTAAAAATAATTTTACGTCCCTCTAGAATTATTATTTTATCCAATAAAATTATTCATAGATTGAAAGTTTCTTCTTCTGTTTTTTTTTTTTTAACTTTAAAAGGACTTTGTACTTTAAACGAATGTAAATTTTTAAGTTGTGGAGGAATATTATTATTTATATGTTAAAAGTAAAAAAAAATTCAATAAAAGTTCCAGTTAATTGTAGTTTTAAATTTTTAGTTTTTTTTAAAAAAAAATTTTTAACTGTTCAGTTGAAGTCTTATTCTAAAGAAATTTATTATATTTTGATTCCTAAATATGTTAAACTAAAAAAAATAGGTTGTTTTTTTTTTGTGTGCGTTAAAAATTCACAAACAATTGATTTGGTAGATTCTTTTTTAAATTATTTTCACAATGTATTAACCAGTTTTCGTTTACAAAGTTTTAAACAACTTTTACTTTTAGGTTTAGGTTTAAAGATTACACTAGAAAATTCAATTATTTTAATGCGTTTAGGATATAGTCATAATAATAGTATTCCAAATTTATCAACTTTTGTAAGCGATTTTCTAATTACAAAAATTGGTTTAAAAGGGTTTTTAATTACTTTTTATGGGTTTAATAAAATTAAACTTGGTAATATAGTTGAAAAACTTTACAAACTTCGTCCTGCAGATTGTTATAAGAACAGAGGTTTTTCTTATAAAAATAAATCTAATATTTTAAAGATAGTAAAAAAAAAATAAATGCAAAAAACACAAAATTTTTTTTTAACAAATTTTTTAAAACAAGATGTTTTGTATATAAATCAAAAAAATAAGATGTTTACGGTTAATCCTGTTTATTTTTTAATAAAATTAAAACAAACTCTTCGTTTAAAAAAGTTTAAACTTCCTATTGGAATTTATGTTTCAGATAAGCAGTGTCGTATAATTTTACAAAATTTATTACAAAATTCAAAGATTCTTTTTTTATCGGATGAAAATATTTCTTTAAAAAGTACAAATGTTTCTGTAGTTTTTTATATTCAAACAAATAATTTTCAAAATAAAAGTGTTATCAACACTTTAAAATTTCAAAATATTTTTTTTATTAATATAATCAATCAATTGAAAAAGGAAATTTTATCAGAATCTTTTTATTCTATTTTATTAGATAGTTTTAACATTAAAAATATTTTTTTTTTAGTTACTTTTTTTCGTTTTTTTTCAAAAAATTAATAAAGATTCAATTTTTTAAAATATGCGTATTTTATTAAAATATAAAAATTTATCTTTTCTAAAAATTAGTTCTTATAAACTACGTCTTTTAAAGTTTAAACGTACAAAATGGAAAAAAACACTTTTTTTTTATAAGTATTTATCTTTAAAAAATTGTTTTATCAATCATCGAACTATTTTAGTTAAATTAAATTCTTGGGATCGCTTATCTTTGCAATATAAAAATTTTATGTTGCTTAAAAAAATGTATAGAGTACGTTACGACGGTTTAAAAACATTTAAATTTAATAATCGTATTTTAAACGGTAAACAACAAAATATTTTTAGAATGGACTATAAACTAGAAGTCGTATTGTATAAGTTAGGATTTTGTTCTAGTATTTATGAATCTCAAAATTTAATTAAAAATAAAAAGGTTGTGTTAAACGATTGTATCTTTTCTGATTTAACAAGAACGTTAAAAAAAGGAGATATTATTCGAATTTTACAAAAATTAAAATACAACGATTCTTTATTTACTTTTAATATTTATAGTAATATTTTAGAAATAGATTTTTATAATCAAACTTTCATTGTTCTAAAAGAATTTGAAGATTTAAAATATTCGGATTTATCTTTAATGTTTTTTGAAAACTATTATAAACTAGTTTAGATTATAATAAGTCGGAATGTGGCGTAGGTGGTAGCGTATCTATTTTGGGAATAGATGGTCGTATGTTCAATTCATACCATTCTGAAAGATTGTATGTTAATTTTTTTAAATATTATTTTATTATTTTCAGCATTATTTGTTTGGTTATCAGAAAACCCTGTTCATTCTGTTTTATTTTTGGTAATGTCTTTTTTAAGTTCTGCTAGTATTTGTTTTTGTTTTGGCGCTGATTTTTTAGGGTTGGTATTTATTATTATTTATGTTGGTGCTATTGCTGTTTTATTTTTGTTTGTAGTTATGATGTTAGATATAAAAATAACAAAATTGAATTTTAATAATATTATATTTTTTATTTTATTTTTTTTATTAATTTTTATTAATTTATATATTTTAAATAGTCTAGTATTTATTAATTTTGATTTTTTAAGTTTTACTTTTTTAAATTTTGATTCATTGGGTATAGAATTTTATTTAGCTCAGACTTTATATAACTATTTTTTAACAGGTTTTTTACTATCAGGTATTATTTTATTAATTGCTATGTTAGGTGCTATTTTACTAACACTTAAATTTTCTATTTATATTTTAAAAAAAAAATCTCAATATACTAATTTAATTCGTTCAGATAATTTTTTAACTTTTTTCGATTCTAAAAACTAGAATTTTTCGGGGTTATAACTTAATTGGTAGAGTGTGTGTTTTGCATACACAAAGTTATTGGTTCAAATCCAATTAATTCCAAAACACTTTTTAAATAACTAACTTAACGGTAGAGTACCTCGCTTACAACGAGGTGGTTAATGGTTCAAATCCATTGTTGTTTAAAAAACTAGGAGAATATAGCTTAAAGGTTAGAGTATTAAATTGTGGCTTTAATGGTTGTGGGTTCAATTCCCACTATTCTTCTTTTTTAATAACTTACTTGGCGGAAAAGGTAGACGCGACAGACTTAAAATTTGTTCTTTTATAAAGGTGTTGGTTCAATTCCAATAGTTAGTAAATTTTATTTTATAAAATTTTTTATTTTAATATATGTTTTTTTTATTTATTATTATATTATTTATTTTTTCTGGGTTTTCTTTTAGCTTTTGTGATGCAGCTACTAATTGGCAATTAGGTATACAAGAACCTTCAACACCTTCAGCAGAAGGTATTATTTTTTTTAACAATTATTTATGTTTTTTTTTGTTGGCTATTTGTATTTTAGTGTTTTGGTTTTTAAGAACAATTATTATTTTGTTTTCAAATAATCCAAAAGTTCAGTTATTTACTCATTTTAGTTTATTAGAAATTGTATGGACTATTTTTCCAGCAATTATTTTATTATTTTTAGCAATTCCATCTTTTGCTTTATTATATTCTCTAGATGAGTTAATTGATCCTGAATTAACTTTAAAAATTATCGGTCATCAGTGGTATTGGAGTTATGAATATTCAGATTTTTCTTTGCTAAATTCTAATGAGAGTTTAAGTTTTGATTCATATATGGTTTCTACAAATGATTTAGTAAAAGGTTCTTTTCGTTTACTTGAAGTTGACAATCGAGTTGTTTTACCTGTTAACACCCATATTCGTTTATTGGTTACTTCTGCTGATGTTTTACACAGCTGGGCAGTTCCTTCTTTTGGTTTAAAAATAGACGCTTGTCCTGGTCGTTTATCTCAAGCATCTATTTTTATAAAACGTAGCGGTTTATTTTTTGGACAATGTAGTGAAATTTGTGGTATTAATCACGGTTTTATGCCAATTGCTGTTAAAGGTGTTAGTGTTGACGAGTTTTTAGCTTGGTCAACTACTAAAATAAATGAAATTTAAATTAAAATATTATGTTATTAAAACGTTGGAATAAAAGCTTTTTGTTATCTTTTATTGATAGCCATATTATAAATTATCCTACTCCTATTAATTTAAATTATTTATGGAGTTTTGGTTCAAGTGCTGGAATTTGCTTAGTAGTTCAAATTGTTACAGGAATTTTTTTAGCGATGCATTATACTCCTCATGTTGATTATGCTTTTAATAGTGTTGAACATATTATGAGAGATGTAAATAACGGGTGGTTGTTACGTTATTTACACTCAAATGGAGCGTCAATGTTTTTTGTTGTTGTTTATTGTCATATTTTTAGAGGTTTATATTTTGGTTCTTACATTCGTCCAAGAGGACTTCTTTGGTGTAGCGGGGTTATATTGTTTTTTTTAATGATGGCTACAGCCTTTATGGGTTATGTACTACCTTGGGGTCAAATGAGTTTTTGGGGTGCAACAGTTATTACAAATTTATTTTCAGCTATTCCTTTTGTTGGTAGTTCTATTGTTGAATGGTTGTGGGGAGGATTTTCTGTAGATAATGCAACTTTAAACCGTTTTTTTAGTTTACACTATTTATTTCCTTTTATTATAGCCGGATTAACAATAGTTCATTTAAGTTTATTACATAAAGATGGTTCTAATAATCCATTAGGAATTAATACTAATGTTGAATACGTTCCTTTTTATCCTTATTTTTATGTAAAAGATTTATTTGCTTTTTTTATATTTCTAACAGTTTTATTAATGTTTGTTTTTTTTGCTCCAAATATGTTAGGACATCCAGATAATTATATTCCAGCTAATCCATTAGTTACACCCCCACACATTGTTCCAGAATGGTATTTTTTACCTTTTTATGCTATTTTAAGATCTATTCCAGACAAGTTAGGTGGTGTTGTAGCAATGATTAGTGCTATTTTAGTTTTACTTTTACTACCTATTATTAATACTTCAGAAATTCGTAGTAATAAATTTCGTCCTATTTTTAGTTTTTTTTATTGGTTTTTAGTATCAGATTTTTTGTTATTGGGTTGGATAGGACAAAAACCTGTGGAAAACCCTTATATTGAAATTGGAATTTACGCAACTGCTTTTTATTTTTTTTTTTTTTTAGTTTTATTCCCTGTTATTGGTTTATTAGAAAAATATTTACTAACTAACGTTGTAAAAGAAATTTAAATTTTTAATTTTGTTATTACTCATAAAATTAAAAATTTAAGATGAATATAAAGATTAATAAATTAATGTTATTTTTTATTTATGATTACTTTAAAAATTAATAATAATGTTTTTTTTTTAAAAAAAAACATTTCTATTTTAGAAGCTTGCCGATTAGTTGGAATTCATCTTCCACGTTTTTGTTACCATGAAATTTTATCGGTTGTTGGAAATTGTCGAATGTGTTTAGTTGAAATAGAAAAGTCCCCAAAACCTGTGGTTTCTTGTGCTATGCCGGTATCTAATAATTTAATTATTAACACAAATTCTCCTTTAATTAAGAAATCTCGTGAAAACATTTTAGAATTATTGTTACTAAACCATCCCCTAGATTGCCCTATTTGTGATCAAGGGGGAGAGTGTGATTTACAAGATCAAGTTCGTTTAGACGGTTTAAAATCATCGAGAGGTTTTGTTTTTAAACGTGGAGTGGAAGACAAAAATTATGGGGTTTTTATTAAAACAATTATGACTCGTTGTATTCATTGTACACGTTGTGTTCGTTTTTCAGAAGAAATTGCTGGAATTTTAGGTTTTGGTACTTTTAATCGAGGCACATTTATGGAAATAGGTTCCTACACTACTTCTTTTTTTAACTCAGAGGTTTCAGGTAATGTTATTGATTTATGCCCAGTAGGAGCATTAACTTCTAAACCGTACGCTTTTAAAACACGTTCTTGGGAGCTAAAAGTTGAAGAAACTGTAGATTGTACAGATAATTTTGGAAGCAATATTCTTGTTAATTATAAAGATAATGAAATTTTACGTATTCAACCTAAAATAAATAAACATATTAATCAAACTTTAATAACAGATAGAATACGTTTTTCTTATGATTCATTAAATTCTAATCGAATAAATAAACTTATTAAAAAATCTAAGGTTTTAAAAATTAATTCTGATATAAGTTTATTATTTTTAAGTAACTCAAAAGAATTAATAAACGATTCTAAGTTAATTGATTTAAAAAATTTTAATTTTGAACTGGAAGTTAATTTAGTAGATTTAGAAAATTTAAATGGATTAAATCAAAACAAAGCTTTTAAAAAATTATTTGTTTCTTATTTGATAAAATTAAAAATATTAAGTAAAAACTTTTTGGATTGTAGTGAATTTCTTTTTTTTAAAAAATTTAAAATTAATTTAATTACCCCTGTTTATACCACAGAATCTGTTAGTAGTTTAACAAAATATATTTCTCAATTAAAAAATGTAAAACTTACAGTTTTAATAAATGAAAAAATAGATTTGAATTTAGGTATTCAACTTTTACAATTAAAATTTTTAAAGACTAATATTCAAATATGTAGTGTTTCTAATTTATCAAATAAAAAGAATAATTTTTTAGTTAGTTATTTAAACAATAATAATCGTTATTCATTATTTCTTCAAAATAATAACTTTAAATTGTGTTTTTTATTAAGTGTAGATTTAAAAATAGAATCGACTTTATTAAACGTTAAAGTTCGTAATAGATGGCAACATAATAATTTAAAAATTATTTCGTTCGGTCGTAAAACAAATAATTCTTTAAACTATCTTTATGTAAATTTAGCCTTTAAATCTATTTTTCAGTTATTGGAGGGCAAAAATTTAAATACTTTTTTATTATTAAAAAATTATTCACCTTTAGTTATTATGGGGGATTCTTTTAAAAACAGATGTAACTTTAAAACTTTTCAACATACATTTTTAAAATACTGTCCTTCTGGAATTTTTTTAAATATTAGTGGTGATTTGAATACTATTGGATTAGAATATTTAAATTTCTCTGAATTAAATCAAAAAATTATTGATAGCACAGATATTTTTATTATGTTAAATTTAGAAGATAATATTTTTATACGAGAATTTATTAATAAACTAACGGTTAAAAAAGAATTTTTATGGTTTAACACCCATATGTCTATAATACCCACAAATAAAGCTCTTTTTGTAGGTTCTTTTCCAACTTTTTTGGAATCAGAAAATTTTTATATAAATTTTGATAATATAGTTCAAAAAACACAAAACATTTTTAAAACCCAGCATACTTTTAAAGTTTTCGATATTTTTTATTTTAATAAAATTTCAAAAATTAACAGTTTTAATTTTTTAACAACTAAAGAAAGTTTTTTTTTTTTTTTTAAAGAAAAATTTATAAAAAATACTAATACTGTAAACAGTCTTTTATTTTTTTCTTTAAAATTATGGACTAAAAATTTTTTTAGTTTTAATTCTAATTACCCTTTAAAATCAGTTTTAGAAGATTTTTTTTTAAAAGATAATTTTACAAAAAATTCAAAAAATTTATTGTTACGTTCTCAAGAAATTCGTAAAAATTATCTTTTTTTTAATAAATAAATTTTATAAAAAATGTAACAATTTTTTATAACTAAAAATAAATAATAATTGATTAAATTAATAATTAGTTAGCATAATTTGGTAATGTTTTAGATTGCAAATCTAATAATAAGGGTTCAAATCCCTTACTAATTTTGTTTATAAAGAAAAAATAGCTTAGTTGGTAGAGTGTTAACCTGTCACGTTAAAAAGCACGGGTTCAAGTCCCGTTTTTTTCGATTAACGTATTTTTAAAGTTTTTAAAGTTTCATTTTTTACCATGGCCATGATAAGTTCTTCGTATCAATTTTTTTCTCGTTGGTTTTTTTCTACAAACCATAAAGACATTGCAATTTTATATTTTATTTTTGGTGGTTTTTCTGGGGTTTTAGGTACAATAATGTCTGTTTTAATTAGAATGGAATTATCTTTACCTGGAAGTCAAATTCTTTCTGGTAATTGGCAATTATATAATGTTTTAATTACAGGTCATGCTATTTTAATGATTTTTTTTATGGTAATGCCAATTGCAATCGGAGGTTTTGGAAACTTTTTTGTTCCTTTAATGATTGGTGCACCAGATATGGCCTTTCCTCGTATGAATAATATGAGTTTTTGGTTGTTACCCCCTTCTTTAATTTTATTACTTTCTTCGACATTGGTTGAAGCAGGTGTTGGTACCGGTTGGACAGTTTATCCTCCTTTGGCTTCAAGCCAAGCACACTCAGGTCCTTCTGTTGATTTAGCAATATTTAGTTTACATTTAGCAGGGGCTGCTTCAATTTTAGGTTCAATTAATTTTATTACTACAATTTTTAATATGAGAGCACCTGGTATGACTATGCATAGACTACCTTTATTTGTATGGTCAGTTTTAGTTACATCTTTTTTATTGGTAATCTCTCTTCCAGTACTTGGTGGAGCTATTACTATGCTTTTAACAGACCGTAATTTTAATACTACTTTTTTTGATCCTGCAGGGGGAGGGGATCCTATTTTGTTTCAACATCTTTTTTGGTTTTTTGGACATCCTGAAGTTTATATTTTAATTCTTCCTGGTTTTGGAATAATTAGTCATGTAATTGCAGAATACTCAAAAAAACCTGTTTTTGGTTATTTAGGAATGGTTTATGCAATGATTTCTATTGGTGTTTTAGGTTTTATTGTTTGGGCTCATCATATGTACACAGTTGGTTTAGATGTGGATACACGTGCATATTTTACAGCTGCTACAATGGTTATTGCTGTTCCAACTGGAATAAAAATTTTTAGTTGGTTAGCAACTATGTGGGGAGGAAGTTTAAAATTTGAAACTCCATTATTATTTGCATTAGGTTTTTTATTTTTGTTTACAATAGGAGGAGTAACAGGAGTAGTCTTATCTAATTCTGGTTTAAATTCTGCTTTACATGATACATATTACGTAGTTGGACATTTTCATTATGTTTTATCTATGGGTGTAGTTTTTGGTATTTTTGCCGGGTTTTATTTTTGGTTTGGTAAAATTTCTGGATTGCAATATCCAGAAGTTTTAGGTAATATTCATTTTTGGGTGTTTTTTGTTGGAGTAAATTTAACTTTTTTCCCAATGCACTTTTTAGGGTTAGCAGGAATGCCTCGTCGTATTCCAGATTATCCAGATGCGTATACAGGTTGGAATAGTTTAGCTTCGTTTGGATCACTTGTTTCAGTATTTTCTATATTTTTATTTTTTTATATAGTTTATGTTACTTTAACATCTAATAACAAATATATACGTAAACAACATTAATAAAAATGTATATTTTAGAGTGAGAAAGAGAAAAATATTTAAAACAGTTTTAAAAAATTATAAACTGTTTTAAATATTTTACGATTGAAAATGATAGGATTTGAACCTATGAAAATATTTTTATTATCAGATTTACAATCTAACGCCGTTAACCACTTGGCTACATTTTCATTTATATATTTTTTTTAAGATATAAAAATTGAAAATAAAAATAAAAAAATAATTAAACTAAAAAAAATTGGTGAAATTAAATAGTAATTAAACAAAATTAAAAAAAGAAACACTAAACTAAAAATAAAAAAGATAATTAGCATATAATGATAAACATAACCTGTTTGAATTAATTTTAAATTAAAAGAACTTTTATCAACCAAATTAATTAAACCTGAAGGTCCAACCTTTTCTAATAAACCTCGGTCAATATCTTTATATGTATATAAATAACTTAAATTTAAAATTGGAAGTCCAACCAAAAACATGTATAATTTATCAAAATACCATTTACGATTAAAAAAAAAGTAAATCTGTTTGTAAACTAAATGTTGTTTAAGTAAAAACAATAATTCTAAATGAAAAAAATAAATATAACACGAGAAAAAAATACCACTTAAAGTAAAAAATAAAGGAATTAATTTTATAAACAAAGGTATAAATTCTACATCTGTAAGAAAATAATTTTGTGGTAATATAAAAATTACGTTTAACCAAAAATTAGTTCCAAAACCTATAATCAAATCTTTTGTTAAATAACCAACACCAATACTACATAAAACTAAAATAGTTAAAACAAAAACAAAATAGTTTGACCCTTCGTGAGCGCCAAAAATTTTTTGTCTAATTCCATTTGAGTTTATTAAAAAAACTAGTATTAAAACCCTTGTTGAATAAAAAGCAGTACAAAAAACAGCCAAAACTCCCAATACAAAAGCAAAATGACTAAAAATTTCATATTTAGCATAAGCAATTTCTAAAATAATATCTTTTGAATAAAACCCTGATAAAAAAGGAAACCCAATTAAAGCCAAAGAACCTATTAGCATAACACTATAAGAAAAAGGTAAAATTTTACGTAAACCACCCATTTTACGCATATCTTGCTCATCAGCTAACGCATGTATTACAGATCCGGCACCTAAAAATAACAAAGCTTTAAAAAAAGCATGGTTTGATAAATGAAAAAGACCGACTTCATAGCCAGACATTCCACAAGCAAAAAACATATAACCTAATTGACTACAGGTAGAATAGGCTATAACTCTTTTTAAATCGTTTTGGAATAAGCCTGTAGTAGCTGCAAAAATTGAAGTAATAGAACCTATTAAAATAATAAATATCAAAATATTTGGAGAGTATTCAAACAAAAAAGAACAACGAATCAATAAAAATACACCTGCAGTAACCATTGTAGCAGCGTGAATCAAAGCTGATACAGGGGTAGGGCCTTCCATAGCGTCGGGTAACCACGCGTGTAATCCTATTTGAGCAGATTTTCCTGTTGCTCCTAAAAATAAAAACAAACAAATTAAATCTAAAATTTTAAAATCATAAGACAATATTTGTATATTAACATTACAAATATTTGGAAGTAATCCAAATATAACATCAAAATCTAAACTATCTGTTAAAATAAACAAACAAAACAAAGCCAACAAAAAAAAAAAGTCCCCTACTCGATTTAATACCATAGCTTTTATAGAAGCTTTATTTGCCTGAATTCTAGTATACCAAAAATTAATTAATAAAAAAGAAGAAACTCCTACACCTTCCCATCCTACAAATAGTTGTAAAAAAGTATTAGATGTTACTAAAATAATCATAAAAAAGGTAAATAAAGATAAGTATGACATAAATCGATTTAAATGTGGGTCTTCTTTCATATATTCGATAGAATAAATGTGAACTAAACTAGAAATAAATGAAACAACTAATAACATTAAAACTGTCAAGCTATCAAAACAAAAACACCAATAAATTTTAAAAGAATCACTAAAAATCCAAGGTAGAATTTTTAATTTATAAACCACACCAGTAGATATAATATCGAAAAAAACAAAAAAAGAAATACAAAAAGTTAAAATCACTGAACTAATTGTTAAAAAACTTACTCCACGACCAATGTATTTACCAAAAAAAAGACCGCTCAAACATGCTAAAAATGGCAACAAAATTATTAGTATTAACATTTTATATTTTACTTTATTTACGGATAAGATAGGATTCGAACCTATGATATTACATAATACACTAATTTTCAAGACTAGCGCTTTAAACCACTCAGCCACTTATCCTAATTTTCATAAATTATTTTATTTCCAAAATAAAGACAGTGTTTGCCAATTGAAAGAACTAACAGAGTTTTTATTTACCAAAAACTCTAATTGTACAACAAAATCATTTTTTAAAAAATAAAACAACTCTGTGTTTAGAAGAAAAGATAAATTTTTAAAAGAATATACAGGTATAAACATTTTTAAAACAATTAAATTTTTTGTGTTTTTAAGAACAAAACTTTTTTCATCAATATTAGGTAAAATTTCAAAAAAAAAACTAATTAAAAAAGAATTTATATTTTGTTGTTTTTGAATAATATTGCTAAAACAAAATGTCGTACTAAATAACATTTTATTTAATTTATTTTTTATTTTAATAAAATTTAAACAGGGAAAACAATTAGTTATCAAATAATATAAAAAAACCGCTTTAGTTCTTGAGTTATAATCATTAGAAAGTTCAATTAAATTAGACTGAAAAAAATTCAATAAAAATGAAATTTTTAACTTTGTAATTAATGGAATATTGTAAACCGATAAAATATTATATTTATTAACAGTATCACAATTATAAAAATATTGAAAAAAAATAAAAGAATTTTTTTTATTGTACATAAAAATTAAAAAATAACAAAACTTGATGAACTACAAATTCCTAATGATAAAAAACTCGGATAAATTCCAAGTATTAAAATAGGAAGTAACATTATAACTAAAATTACAAATTCACGAAAATTTAAATCTTTAAAATGTAAAGTATAAGCAATTTTTAAATTACCAAAAATTAATCTGTTATATAACCATAAAGAATATATACCACAAATAATAACACCCAAAGAACTTAAAAAACAACAAATAAAATTGTTTTTATAGGCCCCTACTAAAAGCATAAATTCACCTACAAAACTACTTGTTCCTGGGACTGCAATATTTGCAAAAGTAAAAATAAGTAAAAAAAAAGAATAAATCGGCATAACGTGAACCAATCCACTATAATAATATAGTAAACGTGAGTGATAACGATCGTATAAAATTCCTACTAATAAAAACAAACCTCCTGACACAAATCCATGATTAACACTTTGAATTATAGACCCTTCTAAACCAATAATTGTAAAACTAAAAATTCCTAAAACAACTAAATTCATATGGGCAATTGAGGAATAAGCAATAATACGTTTTATATCTGTTTGACGAATAGCAGTAAATGAAGCATATAACAAACCAATTATACATAAAAAATAAACCAAAGGTGAAAAATACAAAGAAGCTTGTGGAAAAAGTAACAAACTAAATCTAATAAAACCGTAAACCCCTAATTTTAATAAAATACCTGCTAATAAAACAGAACCAACTGTAGGAGCTTCAACATGAGCCTCAGGCAACCATATATGAAACGGAAACATAGGAATTTTTGATGCAAAAGAAATAAAAAAGGATAGCCACAAAAGTTTTTGTTCTAACAATGAAAAGTTATATGCCATTAAATATTCTAAATTTAACGTTCCTGTTGTAGAATAAATATACAGTAATCCTACTAACATTAACAAAGAACCAAATAAAGTATAAAAAAATAACATATAAGCAGCACGAATTTTTCTAGCTCTTGATCCTAAAACCCCGATAATTAAAAACATTGGAATTAAAATTGCTTCAAAAAAAATATAAAATAATAATAAATCTAATGTTGAAAAAACCAGTAATAATAAAAGTTCAAGAATTAAAAGATTTATTAAATGTTCTTTTAAAAATAAACTTTCCCATGTAAAAAGAACACATATAAAAATTAAAAAACTCGTCAAAACAAAAAAAAACAAAGAAATTCCATCTAACCCAAAAGTTAAACACAAATTAAAAAGGTTTAAATCAACACATAAAAAATTAATTGAATCAAAATAAACCGAATTAAAGTTAAAATCAATACAAATTATTAAAGAAAGTAAAAATACTATACTGCTAATAATTAAACCATAAACTCTTAAAAAAACAATATGGTGTTTTGAAACAAAAAATAAAGAAAAAATACAAACTATTAAAAAAACTAAAATAAAAGCTAAAATCATAAAAATTTAAATTTAATTTTGAAAAACATAAAAAATTATTCTTTTATTCACTGTGGGACTTGAACCCACAACATAAAAGAATAATTTTTGAAATTATCGCGTATACCATTTCGCCAAATGAATAAAAATTTTTATCTATCGATTTCTCCAAAAACAATATCTTGTGTTCCTATAATAGTAACAACATCTGCTATCATATGACCGGTTGACATAAAATTTAAGGCTTGTAAATGACCAAAACCTGGTGCTTTAATTTTACAACGATAAGGTTTTTCTGTGTTATTAGAAATTAAATAAACACCAAACTCACCTTTTGGTGCTTCAGTAAAACAGTAGGTTTCTCCGTGAGGAACAACTACGTTTTCTGTAAAAAATTTAAAATGCTGGATAACAGATTCCATACTATTTTTTAATTCAAAACGTGAAGGAGCGACAAATTCTGAATTAACGGTTTTAATAGGTCCAACATCAATTAAATTTAAACATTGGTTAATAATAACTAAAGACTGTCTCATTTCTTCAATTCTGATTAAATAACGATCATAACAATCACCATTTACACCTACTGGAATTATAAAATCTAATTCTGAATAAATTTCATAAGGAGTCGACTTTCTTAAATCCCAAGGTAAACCAGAACCTCTTAACATTACACCACTAAAACCCCAATCAATAGCATGAGACAAAGATATAACTCCTATGTTTATTAACCTTTCTTTCCAAATTCTATTGTTCGTTAACATTTCTTCAATTTCATCTAATCTATAAACAAATTGACGAATAAAACTATAAATATCATCTAATAAACCAACAGGAAGATCTAAGCTAACTCCACCTGGACGAATATATGATGAATGCATTCGAGCTCCAGAAACTCTTTCATAAAACTCCATTAATTTTTCACGTTCTTCAAAAGACCATAAAAAAGGAGTCATCGCTCCTACATCCATAGCATGACAACCTACAGCTAATAAATGATTTAAAATTCTTGTAATTTCACAAAATAGTACTCTAATAATTTGAGCTCGACGAGGAATTTTTAATCCAATCAATTTTTCAACTGCAAGAGAGTATGTATGCTCTTGAGCCATCATTGAAACGTAATCTAATCTATCAAAATAAGGAAGTGCTTGTAAAAAATTTTTATACTCTATTAATTTTTCAGTGCCTCGATGAAGTAAACCAATATGTGGGTCAGCTCTTATAATAATTTCACCGTCTAATTCCAAAATTAAACGTAAAACACCATGTGCAGCAGGGTGTTGGGGTCCAAAGTTAATGGTAAAATTTTGTAAATTAAAAAAAAAATCTTTTTTTTTTAAAAGCATATAATTAAAATTTTTTTTATTAATTAAAAAACTAAAGTTTTAGGTGTTTTAATTACCAAGGTATCTCAAAACTAAAAAACCTAAAATCTTGACTTAATTCTAAAGGTTCGACAACAATTTGTTTTTTATTTTCGTTATAAGATAATTCTAAATAACCAGATAAAGGGAAATCTTTTCTTAAAGGATATCCTTCAAAACCATAATCGGTTAAAATTCTACGTAAATCAGGATGTTCTTCAAAATATATACCAAACATATCCCAAACTTCTCGTTCCCACCAGTTTGCATTTATAAAAACACTAACACAAGAAAAAACAGGTGTAATTTCGGTTAAAAAAACTTTAATTCTTAATCTAGAATTATATTTAACACTAAGCAAATCATAAACAACACAAAAACGATAAGAAAAACTAATTAAATCAACACCTGCAATATACGAAAGTAAAGAAAAACGAAAACCAAAATGTTTTTTAAGAAAATTTAAAACAAATAATAAACGAGAAGATTCAACTATTAAAATATGTTCATCGGTTTTTTTTTGTTCTAATAAAATAGGAACTAAATTGTTAAAATATTTAGACATAAAAATTTTTAAATAATTAAATACCAAAAAAACTTAAAACAATAAGATTTGACAGTAAAATAAAAAAAGTAGGGAAAAAAAAATTTAAAAATAAAATAAAAGTCAATAAAACTTTTATAATATAAATACTACCATTAAGATTATCTGTTTTAAAGTTGCTATAAAATCTTAAAAGAGAAAATGAAAACACTTGTTTTTCAAAAAAAATGATTTTAACAATACGCATATAATAAAAACTAGATAAAACGCTTAATAACACTAGTAAAAAAGAAACAAAATAAATTTTTTCGTCTATTAAACTTAAAATAATAAAAATTTTCGCTAAAAAACCACTAAAAGGTGGAATACCTGCAAAAGAGAAAAAAATAATAAGTATAAGAATAGACCAAAAATAATTAGAACGGAATAAACAATTCAAATCTGTTAAAAAAACAGGTCGATCTAAAAAAGAGCTAAAAAACTTATTTTTTGTAAAGTTAAAACTATATATAATAGTTAAACAACTCCATAAAACTAATATAGAAAACAAATAAACAAATAAATAAAAATAAACACTTGTGTAAGCGTTAAGTGTGTATACTGATAGAACAGTTATAACAAAACCCATTTGAGAAATTGAACTATAAATAATAAACCTTTTAAATCTTTTTTGATCAATTGCCATATATGCTCCAACAAAAATCGAACCAATACCACTTAAAATTAAAAAAAAACTTAACTCAATAAAATTTGGTAAAACAACAGATAACCAACGTATAAAAAGAGTAAACAAAGATAATTTTGTTAAAACTGTAAAGATAATAGTAGAGATTAAAGGAGCGCCTTCATAAACATCAGCTGCCCAAAAATGAAAAGGAAAAACAGCTACTTTAAACAGTAAAGTAGATGTAATAATAATAACACCTACTAATAAAACTAAATTGAAAACGTTTAAATTTTCATTAAAAGGAATTAACAGTAACAACAAAATTTTTTGAAAATTTGTTGTTCCTAATACAGCATAAACTAGTAAACAACCAAATAAAAAAAAACCTGATATAAAAGAACCTATAATAAAATATTTTAAACCACTTTCTATTGAAAAGGAAGAAGAACGATTAAAAGACGCTAAAATATAAAAACACAAAGCTTGTAATTCTAATATTAAATAAGCACTAATAAGATCATAACAATTTATCAACAAAAATAAACCAAAAATAACTAAAAGATATAAAATAAAGTATTCTAAAAAATTAATTTTTTGAGATTTAAAATTTTGAAACATTATAGGACAAGCTAATACACTAAAAACTAAAAAAACTATCTTTAATAAATTACTACTATTATCATTAACAAACAAAAAATCTAAAAAAATACCTTCTAGTTTTTGGTTAAAAAATAAAAAAATTAAACAAAACAAAATAAAAAAAATTTGAGAAAAAAGTTCATTTTCCAAAATATAAATTTTTTTTAAATTAACTAAAAATTTAGTATTTAAAATTAATAAATATAAAATACAACAAAATAAAAAAAATTCAGGTAAAAAACTTTTAAATAATAAAATAGTCATAACAAATTCTTACTTTAAAAAACATTTAAAGTTTAATTATAATATAATAAAATAATTAAATGTCTAAGAGTGGATTTGAACCACTGACAACTGAATTTTCAATTCAGTACTCTAACCACTAAGCTACTTAAACATAAAAATTATTTTATTACCAAACAGCTTTTTTAGAACCTGGTATTATTCCAAACAAAAATAAATTTCGTAACACTAATCGAGAGCATCCGAAAGGGCGAAAAACACCTCTACCACGGTTTGATAAAATACAACGATTAACAATTTTCGTGCGAAACGAACCTTTTAAATATTTTTTAACAAATTTTTCAGATAAAAATCGAAGAGAATTAGAAGGATTCTTTAAAAAATATAAAAAAATAAATTTTCCTACTAAAAAAGATTTTTCACGTTGTAAAAAAATTTTACGATATTTTACATCTTTAATTTTTAAATGTAACATAACTTTTATTTATCTCCATTCCAAAGCACCAATTTCCCAAGCATATATAAAACCAATCCCTAATTCTAAAATAAAATCAAACATACCCCAAAATGCGCTGTCATTTAAAAAACTTAAAATAATACACCAAGGATAGAAAAAAACTGCTTCTAAATCAAACAAAATAAATAAAATTGCAACTAAATAAAAACGAACATCAAAATTGTTTCGAGAATCTTCATAAGGATCAAATCCACACTCATAGGCCGATACTTTCTCTGTGTCAGGGCTATAAGAACTTAAACGATAAGAGAAAAAAAGAATTAAACTACACAAACAAATACTAAAAAAAACGTATAAACATAAACTGAATAATTCTGAATAAAATAAAATCATAATTTAAAAAATAAAACTAACTACCCCACCAATAAATAGTAATAAATAAAAAAAGCCAAACTACATCAACAAAATGCCAATACCATGCTGCTGCTTCAAATCCAAAGTGGTGCTCACGAGTATAGTGATTGAAAAACAATCTTAAAGCACAAACAGATAAAAAACATGTTCCAATAAACACGTGAAAACCGTGAAAACCTGTAGCCATATAAAATGTTGAACCATAAATACCATCAGAAATTGTAAAAGGAGCTGTAATATATTCAAACACCTGTAATAGTGTAAATATTGTAGCTAATAAAACTGTAACTAAAAGAGCAACTAAAGCGTTAAATTTAGAACCCCATACTATAGAATGATGAGCCCAAGTTACTGATGCACCCGAACTTAACAATAAAATTGTATTTAATAAAGGAACTTTCCAAGGATCTAAAATGGTTAAAAAAGCAGGGGGCCAAACACCACCAATAAAAGGGTGAGGATTAAAACTAGAATGAAAAAAAGCCCAAAAAAAAGCAAAAAAAAACATTACTTCTGATAAAATAAACAATAACATTCCCATTCTTAAACCATTAGAAACCGAAACCGTGTGCTGACCCTCAAAAGTTGCTTCTCTAACAACATCTCGCCACCAACAATACATTAAAAAAACAACTAATAAAAATCCAAGTTGAAAAAGAAAAAAACCTCCGATATAACCATGCATAAAACAAACACCACCAAAAGTCATTAATAAAGCAGAAAAAGCAGAAAAAATAGGCCAAGGACTTGGATCAACTAAATGAAAACTGTGTTTTTGATTATTATATATTAAATTCATAAAAAAATAATATTATAAATTTTAATATTTCCAATTAAAGAAATAAAAAATTTTAAATTTTTAGTTTTAAGTAGATTTGAACTACTGACTTTACACTTATCAGGCGTATACTCTAACCACTAAGTTATAAAACTTAAAAAAAATAAAAAAAATTAATTTTTAATTTTCCTTTCATCATTATACGTTTTTGAATAAAAATTTGACCTTTAGAATTATAAAAAATAATAAAATCTAATAAAAAAAGGTTTTTGTTGTAAGTCATAAAATTTAATATAAGTTGTTACCATCGAAAATGAACATTAGATCTATATAAAAAAATTTTATTATCGTTTATAGTTTTTTTTAAATTTAAAGACTTAGATTTTTTATTATTCAAAAATATAGTTAAAACTTCGGAACTTAATTTTTCTTTTAAACTAATTTTTCTATTATCGTTTTGTATTGATAATTTTAACCATTTTAAACAAAAAAAAATTCGTCTGTTTAACGTTAAAGAAAAAGGAACAAAATGTTTTCTTCTTTTTCTTAAAATTTGTCGTATTTCAATAAAAGAATTTAAACTAAAAAATAAAAAAATTATGCTTTTATAAGGCGAGAGTTTAGTTTTTTGAAAAATTTTTAATAAAACCCAAACAATTAAATTTTTTGAAAAATTTAATTTTCCTTTTTTTATAAAAAAATTTGTTAATTTTAAATATAATTGTATATTATTTTTTTTTTGTACCATATAAAGAACGACGAGTTTTTCTGTTTTTTACAGCTTGACAATCATATTTACCACGAATAAGATGATATCGAACACCTGGCAAATCTTTTACACGACCACCTCTCATTAAAACAACAGAGTATTGTTGTAAATTATGTCCAATACCTGGAATATAAGCTTCAACCCGCTTTTTATTAGATAATTTAATTTTAGCTACTTTACGCAACGCAGAGTTGGGTTTTTTTGGTGTACGTGTATAAACTTTTAAACAAACACCTTTTTTTTGAGGCATTTTATCTAATGCAGGAGTCTTATATTTTTTAGTTTTAGATTTACGAGAACTGTTGAAAATTAATTGATTAAAAGTTAACATATATAATAAAAATTTTGAGATAAAAATTTTAAAAGCATTAATACAAATGTAAACCACTTGATAAAGAAATAATACGCATATATTTTGAAAAACGAAAAATATTTGGAACACCACCAAAAATACGTGTAAATAAAAATTTATTTACATTAGTTAACAAAACAACAGAATTTTCTAAAAAATTATTAGAACCACTTTGAAAAGAAGATATAATATTAGATCTAGATCTAACAACAAGAGCTTTACAAACGTCTCCTTTTAAAACTTTAGAGTTTTGTCGACGTTTATTTCGTAAACTTTTTACAGAAACATTTATAATATCCCCTATTTTAGCATAACGTTGTTTAAAACCATTATCTGCATGTATACAACAAACAAATTTTGCACCAGAATTATCAATTACATTAAGAATAGTTTGTTTTTGAATCATAATATATAAAATACAGTAATCACTATCTTTTACTATAGTTTAGTAAAACTGTTAATTCTCTTTAAAAAGGATTTGAACCTTTCACATTGTGATTAACAGTCACACGCTCTAACCGCTAAGCTATTAAAGAAACATAAATTAAAAACCGTACACTTTGTTGGAATTGAACCAACACGATTCAATTTAGAAAATTAATGCTCTATCCTGTTAAGCCAAAAGTGCTTTTAAAATACATTTAAATAATTATACGAAAACATTTGAAACTAAAAAATATTTATTACGAGAATTGAACTCGTATTATCTTCGTGAAAAAAAGAAGTCCTAACCTTTAGACGAAATAAATTCAATTTAAAACATTTATTTTATAAATATTTATGAATTATTTATGAATAATGAGATTTGAACTCATACAACTTGCTTGGAAGGCAAATAATCTACCATTAATTTATATTCATTTTATAATTTTAATTTATTAAAAAAGAAAAATATTTCTCTTTATAACCGAAAAAATATTTTTTCGGTTATAAAGAGAAATATTAATTTATTCAAATTAAAAAATTATGAATTCAAAAAAAAATAATTTTATAAGTCAAAAAAATTTAAATTATTATAATTTAAATTTTAACAACAAAATAAAAATATCAAAAAATATAGGTTTAAATTTTAATACAAATCGTATTATTTTAAAACAAAAAAACATTGAGTTTATCAATACGCAAAAAAAACAAAAAAAAAATGTTTTAAAATATTTTTTAAAATCAATGGAGTTTTTAAAAAATGTTAAAAATAACAAAAGCATAAGAAACTCTTCTGGATACCCATCACGAGGACAAAGAACACATACAAATGGAAAAACAAAAAAAAAGCTTAAATTTACAATTAAAGACAATAAAATTCAAAAATAAAATTAAAAATAAACAGTTTTTTAGGTTTAGAAAAATTATAAAAAAAAAAACAACAATTACAAACAAAAACTTTTCTTTTTTAAAACAACCAAAAAGAATAATGTGTATTAGATTAACACAAAATAATATTTTTTGCTCTTTTATAAACAATAAAACAAATAAAACTTTAATAACAACCTCAACGGGAATTGAAAAACAAAAAGTAACCAAAAAAAGTTTAAAATTTATTTTACCAACAATTATATATCAATTTTTTAAAAAAATAAATCGTTGTAACTACACACAAAATTCTATTATTATTAATATAGTATGTCCCAAAATATATAAAAAATTTTTTTTAAAACAATTAAATATTTATTGTAAAAAGATTAATATTTTTATAAATATATATCATAAAAAATGTTTTAATGGATGTCAAGTTAAAAAAGAAAAAAGAAAAAAACAAAAGGGATGGAAAATCCTAAAATAAAAATTTAAGGAGAAATGGCTGAGTGGTTTAAAGCATTGGTTTGCTAAATCAAAATACTTTATAAGTATCGTAGGTTCAAATCCTATTTTCTCCAAAAATAACTTATCAAACTTAATATGATTCTAGTTTTCTTTATTATTTTAAAAATTTTAACAGTAATTGTTCCACTTTTAATTTCAGTTGCTTACTTTACACTAGCTGAACGTAAAATACTTGGTGCTATTCAACGACGAAGAGGACCCAATGTTATTGGAGTGTACGGACTACTTCAACCTTTAGCTGATGGTTTTAAACTTTTTGTAAAAGAAACAGTGTTACCAAGTAGTTCAAACAAATTTATTTTTATTTTATCACCAATGTTAACATTTATTGTCAGTTTATTAGGTTGGGCTATTATACCTTTTAATAAGTACTCAACCTTTGTTGAATTGAATTTAGGGATTCTTTATATTTTAGCAATTTCTTCACTAGGAGTTTATGGTATTATTATGTCCGGTTGGTCTAGTAATTCGAAGTACGCTTTTTTAGGTGCGTTAAGATCAACTGCCCAAATGATTTCTTACGAGGTTTCAATTGGTTTCATTCTTTGTATAGTAATTTTATGTGTAGGATCTTTTAACTTAAATGAAATAGTTGAAGCACAAAAATATTCTTGGTTTATAGTTCCCTTTTTTCCACTTTTTTTAATTTTTTTTATTTCCGGATTGGCAGAAACCAACAGACATCCTTTTGTTCTTCCTGAAGCCGAAGCTGAGCTTGTGTCAGGTTATAATGTTGAATATTCAGCAATGGGATTTGCTTTATTTTCTTTAGGAGAGTACGCTAATATGCTTTTAATGAGTTCTTTTATTATTATTTTGTTTTTAGGTGGTTCAAATATGCCTTTTGAACTTTTTTCTAATGTTTGGGTATTTGGTTTAAAAATTTCCTTTTTTGTTATTTTATTTACTTGGATGCGTGCAGCACTTCCTAGATATCGTTATGATCAATTAATGTCAATAGGGTGGAAAGGATTCTTGCCTCTATCTTTAGGTGGAATTTTTTTAACTTTCTGTTTATTAATAACTTTTAATATGTTACCATATTAAATTTTATTTTAAACAGTAAAAACAAAAGAATTATTTCAAGTAAAAAAGTTAAAAAAAAAAAAATAATTATTTGAGAAATTATATCTGGTGGACTAAAAAGAGTTGCTAATAAAATATTTGTCAAAATAAAAAACTTTTTATTTTTTAAGAATAAACCAAAATTAAAAGAACAAATAAACAGTAAAATTAATAAAATAAAAAAAAAAACTAAATTACTTGTAATTAGTGAAGTAATAAAAAATTTAGTGTAGCTTTCTATTCTAAGTTCCATAATTAAATCAAAACAAAAATTTTTTTCATTATTATAGGACTCAAAAAAAACAAATAAAAAAGGGATTATATAAAGAAGAAAAATTAGATTAAAAATTATAGTCAAAATAAACGTAACAAAACTTAATTTTTTAAAAAACATAAATTTTGTTACGTTTATACTAGTTTTAGAAAAATCTAAAAAAATAAAAAACACATAAATTATATTAATCATTAGAAAAATAAAAAAAATTAAGTAAATAATTATATTAAATATTTCTGTAGGATGTGTATAAATAAAATGGTTTTGAAATTTTTTATTAAAATTAAAAGGAAACACAATAACCCAAATTATTAACTCTTTCTTATAATACAATATAGGTAAAAGAGCTGAATTAAAAATAAAATAGAATAAACTCCTATAATAAAGTTCTAAAAAATAAAACATAATAAAAATGAAAAATATAATAAAATACCAAATTAAAATAGAAAGTGTCGATCAAAAAAGTTTAGCGTTATATAAAGTTTATTTAAAAACTTTATTAAAATTAAAAAAAATAGAATCTATTTTTTTTAATTTACCTCTTTCAAAAAAAAAATTTACTTTTTTAAAATCTCCC
>Ga0114962_10000490_pt1 | contig 35076 bp, 55 predicted proteins | sample C_130820_MF_Meta_FD_87017 | JGI IMG/M metagenome (GOLD analysis project Ga0114962, IMG submission 87017) | Freshwater microbial communities from Lake Croche, Canada to study carbon cycling - C_130820_MF_MetaG | ecosystem: Environmental > Aquatic > Freshwater > Lake | place: Lake Croche, Canada...
GATCTCAGCTATGTCACGGATAAAGTCATCTCGTCGCACGTACTTGTTATGGAGGTCTTTAGCCTCCTCGTCCAACCGGTCCAGCGTAGTCATGATGCGGTTCAGTACCCAGCCGCCAAAGCATCCTGCGATTGTGATGCCAATGTTAACAATCGATTGCATGTCCATGAGCAGCCTATGGTTAAAATTATTAACTACAAAAACATTTATTCAACACCAGGAAGCATTTGATATGCTGCTGAACCCATAGCAGAACCTACTGGTGTAACAGCAAACAAACCAGCACGTTGAGCTGCTTGCTGGCGTTGTTTTGCTACTTGTTCTCCTGCTCTAGTCATTGACCGTAAATTGTTTTGTCCTTCGAGATTACCAGACAATAGAATGCGACCTAATTCGTTTCTTGTTGTTTCTGGCATTTTAGTTCTGTTCAACAAATTTACTATGCTTTGTCCCATTCCCATCGGACTAGAACCGGCAACACCCGCAGCAATTCCGGCAACATCTTTTAACGCACCCAAACCAAGATCGTCAGCGGCGGCAAGTCGGCTTGCGGTTTGTGAGCCTTTATCTGTAGAATTTAACAATCTAAACCGTTCTTCAATTGCCATTTTTCTAGCAAATTGTTGATAGGATTGTTCATTGCCAAAAATTGCTTGTAACTTTTCTTTAACAACCGGATTTTTATAAGCGTTAATTATTTCCGTTCTTCCGCCAAGCGAAGTTCCTAACTTTTGCCTTAATGATTCAAATGCACCAACTCTAAACGCATCCATTTCGGATTGACTAAAGTTTTTAATTTGATCGCTAATTCTTGCTTCTGTTTGTGCTAATGATTTTGAACCAATATTTGCAGCATCTTTTAATTCTGCTGGTCCTGCAAACGCATCGCGTGCCAGTTTATATATTGAGTTTCCAGCTTGATCTTTAGGCGATAATCTATCTAACTTATCAATTAAAGAAACACGAATAGAATCAAGGTCTCGGCTTTCAGTAGTTGGTTTTCTGCTTTCGCCTAACTTTGCACTTTCGGACATATCCCAAAGCGTTTTTTTAATTTTGTCCAAAGCTGCCAAAGGAACATCGTCGCCTTCTTTTATTAACGATAAATCAATGTTTAACTCGCCTCTACGTCTTGATGATACTTCAGCAGCTTTATGTGCTGCTGGCTCTCTTGCTAACAATTTTACAAGTTCTTCATCTGCCCGGACAGATACATTTTTTAGTTGATCGTAAAGCGGCGCAGCATCAGCAACTTGTTTTGCTGTGAGTGCATCTAACGTTGGCGCAAGCCTTTGCCCTTGTACTCCCATTGCTTCTTCGGCACGAGCAATCATGCGCGGAGCAGCACCAACATGTTCGCGTTGCCGAATAAACCGCGATACAGCTTCCTTTGTGCTTCCTGGCAATGTTGCAATCGTATCTAACAATCCTCTTGTGCTAGCGCCTCCAACGTCTGCTAACACGGCAGAATCGCCCAGGTTTAATAATGTATTACGTGCCCCTATTACAGGATTTCCTTTTATTTGTTGAGCTTCTGCATCCCTAGCCAAAGCCTTCGCTGCTTCAAGTTGTGCTGCGGTTGTTGCACTTGCTGGGTTAAATCGTTGCATCATGTTACTGCCCAATGCACCAACACCACGCGCTACAGGGACCGAAGCACCACCGAGCACAGAACTTAAAGCACCACCCATTAACGCATCAACTCCAACACCGCCTAAAGTGTCGGCAGTAGATGAACCAGCACCACCGGCAGCCCCGTAAAGTGCACCAGTCCCGGCTGCGGTTAAACCTTGACCCAGCATATTTAATTCTGGCGCTTTTGACATAGCATTTGCCACTTTTGGCGCTGCGCCAATTACTCTCAAAACGCTTAACGGCGCTGATGCCATTGTCTGCGTTATTCCAGATATATAAGGATTTTCCTTTTGTTCATATTCAGCAGCACCGCGCAAATAATCTCTATTTGCTGCGTAATTTTCCCCAAAATTTCCACCTTTTACTAAGGTGTCATAGGCACCACCAATAGCACCACCAAGTTCATCAGCAAAACCAAGTGTCGGTCCTTGCATTACAGAAATTAATCCTCTAGCTGCTCCAGGAGCATTTGCGCCAGCTTCTTTATTTTTGTTTACAGACAAACTTTCAATAATGCTTTTGTTTGTATGCCCGCCTTTTACAGCAGCGTTGTAATCTATGTTATTAAAAGCGGAAATATCTTTAGCAATATCGGCGTCAGAATAACCAGCTTTTCTTGCGCCTTCAATATCGTAACTTGCCATTACGGTCTCCTAAAAGACTCAATAGGCGGCGCTCCTGAAGGAGTAGCGTTTGTTGTTCTTGTGCTTGAAGATTCCAAATTATACAAAGGCTGTTGATGAACAGAAGATAGCGTTTTATTCATTTGATTAACGATACCTGATGCTCTATTTAAATTTCTTCTAATAGTTTCAATTGAAACCAATCCTTTATTAAATGCTACCGGATTAGGTATCACTTCTTCTAATATTTTTAAATCGCCGCCATTTAAAACACCTAAATTAAACATTTCTTTTGCTATCAAAGAAGCCGATTTTGATAGCTGGGTAATTTCTGCACGACGAGAAGGATTAACCATGTCCGATGGTGTAAAGTCTGCTATTCCTTCTTTAAGGTTATTAATTGCATTGTTTGTATTAATAACGCCTTTTAGTTCTTTTGTATATGATTCTGGCAATGGTTTAGATATTTGAACTTGAGTCCCTGCAAGTGAAGAACCAGGGCTAACAGGTGCGCCACCAGGCATTACTGATGGTGCACGTTGCCCAGGTATACCTGCACCTTGTTGTGCTCCAGCAGAAACAAACCCAGTGTTACCATAATTTACTGGGAATGTTTGTAACGTTTTTGGGTTAACTGCTATTAATCCCGTAGAACTTTGTTGGATTGACAATCCTGGATTTGCTTTTTCCCACGCAAATTTATCTTTGTCAAACTTAAATCTGTCTTGTGCCAACTTAGCTGTAACTCCTGGAGCATTAACAGCATCTTGAAGCGTTGCAATAACAGCAGGTGGAGCATTGTTTGCTATTGCGTTATCTAAATCAACTTGAGCTTTAGCCGGATTGGTTTGCGGTATTGTAGGTGCGCCAGCTATTGGAGTGCCAACAGACGTTCTGGCAGCAGGGTTCATGTTAACAATCTTGTCGCCGACAACTTGCGGTTTTTCCATAGTTGCTTGAATAATTTGCAAACCAGAAGGTGACGAATGAGCTATTTTCCAAGCATTGGGGTTTGCTGCGTATTCTTTTAACGATTTTGCCAACGCATCTTCTTCTGATTGCATTTTTACTGCATATTTTCCAGCTATTGGGTCTGCGTAAAGATTTCTTACATACAAAGGTATATCTTCTAACCCTTGAATGTTATTTACTTCTTCTTTATGTCTCAATAATGATTTATCAAGTAAATTGCTTTCGTCTAACAATTGTTTGTTTGGCAAACCAGAAAGATTTAATTTTTTTGTACTTAACTCTAAGCGGTCTAATTCTTCTTTTCTACGCATTTCGTCTAATTTTGGGATTGACGAACCAGCACCGCCAGCCGCCAAAGCAGACCGCACTTTACCGTAATCAATAGTACCGTCTGGACCAATGGCATCTTTATAAGCGTTACTCATCGCGTTTTGTACTTTTTCTTCGCGTTGCGCTTTGCCGAGTGTGTACTGCGCCAGCGCGTTCTGGTTTTCTTGCGCCCGAGCCGCAGCAGCTTGATCCATGCCGGTCACAAACGCATTGCCGATGCTCTGCGATCCGGGTGGGTTCAGTAGTCCAAAGTTTAGTTCAGCCATGATCTATTACCCGTAAAAACCAGGGGTTGTTATGTCGTAGGACGGCACACTACCACCACCGCCAAACCCGTACACGTTGCCAAAGTCGCCGGTCATGTTTGCTTTGGCGGCGTTAAAGTATGGGTTTGATCCTCCGCCTTGATTCCCGTACATCCTGCCCAGCACGTTCGCTGCACCGCCGTAGGCTGAGTTCTGTTGCCCCGCTGATGCCATCGCAGCGTTGCCTACGTTACCGGCGTTGCTCATCATAGCGTTGCCGACGTTGCTCGCCATGTTCGCGCCGTATGCGCCCAAACCGTTGGCAGTTGATTGACCTACACCGGCAAGGCTTTGCTGCGCACCAAGCATCATATTTCTATTAGCCATTTCGTTGTTAAAATAAGTTTGCCCTTGCTCTCCAACAGCTTGCGCGGCTGTGCGGGCTTGCTCGTCCAGCGCCCCACCGCTTAGGTATCTACCTCTGGCTGCTTGGTTACGGCCTAGCAAGTCCATCGTTCGTTTTAACGAGTTCTGATAAAACGGCGAATCTTGAAAATTAGCCATACTGATTGGCTGATCAAACCGCCCACCGGGTTTTAAATCCGTTGAGAGCCGGTTGAACGCGGCGGTGCCACCGGTTAGGAAGGGCTGCTGGTTTGCCTGGTTAATGTCGAACTGGCGGCGCTGCTCGCCTATGCTTGCGTTGCTGGCTGCGGTAGACGCGTTTGCTGCGGTGTCAGCAGCGTCAGACGATGCGTTAGCAGATATTAACGCGCCACCAATTGTGGCAACGGCGGCGAATGGCATAGTTATGTCTCCTTACGAATGCAAGCGATCAACGTGATACGTTCGTACTTCGTATCATTGGTGACCCAGTGTAAATTCTGGTTGTTAAACGTAAACACATCGCCCGGCTTTGTTTCTAAACTTTCGCCTTCAAACTGGAACAACTGCCCAGGCGCACTTGTAATCTGCACAGCAAACTTCTCGTACCGTAACGCGTGCCAGCCATTATCCCTATGCGGCTTACAAGTAGCTCCAGGCGGTATACGTGTAATCAACACACCGCCAAGCTCTACACCCTGCACGTACCGCATCAGGTCAAAGCACAAAGGCTTAACACCCAATACGTCAGCCAAAGGATACCAATGAGCGTCATGCGGGAGGTTGTCTTTGGTCCGTTCCGGGTCGCCGTACCTTGCCCATATATCGTTTAGCCCGTGATGCGGGCTATCAGCATCAACAGTACGGTTTGTATGTTCATCCCATAGGTGCGGGTTCTGCTGAAGATTCCAGTAGATGCCCGAGACATTTAGCCCTTGACTGAGGCGTTCTATTTTCATGCTGCCATCAACTTTAACGATTCTTCGGCTTGCTGTCTCGGCGCTAAATCGTCAGCCCACAAGCACAGCCAAACAATATCCGTTACCGCGACAACAGTGTGGTGTGTATGCGCCGGCACCGACAGCATCTTGTAGCCAGTCACTCGTTCTGTTTTTCCGTCCACCGTAACGTCAGCAGTGCCGGACACCAGCACTGACAAATGATCATGAACGTGAGTGTGCGACTTGAGTTTATATCCCGCCGGAGCCGTAGTCTCTACGACAAACACGCCACCGTCATCATGGAACTGGATGCCCACTAGCTAACCTCCCGCCCGCTTGCCCGGATGTTGATCGACGTTGCTGTGCCGGCTAGGGTGGAGATAAACCCACTCGCCGCAAGCACCTGGCCGACAATCTCAGGGAAAGTATATACCTCAGAGGCTTGCAGCGTCTTGGTTTTCGTGATCAAGTTCTGATTGCCGGCGGTGTCGCCACCGGTGACCAGGTTGATGCTCAAGGTCGCAGCCACCGCGCTGTAGTTGGTAGCGGTGAACTTGTCGATGATTGTCGTCACAGCCGTAGCGGTGTACTGCGTGGTCTGGCTGTTCTCCGCAGTCTTGGCGGGGATGAGAACTTTTACATAGACTGCCATGTTATTTCTCCAAAGCTATCCGGTCAACGACTTGGGTTTTTTCTAAAGCCATTTTGATACCCCAATCAAAACCAAGAAGCCAGTGTTCCGCACTGGTACGGTTTACGCAATCAATCCAAAAGATTTCCAAGTACCTGGAGTGCCAGCAACTGTGCAGACAAACCCAACGTAACCAGCAGAAGCAGGGGCGCTGTTGTACACAATATCGCCTACGCGCCATGTGCCAGTTGTCGGTGCAACTGCTTGTTTGCGAGGTAGATAGACGCCACTTTCTGCATTGTTTTCAAGCACCAGTAAACCACCTGTATAGTCGGCGGCAATATCTACATAAAGTGCTTTAGCAAAAAAGTTGTAGCCAACATAAACAGGCGCTACAAGTACAGTTGTAATGGAAATACTGTTGGTTGGCAATGTAGAAATACACCTATTATTTTCAACAAAACATTGACCAGGGCTGTTTAATTGAATGTCGTTGGTGGTCATTCCAACAAAATGATTTCCTGTAAGCCTGTGATGGTATTGGTTTGTATTTGCTGGCCCGTTAATACGAATACCAGCTAAAACTGTTCCTGTAGCTATACAGACATTGCCCTCAATATTTATTTGCGATTGAATGGTTGACCCAAGACCCACGCCATAGATACACGCATCACCCGCACCGCTACCATCAACTTGAATGTAATTATCTTTGATGTTGAATATGTTGTTTACTGTGGAATATCTAATGCCATTGACACTTGCTTCCAAGTCATTGTCAAGGATATTTACAAAAATTGCGCTGCCAATAACAATGTCAGTGTTAAAACCATAGATAACATTTCCAACTACGTGTATGCCTTCGCAACCAGTACCGTCCATAAACACGCCAAACTCATCAGCCGTACCGCTAAACGAATCGCCACTTTCAAAAACTATTGTGTTGTTGCAAACATTGTGATTTAACGCATAAGTTCCAAAATCAAACGCTTGGTTTACTTTAGATATTTGCAAATCTCTGTAAGAACATTGCCAAGTGTTGTTAATAGTAAAGGCTTTGTTAAAGTCCCTTATGCGTAATCTACTGAAATTTAAACCATCTCTTGAGTCAACACTGACAACCCCGCCTGGGGGCAATATAGACTGGACTGCTGTCCAGTTAGCCGTTGATCCGATTGCGCCTTGCAACCCAAAATCTTGGTAAAACATACACCCGTTGTCGTATGACGCAGAGTTAAAGGTCAGGCCATTGCAAGATTTTGGAAAGATAGTGGATACAGAACCGCCTCCACCAAACATGGATACTCCAAATGGAATTGTTAACGAAGAATCAATTCGATATTTTCCAGCAGGAATATATACCGCACCACCACCCGCTGTGTTAACCGCAGTAATAGCAGCTTGAATAGCGGTTGCGTTATTTGTCCCAGCACCTGTGGAAGTGTTGTAATCCGCTACTGCGCCATAGTCCAAAATATTGGCAACAGCGCCAGTAATCATTGAATAGGAGACTTTTGTCAAGCTCATATTAGTTCCTTAGACTATGTACGTAATACAAACCTGAAAACGCTTTGCAGACACGTTGACGTTTGTTAAAAAACCAGTAGCACCTACAAATCTAAACCCCGTACCGCTACCTTGTGGATTTGCTGTAATCCAAGCGCCGTAATCGGTATATCCAATTGATGCTACTCCGCTTGGTGCAGAAGCTGTTGTAAATGGCAAACCACTAACCAAAGTTGTGTTTCCGTTTGCAGTTATTGGGTACGTCACATCGCAAATTGCCGTAACAAGCCTGCCAATTTTTGTGTAAGTGCTTGTTCCCGTAATGGTAAAAACCAGCCCAGCACCAGACCCATCTGAAGGAGTCCAAGTACCTTCCTCGTACCAGTTCAATAACTGGCTCGTCATGCCCGCTGCGGGGGTGTTGGCGGTGAAGTTGATGCCCTTGGCTGCTGTGCTTGGAACTAGGTTGCCCGTGGACATAACGTAGTCTGCTGCACTTACCGAGCGCCCCGCTGTCAAGTTAGCAACCGTAACTTTTACCGTTGCACTTGACTGAACAACCGGCAATGTCTCCGTACCCGCCAAAGGCGTGGACGCAGAACTTAACGCCGATATTTTGCTGTTAGCCATGCTTAGTTGTACATCACTTCAATAAGCGAAGTTAACGGCGGCGCGGTTGAAAAAGTAAGTGCTGTCGCCGCAACTGTGTACGTGTTTTTGTTTTGGTACACGCCGTTTATATAAACAAACGTGTAGTTTTCGCCTAACGACGATGCGCTTAGCGTAAATACTGTTTGCGAGCCAGTGCCGGTAAAATTATCTACTTGATAGCCGGAAGCACCAAGACCAATTATATTGTCATATGAAGCAATTAGAACATCTGCGCTTGTGTATATAACAAACTTGTACGGAGGAGACTCTATCCAAATTTCGCCTCCTGAAACGCGCCCCGCAGAGTTTAGAATAATTGGATTGGTATGCGCAGTGTTTCCCGACGAGCTTGTATAGCTAGTCTTTGGAGTCGTTGTCCCCGCTGCATACGTGTATATCTTGCCGCCAGAAAGAGGCGAGCCGTTGTCGGTAAAGAACTGCGCCCCAACGCCGCCTAACGGGGAGAGAAATACGGCCATTTGTTTACTCCAGCAATAAATTGTTGAACGAGCTGTATTGCGTCATCAACCAGTTTGTTCCGTCCGACACTAGCGTAGCGGAATCGCCCGCCGATGCCGCAAGTATAGCTGTTCCCGCAGCGCCACCCGCTTGTGGCACGACATTCGACGAGGCTGATATTACAGTCTGCACTTGATAGTTCTGAATGTGAAGCACCCGCCCGCTGTAGCTACTGGCGGTTGGCAGGGTAACGGTGCAGGAGGCAGACGGCTTATTGTTGATTAGCCAAACGTCTGTCGCTGCAACGGTGAAGTTTGCCGTTTGTGTGACCGGAGCAGCAACGGGCTGCTTGGCGTTGAACGTAGCCCAGTCTGTGCTGGATAGGTAGCCGTTGACCGATGAAGTGGCTACGGGCATCGAGATCGCCGGTGCCGTACCACCTGAGCTAACTACCGGAGCTGTGCCAGTGACAGCCGTCACGGTTCCGATGGTCGGCGGCGGTTGCAAATACGCGCCTTGGATCGCGGCTTCCAGGTTCTCAAACCGCGCCATCATCGCCATAAGTTGCGCGGCGTCGAACGTAGCCAAGAAGTTGCCAGATTGGTCTTGGTACTCCGGCGAAATATTGTTATTGACCTCTTTAAGTATCTCGGTGAAGTCAGGCTGGTTTGGCGGTCCAATCTGCAACTCGTCAAGCGTCACCGCGTTAGTGCCGCCGCCAGTCAAGACGTACAAGTTGTAGAAGAACCGATACCATTGCCGCGACAACAGCCCGGTGCGTTCGTCCATCAACGGGATGCGCGGCGCGGGGATTTGGGTAATGTCAAGCATTGGTCGGAGTGATGAACAACTCTGCGCCAACGATAGCGATCTTCACCGGGTCAGTGCCCGATACCTCGTACACCCGGTCCCGAATCTTCTCGGTCATGCCAAGCCGTCGCCAGAACGTGCGGTAGCCGTAGCTGCCTATCGTGCCCATCGAGGCCCAGTGTTCGTTTGACCATGTGTGGCCACCGTCATCCGACCAGCGCAGCATAACCTGCGGGTCGCTGCCCTGCCCGTTGTTCAGCCCTACGCCTGTTTCGGCGTCTAGTTGCAACGAATGGTGCGTGCTGCGCTTTAGGTTGTTCTCGCCCGGACCTAACGCCCGCCAGGATCGCAGCCACTTCTGGATGCTGCTGTTGTCGGCGTATATGTCCAAGTCCAGCGTGTAGATGTTGCCGTTCTCAAAGTCGCCAACAACTGTGTTGTTTGCAAAGTTGCACTGGCAGTTCGACCGATGCCGGGTAAACGCGCCGTTGAGGAAACCAGCACGCTCGTGCCAGGCTTGGGTCGCTACGTCGTACACCCACGTTGCGTTGGCAGATGGAAAGTTCAGCACGTAGAAGGCGTGGCCCTCTTGCTGGTACGTGTACGCTACCGCGTCCGAGATAGTGGTGTACTGCTGGATGGCGTACTCAATGGCGTGCGTCGAGACTCGGACGCCGCTGTAACCTTTGTTCTGGTACACAATGCCAAAGCCACGAGCATCAGCGCCAAGCCAGAACAGCGCGTTGTCGAGCTTGGCGATTGAGAACGCAGCCGCGCAGCCGATCTCGTTTAATGCGCCTTGAATCGGTGCCAACGGAAAGTCAATCAACGCAGCGTCGTACCAAACCTCAACCGTATCAGTGCCGAACACCCACAACTCGCGGTGATCGACCGCTACAGCGACAACACCGTCAGGTGACCCCTCTGCACTGGCAAAGTCCAACGGAGCGATCATGGTGCCATCCAAGAGGCTGGTGGCCCATAGTCTTTGGCTGTTTGGCTCGTTGAATATAAAGTATCCGTCAAGATACTGCACCGTGACCGCGCCAGGGAAGTCAACGTCCGTAATTTGTACAAAGACACCGGTGACGTCGTTGTAGACGTAACTAGCAGGGTTACACGCAAAGAACAACTGCACGCCGTTATCCGCAATCGATACCGGGCCGGTGCCCGACACGTCACCGATCTTGACGGGCGTTCCGGTCAAGCTTGGAACTTTGTAGACCTCGTTGCCTGATACGACATAAAAGTTGCTGCCGTTGGTCTGGTGTGCCCACAGCGCCCGGATAGGACCAACGCCTATGGTCTGTTGAAACTTCAGCCCAGGCGCTCGGTTCAGAAACGCCGGCTCTTTGCCGCCTTCTGGGATTACTTCGGGAAACAGGTTAACCATGCGGTTATCCGCAGCATTGATACTGCGGGCTACATACGAGCTACCCAGGATGCGCGTTTTCACTTAATAGTTGCCGCTAAAAATATTAAAGCGTTGCCGGGTCGCTACGATGCTGTACGGCAGACTCATGATATCGTCAGGGTTGTTGATACGCTTGATGTTGCGCTTGCTTGACATAGCAATGCGCTGCACTTGCGGCGATGGTTCTACGCCAAACTCGGCGGCTATCTCAGAAGCCAAATTGAAGCGAAACGCACGTAGATAGCCTGGCGGAATTACTAATTCCGTGGATAACGTAGCCGGCTCGACCAACTCCGTAACGCTAACAAAGTGCCACTCCAGCACCTTCGTCGGCACTGGGTAGATGTACATCGACATGTTGGGCATGTCCATGTTCGTCCATATCACCTGCGGATAGGTCGATGTGACCGTCTTGACCGCGATGCCGTTGTACTGCTGTTGATTGATAATCTTGATGCCAAAGCTGATGTTGTTCGCCGGGTCGCGGAAGTAGGTCGAGTCGTCCAGCAACACGGGACGATTGCCTACGAAGTCACCAGTTGGGCCTATCGTGCGTGACTTAAGATTAGGCGGCCAGCTAAATATCTGATCTTGCGTTGAGAACACAGACAACCGTTCAGACGACCAGCTATCAAGCATCTGGTTCATCGCGGTCAATGCGTCCTGCGAAGTAGCTGCCGAAGGCGTTTCGCCCTCGGCCAATTGACCGATCAGTCGTAACGCTCCGTTAATCTGGTCGTTCGCTGTCGTCATGCCGTTAGCTCCCTACGAGGTCTACCGCGAGGTTTTGCCAGTTCATTGACAGGCTCGGGTAATTCTACGCCAATTTCGTAGCGTTCCCAGCCATTCTTTTCATCGGCCTCTGCTTCAGCCTCAAGAATAGCAACCTTGTTGCCGTGGGTAGGGTGCCGCAGATAGATAACCATAACAGTCCTTCAAAACCGCCCCCTATCGCTAGAGGGCGGGAGTTACTTAGGACAGACGATACAGCGTCCAGGTAGCAGCCGCAGTCCGACGGCAACGGAAGATCGCCGACGAGATAACCGTCACGCCGCTGTTAGCTGCAACAGTAACGTTACCGACCAGCGTCCAGCCGGTGCCAACTGCAATGGTTGCATCTTCAGCGTCCACGGTCGAAACGTTGATAAACACAATCTCAAACGCTGCGTTGTTCTGCATGTTGGTAAAAGTTGCGTCCATCAACGTGCCGGTGGGCAACGTCAAGGTACAAGCTGCTGCGCCGGCCTGGTTGATGGTAATAATACCAGCCGACAATTGCGCCACGGTCAGAGTTGCAGTAACAGACGCAGTTGCGGGGGAAACCTGCGGGATGAATTCCATTTCATTCTGGTTGCCATCAGTGTACTGATAACCACCGCCAACGGAAGGAAGTGCCATGATTGATGCTCCTAATAGGTTGAAATACCCCCGCGCTAGGCGGGGGCAGTTTGATTAGCCCCAGATACGACAGGCCATCTGTGGACGAATGGTGCTGAAGCCGTACAAAACGTCAACACGGCAAGGCATACGGTCGTTGTTAATATCGTACTGCCGCACGATACGCATCGAGATACCGTTATGCACCTGGCGGGAAGCCATGTCTACGCCTTGGGGCAGCAACAAGTCAGCGGTAGCCATCGTGATCGCGTTTTTGTGATAGACCAAGTTTTGCGGGTAAACCGTAGAAGCCGAGCCAAGGAACGTGATCACAGCCGAAGCAGCAGGGAACGAGTCAACGGAAGCCAGCGCATTGGTCGCCGTGTACAGAGGCGGCGAAATGTTGATGGTAGCCGAAGTGCTGGTCAAAGTCTGATCAGCGGTGACCACAAACTGTTGCAAGCTACCGACCGACTGACGGGTCTGCGGGTTGACGGTGTAAACACCAGCGATGGTGAACACGTCGCCCTGCTTGATGGTCTTGGTGCCGTTGGTGTAGGTAATGTCCAACGTCGCAACACCTTGCGTGGTCGGCGGGGTGCTGGCCGACACGATAGGTGCCACTGGCAAGCTGCCGGTGGTGTGCGTCGAGATTGACTGGCTCATGTTGACTTCTTCGTAGCCCAACACGTTTTCGCCCATCATGCCGGACTTGAACTGGCTCGAAATAGAACCTGTCGGGTTGAAAAAGCCTTTCATGCCATCGACCAACGCAGCGTTAGCAGCGGGGTTAACCGTTGCGTAGCGGGGCGACAAAGGCGATGCGTACTCGTTCAGCTTTTGCCCAGCTTGCAGCAACACAAGCGAGGTGGCCGGGGTAGTACCAGGGGTGCCAACCGAAGAAAAGATCGACTTGTATGCGGTAGCCACGTCAGCGTCAACCGATGCAGCCAGTTGGCTAATACGAGGTTTCAGCACACGTTCTGCAAAGTCGTCCAACTGCATCGTCAGCTCGGCAGATGTGAAGTTAATGCCGATGTGCTTCTGGCTCGCAACGGTCAACGTGGTGTACTGCTCGTTGTCGTCTTGAACTTGCAAAGCGGCACCGTCGGTGACCAGAGCGCGGTCAGGCAGACGAATACGAAGGGTCGAGCCAATCTTAGCGCCTTCGGCGGCAAAACTGTCGTCGTACTCTTTGTTGATATTGCGGGAGATCACCAAGTTGTTCTCGAGAATCTCGAGAGACTTGCGGGTGATCATGTCAATGGTAAGTAGGCTGTTGGCCATGATTCATGTTCCTTAAAAGATATTAGCGATTTCTCTTGGCTTCCATCTTTTTCACCTGTCGTGCCCGTTCAGCTTCAATCCATTGGCTGGTACTCATAGCCTTGATAGACCGTGAGTCAGTTGTATCGTAGTTGCTCGAACCCCCGCTTCGGGGTGTGATAGGTGAAATCGGCGCTGGCGCTTTCGAGGTTTGTTTAGTTACTGGCTCAGAAGCTACCTTAGCTTCCAAACGTCCTATTTCTTTCGCTTGCAGAAATGGTGCGAGTCGGGCAATGCGATCCGCTTCTTTCGGATTTGTGCCTAGATAATATGCAATATCTGGACCGTTATCCGATGCTTGAATTGTCTGCGCCATCACGTCCGTAATTGGTAGCTTGGGGTTGTACGCGACTTGTTCAAAGTCCTCGTATTTATCCCGCGCTGCTTCTTCCTTGTCGTGATAACTGCCGAGCAATTCTTGCTGCTGCTTCGCAAACTGTTGCTGCTGAACGATCTGCTGGGCTTTGGAATTCGTCAACGCATCAACGTATTCCTCTGTCGTTGCATACTGATCAGGAGTGACCTGCGTTGCTTGGGCTGGTTTTGGTGCTTCGACCGACCTTGCTTCGCGTTCCCACTTGCGCTGTTCTCTTGCAAGCCGTTTCCCAATGGCTGCATCAAGTTCGTCTTGGCTAAATAGCTTTGACTCTTTGACTTCACCATCGATTGCTTCCGGCGCTTCTACTATGGGTTCAGGCGCTGCCGTAGCTTCCTGTTCCTGCGCGGGTTGTTCCGCTAATACTTCTTCAGACATGTTGATTCCTGAGAATCCCTGACGAGCCGCGCCAGTGCGGTTAAATCTTCATTGCTGCAACCTTATCTTGGAAAGCCATAACACGGGCGTCCAATACTTTTTGTGCTGCGGTCAGCATATCCCGAACGGTGATAAGTTTAGCCTCACGCTCGGTAGCCAACAACTCACGCGCAGACAATGCCATGTCTTTCGCGGCTTGTTCTTTTGCGGTGTTTTGACTTTCCACACTGAAGCTACTTTCTTCAGCGTCCAAGTCTGCTCTACGAACTGCGGTAACAGCCGCAAGTTCGTTTGCTTTGTTAGACCGAGATTGCGCGTCAGTTAGTATGGCTTCCGCTTCTGCTTTTGCAGCGTTTAGTACATCAACCGCCTCTGCTTTGAGCCGGATAGTAGCTTCTACCGCGCTCAATGCACCCTGGCGCTGCTCCAACTCATCCCGCACCGCAATGAATTTTAACAAATCTTCCGGCAGTTGCTCGGTAATGTACCGCACTAGATTAACGGGTTGTTGCGCGTCGTTTGAAACGTCCATAGTGCCCCCGTTAAGCGTAGTAGCTAATGTTAAGTTTTGCGCCGCCGGCCTGTTCAAAGAACTTGATCTTGGTCAGGTCGCCATCGTATTGCAAAGTTACGCCGACTGCCAGCGGCATACCAACCGTTGCCGAGGGGTTAGTTCCGTCGTCACGCCAACGAACGGCTTGCGCTTCTGGCGTAATGATAGCAATAGAGGGTTTGCAACTTAGTCCTTGCACATCCACAATTGGAACGGTCAATGACGTTGCAGTGCTCACATCGGTAATTTGTTGATACCCGAGGCGAGTAGTAATTGCTTTTAGATTTAGTGACATTTAGAATCTTCCGGTAAAAGACCGCAATCCTATTATTGACTCACCTGCGGTAAGAGTCAAGGTTCCCGTGTATATACCGCCGGGACCATACACAACGCCTTGCAGTACCACTGACGGATCGGGGTACAAAGACGCGCTGCTTGCGGTGCCTACAATAATAGCCCCAAGTCCAACTAAAACGCCACTACTTGCGTGCGTTGCAAGTCTACTCGCTGCGCCAACTATAATAGCCCCTGGCCCAAACAATACGCCAGATGCGTTAGTTATGTGAGGTACTGACGCAGCACCTGTAACAACCGCCCCCGGACCAGTTAAAGCGCCTGAAGTGGGGTGCAAATTAAACCGGAGCGCAGCACCCGTAACAACCGCCCCCGGACCAGTTAAATCGCCTGAAGTGGGGTGTACCGTAAACTTTAGCGCAGCGCCGGTAACTACCGCGCCAGGCCCGGTTAGTGCGCCGTCACTGGTTTTACCCGCAGCGCCAGGCGTATAGGAAATAACGATAAGACCCTGTGCACCCGCGCCGCCAGTAGCGGCTACCAACAATGTACTGCCCCCTGCACCCGACCCGCCAGCCCCGTAAACTACGCTTGCAATTCCAGCTACTGCACCACCGGATGACCCACCAGCCCCACCGCCGCCACCAATAGTATTAAATATATCCTGGCCTACACCACCTGCTTTTCCTCCTGTATTTCCTGACCCGCCGCCGCCGCCACCACCAAAAGTACCAACAGTAGCCGCAGCGCCGCCGCCAGTGCCGGCTGAGTTATTACCACCTGTGCCACCGGTTGCGGATGTAGCGTTGCCACCTACTGAACCACCGCCATTACCACCACCGCCACCACCGGCTGTAGTTGCATTTGTTGAAGCAGAAAATCCAACGCCACCAGCACCACCAGCACCATTCGGCCCCGCCGCGCCGCCACCACCACCACCAGTAGTGGCAAACCCAGAAGTTGTAGTTATTGAACCTGCGCCACCAACACCACCGGATTGTGTGCCTGTTCCGCCCGCGCCTCCAACTGATGTTGGTGTTGTTGTGGTTGTACCTCCAGAGCCACCAATTGCTGTGTTAGTTGTTGCCCACGATGTTGTTCCACCCGTTCCACCCGCGCCGCTAGTAGCGCCAGCAGTACCACCCAGCCCAATTGCAATCGCTATAGAAGAACTTGCAGTTGTAGAGTAGTTTGTTACAGCCCGGTAGCCACCGCCACCACCGCCAGCACCGCCAGCTTTGTTTGTTGCGCTAGTGGGCCTTGAACCGCCACCACCGCCACCGCCAGCGATCATGTAAATCGTATTACTAGACGAACTCCAGTCGCTTGGGACCGTCCAAGTTGTCGTTGCTGTATTGGTTATCTGGTAAACCTTAATTGCACCAACACCACCCGATTGAAACAACCCCCCCGTGTTATTGCCAGAGTTTGTAGAGTTTGACCCAAGATACCAAACATACGGCGTTGTTCCGTCTGTTGCGACCGCTGGCGTAAACGCAATATCTGTAACGGAAAGATAGTCTGTACTTACAGTACCACCACCTGTAAGGGTAATTGTTCTTTGCGTTCCCCCGCTGGTGCTGTTTAATGTAAGTAATTTACCAGTAGTTCCGCCAGCAGAAAAAGCAGCAACTGTTTGAGTTGCAGCAAACCGAATTGTCGTTGCACCAGTAACCGAATAAGTATTAGTTATGTCGCTAAAAGTATTTGCGCCGGTTATTGATAACGCGCCCGCGCCGCCTTGATTGATAGCGCAGTTAAATATAGACCCGCCGCCAACAAATGTTTTTACAGTTGCGCTAGTTAAACTAATCGAACCAGTGCCCGTACCAGCAGTTGTGGTAAAACCAGTTGGTACGGCGTTGTTAAAGGTAGTTGTTGAAGCTGCGACAATAACTATAGAACCGCCATTAAAGGTTAAGTTCTTGGTGCCAGTTGCCGTTAAAAATGTTGTTGTTGAGCTTGTGCTTGATAGCGTTAATGTTTGCCCGTTAAGATCAAGTGTTCCATTGGCAAGTGTTACTGTCCCTGCTACATTCTGCGAAGTAGTTAAGTTAGTTTGTAAAGTCCAATAGCCACCAACACCACTAAATAGTATTGGGCCTAACAGCGTTACACCGTTTGTGGTTATTGTTCTGCCAGTAGAAGTAGACTTAAAGCTAATAGTTCCAGTGCCAGTAACAAATGTCGTTCCCGCAATTAACGACATTGACCCGCTAATTTCTAAAGTTGCAGCGTGGTTAAACGCAACCGTTCCAGCAGAAACGGTTATATCAAGACAAGTTATTGTTGTTGCGGTAGTCGTCGTTACAGTGTACGTTCCGGCTTGGTCAAAAAATACCGAATCCGCTGCTGTAGGCGCAGTTGCGCCGCTGCTACCGCCAGACGATGCTGACCAATGGGTAGTTGTCGTGTTCCAAGTTCCTGCCCCGCCTACCCAGTAACGATTCGCCACCTGTGGCTATCTATGCAGATAACGCTGCGTAGGTGAGCGAAGAACAAGACACCGTGTCTCCTGCGGCGATCGTCAACCCGCCGGTCATGTTAATGTCCGATGCAGAAGCAGCTACCGCGCACTGAATAACAATCGTGGCGCCGGATGTTTGCAGAGTAGCAAAGGCTACGGCAGAAGCGTTACCAGTGGCGTTGGTGTCTGAACTAATTGCGTTAGCCGTTGCAGTTCCCGACGATGATGCACCAAACGCCGTTGCGCTTAACGGCAGTGTGGCAACCGCAGTGCCTGGGCTTGCAACGCTACTTGGTGAAATCCGAAATACCAGCTTGCCAGAAGTGCTGATAAGCGCCGTTACAGCGTCAGTCGCCGCGTTCCGCGCTGCTGTCGAGTGGGTTACCGCCATTTTGTAGCTCCTTTAGCTGCTGCTCGTCGAGAAAGCCGGTAAGTTTAAATTCTTCAACTTTCCCTGTGTCTTTGCGCGTTACCTGGATCGTCATGCCGACCTCACCTACTTGGCCTGTCAACGAACTCATGCCAAGAAGCGCAGCTTGTACAGCGTGCGAAGGTAGATTTCAATGATGTTGTCGATTAGCTGTTGCAACGACATGTCTGATTTGTCCACAACGTCATACCGGCAATCTTCAATTTGCTTGAGCGAATTTTCCAAGAACTCAATGATGTTTGACGTTTTCTTGGCAGACATAAGCGAGATTGGACCCATCAGCCCATGCCGGCCTTGATAAGCCTCGGCAAAATCATCTGCTGCGCCAACGATGCGGTCGTAGAAGATGTTTAGCGCCATGTGCTTCGAAAAGCTGCGGGTGTTCAGATGGACGCTATGCGCCACGTCGCGGGCAAGAAACAACATGCCTACAAAATCTGCGGCTTTGTACATCATTGCGGAACCCCTTGTTGTGGCATACCCTGTTCCATACCTTCTTGCGGCATCTCAGGCATACCCGGCATGTCTTGGTCCCGCCCAGGCATCTCGTTCACCAGATCGCCGCTTGTGATCATGCCGTGGACTGTGCCCATAACTATGTCTTGGATTTGTTCCTCACTCATGCCGGCTTGCACTGCGCTAATCCGCTTAGTCTCGGCATCGTAAGCCTTGACTTGGCTGTCGAACTGCTTGACTTGCAAGTCTTGTGCTTCCATCGACTTGCTGACGTTTTGCAGCATCATGTGCATCTGGTCCATCTCTTTGCCCATCGCTTGCATCTGCTGCTGCGCTTGTGCAAGTTCTGGTGATGCGTCTGACTCGTTAAGCAACTTCGGATCAATGGTCTTGGCAAACCGTTGTGACATTTCTTGAGCGCCGGGCCAATCCATGTTTTTGATAAAGAGATCACCAGCAACCGCCCACAAGTTTGGGTTGCCTTGCAACAACCGCGACATAGCATCTAGTGACTCTTGCCGCTTCGTCATGTAGCTCGGTCCCGTCGTCGATACAACGTCGTACTTTCCCACTGACGGGTTGTATATCTTCTTGATCGTTGCACCTGTTTGCTGATCTACAATTTTACGAACAGGCATAGGTTGCGTCGGGTCAATCATCGCTTGGTCTGTTTCTCCATCGATGCCAATAATTCGTGCAATGCGTTGCGTGTCGTAAATCTTCGGGATCATGTCAACGAGCTGCCGGGTAGAGTACCGAATCGCACGCGCTAAATTGTCCACAAAATGATACGTGCCGGTATCGCCTTGCTTTTCACGCGCAAGGATTGCTCTGCCCGAGGTTTCATTGCTTTGTGATCCAAGACTTGCATCGTATTGCCCAGTCGTGCCTTTGATATCGTCTGCTGCGCCCATCTTGGCTTGCAGAAGCCCGCTAGAGGCCATAGGAGGCTGCGAACGCGCTGGCAATGGCAGAGGGCCACCCTGACCGTCAGTGACGTCTGGGTTAACTTCTAAGTAGGGCCAGTTGTTGATGTTAGCCGTTTTCCACTGCTGTTCGTAGCCTTCAAACTGACCGCCGTAACCGATAAACGGTGCTTTGGGAGCCAGCGCAAGCATTTCTGCTTCTTGGCTTGCCCAGTAGTTATACATACGTTGGGCGTCTTTGGCGTTGCGTATGATGCCCGATATGTACATGCGTCCATCAATTTCAAATTCGTTTCCGATTACTCGAATCACTGGAATATATTTACCTGCCCAGTCTTTTTCCTCCAGAATTTCAAAGCCGTTAGTTTTGCACCACTTAACGGTTTTTACATCAACCTCACGGGTTTTAATTGGCTTCAAACCCATTTCTTCGGCTTGCTTTGCTTCTTTTGAGCCAGCCATTGCTGAGATATTGCCGTGATACTGGTTGAGAGTTTTGTTTTCGTGCTGAATGTAAAAGTATTCAGCAATCCGCACCGTATCTTGATTGATCCAGGCGTTTAATGCACCGTCACCGACACCGTATTGCAGACTTGAAAGCGTTGCAGAGTCAGGGAATTGACGTTCGTAATCTTCTTTTGTGAGTTCTTGACAGACAAAACACCATTCAGCATCCGAACCGCATGGGTCTTGGATCGTCGGGTCCATGTAGACACTAAAAGAATCACGAATACGTCCGATCCGCAGGTCTTGCTCGAAACTGTTATCGTCGCAATACTCTGTGTAAATACGAAAGTAACCCTCGCCAAAGGTTACCTGATTGTCACAAGCAGTGTCGTAGGCTACGTCAGCGTCCGAGATGTACTCAATGTGCCGCACGATGCCGTTAAAGATTTCTGCAACCTCAATGTCAGCTTTGTCGTCAGCGGGGATGACCTTACCGCTCGGCCTGTTCTGCCGCTGGTCGTTGGTGACCTGTAGAACGTGTTGTGGCAGCTTGTTGATCGTCAGGCAAGGGCGAGCATTGATTGTCTGCCCTTGGATGCTCCCACGCGTTGCTAGTACATCTGCGGGCCATTGCCACTGGTTGTCCGGGCTGGCTGCACGAAAGCGCAGGTCGTCCAACTCGTCCTCGCGGGAGTCTGAGTACGCCGAGATCGCCATCGTTAGACGAGTACGCATGGTTGCTAGAATCTCACCTTTGTCGCGGTCTGACTTAGACCCGCCAGAAGATATGGCTCCAGCTTCAGTGACTCCTGAGTCTTGATAGGCCATTATTTCTTTTTCTTGGTTGCTTCGCGCTTAACGGCATAGCTGATCGCCACCGCTTGCTTGATAGGCTTGCCGGCCTTCACTTCCGCCTTGACGTTCTGGCGAAAGGCCATTGGGCTGCTGGACTTTTTCAGAGGCATTTCATTTCTTCTTCGCAGTTTTGGCCGATTGCACAAACGCTTTCGCTGTTGGTGCGCCGGGCGTGCCGGGCTTACGCATCTTCTCTTTGCTACCTGCTGCGATGCGGTCGCGTTTATCCGCAATATTGCTGTACAGTCCGGCTTTCATGTCAGCACTTCCATCGTTTAAGTGATGCTTTAGCCCGTTCTGCCGGGCCGCTGGCTTTAGCTACCACGCCTGACATTCTTGCGCAAAAGGATGCTTTGCGCCCTTTGTCGGCTGCGGTCTTGGGGCTGGGCGCGGGAGCCTTCAGGTTGCTTCCCGTTGCGGCATTGTACTTAGCCCGCCCTTTGGCTGTTAGGCCAGCCCCTTGGCTGATAGGGAGCTTTTCGCCCCTGCCAACTGCTAAAGACACACTCTTTTTCATAGCAAATGAATAATAGCAAAGTTCAACACAACCGCCTCAGACAACGGTGTAGCTGCGGTGATGTTTCGCAGGTTAATAGCCGCCGAACCAGCAGTCAAGCTAGTGACCCATACGTTGTACGAGGCCACCGTTGCGCCGCTTGCAATTGTCAGCAACAGTGTGTCTTTAGCCGAAATGGATGAGTTTGTTAGTGTGAAGCCTACGTTGGTAGCGCCGTTCAAAGACGCGGCGTTCATCGTGATTTGGCCGCAGGGCGCGTTTAACGTAACGCCCGTTGCTTTGCTGGTTGCCTGCGTTACCGACCCTTGCGCTGCCGCCGTGTAGCCCAACGTCACGTTTGCAGCAAGCGTATCCGCACCATTAATGTCTTGGTCCGAGTAAGCAATTCCAATTGACTTGCTGTTTGCCATGATTAGCTGGCGGTAGTTACCGCGACCCAAGTTGTAGCACCGTCCGAGTTAACGTACAAACGGGTGCTGGTGCTGGAGCCGTCCGAGCGCAAGTAGAGCGACCCTTTAGCCGCCGACACCGTAGGTGCGCCCGAGCCGAGGTAGATACCAAAGCCAGCCGTAGAGGTCGCCAGCACAGCCGATTGACCACCGGCGGTGATTGCCGTACCGCTACGCGCTGTGACAACGCCCGTGTTTGACACCGACGCAGCAGTAACCGCGCCCGTTGCGGCGACGGTTGTGAACGACCCCGACGCAGCCGTGGTGCCGCCGATGACGGTGTTATCAACTGTACCGCCGTTGATAGCCTGGTCGCTGTATGCGATGCCGATAGAATTTTGGTTAGCCATTTAAGAATCCAGTCAATGAAATACGAGTTATGCGCCCATCCAGCCGGTTGAATTGCTGGAAATATATTGCGACGGTGTTGCTTGCTTGCGTTGTGCTTTAGCATCGGTTTTGATGATGCCTGGGAATAGCTTGGTCATTGCCCAGACGAATGCGTCTGCCCGGTTTGGGCTGCGTTCGCCCATGTAACCGTTAGTAGTCATCGAACAAAGTTCATCTTCTAACTCGGGGAATGTGCCACCGAATCGAATCTTGCCTTGCTCAGTTAGTGCTGAAACGGGTTCCGCTCGCACAGCTTTGCCTCTTGAAGCGTTGATAAGTTCGCATTTCAAATATGGATTGGCACTTTTTATCACATGTCGGACCATTTCGCCACCATAATTTTTTTCAGCCACCACTAAATCGGCTGCGTGACGATCATAAGCAGTCGCCACGACATTAGCCCAAACGCTTGGACCAGCCTTCATTGTGCAATCTTCCAGGACGTAGGCTTTGCCATCGATACCCAGACCCGCAACAACAATTCCTATTTCGTCATTGCCCGCGTTGTCTGTATCGCCACTGCCCGACGGGTCTACAGCCACCACCACCCGCAACATGTCCGGCAAGCCCGAAGTCTCACGGTAAGTGTCGATCATTTCCACATTCCACAGTGCACCTGCTGCAACGTCTGCAAACTTTCCTTCGAGGAACCGCAGACGCATCCGAGCCGGCAAGTTCTCCAGTTCTTTTATGTAATCAGGCGGCAAGTTCTCGATGTTGTCCCGTGGGTTCATCACCATCGAACCGAAGTTTGCAATATCGGGCAGAGGCTTGCCGCTCTCCGGCTCAATCTTCTTGACGAACATCTTGTAGGTCCAGTGCGCCATAGACGGAGGATTGCAGTCGTAAAACGCCTTCAGACGCATTTGCCTTTGCTTGTCGCCGACTGTTGCCACGCAGTTCTGTGCAAGCCGTGTGACTGCCATGTTGCGAGCTGATAACGGTATCTGGCTGCACTCGTTAAAAAAGATCGTGGCGTACTCTTGCCCCAGAATCTTTTCGGTGCGGTCTTTGTCGTCAAGGCCACCAAACCATATTTGGGAGCCGTTAGGAAACGTCGCATACCAGTCGGTCTTGTCCAAAGTGTAGGTAAGCTGCGGGAAGCACAGTGCCATTACCTTTGGAAATGTATCCAAGATTACGGACGACTTTACATGGTTGAAACGGAACCGCAAGACAACGTGCCTGCTCTTTGGTGCAAGAGTAGCTCGGATGATTACGGCACGAAGCGCTACAAACGTCTTACCTGACCTGCTACCACCTACCAGCATCACATGCTTAGCATCACCCGTCATAAGCCCTGTAGCTCGATTCTGGGCTGCTGTAGGGCTATACAAGGTCGGCGTCCTGATTGTTAATTTGAATCATAATGCCGCCGCCATCTTTGCCGGTAAGTTCCTGCCTAACTGTCTCTGACCAGCGCATCTGTGATTTCGTCCACCAGATCATTGCAGTCGTATCTCCGCCCATTGCTTTTTGAAATAGCGTCTTGCCTACCTGCCCGTTAGCCTTTGCCTTGCCTGATACCAGCTCAGTAACGAAGTGAGCGCGGAGTGTGTCGATGTGGATTCCATCACGCACTAATGCGCCTATCTGGTCGATGGGCAGGCCATAACCTGAAAGCGCTTCTACCTGTTTACGCTCGGAATCAGTGGGTACAAAGGCTGGGCGGCCTGACCCTTCACGAGCACCGCCATTGCCGCCAATCTTTTTATAAGTAGGTTTATCAGTTTTAGCCATGTGTAACCTGCGCGAAAGGTTGATTCTCTGCGTGTAATGGAGCGGGTGGGTCGGTGTCGCGCCGCCGCTGTTCTGGCTGGTCGCCAGTCATCGCCTGCTTCACCCGCTTTGGATATGGTTTTGCTAATGGTGCAATCTTAGCACTCATCATCTTGTCAAGTGGCATTAGGTATCTGTGCTTTCCAGTTACAACCTTTTTAGGCAAGTTGCTTTGGTTTACACCAGCATCATCAACTGTCTTTTTGTGTGACCACTTCCCTTTGTAAAAGACTTTTAGTGCCTTGCAACTTGGCCCAGTGTAAAGCCAGTTGCAGGCTTGGTAAATCCCACCATGATGGCCTTGATCTGGGTCAGCATAAGAAACTATCAAACGCAAACCTTTTTGTGACTTCACCAAAAACCTTACTGCCAATGCCATTATTTTACTAACTGGCACTTCATGCTTTGTCAGAGCAATCCTTGTTAACTCACAACCATCCTCTTGCTGTAAGCCAAAAGGTTTAAGCATATTGTTATTAGCACCTCTGCTAAAGATGACAACCCCAATAAACTTATTATCTTCCCATGCTGCTACTTTGACCAGTTTACCAACAGGCAGACATTTGCTGTAATGCCAATTTAAACAAGCATACTTAGCAGCCTCATGGCTTGCCCAGTCAATTTTAAGCTCAGGCTTGTCTTGCATCGAACTCTTTCCCGCAATGAGGACAAGCAATCCACTTCGGTTCGAGTTCGTCCAACTTTCCTTGATCGTCCTCTGTTCCTGGTTGGAAGTCTGGCGTATTCAATGCTGCAATCTCATCGGCTGTAAACCCAGTCATATCCAGGTCGAAGCTCATGTCCTTCAGGTCTGTCAACTCAACCGCCAGCATTTCATCGTCCCACCCAGCATTGAGTGCCAGCTTGTTATCAGCAATAACATAGGCTTTTTTCTGTGCCTCTGTCAAATGCGTGAGCCTGATGCTTGGTAGGTCAGCTAGTCCTAGCTTTCTCGCTGCCATCACTCTGCCATGCCCTGCGATGATGCTTCCAGTCTCGTCGATCAGCACCGGATTCGTGAAGCCGAACTCTTTGATGCTTGCTGCAATCTGCGCTACCTGACCGTCTGAATGCGTGCGGCTGTTCCGAGCATACGGAATAAGCGCCTCTATTTTCACCTGTTCAATTTTCATGATTTCCTATAAGCAATAGCAACGTTTTTGTGAGCGCCCGTTACGCCCTATTGCTATTTACGGGTGGGGTTAGCCAGCGCGGTGAAGGAGAGAATACGCCTAAACATTATACAACTTCTTATGTTGTAAATTTATTTTCATTTATGTGCATATTTCTCACACAAGAGTCTTTTATGCGTATATTATTCTTACATCGGCTCAGTTCTGCCGCAACCCAAGGAGAGCAAAATGCGCAAAACCCACCTGGCACACACCGTAAAATTTGGCCCCATCTGCAAAAACGGTCGAATTGGCGGGGCACTTGGAGGCGAACACCTTACCGTTAAATTCTCAGAGTTTGTAAATGAACCTGCAAACTACCAGTGCGAGCGATGCAAAGGAAGCAAGTTGTTCACTTTCTTATCACGCAAATAAAACACCTGCCCGGTTCGCCGGGCGTCATTTACCACTGGAGAGAAAAAATGAACTTCACATCAAGCGTAAACAAAATCGCAAACAGCAACCGGCCCTTTGCGGTTGTCGTTGCATATCAAATATCAGTCTATCCTAAAGGTGAAGTCTTGAGCCAGCACAAGAGTCACGAGCTGGCAGAGGCAGCGATGAACGCGAGTCTTTTGGCTCGCAACGGCTGGTGCAAGATCATGGATGCCAGGGAATACGCCGAGCCTTTAAAAAAAGGTCGCCCTGCTGAACTCAAAGATGGTCGGGCAATCAACGTCTACCTCGATGCCGCATCGATCACCGCAGCAGAGGCGCTAGGCAACGGTTCGATAAGCGCCGGCATCAGAGCAGCACTTGCAGATAAATAATCGCCCTGAAGCCCATCTGATGCGTTTGGATGGGCTTGTACGTAGTAACTTCGCATGGTCTTGACGATTGTCTCAACTCCCTGCGTGTCTCGCACCAACGCCCGGATGCCTTTCCATTTCTCAGCCCATTCGGTTTGTAGTTCGTTTTCCTTTCCTTTGCCTGATTTCACCTCCACGAGCCACGTAATACCCTGCGTTGCTACCAGTAAGTCAGGCACACCTTTGCCCATTGCGGCTAGAGATAGCACCGAGCACCCCAATCGTCTGAAGCAATCGACGATTTCTGTGTGGTTTTTATCTATTTTTGATGCTCGCCGCATATCGCCCTCGTCTGCTCTAATAACTCAAGTTCAGTACCGTAGCGCCGCTCAAATTCAGTTCGCCAGGGATGCCGGCTTACAGCTTCCGCATTATTCACCTGGCCTCGATGATGCACCGCGCACAGTCCAATCGCATGATAGTGCCCCATGCGTCTGCCACCGCTCAGGATGTGGTGAATCTCTGCGGGACTCTCATAGCCTGCTTGCCGGCATACGATGCAGCCATGCGCTCGTATGGCGTTGTGGAAACGCAGTTCGTCTTTGTTCATCCTTCCACACTTTCATGAGCAGGTATTTTTATGCCTGCATGGTAACTCGCAGCGTTAAGCCATTCGAGCCACTCCGAGAATCGCTTTTTACCGTACCTGCTTGTTCTGCGTCCAAGCATAACCATGCCGCCCTGAAGTCCTGGCGAGATACGCGGCGAAGTCTCACCTTCAAAAGCCGCAGTCAATATATCTTTCCATTCCTCGTCGGTAAGCCAACAAAGAGTACCGTTTATAGGCCATTGTTTTTGTTTTGCCCAGGCTTGCAGGATAGGCCATTGAACCGCATTCTGGCTTGAGTTGCGCCGCTCCTCACATATCGGGCAGTTCATGCAGCCACCTCTTTAATTTTGTAATCGTGGAAAACAACGCCGAGACTTGAATCGCCAACCTTGCAAGGTTTAACCCACACCTGCTTTCCAGATGGATGCTTGCGCCAGTGGCCACGACGATCATGCAGCCGCGGGCTTGCATGTGTGCCGCCCTGGTTCTCTGCTTTCTCTTGTTTTGGTCCAATCTCGACTGTCGTCCAATCAAACGTAATTCCAGATTTACCTGTTGCTTTGCGAACTCGATTAGCCCATGTGTTTTGTGGTGTTGCTCGATATCCGGTCGATGCTTTTGAAATCTTGTTCAGAGTAGCCAGGACCATTCTATGCACAGGCATTAACTCTTTATAAGTTATTTGTACATTTTTACGATACAGGCTTATTCCTTCGGAATGTTCGACGTAAGCATACGGCTCAAAATATTTCTTGTGCCACATTGACCCGCCGCTGACCGTTACCGAGTGTTCACCTTGGATCAGCCACAAAAAGAAATCTTTTCCTCCAGAATCAAGCCCGACAATGCCTGTGCGCTCAAAAGGTAAATGCATTATCACATCAGCAGGTATGCGTTCATCCTGGGCCGGCGGCACTTGCCCAACGTCGAACCATAGCGCTAACTCTGGCTCTGGGGAAAATTTAATCGCTTTCTGAATCAGCGGAGTCATTGCACTTCCCCTACAAACTTCGGCGCTACCCAGGAATATTGCGCGACATGTTTCCCGTTATCCAGCTCGATCATTTCTGATTTAACCGGATAGCCGGCACGTTGCAACTCAGTCATTCTCTGGCTCAGCGCCATGACTCCGTAGCGCTGTAGAGCGTCCAGAGTCGTAAGCAGTTCGCCCCGTTGCAAAGCATCCAATAACACTTCACGCTGGCTCATACGCCCTCCCTGTATCTGCTTCAATTACTTCCTTTGCCCACTTCGTTGCGATGTGCGGCATAGACTCTCCGTTTCGTTCTCGCTCCAGCAGTTCATAGGCCCATTGTTTTCCTGGAGACTTGGAAAGTATCTTTGTCTTTATTTTCTCCATTGCGTCAACTCCGATCGTCGTCAAAACCTTAGGTGCCATCAGCATCGGCACAATCGGCTCTGGTGCTGCTTTGCAGAGCTGATAAAACTCCACCGAGTTCGGAGGCCAGACCATTTCTTTCTGCATCCTGCCCAGAGCGTACTTAATCTGCTCGGCTGTCATATCGGCAAGCTGCTCGCCCCAGAACTCGCACCATTCCAAAAATGTCTCGTCGTCAACAAAGAACGAAGTGAACTTAGCTTGGTAGATCGTCGAAAGACGCTTGTGCAGTGCGCGAACCCAAACTTCTTTGAGCCAGTTCGGTTGCCAGTTCTTGCTGTAGCAATTCGTCGATCCTGAGCCGGTTTGCTGGTGCTGGATTGTATTTTGCAATTTTCTCTCCTTGTTGCTGTTTAAGTGCGAATACGCCTTTCCAACCATTTGCCGTTGATTGATCCAGAACTGCGGCAACGTCCTGCCCCTGCGACTGCATAACCTGCAACTGCGACACGATAAGCTGCTTTGCTCGATCAGTAAACGGTCCTTTGCCAGCCTGGCGTGATTCTGCGAATCCTTGCCAGGCTTGTAGAGGCATCCAATCGGGCACTGCAAAAATATGTTTTTCTTTATGGTTTATGGTTACTGGTTCTCGGTTCTCGGTTAGGGTTATTTTGGGTTCGGTGTGGCTAACCGGTGGGTTATTGGTGGGTTTACTCTTTGGCCTTCCACCCTTGATTCCATTGGATTTTTGTTTTTGAAGGAACGAGTGATAAGCGGCAATTTCTAGGTCTGCTCGCTTGTTGCGGTAGCCTTCCTCGGTCAGCAGGAAGAACTCATCCAGGACCAATTTTACCGTTGCGGAGTCAACTCGCAAGCGTCTGGAAACCTGTGGGATATCGATGGGTATCGGCGTTTCGGTGTCGTAATAGACGTCGAGAAGTCGCCGGTAAGCTATATCTTCTAACGGCGTTAAATGTGCCGTGTGCTTAAGATAATCGCCAATATGATGTTGGTAGTAATACATTTTACCTCCAGTAAGGTAGTGATGCGCCGTCACCCAGTACTGGCTGGGATTAGCTTGCGTGGCCTGCCGACCAACGCATCACTGGTTATTATAAATCAAATTTCCTTCGCCTGCTCCATAAGTTGCTTGAGAATCACGCGCTGCCTTGCCATTGAAATCTTTGCCTTTGCTTTGCTGCAAGCAATGCACGAGCCGTTGATCGTCCACCGCTTCGTCGCTGTGCAAATCTTGCACGCCGAGCCGTCAAAATGTTTCTCGCCCTGGGCTGCGGCTGTCATTCGCTGAGATTGCATATTTGTCCTTGTGTAAACCAACATCATAAACTAAAACAATTATATTTCATTGCCCATTAAAATTTTCCATGCTGTTGCGGCACACAAAGGCACTTGTCCATTCCCAATGGCTTTAAGTCTGTCCACCCTAGAGGCCACCCCATTAGCCACTCGACCCACGTTGGGTTCAGATGACCACCAACCTGCGCCGCCAACGTCGGCGTGTGCAAATTGCTTTCGCTTGGCGCGTTTGTTTCCTTGGCATTGTGTGCTGTTGGAGTGGGCCATATCGGTTTTGCATATCGTTTCTGCATTGACGGTGCTAATTGATTCGCTGTGGCTGTTACTGTGGGCCACAATCCAGATTCGCGCTCTAAGATGGGGCGCACCAACGTCTGCTGCTGATACGACACCCCATCTTGCATCAAACCCCAGCGCGGCCAAATCTCCAAGCACTGTTCCAAGTCCGCAAGAAGTGAGCATTGGACTGTTTTCCACGAATGCGTATCGTGGTCGTACTTCCCCAATAATCCTTGCCATTTCAGACCAGAGTCCTGATCGACTGCCGGAGATTCCTGCACCGTGTCCTGCGGCACTGATGTCTTGACAGGGAAACCCTCCAGATACAACTTCAACAATTCCTCGCCACGGCTTGCCGTCAAAGGTGCGAACGTCATCCCAAATCGGGAAAGGCGGGAGAATTCCGTCATTTTGTCGGGCACACAATACGCTTGCTGGGTACGGTTCCCATTCAACGGCGCAGACGGTTCGCCATCCGAGAAGTTTTCCGCCGAGAATTCCTCCACCAGCGCCTGCGAAAAGAGCCAGCTCATTCATTGTCCCTTCCGCTTGTACTTAGATGCATCCACCATCAGCAAGCCAGCAGTAAGAACCTGGAGCTTGTAGGCCATGCCTTCAGCTACGTACTCGCCCCACTGCTCGACTGCCTGCCGAGTGATTCCGAGAGCCTCTGCAAGCTGCCTGCGCCCACCGAAAAAATTCACTGCCTTAATCGTTTTCATAGGTCAACCCTCGTTGTAAAAATGCAATATATATTATTTTTGTTATTTGTGCAATTTGCGTTGCAAAGAAAGATTAATTGCTTTATTATCTCTAAATCGACAACGAACTAGGGGAAAAAGATGAGCGCTTTATCAAATTGGGAAACCCTGCAAGAAATGGGTTATTCGGAGCACTTTGATTGCCTGGAGGCTGAGCAAATGAAATTTGATACCGAAGTTGAGCATGTCATAACCGATATCGAACTCGGTCGCCCTATGACCGCGAAGGAAGTCTGCGGCTACATCGATGGCGAGAAAATGGACATGGTGATGCAGGTCATTGCTCGCCACATCTACGAGCAGCATCCGAAGGACGACACGCAGCCGGAGAAGTTATTGCGTGCTTTGCTCGACAACGCTGTGCGTGCTTTTGTAAAGGAACAAGCATGAAACCGGTACAGCAGTACCGTACAACAGGCACCACGATCGCCAATGCGGTTCGCATTGCAGTGTATGCGGTCGGTGCAGCAGCTTTTGCCTACGTCGTGTTGCTTGCGATTGTTGGATGCAGCAAAACGCAAGTAGCAAGCCAGGAAGTCGCACAAGAATTTGCCTTTTCCGAAGCCTGGGCAAGCGAACAAGCAAGACTCAATGAACGAAAACTAACGAGGCAAAAATGAATAAATCAGACAGCATTTCAGGCCTAGCAGCAGCTCTGGCAATCGCCCAGGGGCAGATGAAAGGCGCAATAAAGGATAGCGCTAACCCGTTCTTCAAATCAAAGTATGCGGATTTAGCTAGCGTGGTCGAGGCGATTAGAGTCGCATTTTCCTCAAACGGATTGAGTTACATTCAAACCGTCGAACCATCCGACAAAGATGAAGTGCGCGTAGAAACTACGCTGCTGCACAGCAGCGGCGAGTGGATTGCATGCGGTGTCTTGTCTCTGCCGGTCAGCAAAGCCGATGCCCAGGGTTACGGCTCTGCGCTTACCTATGCCCGTAGGTATAGTTTGTCAGCCGCGGTCGGTGTGGCACCAGAGGATGACGACGGTAACGCAGCCAGCGCAGCCAAGCCAACAATGGATTTCACCCCGCACATTGAAAAGATCAACGCTTCGATGACGATGGACGAATTGCAAGAGTCATTCAAAGTTGCATACAAGATCGCACAGGCAAGCGGAACAGCCGCAGCAATGGCGATGCTGACGACCGCAAAGAACGCTCGCAAAGAAACGCTCAAGGATGTGCCCCTGTGATTGCCCAGGGAACCCCTGAGTGGCTTGCAGAACGTGCTGGCAAGGTAACCGCCAGCATGATTTCTGCGGTACTTATGAAGCCAGAAACGGCTGGCTATCGAGACTATCAGGCGCAGCTTGTTGCCGAGCTGCTAACCGGCAAGCCGCAAGGCTCGGATTACAGCAATGCAAACATGGTTTACGGAACTGAAACCGAACCTCTTGCACGATCAGCATACGAGGTCCACACGGACTTCGTGGTTGATGAAGTAGGGTTATGTCAGCATCCAGTTATAACGCGCTCTGGTGCCTCTCCTGACGGTCTGGTGGGCATCGATGGCCTGGTGGAAATTAAGTGCCCGAAGGTCAGCACGCACATTGACTATTTGCTTGCAGGCGTAGTCCCGTCAAAATACAAAAACCAGATGATGTGGCAGATGGCTTGCACTAACCGCGAGTGGTGCGACTTTGTAAGTTATCGCCCCGATCTACCCGCAAATTTGCAATTGTTCATCGTTCGTTTTCAACGCGACCCAGCGCGTATTCTGGAACTAGAAGCCGCAGTTGTCGCCTTTTTGGACGCTGTGGATGTGATTTTACTTAAACTCAAAAAGGTATAAAAATGCACATTATTATCACCTGGCACGACAAACAATTTAACCTTGATATTGCTGCATCAGAGCAGCGCGAAGCGTTCCTATCGATCAAAGGATGCCGCCTTGTTGAAGGCAGCAAAGGTCCGTTTGTATCTTTCCCATCGCGCAAGAATGAAGCGACAGGAAAATACTGGAACCATGTCTGGGCTAACGCATCTTTCCAAGACGATATTGTGCGGCTTGCCAAGGCTTCGCAGCCAGCGATTAATGAAACTGCACCGATAGACGACGACATTCCTTTCTAATTTTATATGCTGCGAATGATGCAAGAATTGTTGCAATGTTCGCAGCACTTGTATATAGTTTATTCACTTACAACAACTGGTGGAATAAATGATTAAAATATTTTCAGCGATGGCGCTTGTAGGAATTGCGGCGCTGTTCTTTGTTGCGCTGATTGCTGCACTTTTCTTTAGCTGAGGGAATTATGAGTCTGACAACAAGAGCACGACAGTTGCACAAGAACCGCCTAAACGCAGCCAAGTGGGTTCTGGCAGTGCGTTACCTGCGGAGCCGAAACTTATGGATTCTTGAGAACGGGCGCAGGCCCGGTTGGGGCAACAAATGAGCAATAACCTGAATGCTGCGTGTGATGATGCTTGGAATGCGTGGGGTGTTGCACATGCTGCGTTTATTGCTGCGAAAGCTGCGTGTGATGTTGCAAGGGCTGCGAGAACTGCTGCATTGGCTGCTGCGAAGATTACGGATGCTGCGTTGGCTGCTGTGATGGAGAAATCATGAACGACGACAGGATGCACGAGATATACCAGCTCCAGCAGCACATACGGTCCTTGAACGCAGCGCTGCCAATCGACTCGATTACGCTGCGTGACTTCTTCGCAGCAAGTGCGATGCAAGCGTTGATCTCGCGTGACCGCTTTGCGCTGTTTGACTACGCGACCCCGGCGTATGTGATCGCCGACACAATGATCGAAGCGAGGAAGAAATGAAACAGTGCAAACACATCAAGGGGTCTTACGAGTGCGGAAGTTATGCTTTCAATTTGCACGCCGATAACATCGATCAAGGCGATCTTTGCGACGTACATTATTGGCAAGATCAAGCCGAAAATAGCAGCGCAGATTATACCGGGTGGGACGATATTCCTGCTGGCACAGAACTTAATACTTTCAAACCTGACTGGGATGCAATGGCAGTCATGGTTGAGGAGCAGCAGCGCATGGCAAAGCGTATTGAAGAATTGGAGCGCCCGTGGGTAGGGCTGACTGGGTTAGAGCTTAGAAATATTGCCCGACAATTCCCTGAACACCACAGGGTTTTTGAGGATCACTGGGATGTGATTGTAAGTTTACTGCATGAAGCAGGAGCCCAGTTAAAGGGGAAGAACACATGACTGCGATACCAATAAAAGAGTTAGCGCAACGAGTGATGGACGACTATAACGCAGCAATGACACTAAAGGATTATCAAATGTCTAGGGATAAAGAGTACGACGCTTATTGTATCAAGGCCGGGATAGAGAACCGGAACAGCACCAGTTCGTACCCACAGCCAGAAGTTAAAGAAACAGCGCCAGTTGTTGAGGCTGTAGCGCATCTGGAGAATCAATTATCCGAATTGCAAGACAGGCTTAGGCTGCTGGAAATGCAATTGTCTCCAGTTTGTGGGCCACTCGAAGCTCACGAAGATCGGCTTGGATTATCTGGCATTGGCAACTCACCAATAGCTATCAAGATTAACCACCAGACCGGCGTTGCAAAGATTATGACCGAGCGCATAACGCTGTTAATTGCAGCTTTGGAAGTGTGAAATGACAAGTGATGAAATTTATAGACTGATTGAAGACAACGGATTGACGTTCAGAGTTTAGTTTCATACGATAACTTCATTAAGGTCCATATAATGCCCTACGCACCTATCACTCAGCCGCTGCGCTCTGTCACCGTCATCGAGGGCCAAGTCAAAACCGTAGCGCAGTTAGCTGACATGGCAAAACGCGCAACCGCGCAGCGCCAGAGCATGTCCACCCAAAAAGCCACGAGCCGGGCGCTGATCAAAGAGTGCCATGCACTTGCAGCGCTGAAGTTAAATCAAAATCAAATATCGCAGCAACTCGGAATTAGTTACGAGTCCGTTCGCTATTATCTGAAAAGAAAGGTCTTGTCCCCATCCGATCGATTATTAATGCTGACCGACGTGGAGCTAAGGACGGTGAGTCAGGTATAGATACATGCGTCCAGGAATCAAACTCTCGGATGATCTGATCGTAGGGTAGCCTGGACGCGATCACAGCCATCACAACCGCGTCAGGCGTCATGCCTGGCACTCGTATGTCAGCGGCACAGCCAAGCCTGTGCTGGCTGTTGTCGTGGCTTCCAACAGCATCGTTGACTGCCTTTGAGCGGTACGCCGAGTTGACCATCACCGGCTTACCGCCCAATACTTCTTTGACTGTTTCTAAAAACTCAGCCAGCCGTTGCAAGTTGAGCCGCGCCGCCAGGTCCGGGGTGTTGTCCAGCGTCCGGTGGTCGGTGACGGTCAGCTCGGCAAGCGTGAAGTGCTCGGTTAGTTTCAACGATCAGCGCGAACAGCGCCGCCCAAGCCAAGCGCGGCGGCAAGTCCTTGGACCAACAGTTGGTACTGCGGTGGGACCAGTGGAATCCCAACGGCAAATAATACCCCTAGACCCGCCAAAGTTGATGCTTCCCCAAACCGTTTTCTGAGCCAGCCCATATTAATCCTTTAAAAGTTACCGCCTACTGGGTTTACAGTACCGACAGGCGCATCGGTGACGACTTTTGTTCCATGTCTCACTCGCCCATTATTAAGTGGCGATTCGTTGATCGGTCCGTAGCATGACGCAAGCTGCACACCGTTTACCAGTTTGGCTTGCTTATCACACAAAAACGACCACTGGTTGCTCATCCCTTCGGTCTTGCTTGTTACAAGAATGCGTGGGACCAGTGGTGCCACGGCCCAGGACGGTGCTTGTGGAGCTTCGCTGACGGTTGAGAACAGCGACCAGACTTTGCCAGGAGGCGCTTTGCAACTGCCGTTCATCAACGCACCGTTGGCAATAGACTTGCCTTGCAAGACCGGGCAAGTCGCCATGCCTTCGGCAAACCGTTTGCCTTGTACCGTAATTATCTTACCTGTTGGCATCGAACCAGACGCGGCGCAAAGGGCGTACTCGGTATCGCATATCATCAGATCAGCAGCTACGGCAGAGTTGGTAAACAACAGCAATATAAGAAGTTTTTTCATTTGTCAGCCTTCGCATCAAGTTTGTCGTATATACCTTGAAGCATTGTTTTGATCTCAGCTATGTCACGGATAAAGTCATCTCGTCGCACGTACTTGTTATGGAGGTCTTTAGCCTCCTCGTCCAACCGGTCCAGCGTAGTCATGATGCGGTTCAGTACCCAGCCGCCAAAGCA
>Ga0114962_10000491_pt1 | contig 35018 bp, 24 predicted proteins | sample C_130820_MF_Meta_FD_87017 | JGI IMG/M metagenome (GOLD analysis project Ga0114962, IMG submission 87017) | Freshwater microbial communities from Lake Croche, Canada to study carbon cycling - C_130820_MF_MetaG | ecosystem: Environmental > Aquatic > Freshwater > Lake | place: Lake Croche, Canada...
AAAGACATTATTGGGTGGATTATTTTCACACGTATCGTCAGCCGATGCAGCTAAGTGGTATGATGCTGGGAAAAGAAATATTCCAAGAATAGAGTTCTTTGGGTGGTTGTATGGAACACGATTACCAGGAGGCACCCCAGCTAACGGAAACTATTATGGAAGAGGATTTATTCAGCTAACTGGTAAAGAAAACTATGTAATGGCTGGTAAGAAAACTGGATTAGATTTAGTCAATAGCCCTGACCTTATGGTAGGAACTGATGATGCGACTATGGCAAGATGCGCTAAGGTTGCAGTTGAGTTCTTCAAATGGAGAATATCTGGCTGGGAACAAGCTCAACACCAACCTGGATTTATATTTAAAGCATTAGCGGCAGTCAATCCTGGAGATAAGTCAGGTTCAGACCACTTCAAAAAGAAAGTTAGATATTATGAATATTTCTTAGGAGGAAAGGCAGCTGCTGCTCCCTCAAATAAGGATGCTTCTAGCACCACTATTAACAAATCTGCAGCTGATATAGCTGCTGCTTCTGCTAATAAAAGAGATGCTTATATGGAAGATAGGTCCGGAAACTTTGATAAAGATGGATTCACCGACCCTGAAGGAAAGTATCCCCTTAGAGATTATATGAACGAGCCAGATACTAACAGACTTGCTAGAGGCATAATAAAAGAAACTTGTATAGATTTCAAAGATGCGTCTAGGAAAACCAATATTCCGATTGCTAATACCTCAGGCACTTATGATCAACCCTTATCGTCATACAATACTGTATATCCATATAATAAAGTATTTGAATCTGAAGGTGGTCATGTATTAGAATTTGATGACAGCCCGAATGGCGAACGAATTAATCTTTATCATCGTATGGGTACTTTTATTGAAATAGACCCAAACGGCTCTCAGATTAATCATATTGTTGGGGACGGATTCTATATTACAGAAAAGAATGGTAATGTTTTAATCAACGGAACTTGTAACATAACAGTTAATGGTCCAATGAACGTATTGTGTCAAGGTGATGCTAATATTGAAGTTGCTGGTCAAGTAGATGCTGTATTTCATAATAATGTTAATATGGGTGTTGCTTTAGACTTAAACGTTGCCGTTGGTGGAGACTACAATATCCTAGTTGAGGGTAACTATAATGTAGAAGTAGGAAAAACTTCTAATACTAGAGCTATAGGCACGATGTCTATTGAATCTACCGATGCTTTAAAATTAAAGACTGGTTCAAATATGAGTTTAGAGGGAGGCGATACTGCTTCAACTGCTGAAACTCTTATGAAAATGTCAAGTAGTATTAAATATGAAACCTCTGCAGATTTCCAAATCAAAGCAAAAACTTTTACATTAGATGTTGCTGAAACGACTGTTATTAGAAGTGGGTCTTTAACGGCAGAGACAACAACAGGCGATTTAAATCTAAATTCTTGTATGAATACAAATTCTTTATCGTTACTTAACTTTAATGTTACGGGGCTGACTGTTCAGCTTGATCCATTAACACCAGTGGCAATAAAGCCGACAACACCTTTGACTTTATTAGGAAACCCTCAAGCACCTGTAGATTTTGCGGGAAATGTTATAGAAGGTAGAGCACAAGAAAATGTGTTGGTTGATACTACATTAAATCCAGCAGGTGAATATAACCCCAATACTTTATCTGAAAGCGTACTATCATCAGTATTAGGTGGAATACCATTAGTTGGAAATGCACTAGCAGCATTTGGTGGAACTGCTCCTAACATTTATGACCCAAAATATGCAAATACTCCTATTGAAACAAAAACTTCTTTATCTGCCGCAGGCGTTACAACATCTAACAGGCTGGTAGTTCCACCAGTAGATTCTTCTCACAGCCAAGGCAGCTTAAACTTAGTTCCTCCTGCAAGAACTGCGAGCGGTGAGTTTAAATATGAGGATGAGGATGATTGGGGTAGTCCAGCAGGTCAAAAGTCTGCTGATGCATTATATACTACCAGTGATTATAAAAATAACGGTATAAATAATCCAACAGAACAAGATTCTGCCACTATATCAGGTGGTATGGGGCTTGGGACTAAATTATCTACCACAAAACAAGCAGAAATTGAGGCTCAATCAGATTTCCCATTAAGCTATAAACTATCAGACCATTTCACACTAGGTATGTTGACATTGGGCGGTAAGTATAGAGTTACAGATGTGAGCTTACCCTCTGCTGGTTCTTCTTCTAGGTCATTATATACTAAACAAAATCTTGTTGCTAACTTAGCTGCATTATCTATAAATATATTAGAGCCTATATATAAAGAAATAGGACCTTGCCAAGGTAGTGGACAAGGGGCAACGTGGATGATTACTTCTGGTCTGAGAACCGAAGGCGCAGTTGCTTCTTCTAAAGCGTCGTCTGACCATAATAAAGGCAGAGCAGTAGATATTCAATTACTGACTGATAATACTATTGATAATCTATTTGAATTAGTTAGTAAGTTAGAAAAGATTTTACCTTACAATAAATTGTTAATGGAATATCGTAGTAATGGAGCTTCTAGATGGATTCATTGTTCCTATTCAACGGAAGGTAATGTTGGTCAAACGTATACTTATGTTGATGATAAAAAATATTCTTCTGGTTTGAAAAAGTTATTCGCATAGGAGTTTGTGATGTCGGCAGTGGCAAGAGGTAATGGGCAAGATAGTGTATCTACTGGTCACCCTTGTGATTTAATTACCGTTACTCAACAATGCTCACCAAACGTATTTGTGAATGGTTATGGTGCTTGTAGAATAGGAGATGCTTTACAGACTCATAATTATAAGGTTGGTAATGTTTGCGTTCCTCATATAGCGGTTGTGATAAGCGGTTCAAGTAGTGTATTTGTGAATGGAATAGGTATATCTAGATTGGGCGATAGTGCTGATCAAGGAATTATTTTAACAGGTTCTTCAAACGTATTTGCAGGATCAAAAGGATTTATCTTAATAACACAAGATGGGTTCACTTTAATAACAGAAGATGGATATGAATATGAAGGTACATAATGAGTTCTAAAAAAATAAGTGAATTACCGTTAGCGCAACCCTTGACAGGTTCTGAAACTGTTCTTGGGATCCAGAACGGAGTATCTGTGCAGGTGTACGCTTCTGCATTAGGTGGTGGTGGTGGCGGCTCTGGTGGTGGTGGTGGCGGCTCTGGTGGTGGGAATTTATCCAATGTTGTAGTGAAAAATTCAAACCCAATTTTTATATTCACATCAAATATTAACGGTGAAGTATTTTCTTATTCGCATTCAGGGACTACTATAACTGTAGAGGAAAATGATGTTCCCCTTGTATATGATGGAATAGGAGTGACTGCAGGAACATATAAAGTCGATACTATCCCTATCAATATTACTGTCGGGGCATTATCATTAGACGGCAATACATTAAAAGTAGCTAATCATTTAGGGGTTTCTGCTACTATAGGTAATTCTTCTATTATATACAACATTTCTGGGACTCGTTATGTTGGAGGAGCATTTGCTACAAATACTTCCCAAACATTCACTAAGGTACAATCTGTTATTACTTCTTTGCCTGTATTTGATGGCATTAATACAGATTCATCAGTTATTGTAAAACAATCTACAGATGTGGATACAAATGGCGTATTTTCGCCTTTAGTCATACAAGGGTTTCAAACAATAAGTTCTAATGTATCAAAATATGGTTGGATAACAGTAACTACAAATTTGGGGGTGGCTTTAACAGGCGCTACAGCAATTGATACTTCAGTAACACCTTATACTTGTCAGTTAGCAGAGGATTCTAAAGTTTCTTCCGTAACTATTAAAATGTATAATCAAGCAACTATTGCTGGTGCGACACTACTGGATACGGAAGTAAGGCAGGTTGTGTATGCTAAAATTGCCGACCCTTTGTATGTTGTAGTTACTGGATCTCAGGTATTTAAGTTTACAACAGGAACTTCTATACCAACTACGACCAATACGACATTAACCGCTACACTGTCAGGCGCACTAAATACATATAAGTGGCAATACTGGAATGGTACTACTTGGCTTGATTTGAGCGGAGTAAATAACTCATCGACCTACGATTTGGCGTATAATAATTCTGCTTGGTCAACATCAAGTTTACTTATTAGGTGTTTATCTGGTACTCATTATGATGAAACGACTATAATCAAACTTTATGACGGATCATCTCCATATAATGTTGAAATATATTCATCTAACGGACAAACTTTTAGGCGTGGAAACCATACACATACTGTATTAGCTGCAAAAGTTTTCCAAGGCGCAAATGAAGTGACCGACTCTTTTGATGCTTCACAATTTCGTTGGAGAAGAGTTTCTATCATCGATGAAGATCCAACAACAACTGATGCTGCTTGGAATAATTTATATATTACTGGATATAAACAAGTAGAAGTATCTGTAGATGACTTCGAATCTAACGCTACTTTCTTTTGCGACATTTACTCACTTAATTAGGATAAAAACATGGCTGCTACTTTAGTTTCAACAGGTCAGTTTACAATAGTCGATAACAACGATGCAAGAACCATTACAGCTGTATTATCAACAAGTGGAGGTACACAGCAAGTATTTACAAAAGATGAATCAACTCTTACCTTTACCCCAAGCTTTGTAACCTCAAATTTAACTTTATCACCTAAACTTTATATTAGTGGATTATCTGAGTCTCAAGTATGGGGCGCATTAACAAACAAACAGTTCTCTTTGACTCAAGGGGGCACAGCTTTAACAACTGCAAGCACCTCTACGGCTTTTGTTGATAATAGCTACGTAGCCGTCTCTGCTCCGTTTACCGTGACGCATAGTGCAAATGGAACAGCGACTTTGTCCACCTTAGTTGTAAAAGCTAACCTATTGGACACAACTGCCTCTTTAGTTTTATTCTTTGAAGCGGATTATATTGACCCAGTTACTAATCTAACCACGCACATTATTACTCAAGTAACTTTAAGTACAGTGAAAACAGGGACTAACGCTGTTTTCATAACGCTGAGGGGTCAAACAAATATTGAGCAAGCTACAGGCGCAACAAAAAATAATATCTGCATAGCGGCTGATTTAATTCGATCAAGCGGCATCGACACTTCAGGTCTTACTTATAGATGGTATGACCAAACTGGAGCTCAGATCAATACAGCCTACCCCAGCGTATCAACACTGTATGGGTTTAAAGGTACTATAAACCCTGCCGTACCTACTGCTGCGGCTGCGGGTGCAGACCTAAACACTAATTTACCCGTTGGAACTGCGGGGATTAGTTGGGCATTAGGAAATACCATGACATTATCAGAAGCGGCTGTTAATCAAATAGGTATCTATCGGGTAGATATTACCGATGCAGATGCCAAAACCTATTCACAGTATTTTACTATTTATGACATCTCTGATGCTTATAAGGTAACTATCAACTCATCTACAGGCGACAAGCTCCAAAATGGAATAGGTCAAACAGTGTTAACTCCTTCGGTTTATTATGGCGCTGTCTTAGTTTCACCATTAACAAGTTGGGCATTCACTTGGCGTTTTTACGACAGAAATGGTAAGAGAGGCGCTTTTATTGATACCTCTAAGATAAGCATAGCAGGTGGTGCGAACATTACAGCCAATACAACAACAGCCAGTGCGACTTTTACTTATAGCGGTACTTCGTACGCCTTTGTAGCTGGTGATGTTATTAAAGTTGTGAATGCGGCAGGCTTGGCATCATTCTTTGAAGTTGCAAGTAGTATAACGAATGTAGTAACAATGAGAACGCCAAGCACTAACACATGGCTGTCGATTACTGACTTCCCAGCCCCTACTGCGACAACTGACTTTGTTGGTGGAAAGTTATACGGTTGCTTTAGTACTGTAGCTGGGGCAGGTACTAGAGTTACAGCGGCAGGTGCATCTATTACTCTAACAGGCGATGAAATAGATGCTAAAAGTACAGTTGCTTGTGATGCCACTAGACCTTAATAATATTTTAAAATAAGGAATAAGGATGGCATCAATAGTAAGCTCAGGCACATTCACCATCGTTGATGTTAATGATGGAACAAGTTCGTCGTTGGTTCAACTTTTTTATTCTGGCGGAGCTGCTCCTGCGTTACCGACTTCTGTTGTTTATACTGTATCAACTGGGCTTGTTACTAATATAGGTACTTGGTCACAAACTAGACCAAGCACAGGATCAGTCCCTGTATGGATGACGACGTATTTGTTTACTATTCCAACAGGTGTCACTACCGTAACCACTAACCAAAATTGGACAACAGCAATAATTGTAGCACAAAATGGTCTTGATTCACTTAATACCATTCAAGCTATGATGTCTAATGAAAATCAAAGTATTGTTGCAGATAAAGATGGTGTTACTGGTACTTTTAGTGATGTTCATACTATGACCGTCTATAATGGTACGACAGATGATTCAGCTAATTGGACTTATGCTAAAACGAATATAGATCCAAACGTTACTTCTGCATTATCAGGAACTCTCGGTAATATACTCACTGTTACTGCCTTTGCTACAGCAAGCGATACAGGTAGTGTTGAGGTAACAGCAACACGAACCGCAGCTGCTCAGGTTAATATATTATCGGGTAGTGAAACCTTTGACACTACGCAAGGTTGGTCCAATGCTGTTACTTTAGGTAATACTGGGGTTCTTGTAGAAACATCGCCCATAATTGCACCAAATGGAACATTAACAGCAAAAAGGATAACTGCCAATGCTGGTTTAGTTTTATTATATAGAAAAGGGTACACATTTCCTGCTAGTCAGTATTCAGTTAGCACCTATGTTTATGTACCCACTCAAGCTGGTATTAATAATTGGATTGTTGGTAATGATTTTGCCGATGCTGAGACTGCTGGTGGAACTGTTTATACTGTGTTTGATAAGTGGGTTAGGTTTGAAAATACAATAACGACTACCTTATCAAGAGGTTTCCTTGATTGGAATATAAACATGAATGGTGCTGCATTACCTGCCGGCACAGTGTTCCATGTCTGGGGTGCAATGTGCAAAACAGGGGCTGCTTCAGGTATGTATATTCCTTATATTGCTCCAATATCTAAAAAACTTAATCTAACTAAAGCCAAAGCTGGCGCAACTGGTCCTAGAGGAACTTCTTACAATTCTTTAGATATATATTTCACGAGCACTTCTTCTACAGTTCCAGGGACTCCTACAGGAGGCTCATATAACTTTAGTACCAATACTTTTAATACTGCTGCGATTGCTAGTGTGAATTTAGCACTTACAGCAGGTTGGTCAGAAACTAGACCAGCTTCAAATCTAACTGGTATCTACTCATCTACTTTTCTGTTTTCTACTGATACAATCAGCAATAATGTTCCTGCAGGAACATGGTCTGCACCCGTCCTTGATCAAAAGGATAATGTTTTGTATGAGGCAACTGTGTATTATCAAGTGTCCTCGCCAACTGCAGCCGCACCCTCACCATCTCCTACAGGAGGCTCATATAACTTTAGTACCAAGGTACTGACTCCTCCAACTTCTTGGCTAGTAGATAAACCTGCAACCACAACATCACCAACATACCGTTGCCAGTATACGTTTATGAATAATAATATAGACTCAGGTAGCTCAACAACTCAAACTGCAGCAACATGGGGTACTGTGCGTATGGAAGTTGTTAATGGTATTGCAGGGGCAAATGCAATTACTGCCGTACTATCAAATGGTAGTTCAAGTGTGATGGAAGCTACCAACGCAACTTTTAGATATGATGGAACTGCTACGACTCTTGAAGTTTTGGAAGGAGCAACAGCTTTAACATATTCTGGATTTGCAACAGCAAGTGTTGCAGCTGGTCAATGGACAGTATCTACTATAGCAGCAACAGGAATTACGGCTAATGCTACCGCAGCTACAGGCACTGGAACAACAAAGGCTAGTTATGGCGTTGCTTCAGTTATAACTGCTGATGCTGCATCTATTTTATATACAATAAATGGAAAAACTGCAGGAGGAACTGCATTTAGCACAACAGCTACTCAACGATTTACTAAACAGAAAGATGGATTATTAGCACCCTCAGTTTCGATTAGCACGGATCGTGCATTAATTTTTACATCAACAAGCGGCACAATAGATACAAAAAACACAACATCTTCAAGGAATTTGGATATAGTATTAACAGCTAATACTGCAAATATGTCAGGAACGAAATCATACGTTTGGACATTTACTGGATTTTCTACTGCCCCTGCAACCCCAGCTTCTACATCTTCTACAGCAACTATACTAGCTAGTGATTTTGGTGCATCAAAAAGTGCAACAGTTAGTTGTTCGGTTACATATAATTCTATAGCATACCCCTCTTATCCAATAACTATTAATAGAGTTGAAAAACAGAACGCATCAACTCAAGGATCATCAGATCCAACAGCATTGTTGCCAGCTAATCCTGTTGCGGGAGATAGTTATTTTAATACCACAACAAATCTACTGTGGGTTTATAATAACTCAGTGTGGTCTAAATGTTTGCCTGAATTAACATCTGCTAATATTGCAACCTTTATGCCTGGAGCAGCTATTGGCGAATTGCAGGTAGCTAATGGTGCTATTACCAACCTAAAGATTGGCAACGTTATCCAAAGCACTGATTTTACGTGGACTCCTTCCACTTCTCTAGGTGATGGTAATTGTGTGGGTTGGAAAATAGATAAGACAGATGGTGCTTATTTAACTAAATTGCAAATTAGAACAGCTACAGGTGATCTGGTTATGGCTGCTGGCGGAGGCATTGAGTATACTACAGGTATTAAAGACAAACCCACTAGCCTTGCAGGTATAAACGCTACCGAAGGAAGTAAACTAGGAGGTATAGCTAATGGTGCTACCAAAAACCTAGTCTACAACCAAGCTACTGTTCCAACATCACCCAACGAAGGGGATGTTTGGTATGTTTCGGGTGCTTTATCAGGTTATGTTACTGGCACTGTTTACATCTATAAAAGCTCAGCTTGGGTTCCGACAGCAGATTCCACCAAGAGTCAGTTGTCGGGTTCGGGGGTCAATATACTTGACCCAAGATACTGTACGTTTGAGGAAGCAGCTTTGCCTCCTTTTTCACCTCACGCAAGTGGAACGCTAAGTCAAGATGCGACTGCTAAATATTTTGGCACTAAGTCATTAAAAGTAGTGACAACAGGGACTGGTGGTTGGTGGGGCGTTACAGGTTACACAACCAATATACAACCTAATAAGAAATGGATTATTTCTGGATACGTTTATAGTAGCACGGTTATTGCTGCTCCAGTTTGGGGATCAGCGGGTGTCCATTTAGGAATTCAGACTGCCTCTATTTATTATGGCACTAGTGGTTATGATGGAAATACATTAACAATTCCTGCAAACACTTGGACAAGAATTTACGGTATTTTAGATTTAACCGCAGACTCAAATACAACTTGCTTTTTTAGACTGGACAGTCATGCCTCAGGCACGACAGTTTGGTTTGATGGAATAATGCTTGAAGCTCAAATAGGCGACAAGACAACACCTTCAATCTATCAAGAACCACCCAACTTCTTAAATACTTATATCGGAGCTTTGGACGCAACTAAGAATACTATCTACAGAGCAACCTCAGCCCCTTCTGGGGGTACTTATACTCAAGGTGACTTATGGTTTGACACTGATTCCAGTCCTGCTACATTCTATCAGTGGGACGCTACACTTGTTACACCCGCTTGGTCAGTCGTCTCTAATGCAGTTACCAACACCAATCAAGTGGTCGATGGGGCGGGTCTGGGTACAAAGGCTGTATGGGCTAATGTCACTGATAATAATTCTACCAAACCTGCTGATAATGCTACTGTAGGTGCAACAATAGGTGTGAATCTAGGCGGACAAATTACCCTCGCCAATTCCAGCACCTTTATTGGTGCAGGTGCTATCGAAGCAGTTCAAATAAGTAGTCTTGCTCTTGTAGGTAATTTTAGTGTAAAATCTACTGTAGTAGGGGCTAGAACTGAAATGGATGCTAATGGTATGAAAGTGATTGATGCAAATGGAATTATTCGGGTTCAGATAGGTTTATTAGTATGAGTTATGGTTTTGCAATTAAGGATAGTGCTGGTAAAAGTACATATCAGGCTGAAGCTAATACATTACATGTACTTTATACTCAAACTTTAACAAAGGCGGGTTCTTCGATAATAAAAACAGTAAGTTTGGTAAATACCTATGGTTGGAAAGTTTCTTATCTAGGTTTAGGAACTACGTGTTTTGTTGATGTAAGAGCTTTAACTTTTATAAATGGTGTAAATGTTGTTACAAATGTAGGTTATGATTATGGTACGGGTGGTGGATTTTGGCATAGTAATCCTGCTTGGTCGTATGGTGATATGGGTTTAGCTACATCGTATGTTCTCATTTGGAATAGTAATGCATCTAATGCTACTAACTACCGTTATATAGATGTTGACAATAAGTGTATAATTTATGAAAAAGGTACTGTGTAATGGCTTTTGGTTTTAAACTTGTAAGTAATACTACTAATGATATAAATTTAACTGCTGATGATCCTAGTTATTATGTAGTTAGTGAAAAAATGACATTGAATAGGGTAAAAGAAACATTTACAGGAAGTGGTATAAATTTATTTAGACCTATTAGAACTATTTATAATGGGCAAAAACCCTTAAGTTTTGTAAATATACCTATAGGTAAATCCATATTTTTATATAATCAATTAGGATACCAAAGTGCAACTTATGGGATTACTGGTGGAGTAAATTCAAATTGGCAGAATAATTCTGCATTTATTGACCCTATGACAGGTTCTGCTATATTACAACTAGCGGCAAGTTTATATAGTGATGCTACTACTATATCAATAGTAAATTGTGTTAATTCTGAAGATTTAGGTAATGTTGGGTTAGAACCACAACGAACAGATTATGGTTTCGCTATTTTCTCACCTACTCCTGCGAGAGTAGTAACTGCAAAAAACTGGTCTAATTCTGTATTACTAAGTAGTAGACCTGTAAAATCAGTTGGGGGTACATCTACCTATACTGCTACTATTTATTATAAGCAAGGTACAGTCGCAAGTGGGGGTACAGGTGGTCTTACTACTATTCCCCCTATACCTACAGGAGGAAGTTATACATTTAATCCAAGTACAAGTCTAGCCTATGATTCATCCGGAATAACTCCACCAACTTCTGTTTGGAAAAGTACAAAACCAACAGGTGTTTTAACTACAATACCTATTTATGCTTGTGATTATACTTTTATAACTACTGAAGCTCCTAATAATACTACTAATATTATAGTTACTGCTGTGACATGGGGAAATCTTAGAATAGTCAGTCAACTTGGTTCAGGAACTACTAACTCTATTTATGAAGTGACTATGTATAATAATAATTGGGGGAATGGTAATATAGGATATCCTTCTGCGCTTACTGGTGGTAATTTTGACTTTGTCTTTGCAATGGCTACGGGTTTTAATGGAAGTCTTAAATTTAGCCCTCCTGCTTTAATAGGAACTTGGGAGGTCTCTCCTCAATTTACAGGAACTATTTATAAGTCTAGCTATACCTTTATTAATGATAAAGGAGGTTGTATACTCTCAAATGAGTCTGAACTTTTAAATGTTGTGGCAACAACATCTTATATACCAGTAAGTAGAGCAGCAGGAAATGAACATGTAACCCCTTCTGCCATAGGTAGTTCCTCTAACGTAATTATACCTTCTCTTACTATAGATGGAGCAGTAGCTAAACCTTTTATTTGCCTAGATTTACTTGGTTTAGAATATATGAACGCTACTGGTTGGGATATATATTGTACTGCAATATATAGAGTCTCAGAAAATACATATAGGGTAAGTAAATGGAATTGGTTACCTGCTTTAGGTAATTATACAACAAACGGTGGTACGATATACTATACTTATAATAATAACAGTGGTACATCTTTAGGTACTACTCCTTTTGCAAGATTTAATTACGGAAGTTAAAATGATAAAAACTATAATGGTTGACTTTAATACTAGGCTTGTAGTATCGGTTATAGAAACTATTACTCCTATGTATGAAGTTGGGGCAGTATATGGAAATTCAGTTGTTACTGATTTAACCACTTTGCCTTCTCATATTTTAGATTCAGATTTATATTCCCTTTGGCATTATACTACTGATAATATTTGGGAGGAGCATATACCTATTCCTAATACTTTTTATAAATGGGATAGTTCTACTTATGGTTGGGTAATCGCAATACCAACCCCAAGTATAAGTATTATACCAACTATTAAATTTCAAGAAATTAGTTTAACTTGGGTTATTGAGGATTCCATTTGGTTTGACTATCCCTTTGGAGTTGATATATCTAATGACCCTAGTTTTACTACAATATTACCGTTATCACAAAATATAATAGGTAAACAAAATACTTATACTGATGCATTCTTTAACTCAACTCCAAGAACATACTATCTAAGACCATATTGGGTAGATAAAGATAATATAACTTATTATGGAACTGTGGTTAATACAGGATTAATAATCCCTACTCTAGTTACTGGTACTGACTTACAAACTAATTTAATTACACCTGACAATGTTAATTCTTTAATAGTAACTAATTCACTCTCACAAAAGGGTATGATTGGTGGTTCGACTGACTTAATAATAATACCAACTACAAGACAAGTATTAGGTACAATAGTATTACCTTCTACTCCTACAGGACAAAGATCACATAATATGGGTATTTCTGTGCTTATTTCAGGTACGGTTGTTTCTACTTTAGAGGTTGTTAATAAGACTATATTATTTGAGATAGGTGTTTCTGAAGGTACTGGGAATACAATGTATCGTTCCGATGGTATTGATCCCACTAAGGAATATATGTCTTCCGAGTTAATGCCTGTATCTGTACCAGCACTTAACAATACAGGTGTTCCTTTCATGATTAATGATATTTTTTATCCTGCTACTGATGCGCTCGTAACATTTACTTTAGCCTTTAAAGGTATTGATGTCTACCCAACTACTTCTATTAATTGGTCAATTATAGTAATGGAGAACCATAAATGAAAATAACAGTTTTCGACAATAACTTAAAGATACTTTATTGGGCTGATATTCATTCTGATAATATACAAAGCCAAGTAGGTACTTTACACTATATTGAGGGTATCTACTTAGCCAGTGAATATTGTATAAAGCAAAATACAACTGGTTACTTTGCAGAAACCTTACCTGAACCTGATGTAGTTAGCCAAAGGAAAGACTTTAATAATAAAGTAAATGCTCTTGCAAGTGATAGGATACTTATTAAATTTCCTTTTTATTTACAAAATAATATAGGAAGAAACCCTACTTCAATCGAAGCTATATCAATGTTTGCTTGGATAGACAGTGTACGAGCTTTAGCAAATATAGCTAAGGTGGAAATATCAACTGCCTCTAATATGGTAGAAATAAGAGCAGCGATGTCGACTTTTAATGATGCTCTACTATTAATAAATTAAGGAACAATAATGGCAAATGTAAAAATATCAGATTTACCTACAGTCTCATCTATAACACCAACAGTCGATTATATACCAATAGTTTCTGGTGGTACGATTAAAAAAGCGACTGTAAATCAAATAATTGCAAGTAATACTACACTTGGTAATATGTCTCTTCAGAATTCGAGTTCTATTACTGCTACTGATTTAATATTGTCAGGATCTTTAGGGATTGGGTCTAAAGCTGCTGGTAATGCCCTCACACTATCAAAAAGTATAACAGGTGCGACTACTGCTAGAGCTGTGTGGGTTTCTGCAAACATTTTATCTGATGTCACTACAAATGCGTTTGGGTTTGCAACAAACATTTCTACTCAGGCAACAAGTTTTACTATACCAACTATAGTACATTACTATGCTAATCAGGGTGCAAAAGGTCTTACGTCAACAATCAACACACAATATGGGGTTCTTGCTGAGGCAAGTTTAGTTGACGCAACAAATAACTATGCTTTTTTTGGTAATATTCCGGCAGGAACAGGTCGTTGGAATTTATATATGAGTGGCACTGCCAGTAACTATTTAGCTGGATCATTACAGGTAGGTGGGTATTTTTATAATTCTTACAATACAGGATCCGGAATTTATCCCGCTTTATTGCAAGGAGGTGCTCAAGGGTGGAACTTTCAATCAGGAGCAGGTGAAGTAGATTATTGGAATACATTTACCGCAGCAAATACGTCATTTACGTGGAGACAAATGACGACAGCAAGTGCTGCTACTTTATTAATGTCGTTATCATCAACGGGTAGTTTGGGTTTTGGTGCACCGGCAAACGCCTCAGCTATTCTTGATGCGCAATCGACGACTAAAGGCATCAGATTCCCGAACATGACAACCACACAGAAAACTGCAATACCGTCCCCAGCTGCAGGTCTTGTTATTTTTGATACTACAGCAGCTAAACTTTGCGTATACACTGGCACAGTTTGGCAAACTATTACTTCGGTTTAATTTTTACATAACTAACTAAGGAAGATAAGTGAGCAATACGTACGATTATAAAATAATAGATTTACAACGCGATAAAGATGGCATTATAGTTGCTGCATCTTTCGCTATTACAGCATCTGATGGGATTGATAGCAATACTCACAAATACCATACTGCTTTTGGTGCACCAAAAGACAACATTATCGATTTTGCAAATGTAACTGAAAGTAAAGTTATTGAGTGGATTAAAGATATGTTTGATACCAAAGATGAAAAGGGTGTTAGACAAAACGCACACGAAGATCAAGCGGACGCTGAACTAGCAGCATTTAAAGGGCGCAAAGAAGTTGAAATTGGTACGCCTTGGAATTAACGTATTATTAGACTCTAATTCTAGTATTTTAAATTCTTTTTTTTATATAAATACTATAAAAAATAGGAACAACAATGGCAAAAAATACTAGAACATTTTCTGATTTGGATTTGAATTTTACCCCAAATCCAAATACAGGAGATATTAATATTAGATACGATTCTGATGCCATTAAAGCGTCAGTAAAGAATTTGGTTATGACCCAAAATTATGAAAGACATTTTCATTCTGAGATTGGGTCACCTATCAATAGCCTATTGTTCGATTTGGCAACCCCTCTCCTAACGCTCACATTAAGACAAGTTATTTCAGATCTAATTAACAACTTTGAACCCAGAGTAAATCTCAAACAGGTAGATGTTAATGTTTCTTCTGATAATAACTCAGTGTATGTTTCAATATATTTTACCATATTAAACACTCAAGCACCTATAACACTTGATCTAATATTAGAAAGGACTCGCTAATGGCATCTAAGAAAATTAATTATACTGCATTAGATTTTGATGAACAGAAAACAAGCCTTCAGACGTTCCTTCAAGGGCAAACCATATTCTCAGATTATGATTTCGAAGGCTCAGGGTTATCTGTATTGTTAGATGTTTTAACTTACAATACTCATTATAATGCAATCTATAATAACTTATCAATCAATGAAATGTTCCTTGATTCGGCTAGGAAAAGAAACAGTGTTGTTTCTATAGCAAAGGAATTGGGATACACTCCTAATTCAGCTATTTGTGCAACAGCAACAGTTGATATAACTTTCAACTCCGTAACAGCTTCTTTATTTACCTTGCCTGCAAATACTCCGTTCAATACAATCGTAAATGGTGTAAACTATACTTTTTATAATGCATCAGCGTTGGCATCAGTTTCACCAGAAGTATCGCATACGTTTTCTAATGTAGTAATAACTGAAAAATCTAATCAGCTTTCGTTTAAATATACGGCAGCTTCAGGTGTTTCATATATTATTCCTAATCAATATGCAGATTTATCTACTTTATCTGTTACGATTCAAGACAATATTAGCTCCTCTAACTTAACTACATTTACTCTTGCAGATAATATTGTTAATATTACAAACGCATCTACTGTATATTGGATTAAAGAAATTGATAATGGTTTATATGAATTAACTTTTGGGAATGGGATAATAGGGCTTGCGTTAGTTCCTGGTAATATAGTTTCTTTAAATTATTGTATATCAAGTTTAGGTGCTCCAAATGGCGCAAGAGTGTTTTCATATAACGGATCTTTACCGCAAGGCGTAACTACTTCAATCAGAACTACCTCAAAAGCAACAAATGGCTCAGGTTCAGAAGATATAGAATCTATTAGATTTAATGCACCAAGAGCTCATTCAGCCCAAAATAGGGGTGTGACGACAAGTGATTATAAGTCAATATTAATGTCAAACTTTCCTGATGCTCATTCAGTTTCAGTATGGGGTGGGGAAGATAATATACCTCCTGTTTATGGTAAGGTCTTTATATCAATCAAACCCAAATCTACAGATATTTTAACGACGGCTCAAAAAAATTATATATTAAATACTCTATTGCCGTCTAAAAACGTTCTTACCGTATTTCCTGTTATCGTTGACCCAGAACACATTAAAATAATGTTGACGACTACTGTTTATTTCAATCCTCTAAACACTATTAGAACACCAACCGACATACAAAATATGGTCCTTGGCACTATATTGAATTATAATTCAACAGACCTTCAAGTATTTGACGGGGTGTTTAGGTATTCGCATGTAAGTAAATTGATTGACAGTTCAGAAGATTCGATAATCAATAATATTACAACAGTTACTTTTAAGAGAGCAATAGCTCCAAAGTATAATATAATTGCTCAGTATTTTGTTAATCTAATAAATCCAATTTACAGCTCAGGCGTTGCAAATGATAGTGTTTTGAGTTCAGGGTTTTATACGCCTGATAATAACTTTATCAATTATGTGGTTGATGATGGCATAGGCAATATACAATTATTTCACGTCAATGAAAATAATTTTAGAGTTTATACTAACCAAACATTAGGAACCGTAGATTATAACAAAGGCACAATATCGTTCAAAAACTTGAACATAACTTCTATAGTTGGTAATGCATTTTATCTCTATATTAAACCTAGTTCAAATGATATCATATCTGCTTTAACGCAAATACTAGAAATTTCACAAGAAGATTTAAAGGTTAATGTTGTATCAGATACATCATCTTCAGGAGATTTAAGGGGTGGTCAAAATTATACTTTTACTACAAGTAGATCATAATGACTATAAAAAAGCCTAAATTACCCACATTAGTAGCAAGTCAACTTCCTGAATTTGTTCGGGAAGATTACCAAACATTTGTCACGTTTGTTAAAGCCTATTACGAGTATTTAGAGAATAACATTCTTGTTGATCTATATAAAGTTAGTGATGTTGATAGCACATTAGATTCTTTCTTACAATACTTTAAGAGTGAAGTTGCTTTAAACTTTCCAGCAACCCTGATAGACGACAGGTTTCTTCTTCCTAAATTGAAAGAGTTGTATATATCAAAAGGCACTATAGCATCTTATAACTTATTGTTTAGAATATTATACAACAAAGAAATCACCATCAAGCAACCTTCATCACAAATGCTTAGGGTTTCAGATGGTAAGTGGGTTCAAAATATCTCTATATTTGTGGATCTTAAAGTAGGTTCTTTTGATTCAGTAATAGGGAAAACAGCTAATATTGTATCTTCAGATAGAAACAATAGAAAGAATATTGTTGTGGTGGTAGATAACTACAAAACTACAGAGACTGCAGGAATTTATGAAGTCGTTTTAATAAATAATTTTTTAGGGACATTTGAACAAGGCGATTTATTTAATTATGGCTCAAATGTATCTGGAGTTATAACAAATATTGTAAAACAGCAAGGTTATTATTCAAATAGTGATGGGTTTTTGAATAGTGATATGTATATACAGGACAGTAAATACTATCAAGCATTCTCTTATGTCATACAGATTGATGAGTTATTTGAATCTTACAAATCAGCAGTGAAAAATTTGATTCACCCTGCAGGAACAGAATTATTCGGTGAATACCATATAAATACTATTTTAGAGTTATCTGAAGACACCGACATCAATTTTGCAGAATTCTTATTGGGATTAACGACCGATGCTGGTCAATTAACTAACGAAAACGGTGATATACTTATTTTTGTGTTATAATAGCATCAGATAATTATATACTCTTACTATAAAATAAAGGGATACTATGGCAAACTCATTGATAAAGACAACAGCCCATAATTCGTTTGCTGATTCGATTTATTCAGAAATAATGACAAGAACTTCAAGATATTATTATTTTTTAGGTAGAACTTTGCCTTGGGTAGATGAAGCAAACCCTCCTCCTATTGTTGATTCTATAACATACGAAAGAGAATCTCGCAATGAAATCATTGCCTTTAAGGAAATCACTTCTTCTGATATATCTTATGTTATTCCAAGAATAGATTGGACATTAAACACACCTTATGATAATTACGATGATCAGTATTCTTCAGAAATTCAAGGATTGAATTTAACGTCTGGTGGTTCAGGATACTTAACAACACCAACCATTACTATTGGCGTTATCGTCCCAATCTCTCAGCTGATAACTGCTAATTCTCAATATTTTTATAATGGTTATTTGTATTCAGTGACTGCAGCAGGAACAAGCGGATCAAGCAATTCAGTTTTACTTAATGTAATTGGAAATACCTATACGCACGGCACCTCTGTTTTAACTTGCGTTGGTATTCAAGCAACAGCAACTTGCTCAGTTGGAACTTCAGGCGTAAATAATCAAAAGGTAACAACAACTTCTATAGTCAATAGAGGGTTTGGATATACTACCGCCCCAACCGTAACTTTTTCTAGTGGAACAGCATCCGCAACAGCTGTGGTTAAACTAGGCAAATTAGAAAATACTAATTATTATGTTTATAGCGATTTAAATATCTATATTTGTGTAGACAATAATAACAAAGGCTTATCTACTATTGCTCCGTCCGGAATATCAAGCGGATATCTAAATACCTCTGATGGGTATATTTGGAAATATATGTCTACAGTTACATCAGATAACAAATTTCTAATAAATAATTTTATACCAGTCAATACCGTTTCTAAAAATTCGCCTATAACAATAAACCAATATTCTTTACAAGCTCAAACAGAAATTGCAACAGTGACGGGCAATATTTGTAGCTTAAAAATCGTTTCTGGTGGTTATGGATACTCTAATCCTACAATATCGATAATTGGTGATGGAACAGGAGCTACTGCTACTGCCACTATTACAGGTGGAGTAATTTCTAAAATATCCATTTCTAATAGAGGAACAAACTATAATTGGGCAAATATAGTAATAACAGATTCTGCTGGAACTGGGGCAATAGCAAGAGCTATCGTATCTCCGTTTGGTGGTTTAGGGAAAGACCCAATCAATCATATTTCTTGCCGCCACTTAATGTTTTATGCTAAAGTATCAGATAATACTAATCAAGGGCTAACTGTAACTAACGATTATAGACAAGTTGGTATAGTTAAGAACCCATTACAATATAATACAGACCTAATCTTAACATCAAACTTTGCTACACCTTGTTGGAAAATTACTGCAACTTCAGCTATAAATTTAGGCATCGTGGCAGATTCTATTGTATCCTCAACCATAAACTCAGTTACTTATAGATTTAGAGTTGTTTCCGTGTCGGGTTCTATCGTATTGTTAATACCTTTAGACAACGGTATACCAACATCAACTATGACATTTTCATTAACACCATTGATAACTTTTATAGCCTCCACTGTAGTCCCACCCACAGTAAATAAATATTCTGGTGATTTATTATACTTGAGTAACGAAACTGCCTTTGTTGCGACGAGCGAATCCCCTGCAGTTTTAAGAACTATAATTAAACTATAAATATAATTAAATACCAATTTAGGATAAAACAAGATGCTTGATTTTAACACAGAACCATATTTTAATGACTTTTCTGAAGATAACAAATTTTATTCTATTTTGTTTAGACCTTCTGTTGCAGTTCAAGCTAGAGAATTAAATCAGTTTCAAACCATTCTTCAAAATCAAATTTCTAGACATGGTTCTGCTATATTTAAAAATGGTGCTGTTGTTATTCCTGGCGAATTTGATATTAAACCTTCAATAGATTATTTAACTCTATCTAATATTGGAACTTCAATTACAGTTTCTAATTTGATAGGAACAACGATCATAAATGGTGTGGGTGTTACTGCTAAGGTTGTGCACGCAGTTGATGCTACTTTAGCAGACCCTGCCACATTATATCTTAGTTATATTAGTTCATCAACTTCAGGTGCTGAGACTAAAATATTTTCAAATCACGATACGTTGACTTCAACAGATAGTTTATATGTTGGTATGATTTCTTCAGACGTTGCTTCTTCTGGGTTTGGTTCTATATCAACAATTAGGCGTGGTGTTTACTATGTTAATGGATATTTTGTATTATGCGACACTCAAACAGTCGTTTTAGATAAGTATTCAACAAATTCATCATATAAAGTTGGGTTTATTGTATCCGATTCAGTCAAAACTTCTGACGATATTGGTTATGATTCTTTATTAGATAATTCCCAAGGAAGTTCTAATTATTCAGCTCCTGGTGCTAACAGATATTATATAGATTTAACATTAACTGCTTTGCCAATATTTACTGATAGTCCATCATTCATTGAATTAGGTCGCATAAAAGAAGAAATAATAGTTTCCACTACAGCAATTACAGGCTATTCACAGTTAGAAAAAACTTTTGCAAGAAGAACCTATAATGAGTCTGGAGATTATACAGTTACGCCATTCCAAACGGATATAAGAGAACATCGTAATAACGATAGAAAATCTTGGGTATCCTCAAACACCTACTTGACTGGCGACATAGTTTCTAATATAGTTTTAGGAACAACCTATTTCTATTCTGCGATACACGATATGATTGCGGGAGCCGCAGTTCCTGTTCACACTTCAGGAATTGTAAACTATTGGGAACAAACAGCAAGTCCTTTATATAATAGAGGAATATATTCACCTGATGTTGTTGCTCCAGATACAGTTGGAGATGCCTCAAAATTTGTAGTGGGGTTTGAACCTGGAAAGGCATACGTTCAAGGTTATGAAATAGAAAAGATTTCAACTTCTTATATTTCTATTGATAAACCTAGAGACCAAATTAACGATGTTGTAACAGATCCTTTAACGTCTATACCAACAACAGTAGGTAGTTTTGTTGAAGTGACTAAGGTATACAAGCTCCCTCCAATATTAGATGGTGGCGAAGTAGGTCTGTACGATTCGCTCGTTTCAACTAATGGAACGTTAGCAGGCAATAAAATAGGAACTTGCAATGTTAGTGGTATCCAATCAGAAAGTGGTACTGGTGAAAATACTTATTGTAAAATGTTTATCTACAATATTAAGTTAAATGAAGGGAAAGATTTTGCCTTAAACGTAAAATCATTCTATAGTGCAAATTTTACTGCTAATGTCTCGCAAGACACATATTCCTTGTCTTTAGGAACCGTATCGTATGCACAAGGTGCAATAAACAGCTTAACAGGCATTGGAACTACGTGGTATTCAGACCCCGATCCGTCTAAAAGATTGATCGCAAATGATTGGGTACATTTTGGTGCGTATTCAGCACAAGTAGTATCTACCCCAACATCAGACGCGTCACTTACTATTTCTGCCGTAAACACCACAGGTTCAAGTGCAGGGACTAATTTAGTTAAAATACAGACAAAAGTAAATGAACCAAATGGTGCTGTGTTAGTTTTTCCTTTACCACACTATGCAACAAAAACTATAGATAGCCAATCTTATCATATTATTCAACAAGCCACTGTAGGTGGTATTACCACCACAGGTTCACCACCCAATAACACATTATCTATTTCTGTTTCTGCTGGAATTTTGTTGCCTGATGCGTCTAACTATTATGTTCAAAATGGTTCTGGGATTTCTATTGGCGCAAATAATTTCACAGTAGTAGCAACAGGAAGTACAGCTAAATTAATTTTTGATACTGCTGTAACAGGAACTTATTCGGTATTTTGTACTGTAAATAAAACAAGCGTATCGGCTAGGAAAATCAAAACTTTAACTTCTGCATCACAAACCTATACTCAAGCTAATGCAGCAGCAACTAAATTGACATTGAGTGATGCAGATTGTTATAAAATCGTTAATATAATGATGGGAGATACCGATATAACATCTTGGTATGAATTCAATAATGGACAAAATGACTATTTTTATGATTATGGAAGTATATCATTAATTCCATCTTATCCTACACCATCATCAGCAATAACCGTAAATTATCAATATTTCGCACACACCGCTGGTGATTTTTGTGATTTAGGGTCTTATACTAATATAGATTATTCTTTAATCCCTTTTTATAATGGCATTAATTTAAGAAATGCTATAGATTTTAGACCAAACAAACAATCCTTTAATATGTATCTGCCTAAACGTGGATACAATATGAATGCAAATATTTCATATTATCTACCAAGACAAGATAAATTAGCTTTAGATATTTCAGGTAATTTCTTTAATATAGAGGGTTCATCTTCATTAAACCCAGGAATTCCAACCGACTCGTCTAACGGAATGACTTTAAATGTATTAAACATAGCACCTTATGTTTTTAATGTATTATCTGATGTAGAAGTATCAAAAGTTGAAAATAAAAGATACACTATGAGGGATATTGGTAAACTAGAAACTCGTATTAATAACCTTGAATACTATACTTCATTATCACTTTTAGAGCAAGAAACTTCTTCATTGAGCATATTAGATGATCAGGGGAATGAAAGATTTAAAAATGGGTTCATTGTTGATAATTTTACAGGACACAATATTGGAGATACTGCATCACCAGATTATTTGTGTTCTATTGATATGGTAGCTAATGAGTTAAGACCCTTTGCCTCAATGGACAATATTAACCTAATAGTTGATACTAATAGTTCTAGCAATTATAAAATGTATGGTGACCTAGTTACTTTGCCATTAGACCCTAGTACTCCTCACGTAGTTTTAGCTCAAAACACTTATGCGTCAAGGACTGAAAATATAAATCCGTTTGCAGTATTTACATTCTTAGGAAACGTAAATATAAACCCCTCTTCAGATGATTGGTTTGAGGTTAATAGACTTCCAGATATAATTACTAATGTTGAAGGTAATTATACAATAATGACTCAGATGGCAGCATCTTCTGGCGTATTAGGAACTGTTTGGAATTCTTGGCAAACTCAGTGGACTGGCACTCCATTAGTCACTAACACATATTCTGGTGCTTATGCTACACAAGCAAAGAATTTAGGGCTAACAGGTCAAAAGTTTAGTGTATCTGCAGGGCTTAATACATCTATACATGGTTGGGATCTTAAGGCAGGTTCTTATTCTTTAGAGACTACGACCGCAACTCAAATAGGTCAATCAAGGTCAGGAATCAATACTGTCGCTGTTGCTAAAATTGATACGCAGCTTGTTGATGATAAAGTATTATCAATTGCAGTTATTCCATATATCCGTTCAAGATATGTACTAATACAAGCAAAAGGATTAAAGCCTAACACAATATTTTATCCTTATTTTGATAACTTAAATATTTCTTCACACTGTAGTGTTGCTAATGTTATAACCTATACTCCTGTATCTGGAGTATTCGATTCGCAAACTAATTCTGGAATTAATGCAGCTTTAGATTCTGTAAGAACCATCTCAGGCGACACTCAAGTTTGTTTAAATATTGGTGACGTTATTGTTGGTGGTGTTTCTGGAAATAAAGCAGTTGTTGTCGGTAAAGAAAGAATTTTAAGTAGTGCCGGAGTTGCAACTTATATATTATACACTATCAACAAATCTGAATTGTCTAGTGGGGCGTTCATTGTCGGAGAAACTTTAACAGGTTCTATTAGTAATGCAGTTGGTACTTTTGTATCGACTTCTGTTCCTACAGATTTTAAGACTGGTTCTACTGGCGACTTAAATATGTTATTTAAGATCCCTAATACTGATGCAATGAGGTTTAGAACTGGCACTAGAGAACTTAAATTGATAGACAACTCTAATGCTAATGGCGCGTTTGAATCTAAGGGAGTTTCTAGTTATACTGCTTCTGGAACTATTCAAACTAAACAATCCAATATTTCTGCTACTAGGAATGTTGAGTTTGTGCAATCTCAGGTATCAGATAATCAAACTATCACAAACACTACCAGCAAGGTAGTATCAGGAACGGCTTGGTATGATCCATTAGCGCAAACCTTTTTAGTTGATTGTTCAGGAGGAGCATTTTTATCTAAAATCGATTTGTTCTTTGCTTCTAAAGATAGCAATATCCCAGTATCTATTGAGATTAGAGAAGTTGTTAATGGGTTTCCAACAGCAGTTATTTTGCCATTCAGTAAAGTAGTTGTTAAATCAGAAGATGTTAATTTGTCTAGTAATTTAGTCAAAACTTGGGACGATGTAAGCTATCCAAAATACGATACTCCAACCACCATCACATTCCCAAGCCCAGTTTATGTAAAAGATAAAACTGAATATGCGATAGTTCTAGTGAGCGATTCCGATAGCTATAAAGTTTGGATTTCACAAATGGGTGATCTAATTCCTGGTGGCGAAGGTAGTATTTCTAAGCAACCTTATTTAGGAGTTTTACTTAAGTCTCAGAATGCTTCTACGTGGACTGCTTCACAAGACCAAGACTTAAAATTTACTTTATATAGAGCAAATTTTAATAAAAATGTTATTGGTAATTTGGTTTTAACTAATGATAACCTACCAAAAGTTACTTTGGTGAATGACCCTATTCAAACATTATTAGGTTCTTCTACTGTGAGGGTTTGGCACAATAATCATGGATTTAATAGCAACGATCAAGTTACTTTAACAGGATCTTCATCAACTGATGCTACTATAACCTCAGCTGTTTTGAATAATACTTTTACTGTATTGAACCCTAAACTAGATAGCTATACTATTGTGGTTTCTGCAGTAGCAACAAAAACAGGGTATATTGGAGGTTCTAGTCTTAAAGCAACAAGAAGTGTTGTATACGAAACTCTACAACCTAATATAACTGAATTAAATTTTTCTGAAACTAATATTAACTATTCTATAGTAACCACAGAATCGTCAAATAGCACTTCTAACGCTGAACTATCTTGCATAACTAACGATAATAATTATTTTTATACGCCTAAAGTAGTTAAGAGTGGAAGAAATGCAAATTTGCAAATGAAAGCTAAGTTGAAAACATCTAATTCTGCTTTATCGCCTATTATTGATACGCATAGTTGTTCTGCAGTGGCAGTAAGAAATAAGATAGATTCTCCAACAGAAGCAAATACTAATATTCCGTTGATAGATAACGTCACTATTTTATCTAGCGTTTCTTGTACTTTATCTGGTAATACTTTAACAACTGGCGTTGATGCTAATAGAATCATACTAACTAGATGTATCGTAGGCTCTTATATAACTTTTACTGGGGCTTCAACTAATTCTGCATCTAATGGTATTAAATTTTTAATAACTGGCGTGGATTATAGTTCTTCAGCCTCTAAAGGAACTTTGACATTATCTAATGCTAATTTTACTGCAGAAACTGTTAATTTAACCGTATCATACTATAATTCATTCTTTGATGAAATTACGCCTATGAGTAGTTCATCAACAAGTAAATACGTATCAAAAGCAATAACTTTATCAAACCCATCTAATAGCCTTAGAGTTAGGTACGCAGTTTGTTGCCCAACAGAAGCAGATGTGTTTGTGTATTATAAAATTGGAACTAACCCATCTGATTTTCAATCAACAATCTGGGTTTTGATGAACCCAGATTCAACGATGCCTAAAACAGCTATTGGTTCTAATAATTTCACTGATATTGATTATACTGGATCAAATTTAGCTAATTTTAGTGTAGTATCTGTAAAATTAGTAATGAGGTCAACTAACACAGCTTCAATTCCTAGAGTTAAAGATTTAAGGATAATTGCTTGTGTTAGCTGATTACCTCAAAGTTGAAGGTAATGGTTCTCTAGTAAGGGATATGTCAACTCATGCTATTATTAATACTAATAGCGCAGAGTATGATAATTACAAAAAGAAAGCTAGTTTTAGGGAAGCACAAAACGAAGAGATTCTTAAAAATTCTAACGATATAAATATAATGAAACAAGAGTTGTCTGAAATCAAAGAGCTTCTCTTGTTATTAGTACAAAAATAAAGCGTAGACGAGGTATTAGATGGCAGTTAGTAGTAGAGAAGATTTAAAGCAATATTGTCTTCGAGCATTAGGTGCTCCAGTTCTTGAAATAAATATTGAAGATGACCAATTAGAGGATAGACTTGACGATGCTTTAGAGTATTGGAGACAGTATCACTCAGATGGCGTAGAGCAAATATATATGAAACAAATGATTACAGCATCAAGGCTTAATCTAACTACATCAACTGCTGGTAATTTTACTTTATTAGAAACTGTAACTGGACAAACTTCAGGAGCGACTGCTCTTATCACTCAAGAAGGTACTTCCGTTTCATCAGGCTCATCGCTTTTAGTTTATAAGATAGTCGGTACATTTGTTGCAGGTGAAACTATTACAACCCCAACTCGCACAGCTATTCTTAGTGCTATTCCATTCGTAAAGGGGGTGTATGATAATCAATTTATCACTGTACCCGATTTAGTTTACGGTATAACCAACATTCTACCTATTGGTAATACATATCAAAATTCACAAAATCTATTCAACAATATTCAATATCAAATGAGGCTCAATAGTTTTGCTGATCTTTCATCTATATCGATGATATATTATACTACAGCAATGAGCTACCTTGATATGGTAAATTTTGAATTAAACAGAATCCCAACTATCAGATTTAATAGATATCAAAGTAAGTTATTCCTTGACATCAATTGGGATACTGAAATATTTGTTGGGCAATATATAGTTGCTCAGTGTTATCGAGCTTTAGACCCAACAGAATATAATAAAGTTTGGAGTGAACCTTGGTTGAAACACTACACCACTGGGTTATTCAAGAAGCAATGGGGAATCAATTTAAAGAAATTTGGTGGTATGTTACTTCCAGGTGGTGTTACGATAGATGGTCAAGGTATGTACGATGAAGCAATGGGTGAGATAAAAGACCTTGAAGAAGAGTTGATGAATAAATCAGCACCAATGAGCTTTTTTACAGGTTAGGTTATGGCAAGGAATACATATTTCTCTCAAGGAACAACTAACGAACAAAATTTGATGGAAGACATTATCATCGAATCTATGAAGATTTATGGGCAAGATTTGTTTTATATTCCAAGAACCTTAATATCAAAAGATGAGATACTAGGGGAAGATAGGTTATCAAAGTTTACAAACAGTTATCCTATTGAAATGTATTTTGAAAATATTGATAACTTTGACGGGCAGGGAGCTATGCTTCAAAAGTTTGGCTTGATGATGGAACAATCAGCCACCCTTGTTGTTGCTAGGAAACGATGGAATCAGTTAATAGGTTCGTCAGGAAATACTATTATACCTTCTAGACCGTGCGAGGGAGATTTAATTTATTTTCCTTTAACAAAAGGATTGTTTGAAATCAAGTTCGTCAAACACCAAGATCCATTCTATCAACTAGGTAAGTTATATGTCTATAAACTTCAAGTTGAACTATTTCAATATGCCTCTGAAAAACTTGATACTGGTATTGCTGATATTGATGTGTTTGAAACGCTAAAATCGTTTGACACCTTAATCAACACAAATGTTGATGTGCCTGACTCTTTTGGAGATAATAATAAGTTTAAGGCTGCAGCATCTAATGTTATATTCTCAGAATCAAATCCTTTTGGGGAAGTTTGATGTTAAATAATAACACATTTTATCACGGTATTATAAGAAAGGTGATTGTGGGGTTTGGTAACCTATTCTCTGATATTTACATTGATAGGAAACTAACTGATTCAGTTAATGGTTCTACAGTTCAACGACTTCAGATACCCTTAGCCTATTCTAATAAAGAGAAGTGGATTCAGAGATTAGATGGTGATCCTAACCTTGAAAATAATACAGCTAATACATTGCCTAGAATGGCGTTTGAAATAAATGGATACTCTTATGATGCTACTAGAAAAGTAAATAAGATGCTGAAGATTACAAACACATCAGGGACTAATTCAGCTAAAAGTATGCAAAGCCCTGTGCCATATACTGTTGACATTGTATGTATATTCTTACTAAGACACAAGAGGATGGTCTTCAGATACTTGAACAGATTCTTCCTACTTTCACTCCAGAATATACACTATCAATTAATGCTATACCTAGTATGAATATAGTGCAAGATGTACCTATTATATTGAATAGTGTATCTGTTCAAGATGACTATGAGGGTGACTTTCAATCTAGAAGGTTAGTTACTCATACCTTATCGTTCACATTAAAAGTGAACCTGTTTGGTGGAATATCTAATAGTAAGATTATTACAACAGTTCATACCAATCTTAAGGATAAGATACCTAACCCAGATACCTTTGCTAACTATACAGCAGTAGGTAATCCAACTAATGAAACAATTACTTCAGAAAATTGGTTAGAAAACTTATAAGCAACTAATCTACTTAACCCAACCACAGATATATTATAACGTACTTTTAACAAAAAGTAAAGGAAATACGATGATTACCTTCAAAGATTTTTTAATAGAATTGTCTAAGAAAACTTTAAACAAGTATCTAGATAAAAGTGCAGAAGAAAGGAAAGAATTGACTGCTTCTGGGGATACAGAAAAAGTTAAGAAAAGATTAACAGGTGCTAATGTAGCCGTAAATAAGTTACAAGCTAAGATGGATAAGCAACGCTCGGGGATGTAAGTGGGTTTATTTTATAATGCTAACGTAAACCTCAAAAGCTCCAACGTCCCTATAGAGTTCACAAAGGAACAGGTTGCTGAATATATTTTATGTAAAAATGACCCAATATACTTTATAGAAAAGTATTGCAAGATTATTTCGTTAGATTTAGGTCTTATTGACTTTAAGTTATATGATTATCAGAAAAGGTTTATTGAAACTATTCATAAAGAAAATAGGATAATCTCAATACAACCGAGACAGCAAGGTAAGACTCAGGTTGCTGCTGCTTATGTCTTGCATTATTCAATATTCAATGAACATAAGACTGTTGCTATTCTTGCTAATAAGGCTACAGCAGCTCGAGAAATATTGTCTAGATATCAACTAATGTATGAGTATCTACCAAATTTCCTTCAACAAGGCATTGAGACTTGGAACAAAGGCGACATTGAGCTGGAGAATGGTTCAAAGGTATTCACCTCTGCTACTTCTGCATCTGGGATTCGTGGAAAGTCTGTCAACTTTTTATATGTTGATGAGGCAGCTATCATTCCTAACAACGTTGCTGAAGAATTCTTCACATCAACCTATCCTACCATTTCATCTGGTAAAACCACAAAGGTTCTTATTACATCTACTCCCCTTGGATATAATCACTTTTGGAAGTTCTGGAATGAAGCAGAAACAAACGTCAATGGATTTGTTCCTGTAAGAGTAAATTATTGGGAACATCCTAATAGAGATGAGAAGTGGGCAGAAGAACAAAAACAACTACTTGGGGAGCTCAAATTTACGCAGGAGATATTGTGTTCTTTCTTGGGGTCATCATCAACCCTAATAAATAGTGATGCACTTGCAAGACTTTCAGCTACTCCTATAATATACTCAAAAGACAATTTTGATGTGTATGAAAGACCTATGATTGGTAGAGTTTATACAATGATTGTTGATGTTGCTAAAGGCGTCGGCGGAGATTATTCTGCATTTACTTTAATTGATATCACGGAAATCCCTTATAGGGTGGTTGCTAAATATAAAGATAATCTCATAACCCCTTTGTTGTTTCCAAACATCATTTATAAAGTAGGCACAGAATATAATAATGCTAATGTTCTTATTGAAGGTAATGTTGGCGAACAAGTAGGTTACATACTTTATAATGAATTAGAGTATGAAAACATACTATTTATAAATAGAGGTGTGGCTGGTCAAACTATCACTGGTGGATTTGGCTCGGGTAAGTCACAAGTTGGTATTATAACAGATAAGAAAGTGAAAAGACTGGGATGTTCTTCTCTCAAAATGTTAATTGAAGAACAGAAGTTATTAATAACCGACGCAGACATTATATCAGAACTTTCAACCTTTATTGAAACGAAAGGTTCTTTTGCTGCCGATAGTGGTTACCACGACGATTTAGTGATGACATTAGTTTTGTTTGGTTGGTTAGTAACTCAACCGTATTTTAAAGAATTAAACAACGTAGATTTAAGAAATATGATCTACCAAAACCAGATTAGACAAATAGAAGATTCGTTGACACCATTTGGTTTTTATAATGACGGAACAGAACCCGAGGTTCTCTATAACTTTTAGAGATTCTATTTTATATAAATACTATTATTGAACCAGATGGTTCTATTTGTAACAATAACATAATAAGGAATATCGATATGGCATATGCATTATCACCTGGAGTGACAACAGTAGAGAGAGACTTTACTTCTATTGTTCCTTCTGTAGCTTCATCAACTGGCGCATTTGCTGGTGCGTTTCAATGGGGTCCAGTTTTACAACCCATTCAAATATCTTCTGAGAATGATTTAGTAAACATTTTCGGCAAACCAAGTGTAGGCAACTTTGAATCGTTCTTTACTGCTGCAAACTTTTTATCATATACTGGTAGCTTATATGTTACTCGTCAAGATTCTGCTGCGGGTAAAAATGCTGTTGGTAATACTTCTCTTTTAGTATTAGGTACAGCAGTTAATATCAACAATATAGATGCTTATAACGGCACATTCTTAGGTGGAACTAATCTAGTAGATTGGGCTGCAAAATATGAAGGAACTTTAGGTAATTCTTTACAAGTTTCTTTTGCTGATTCTGCAACCTTTAAGGATAAAGTTCTAACAGGTACTGCTTATGCAGTTGCTCTTGCTGGTACTGCTTTAACTGCTACTGGTTCTGCTTTCCTAACTGAATTACATATTGGTGCTATCCTTAAGAATTCTTCTGGTGTTGTTGTTGGTACTGTAACTGCAATTGCAACTGATATTGCCGCTACTATTACTCCAGCTTCTGTTGCTCTCGCTAATGCAACTGGTTGTAAAGCTGATTGGGCATTTGCTAGTCAGTTTGATTCTATTCCTGGTACTTCATTATATGCTACTACTCAAAATGCAACTAACGATGAACTTCACGTTATTGTAATTGACCAAGATGGAGCATTTACTGGAACTGCTGGCACTGTTTTAGAAAAGTTTACTTCCGTATCTAAAGCACTAGGGGCTAGAAACTATGATGGCACTAATAACTATTACCGTGATGTAATTAATGCATCGTCACAATATGTTTACTGGATGCGCCATACAGTTAATGTTGCAGCTACAGGCACTATTTGGGGTACTGTTGCTGCTGGTGCAACCTTCAAATCTATGGTTGGTGCTATGCAAACATCATTGAATAATGGTGTTGATGATTTTGCTGATGCTTCAGGTTCATATGCTCAAGCTGCTTGGATATTATATGCTGACGATCGTTACGATATTAGTTTACTTCCGGTAGGTAAAGCAAATGCTACAACTGCAAACTATGTAATTCAAAACGTTTGTGAAGCTCGCAAAGACTGTGTTGCGTTTGTATCGCCTCAAGACGTTAGCACTGCTGCTATTATTACAGGTACAAATTCTACAGCTACTGGTCCATTAGTTCTATTCCGTAACGCCATTACTTCATCTTCTTTTGGGTTTATGGATACTGGCTACAAATATCAATATGATCGCTATAATGATGTATATCGTTGGGTTCCATTAAGCGGTGATATGGCAGGTCTTGCTGCAAGAACCGATCTTACTAATGATGCTTGGTGGTCACCAGCAGGTTATACTCGCGGTCAAATTAAAAATGTTGTTAAATTAGCAGTTAATCCAACTAAAACTGATAGAGATACTTTATACTCAAGTGGCATTAACCCAGTTGTTGCATTTCCTGGTCAAGGTGTTGTTTTATATGGTGATAAAACTCTTCAAGCTAAACCATCCGCATTTGATCGTATCAACGTTCGTAGATTGTTTATTTATTTGGAAAAGGCTATTTCTACTGCATCTAAATATCAGTTGTTTGAATACAATGATGCGTTTACAAGAGCTCAGTTCAAAAATATCGTAGAGCCGTTTTTGCGTGGCGTTAAAGGTCGTAGAGGCGTTACTGACTTCAAAGTAGTGTGTGACGAATCAAACAATACTCCTCAAGTAATTGATAGCAACAATTTTGTTGGTGATATCTATATCAAACCTACTCGTTCTATCAATTATATACAGCTTTCTTTCATAGCAACCGCAACAGGTGTTGACTTCGTTGTTGTTGGTGGTTAAATGAAGATGGGCTAGTTAATTCTAGCCCATTTATTTTCATATAAATAATATAAACTAATAAACAAAGGAACCACAAAATGGCTAATATCGCGGATTTTACCTCGCAACTGATTGGTGGTGGCGCAAGAGCTAACCAATTCAGAGCATATCTTCACTTTCCTACATTTGTAGGTTTAGGTGCATTTGAAGGAGCAAGAGCTCAATTCTTATGTAAATCTGCATCTCTTCCAGGTTCTACTATTTCAGAAATAGAGATTCCGTATAGAGGTCGCCCAATTTATATTGCTGGGGAAAGAACTTTCCAACCTTGGACAATAACCGTATATAATGATACCACTTTTGGTTTGAGAAACGCATTTGAAACTTGGCAGTCGGGTATCCAAAGATATGCAGCAACTAATGGATTAGTTAATCCATCAGATTATCAAGTTGAGTTAGAAATTCATCAACTAGATAGAAATGGCGCAACTCTTAAAACATACAAGTTCTCTGATGCTTTCCCAATTTCAATCGGTCAAATCCAACTAGACTTCGGTCAAGGTAACGATATTGAAACGTTTGATGTTGAATTTCGATATAACTACTTTACCTCTAATAAAGGCACTGATACAGACGGAAGTTCTTTTGGTGTTAATTTGTCAATAGATACACCAATCGGAACTATTCCTTTTTCTTTTTAATAGGCTAAAGACATATAATGGAAATTTTTGGAATTAAATTAACCAAAAAGAAATCGAAACCAAATCAAGTGGCGAGTGTTGTTTCTCCACCACTTGATGATGGGGCTGCTTTAGTATCTGCCGCAAATTACTATGGTATATCTGTAGACCTTGATGGTAGTTTAAAAAACGAAAATCTTCTCATACAAAAGTATAGGGAAACTTGTAACTATCCTGATTGTGATTCTGCTGTTGAAGATATCATTAATGAGTCTATTGTTAATGACGGCAATAACCCTATCGTTAAGATTAGTTTAGCCGGTTCTAAAATATCTGAATCTATTAAGACTAAAATAAGCGATGAGTTTAACGAGGTTCTAAAATTATTAAAGTTTTCTGATAGAGCGCATGACATATTCAGAACTTGGTATGTTGATGGAAAACTTTATTACAATATCTTAATAGACGATAAAGATGTTAAAAATGGCATTGCCGAATTAAGGTATATTGATCCTCTAAAAATTAGAAAGATTAGAACAGTTAAAACAGAAAGAACACCAACAGGTGTTGATGTTAATACTAACGTTGAAGAATATTATTTGTTTAATGATAAAGGTTTAACAACTACTGCCACTCAAGGTGTGAGGTTGAGTTCAGATTCTGTTGCTTATTGTGGATCTGGTCTAATAGACCCTAACACTGGTGTGGGGTTAAGTTATCTAAACAAGGCTATTAAACCGACTAATCAACTAAAAATGATTGAGGATGCTCTAGTAATATACCGTGTTTCAAGAGCACCTGAAAGACGAATTTTCTATATCGATGTTGGTAATTTACCTAAAGTAAAAGCAGAGCAGTATGTTCAAGATATTATGAACAAGTTTAGAAATAAACTGGTTTATGATGCTAATACTGGCGAGATAAAGGACGATAAAAAACATCTTTCTATGATGGAAGATTTCTGGATGCCAAGAAGAGAAGGCGGCAAAGGAACAGAAATAACCACATTAGACGGAGCTCAGAACTTAGGACAGATTGAAGATATTAACTATTTTCAAAATAAACTATTTCAAGCTTTGAATGTACCATTATCGAGGCTGAAACCTGATATGGCTTTTTCAATAGGAGCATCAGCTACTATTACAAGAGACGAAGTTAAGTTTGCAAAGTTTATATCAAGATTGCGTAGCAAATTCTCTCATCTGTTTTCTCAGGTACTTAGGGTTCAGTTAATCCTAAAGGGTGTAATTAGGGAAGATGAGTGGGATGATTTATTACCAGAAATTAAATATATTTTTGCTGTCGATAACCATTATGCCGAACTTAAAGAAACTGAGATTATTCAGAATCGTATCGCCACTTTGAACTCTATTGATATGTTCGTAGGTAAGTATTATAGCATAGAGTGGGTAAGAAAAAACGTGTTGATGCAGACTGATGAAGAAATCAAGGACATTAATAAACAAATAAAAGCGGAGCCAGAACCTGCTCCAGAACAAAACCCTCAATAGGAATTAAGATGACAGATTTTACATTAAATTTAGTTGATGCAATCATTTCAGGTAGAGCTACTGATATTGAATCTGCATTTCAAGAAGCTATTAAAGATAAGATTTCAATAGCAATGGAAGACAAAAGAAATTATATGGCTCAATCTATGTTCAAAGAAAGTGCCGATGCTTATGAGCTTCATGACCCAAAACACCCTCACTTTGTTAAGAATCATACTAAGTGGAAAAAGTCTAATCCAAATGGAACGACTTCAGAATTTATTAGCCACATGAAAACTAAAAGATTTAATGTGGATGAAGAACTAACATTAGAAGATTACTCTTTAGAAGAAATCGAAGACTTTATGATGTCTGAAGAATTTGAACAACTAGATGAATTGTCAAAAG
>Ga0114962_10000492_pt1 | contig 35011 bp, 29 predicted proteins | sample C_130820_MF_Meta_FD_87017 | JGI IMG/M metagenome (GOLD analysis project Ga0114962, IMG submission 87017) | Freshwater microbial communities from Lake Croche, Canada to study carbon cycling - C_130820_MF_MetaG | ecosystem: Environmental > Aquatic > Freshwater > Lake | place: Lake Croche, Canada...
AATGACTTTTTCGCTGTATGCCATAACTGTCTCCGTCAAAAATTCAGTGGGCTGCCCATTGGATGGTGCTGAGGTCTACACCGTCCTTGTACATTTCCCACAAAGGGCTAAGTTCACGCAATTTACCTACATTCGCGCGAATAGTTGAAATTGCATAATCGATTTCTTCTTCGGTCGAATAACGACCAACGGTCATACGTAAACTGCTGTGGGCAAGTTCATCACTGCGCCCCAAAGCGCGCAAAACATAGCTGGGTTCGAGACTGGCCGAAGTACAAGCAGACCCTGAAGACACAGCCAAGCCTTTGATACCCATGATGAGGGATTCACCTTCGACAAAATTAAAACTGATGTTGAGGTTATGCGGCACACGCTGGGTTAAATGGCCGTTCACAAAAACCTGCTCAATGTCTTTTAAACCATTAAGAAGTCTTTGTTGAAGATGCCGCGCTTTGGCAATATCTTGTGCCATTTCGAGCTTGGCAATACGAAATGCTTCACCCATGCCAACACATTGATGCGTAGGCAAAGTGCCACTGCGCATACCTCGCTCGTGGCCGCCGCCGTGCATTTGTGCTTCAAGACGCACCCTGGGTTTGCGACGCACATACAGCGCCCCAATACCCTTGGGACCATAAGTTTTGTGAGAGGCCAGACTCATGAGGTCGACGGGCAGTTTGTCTAAATCAATATCGACCTTGCCTGTCGACTGGGCTGCATCCACATGGAAAATAATACCTTTTTCTCGGCACATATTTCCAATGGCAACAATATCTTGGATGACACCAATTTCATTGTTGACATGCATCACACTGACCAAAATAGTGTCTGGACGCATAGCGCCTTGGAGTCGGTTCAGGTCTAGCAACCCGTCTTCCTGAACATCAAGATAAGTCACTTCAAAGCCCTGTCTCTCGAGCTCTCTCATCGTGTCAAGAACAGCTTTGTGCTCAGTTTTGACGGTGATGAGATGTTTACCTTTGGTTTTGTAAAAATTTGCTGCGCCCTTGATAGCAAGGTTATTGGACTCGGTTGCGCCCGATGTCCACACAATCTCACGCGGGTCAGCACCGATAAGCGAAGCCACATCCGAACGTGCTTTTTCCACGGCTTCTTCAGCCTCCCACCCCCAAGCATGGCTGCGTGAGGCTGGGTTTCCGTAATGTTCACGCAACCAAGGGATCATGGCTTCAACTACCCGCTCATCACATGGATTGGTCGCGGCATAGTCGAGATAAATTGGGAAATGAGGCGTCATGTCCATGAGAATCAACCTTTGGCAAACGCATTACCTAATGCAAATACCGAGTTAGGGGCATTCACACGAATAGGTTTGACAACCGGGGCGGCAGAAATAGCGCGTCGGGTCATTGGTTTTTCCTCTACTTGAAGACCCTTAGCCAGTTGATCTTCAACCAATTTTTGCAAATGAACGGAGTTAAGAAACTCAATCATGCGTTGGTTAAGAGAGGTCCAAAGCTCATGGGTCATGCATCTGCCAGACTCACCCAAGCAATTTTCTTTGCCCGCGCAGTGTGTTGCATCAATGGGTTCGTCAACCGAAAGTATGATGTCTGCCACAGAGATTTCTGAAGCTTTGCGTCCTAATGTGTAGCCTCCACCAGGTCCACGGGTCGACTCCACCAACTGGTGACGGCGCAACTTTCCAAACAATTGCTCCAAATAAGACAAGGAAATTTGCTGACGCTGGCTGATGGCGGCCAAAGTGACTGGGCCATTATTTTGGCGTAAAGCCAAATCAATCATGGCGGTAACTGCAAAACGACCTTTGGTGGTTAGACGCATATGAAACTCCTGAATGGGCTTTCTCGACTGGTTTAGTCAACTATACCATAAGACCAAATAAAACAGTCGGGTACTCGGGTCTTATCCAAGCACATCTCTGGGCGCCGCTCCAAAAGTCAATGCTCGCAAACGGTTCAATTGGTCTCTTGAGGCTGCGGCAGCTTCAAATTCAAGATTACGGGCAAATTCCAGCATTTGCTTCTCCAGGCGTTTAATTTCTTTGGCCACATCTTTTTCACTTAAGTCTTCAATCCTGGCTTGCTCCAACTCAAGGCGCAAGGATTCTTTGTCAGACTTCTCGCTGTAAACCCCGTCAATCAAATCGCGAATACCCTTGACAACCCCACGCGGCGTGATGCCGTTGGCCAAGTTGAAAGCCACCTGCTTGGTTCGGCGACGCTCAGTTTCGCCAATGGCTTTTTTCATTGACTCTGTCATGCGATCTGCATAAAGAATAGCCCGTCCCTCGAGGTGACGCGCAGCTCTGCCTATGGTCTGAATCAAGCTTCGCTCGGATCGCAAAAAACCCTCTTTATCGGCGTCCAAAATAGCCACCAAGGAGACCTCAGGCAAATCCAAACCTTCGCGTAACAAATTGATGCCTACCAACACATCAAAAGCACCTAAGCGAAGATCGCGCAAAATTTCAACCCGCTCCACTGTGTCAATATCGCTATGCAAGTAACGGACCTTCACACCGTTGTCGCTCAAATAGTCGGTCAACTGCTCAGCCATTCGCTTGGTGAGGGTGGTGATGAGAATGCGTTCATTTTTAACAACCCGAATGCGAATTTCCTGCAGCACATCGTCCACTTGGCTTGCAGCAGGTCTTACCTCAACCTCGGGGTCAACCAGACCTGTGGGGCGAACGACCTGCTCCACCACTTGGCCAGAGTGGGTCTTTTCATAGTCGGAGGGTGTGGCAGAGACAAACACCAACTGTCGCATCCGTTGTTCAAATTCCTCTAACTTCAAAGGTCTGTTATCCAGCGCACTGGGAAGCCTGAATCCATATTCGACCAATGTGGTTTTACGTGCCTTGTCGCCGTTGTACATCCCGGAAAACTGTCCCATTAGGACATGGCTTTCATCAAAAAACATCAAAGCGTCCTTGGGCAAATAGTCCGTCAAGGTGCTGGGTGGCTCTCCAGGCGCCACGCCTGAAAGGTGGCGGGTGTAATTTTCAATTCCCTTGCAATGCCCCACCTCGCTGAGCATTTCCAAATCGAATCGCGTTCGCTGCTCTAGCCGTTGGGCCTCAACCAGTTTGCCCATACCCACCAACTCTTTAAGTCTTTGGCCTAACTCCAGTTTGATGGTCTCAACTGCCGCCAAGACTTTGTCTCTGGGGGTAACGTAATGGCTGGAAGGATACACAGTGAATCGCGGTATTTTTTGGCGTACCCGACCAGTCAACGGGTCTAACAATTGAAGACTTTCAATTTCATCATCAAACAACTCAATGCGAATAGCCAACTCGGAGTGTTCAGCCGGAAAAATATCGATGATGTCGCCCCGTACTCGAAACCTACCGCGGGCAAAGTCCATGTCGTTGCGCTCGTACTGCATACGTACCAACTGCGCAATGATGTCGCGTTGTCCTGGCTTATCCCCAGCCCTTAACGTCATCACCATGCGGTGGTAGCTCTCAGGTTCGCCAATGCCATAAATGGCAGATACGGTCGCCACAATGATCACGTCCCTGCGCTCGAGTAAGCTTTTGGTGCAAGACAGACGCATCTGCTCAATATGCTCATTGATCGCGCTGTCCTTTTCTATGAATAAATCTCTTTGCGGAACATATGCTTCAGGCTGGTAATAGTCGTAATAACTAACGAAATACTCAACAGCATTCTTTGGAAAAAATTCACGAAACTCGCTGTAGAGCTGTGCCGCCAAAGTTTTATTGGGGGCGTAAATGATGGCAGGTCGCCCCATTTGAGCGATCACATTGGCCATGGTGAAGGTTTTTCCGGACCCTGTGACCCCTAAAAGGGTTTGGAATATTTCCCCGTCGCGCATGCCCTCGACCAGTTGCGCGATCGCCTGAGGTTGGTCACCCGCAGGAGGATAGGGCTGAAACAGCTCAAAAGGCGACCCTGGGAAGGTCAACCAATGACCCTCCTCGGGAGAGGGAACAACCGCCAAGTCATCCAAATCAGAAAGCGAAGACATGTCCAAGTTACCAAAGTAAGGCTCATACAAGCCATTAAAATTAGGATCAACCGCGTAGCCTAACGCAGACTTCCCAGTTTTTACCGCATAACCTCTTTTAAATCACAAGGATTAACGATGTCACTGTTTTCCGCTGTCGAAATGGCCCCCCGCGACCCTATTTTGGGTCTGAATGAACAATTTGCGGCAGACAAAAACCCCAACAAAGTTAACCTAGGGGTAGGGGTTTATTTCAACGAAGAGGGCAAATTACCCTTGCTCCATTGCGTACTTCAGGCAGAACAAGCGTTAATGGCCAAACCCGTGGCCCGAGGCTATTTACCCATTGATGGTATTGCGGCTTATGACTCTGCCGTCAAAAGTTTGGTTTTTGGATCCGAGTCGAATGCGGTGACATCAGGCCGCGTTGCCACGGTTCAAGCCATTGGGGGAACAGGTGGTCTCAAGATCGGGGCTGATTTTCTGCATAAACTTAACCCGCACGCAGGTGTCTTGATCAGCGACCCCAGTTGGGAAAATCACAGGGCATTGTTTTCTTCCGCGGGTTTCAAGGTAGACACCTATACCTATTACGATGCCCACAACCGCGGTGTCAATTTTGAAGGCATGATCAACAGCCTTTGTTCGGCCACTGCCGGCACAGTGGTTGTTCTTCATGCTTGCTGCCATAACCCTACGGGCTACGACCTGACACCGGCGCAGTGGGACAAGGTCATCACCACCCTCAAGGACAAACAACTCACCCCCTTTCTCGACATGGCCTACCAAGGGTTTGGACATGGCATCACTGAAGATGGCGCAGTGGTACAAAAATTTGTTTCAGCAGGCATTGACTTTCTGGTGTCCACCTCGTTTTCCAAGAGTTTTAGCCTTTATGGAGAACGCGTAGGTGCTTTGTCTGTGTATTGCCATGATGCAGAAGAGGCTTCACGTGTGTTGTCTCAATTGAAAATTGTCATTCGAACCAACTACTCCAATCCACCCACCCATGGTGGCGCTGTGGTTGCTGCTGTGCTCAATGACAAGGCGCTCAGAGATCTATGGGAAAAAGAATTGGGTGAAATGCGGGTGCGCATCAAAGCCATGCGCCAAAGCTTGGTTGAGGGTTTGCAATCAGCTGGTATCCAACAGGACATGGGATTTATTACCCAGCAAATAGGAATGTTCAGCTACTCTGGCTTGAGCAAGGATCAAATGGTTCGTTTGCGCACAGAATTTGGTGTTTATGGAACGGATACTGGAAGAATGTGCGTTGCTGCGCTTAATCACCACAACATGGCTTATGTTTGCCAAGCCATTGCAACGGTTTTGAAGCACGCATGAAAGCACTTATTTTTGATGTTTTTGGAACGCTGGTTGACTGGCGCAACTCCATTGCCGATCAAGCGCAACAATTACTGGCCCCACAGGGGTATGACACCGATTGGCTTGCCTTTGCGGATGCTTGGCGAAATGAATACCAGCCAGCCATGGAACGCGTGCGAAGCGGCAACAGAAGTTTTTGCAAGCTTGATGTTTTGCATCGCGAAAATTTAGACATTGTGTTGAGTCGCCTGGGTTGGCATTCTGTTAATCAAGCCACATGTGACAAGCTCACTTTGGCTTGGCACAGCCTTGAGGCATGGCCAGACGTTAACCAAGCTCTTCACAGATTGCGCCAAAAATACATAGTGGCTCCTTGCTCCAACGGGCACATAGCCCTCATGGTGAACCTCGCTCGTCATAACCATTGGCATTGGGATGCCATCACCGGGGCTGAAATTGCCAGAGACTACAAGCCGCAATCGATTGTTTACCAAACGTCAGCTGAAGTGTTGGGCTGCCATTGGGAGGAAACCATCATGGTCGCAGCGCATTCCAGCGATTTGACCGCAGCCAAACAATCCGGACTTCAAACAGCCTTTATTGCCAGACCCGATGAATATGGACCGGGTCTGGGTGAGTCAAAAGCCACAACCCCCGTTGATTTCGAAGCCTTGGACCTCGCCCATTTAGCTGATTTATTGGAATGCTAAACAAGTGCTGTTATATTGCAGTGCAACAAACCACAGGAAGACAGGCCTGACATGCTTTACCAAATTTATGAAGCCCAACGGTCGCTGATGGAACCTTTTGCGGATTTCGCATTGGCTTCCTCCAAAATGCTGGGTAACCCAGTTTCTCCTCTTGCGCAAAACCCTTTGGTGCAGCGTTTGTCGGCTTCTTACGACCTCATGTACAGGCTGGGAAAAGACTATGTCAAGCCTGAATTTGGCATTCATTCTGTCGATATCAGTGGCTCCCAAGTTGCTATCCGTGAAGTGGTTGAAGTAGACAAGCCTTTTTGTGAATTAAGACACTTCAAAACCTTCTGCGATAACTCTGTCACACTGCAAGCCTTGGAAAAATTACCGGCAGTTCTTGTGGTGGCGCCTCTTTCAGGGCATTACGCTACCTTGCTGCGCGATACCGTTAAAACCATGCTGCAAGGGCACAAGGTTTACATCACTGACTGGAAAAATGCCCGGCTTGTCCCCATGGCTGAAGGTGAGTTCCATCTTGATGATTATGTGAATTACATACAAAACTTCATACGCCACATTCAATCTGTGCATGGACACTGCCATGTCATGAGTGTTTGCCAACCGACAGTGCCCGTTTTGGCTGCCGTTTCTTTGATGGCCAGCAGAGGAGAAAATTTGCCTCTCAGTATGACAATGATGGGGGGGCCTATTGATGCCACCAAATCCCCTACGGCAGTCAACAACTTGGCCATGAACAAAAGCTTCAGTTGGTTTGAAAACAATGTCATCTATCGTGTGCCAGCCAATTTTCCAGGGGCTGGAAGACGCGTTTACCCGGGTTTTCTTCAGCACACTGGGTTTGTCGCTATGAATCCTGATCGACATTTGAAGAGTCATTACGATTATTTTAAAGATCTGATCAAAGGGGATAACTCCAATGCAGATTCACACCGCCAGTTTTATGATGAATACAACGCGGTGCTTGATATGGATGCCGATTACTACCTAGAGACCATAGCCACCGTTTTCCAAGACTTTAAATTGGTCAGAGGTACTTGGGATGTGATTGCTGAAGACGGTGAATTGGAAAGAGTCCGCCCTCAAGACATCAACCATTGCGGTCTTTTGACTGTGGAGGGCGAACTGGATGACATTTCCGGCTCTGGTCAAACCAAGGCAGCATTGAAACTTTGTTCGGGCATTTCAAATTCAGATAAATCTCACTACGAAGTCAAAGGTGCGGGACATTACGGAATCTTCAGTGGTCGGCGTTGGCGAGAAATGGTTTATCCACAAGTGACGGAGTTCATTTTGGCTCATCATGTGACTGCTAAACCTAAACGTCGGACCACTGCCGCTGCTCGGTGAGTTTAAAGAATCGCATTCTGGAGGTGTTGCCGCAGACGCAATGCAAGCGCTGTGGATTTCCAGATTGCGCAGCATATGCCCAAGCCATTGAACTGCAAGAAGCTGATATCAATCAATGCCCCCCGGGTGGCCAAGAAGGCATAAAACGCTTGTCAGCAATAACCGGTCATCCAGAATCTGCTTTAAACCCCCAGAATGGTCAAGAAAGCCCGCGCAGTGTTGCATGGATAGATGAAGCTTGGTGCATAGGTTGCACACTGTGCATTGATGCTTGCCCAACAGACGCCATCATGGGTAGCAACAAGCAAATGCATACGGTCATTGAGAATGTGTGCACAGGCTGTGAATTGTGTCTTCCAGTCTGTCCTGTCGATTGCATCCATTTAGAAAATATCACTGGAAACGCAACAGGTTGGGCTGCATGGTCTGCGCAATTGGCTCTACAAGCCAAGATACGTTATAACGAAAAACAACTTAGATCAGTAAGCGTGGACGAACCCAGTGTAAACAAACATGTCAGTACTGAGACAAAGAAAAACGCAGTTCAAGCAGCTCTTTCAAGAGCACAAAAATTTCAAAGCAAATAAAATTAAATCACCGCTTAGGTTGGTTAAATAAATTGCTGGGATAAAGCAGTAAATGCTTTGATAACTTCAGCAGGTGCTTGGACAAGTTCAATCAAAACCCCTTCTCCACTCAAAGGAAACTCCTCATTGGATTTGGGGTGAACAAAGCAAATATCAAAGCCTGCTGCTCCTTGACGAATTCCTCCAGGGGCAAAACGCAAACCCTTTGCTGTTAACCATTCGACGGCCATTGGTAAATCATCAATCCACAAACCTATATGGTTAAGCGGTGTAGCATGAACTGCAGGTTTCCTGTCCAGGTAGAGTGGTTGCATGAGATCGACTTCAACCTTGAATGGCCCAAATCCAACCGAGGATATATCTTCATCAACATTTTCAGTTTCAGATTGAAACTCGCCGGTTAATTCAAAACCCAATAAATCAATCCATAAGCGCCGCAACTTGGATTTATCGCTTGCACCAACTGCAATTTGCTGGATTCCCAACACTTTAAAAGGACGGTTCACACAAACTCCACAATGACTTGATCGACAACCAATGAGTCACCTTTGGCTGCTTCAATTGACTTGACCACGCCATCTTGTGAGGCAAACAATACATTTTCCATTTTCATCGCTTCAATGACTGCGACACGTTCACCTGCCTGAACACTTTGACCTGGTGAAACAGCAACTTCAACCAAAAGTCCGGGCATAGGTGAAAGCACGAAACGAGACATATCTGCTGGAGGCTTAAAAGGCATGAGACGATACAAGTCAGCCATCCGAGGGGAGATCACCAAAGCCTCAATACGCTTACCGTGGTGCTGAATTTGCAACACAAGTGGATTCTTAGCTGAACCTCTCTCAACTTGGGCGACAAAGGGTTGACCATTGACGGCTCCCTCAATAGCAATATCATTCAACCGCGAATGACTTTCTATGGCATAGTTTTTGTCGTTGACCTTGATGACTGCTGTTCCTCTTCCACCCACATCATCAACCTCCACAAGCGTGTAGCCGTGATTACCATGTGAATTCAAAGTAATTACCGTATAGGTCTGCCCTACCTTGACATCGTAACCAGGCAGTTGACCGCTGAGGCTTGCAGCCCTTTCGCGAGATTTACGCCTTACAAAAGCCGCAAGCGCTATCAGGAAATCATTGTCGGTGTCCGGTGCATCATCTGAAACAAAGCCTTTGCCAAAGTGCTCAGCTATAAAACCCGTATTGAATTGACCAGCTACAAAATCAGGATGCGAAAGCAAAGCCGATTGAAAAGGAATATTGGAATTGATTCCCCTGATAACAAAACCATTAAGAGCATCTCGCATTTTTGCAATGGCATCACCTCGGTCGCGGCCATGGACAATTAATTTGGCAATCATAGAGTCGTAGTGAATTGGAATTTCACCACCCTCTTGCACACCAGTATCCACACGAACACCCAATAAATTTTGGGTATCTGCTTGAAACATAGTGGTGTGGGGAGGCTGAAAGCGAATCAGTCTACCTGTAGAGGGTAAAAAATTTCGATAAGGATCCTCTGCATTAATTCGGCACTCAATAGCCCAACCATTGCGTTGAATCTCAGATTGCTTGAATGGCAACTTTTCACCAGCGGCAATACGAATCATCCACTCGACCAAGTCCAAGCCCGTGATGCACTCCGTAACAGGATGTTCAACCTGCAAACGCGTATTCATTTCCAAAAAATAAAAGCTTTGATCTTTACCGACCACAAACTCCACTGTCCCCGCACTTTGGTATTTCACCGCTTTAGCCAATGCAACAGCCTGTTCGCCCATGGCTTGTCTTGTTTCATCACTGATAAAAGGTGATGGCGCTTCTTCAATGACTTTTTGGTGACGTCTTTGAATGGAACACTCACGCTCATTCAAAAACAAAATATTTCCATAAGCATCGCCAAGCAATTGAATTTCAATATGGCGTGGTTCTTCAACAAATTTTTCAATAAAAACCCTGTCGTCACCAAAGCTATTCCGAGCTTCATTACGACACGACGTAAAACCCTCTTGTGCTTCTTTGTCAGTGTAGGCAACACGCAAACCTTTACCACCACCACCCGCGCTGGCTTTGATCATGACTGGGTAGCCAATATTTTTTGCAATTTCAACCGCTTTTTCCGGTGTGGCTATAGCCTCATTCACACCTGGAATAGTGTTGACATTCGCAATGGCAGCTAATTTTTTAGAAGCAATTTTGTCGCCCATGGCTGCAATGGCTTCATACTTGGGTCCAATAAAAACAATTGAGCTCTTTTCACAAGCTTTAGCAAATTCTTCGTTTTCACTTAAAAAACCATAACCTGGATGAATAGCTTGTGCGCCTAATTGCTTAGCAGCATCAATAATGACCTGCCCCTTCAAGTAACTATCACGACTGGCTGCAGGTCCGATGCAAATTGATTCATCAGCTAAAGCAACATGACGCGCATTTTTATCGGCTTCTGAATAAACGGCAACTGTAGAAATTCCCATGCGCTTTGCAGTAGCAATCACACGGCAGGCAATTTCGCCCCTGTTGGCAATTAAAATTTTTGTAAACATCACTGAGTCCTGGATCTTTAGAGAGGAATGTTGCCGTGCTTGCGCCATGGATTTTCAATTTTCTTGTCTTTCAACATCACCAAAGACCTGCAAACGCGTTTACGTGTTTCACTTGGAAGAATAACGTCATCAATGAATCCACGTGCACCCGCTACAAAGGGATTGGCAAAACGCGCTTTGTATTCTGCTTCCTTAGAGGCTAGTTTCTCAGGATCACCCTTGTCTTCACGAAAGATAATTTCAACAGCCCCTTTGGCACCCATGACTGCAATTTCTGCGTGAGGCCAAGCAAAATTGACATCCCCGCGTAAATGCTTTGAAGCCATCACGTCGTAAGCACCGCCATAAGCTTTACGCGTAATGACCGTTATTTTCGGAACCGTGCACTCGGCATAGGCATATAAAAGCTTAGCGCCATGTTTTATGATTCCACCGAATTCTTGACTGGTACCAGGCATAAAACCAGGCACATCGACAAACGTGATCACTGGAATATTGAAGGCGTCACAGAATCTAACAAAACGAGCAGCTTTGATGCTGCTTTTGATATCAAGACAACCTGCGAGCACCAAAGGTTGGTTGGCAACAATACCCACGGTTTGTCCAGCCATTCTTGCAAATCCAATCAAGATATTCTTAGCATAGTCAGGTTGTAATTCAAAAAAATCACCGTCGTCGACCGTCTTGAGAATCAGTTCCTTCATGTCATACGGCATATTGGGGTTATCAGGAACCAATGTGTCCAAACTTGCATCAATACGCTCCGTAGGATCGCCACTGGGTCGCACGGGTGGTTTCTCGCGGTTATTTAACGGTAAGTAGTTATACAAACGTCGAAGCATTAGCAGAGCTTCAACATCATTATTGAACGCCATATCTGCAACACCACTTTTAGTCGTATGAGTTATTGCTCCCCCTAAATCTTCTGCACTGACTTCTTCATGCGTGACCGTCTTTACAACTTCAGGGCCGGTCACGAACATGTATGAGCTGTCTTTGACCATGAAAATAAAATCGGTCAAGGCGGGTGAATAAACGGCTCCGCCCGCTGAAGGCCCCATGATCATGCTAATTTGAGGTACTACGCCACTTGCCATCACATTTCGCTGGAAAACCTCAGCATAACCTCCTAAAGAAGCAACCCCTTCTTGGATTCGAGCCCCACCAGAGTCATTCAAACCGATAACGGGAGCCCCTACTTTCATGGCTTGATCCATTATTTTGCAAATCTTTTCTGCATGCGACTCAGAGAGAGCGCCGCCATAGACAGTAAAGTCTTGACTGAAAACAAAAACAAGCCGTCCGTTAATCATTCCGTAACCAGTCACAACACCATCACCTGGGATTTTGTTGCTCTCCATTCCAAAATCAACGCAACGGTGCTCTACAAACATATCCCATTCTTCAAACGTTCCTTCATCCAGCAGAATTTCTAAACGCTCTCGAGCAGAAAGCTTGCCCTTTGAATGTTGGGCGGCAATTCTTTTCTCGCCACCACCCATACGCGCAGCTGCACGTTTTTTTTCAAGTTGGTGAATAATTTCTTGCATAAATCAACCTTTAGAAATAGTGAGAATCAGAACATTGAATTAAAACCACAAAGCAAGCAGTTGGCGTGCAGCAGTAGAGGCCGCCACACGTCCCTCTAAAACATCTCTCTCCAATTGCGGCATAAGCGTAGCAACATTGTGATTGAGGTTAAAGGCTCGTCGCAAGCCACTTTGAATTAACTCTTGCATCCAAGTCAACGCCTGAGATTGGCGCCGATTTTGCCATCGCCCATTGGCAGTTTGCAATTTCTTAAAATTAGAAACTTCTTGCCAAAATTCAATGACGCCAGTCCCTTTCAAAGCAGACAATTGAATAACCTTAGGATTCCAAATAATGACATCTGAAGCTGCTTTGTGATGGCTACCGAACAACTGCAATGCACTTGAAATAAATGATTGGGCTAAGGTTGCAGCTTTTGCATCCAAATCAGATTTATTGACAACAACCAAATCTGCAATTTCCATCACGCCCTTTTTAATTGCCTGTAAATCATCACCAGCATTAGGCAATTGCATTAAAACAAACATATCTGTCATGCCCGATACTGCTGTTTCACTTTGACCAATGCCCACAGTCTCGACGATAACAATATCGTATCCAGCTGCTTCACAGACAAGAATACACTCGCGAGTTTTTTCAGCAACTCCACCTAAGTTACCGCTGCTGGGGCTGGGTCGAATGAATGCCGAAGGGTTTATTGATAACAACTCCATGCGAGTTTTATCGCCCAATATGGAGCCACCAGATACACCTGATGAGGGATCAACAGCTAAAACAGCTACTTTGTGTCCTTGGTTGATCAACCATAAACCTAGATTTTCAATAAAGGTTGACTTACCCACGCCCGGCACACCGCTCAAACCAATGCGCATAGATTTACCCGCGTACGGAAGCAAAGCTGTTAACAGTTCATCTGCAAGCTTTCGGTGATCAGCTCGCGTAGATTCAATCAACGTAATGGCTTTAGCTATGGCCCGTCTTTTAGCCGTCGCATCACCGTTAAGCAATGCATTAACTGAAAACTGAAAGTCGGTCATTGCAACTCGACATTAAACTTGAGAATTAACCGCATGTTCTATGTGAGAAAGCACATCACGCGCACTGACAGGAATAGGTGTGCCTGGCCCATATATCCCCTTGACTCCAGAGGCGTAGAGGAATTCGTAATCTTGTTTGGGGATGACCCCCCCCACAAAAACAATAATGTCATGACCACCTTGTCTCTTTAACTCTTCAATAATGGCCGGAACCAAAGTTTTATGGCCGGCGGCTAATGTGGACACCCCAACAGCATGCACATCATTTTCAATAGCCTGCCTTGCGCACTCTTCAGGTGTTTGAAACAAAGGCCCAATATCAACATCAAAGCCCAAGTCAGCAAATGCAGTGGATACAACTTTGGCACCTCTGTCGTGACCGTCTTGACCCAACTTAGAAATCATGACGCGCGGCCTTCTGCCTTGAGTGGAAGCAAACGCAGCAATGTCGGCTTTGAGTTGGTTCCAATACTCCATCGTGTCTCCCTCGTGTCCTTGGTCGTAGGCCGCTGCATAGATACCGCTTACTTTTTGCGTATCTGCTCTGTGACGGCCAAAGACTTTTTCAAGAGCATCGCTCACCTCGCCCACTGTTGCGCGCAATCGAATAGCTTGAATAGAGAGATCCAATAAATTACCCTCGTTGGATGATGCAGCTTGGGTAAGTTTATTCAATGCGTGAGCCACAGCATTTGAATCTCGTGACTCTTTGAGGGAAGTCAGTCGGTTAATCTGACTCAATCTAACTTTGAGATTATCTATGTCTCTTGATTCAACAGCATCTTCACTGGCAAGTTTGTACTTATTAACGCCCACGATCACATCTTGACCTGAATCGATTCGGGCTTGTTTATCAGCAGCAGCAGCTTCAATTTTAAGTTTAGCCCAGCCCGAATCAACCGCCTTGGTCATTCCTCCCATTGCGTTGACTTCTTCAATAATCTTCCAAGCTTCATCAGCCATGTCTTGTGTAATTTTCTCCATCATGTAACTTCCAGCCCAAGGATCAATCACGCTACTGATATGCGTTTCTTCCTGAATAATCAATTGGGTATTGCGTGCAATTCGTGAAGAAAATTCGGTAGGCAATGCGATAGCTTCATCAAAGCTGTTGGTATGTAAACTTTGGGTACCACCGAACACAGCGGCCATGGCCTCAATCGTGGTTCGAACAATATTGTTGTAAGGATCTTGCTCTGTAAGACTCCAGCCTGATGTTTGACAGTGCGTACGCAACATCATGCTCTTTGCATTCTTAGCGCCGAAATCTTGCATGATTCGACACCAAAGAAGTCTGGCTGCCCGCATTTTTGCAATCTCTAAATAGAAATTCATTCCTATCGCCCAGAAAAATGACAATCTTGGGGCGAAAGCATCAACGTCTAAACCCTTGGCAATCGCGGTTCTAACGTATTCTTGTCCGTCGGCTAAGGTAAGTGCAAGCTCCAATGATTGATTGGCGCCAGCTTCCTGCATGTGATAGCCACTGATGCTGATTGAATTGAATTTAGGCATATGCTGAGCCGTGTAGGCAATGATGTCCCCTACGATTCGCATACTGGGTTCTGGTGGATAAATATAGGTATTTCTAACCATGAACTCTTTCAGAATATCGTTCTGAATAGTTCCACTTAATTTTTCCTGACTCACTCCTTGCTCTTCTGCGGCAACCACATAACCAGCCAGCACGGGTAAAACAGCGCCATTCATCGTCATCGAAACCGAGACCTTGTCCAAAGGTATCTGATCAAACAAGATTTTCATGTCTTCAACAGAATCAATGGCCACACCCGCTTTACCAACGTCACCCATGACCCTAGGGTGATCTGAGTCATAGCCCCTGTGTGTTGCCAAATCAAATGCCACTGAGACACCTTGTCCGCCACTGGCGAGCGCTTTTCTGTAAAAAGCATTGGACTCTTCTGCTGTTGAAAACCCCGCATATTGGCGAATGGTCCAGGGACGCACCGAATACATGGTTGCTTGAGGGCCGCGTAAATAAGGTGCAAACCCAGGAAGCGTATTTGTATGGGGAAGATTAAGAATATCTTGAGCTGTATACAAAGGCTTGACCGTGATCCCATCAGGCGTCGTCCAGTTAAGACGCGTTAAATCTCCATCAGGTAATGATTTTTGAACAAGGTCAGTCCATTGCATCAATGATGTCTGTGGGTAAAAGGATTTAGATTCATTCATTTTCAAAATTAACTCTTTACACAATCTGCAAAGTAATGCGTTTTGCCGTGGTCATCTTTGACTTCAACCAATCCATGGATATCAGTCTCGAACCCTGGACACTGCAAATTGAATTCCCGTGCAAATTTCAAATAGTCAATAATTTTTTTATTGAAAACTTCGCCGGGAATTAACAACGGAATACCTGGAGGATAGGGCGTAACCAAACTGGTAGTGATCCGTCCTTCTAAGTCATCGATAGGAACTCTTTCTGTGTTGCGATGGGCAATTTGCGAATAGGCATCACTGGGTTTCATTGCGGGCTTAAGGTCACTTAAATACATTTCTGTGGTTAACTTGGCAATGTCAAATTTAGAATACAAAGAATGGATGTGATGACATAAATCTCGCAAACCCATTTTTTCGTATTTTGCATACTTTTGGCAAAACTCAGGCAAAATTCGCCACATCGGCTGGTTTCTATCGTAGTCGTCTTTGAACTGTTGCAAAGCAGTTAGCAAAGAATTCCAACGTCCTTTGGTTATACCAATGGTGAACATAATGAAGAAACTGTAGAGCCCAGTTTTTTCAACAATCACTCCATGTTCAGCTAAGAATTTAGTCACAATGCTGGCAGGAATACCCGCTTTGTCAAACTTGCCATCCAAATTTAATCCTGGGGTGACGATAGTCGCTTTAATGGGATCAAGCATGTTAAAGCCATCAGCAAGGTCGCCAAATCCATGCCAATTAGGATCTTCATTTTTCTTTTTGCGTCCCTTTTTTTCTGCTTTGATAATCCAGTTATCTGCTCGACCAATTCCATCATCCACAAGTTCTTCCGGGCCCCAAACCTTGAACCACCAATCTTTTCCATATTCAGAATCTACTTTACGCATTGCACGTCTGAAGTCCAACGCTTCAACAATACTTTCTTCAACCAGTGCGGTACCCCCTGGTGGCTCCATCATGGCGGCCGCAACATCACAACTTGCAATGATGCTGTATTGAGGACTGGTACTTGTATGCATCAGATAAGCCTCATTGAACAAATGACGATCCAAGGCATGGTTTTGTGAATCTTGTACCAAGACATGACTTGCTTGGCTGATTCCAGCGAGTAATTTATGTACTGACTGAGTCGAGTAAACCATTGCTTCTTTGGGGCGAACACGCTTTTTCCCCATGGCATGGTAAGCCCCATAAAAAGGATGAAAAGCCGCATGAGGCAACCAAGCCTCATCAAAATGCAGATTGGGAATAAACCCATCAAGCATATTTTTAATGGTTTCAGTGTTGTACAAAACACCATCGTAGGTGGATTGTGTCAATGTCAAAACCTTTGGCTTGACATTATCTGAGGCTATTCCCTTCAACAATGGATTGGCTTTAATTTTGGCTTTAATTGTCTCTGGCTCAAACTCACTTTGCGGAATGGGACCAATGATGCCAAAGTGATTTCTGGTAGGTTTAAGGAAAACAGGAATAGCACCCGTCATGATGATGGAGTGCAAGACAGATTTGTGGCAATTTCTATCGACAACAACAATATCGCCAGGCGCAACTGTATGGTGCCAAACGATCTTATTAGATGTGCTGGTTCCATTGGTCACAAAAAAACAATGGTCTGCATTGAAAATGCGTGCGGCGTTTCTTTCACTCTCGCCAATTGCACCGTCATGATCAAGTAACTGACCCAGTTCTTCTACCGCATTGCAAACGTCTGCACGCAACATGTTTTCACCAAAAAACTGATGGAACATTTGTCCGACTGGACTCTTGAGGAATGCAACTCCCCCTGAATGACCGGGACAGTGCCAAGAGTAGGAACCATCCTCAGCGTAATCGAGCAAGGCTTTAAAAAATGGAGGTTGAACACCCTCTAAATAACTTTTAGCTTCACGAATAATATGCCTAGCTACAAACTCCGGCGTATCCTCGAACATGTGTATAAAGCCATGTAATTCACGCAAAATGTCATTGGGTAAGTGACGAGATGTTTTTGTCTCTCCATAGACATACAAAGGAACATCCGCATTTTTCCTTCGAACTTCATCGATAAAACTTCTCAGGTTAACAACGGCAGGATCTAGATCGGGTCCAGGCGTGAATTCTTCATCATCAATCGAGAGAATAAAAGCACTGGCTCGTGATTGTTGCTGGGCAAATTGACTGAGGTCGCCATAACTCGTCACCCCCATCACTTCATAACCTTCACTCTCAATAGCCTGTGCGAGCGCACGGATACCAAGTCCTGATGTATTTTCAGAGCGAAAGTCTTCGTCAATAATGACGATAGGGAAACGAAATTTCATTACATGCTCCAAGCGCGACCACGCACAATGGTGGAGGGGAATAGTTTACCCGCCGAGAGCACTGATAGAATGAATTCAACGGAGAGGTGGATGAGCGGTTTAAGTCGCACGCCTGGAAAGCGTGTGAGGGTTAATAGCCCTCCGCGGGTTCGAATCCCGCCCTCTCCGCCAACGACAGAAACCAAAAAACCAGCCCTAAGGCTGGTTTTTTTATTGTTTATTTTTTATTTTTTAGCTTCATCAGATTTAAACCATCCACCCACTGTGTCAGTGACCGAATCGTAGGCAGAAGTCATTGTTGAGCAAGCAGAGATGCTCATGCTCATGAAGAGGATAATGAAAACAGTTTGGAGTGATTTGTACATGACTTTCCTTGTGGTAGATTTCGAAACTTACAAGCAGGATGATAATTGACTTAAGTGAATTTATAAAATAAAAATTTGCTAATTAAGTATTAGTAAATTTTGCACAACTAAAGCATATCTGGCGTTTGAACTGTAACCAATACTGTTTGATCACTATCTAATCTAGAGCGACACCGCAACCACCAAACGGCGCCTTTCTTAACCGCACATTCTGTCTTTTGAAAACCAAGCAATAGTGCGACTGTTTCACCCAAAATAGGTTGGTGACCTATCACCAAAACTGTATTTTTACTGACGGGCCACTGCGCTGCAGACAACAACATTTCTGCCGTACCTTGAGGTGTAAGCGCAGAGCTTAATTTATATTTTCTTCCCAGAGCCATCGCAGTTTGCTCAGTTCGTTTAGCTGGACTGCATAAAATTCGAGTCCCTTCAGGCAGTTGACGCTCCAGCCACTGTGCCATTCGAACAGCTTGCCTTTCTCCGCGCGGGGTCAGACTTCGACCCATATCATCTTCGCCAGGAGATGCTTCATTCGCTTCAGCGTGACGCCATAAAATCAAGTCCATATCAACCTACCGTCCTGTACCGTTTCATAAGCTCTGACTGCGCGCTTAAACCATTCGGTTTTTCTGCAAGAGGTTGTCGATGATAAATACCATCCGCTTCAAGCAACCAAGCATCTGAAGTGTCAAATAAATATGCAACCAAGCATTCATCAATAATTCTTTGACGCAGTCTTTGATCTTTCACAGGCCATGCAATTTCTATGCGTCTCATCATATTTCTGTTCATCCAATCCGCACTTGAAAGATATAAATCTTCCTTTTCACCTGCACGAAAATAAAAAACACGGGAATGTTCTAAAAAACGACCAATGATGGAGCGAACCCTTATATTGTCAGTAAAACCTTTGCTTAATGCGGGAAGAATGCAAGCACCACGAACAATCAAGTCAATCTTCACACCGCTTTGACCAGCACGAACCAAGTCCATAGCAAGACCTTGATCGGTAAGACTGTTCATTTTTAAAATGATGCGTGCATTGCCTCCTTTTTGTGCAACTTTGACCACTTGATCAATAGCGCCACTGAACTTTGAATGGAGCTGAAAAGGCGCAACCCATAGATGGTGAAGCTTGGGCAATCGAGTTTGGCTAGCCAGTTGCGAAAATACTTGCTCTACATCGGAGGTGATTTTCGTATCCGCGGTTAGATAACTTAAATCTGTATAGAGCCTTGCGGTACGTGCGTTGTAATTACCTGTGGACAGATGCGCATATCGAACCAGGCGATTACCTTCCTTTCGAGTCACCAACAACATCTTGGCATGGGTCTTTAATCCCACAACACCATAAACAACCTGAGCGCCAATCGATTCGAGTCTTTCCGCCCAGTTGATGTTAGCCTCTTCGTCAAATCTTGCCTTGATCTCGACGACAGCCGTGACCTCCTTACCCAGTCGAACAGCTTCTCGCAACAAATCCATTAACTCAGAATCAATGCCTGTCCGATAAATGGTTTGCTTAATAGCCAACACTTTGGGGTCATTAACTGCCTGACGCAAAAAATCCAAGACACCCAAAAAACTTTCAAAAGGTTGATGAATCAATACATCTTCCATTTGCAGTTTGGTAAAAATTGAATCGTCTTGATTTAACTGGAGAGGGTAGCAACCCTGATGTCGTGGAAAGAGGAACTGAGGCTTATCAACCAAATCAATCAGTTGACTCAAACGAACAAGGTTGACTGGTCCGTGGACACGGTAAAGCGCCTCAGATGGAAGCTTAAATTGACGTAATAGAAAATCAGCCAAATGGTCTGAGCACCCAGACGAAACTTCTAAACGAACCGCACGTCCAAACTGTCGATGTTCTAAGCCATGTCTAAGGGCAGTTCTGAGGTTTTTCACATCCTCTTCGTCTACCAATAAATCAGAATCCCTCGTCACGCGAAATTGAGAAAAATGCCCCACCAAGCGATCTGGAAATAAGTCTTTCAAATGAGACCTGATCACACTGGAAAGCGTTACCATTTGGGTTGTCGAGCTATGTAATTTATTGGGCAGCCTGATAATTCTTGGTAAAGACCGAGGTACTTTTACAATCGCAATTTCATTTTCACGCCCAAAAGCGTCCTTCCCAGAAAGACGCACAATGAAATTAAGCGATTTATTGGCTACCAGCGGAAAAGGATGGGCTGGATCTAAGCCGACAGGCGTTAGTAGCGGCTTTACTTCGCGATCAAAATATTGTTTAACCCATTTTTGCTGCGCTAAATTTCTTTCCTCGTGAGTAATAAGATGGATTCCGTTGGCTTCAAATGCAGGGATAAGCTCATCGTTAAAAACGCGGTACTGCTCTTGCACCAATCGATGTGCTGCAACTGAAACCTTTCGGTAAGTTTCTTCTGTAAAGGCAGACTTATCATTTTTCTTGTCAAATCCATGCAGGTGCAACGCCACCCGCACTTCAAAAAATTCATCTAAGTTAGATGAAACAATACAGAGATACCTGAGACGCTCCAACAGCGGTACCGTTTTGCGCTTTGCCCAATCGAGTACCCTTTCATTGAAGAACAGCGTACTTTCATCTCTGTCTATAAAGTCTTTCATAAGATCTTTTGATGGTGATAATTAATTCTATTCAGATCTATACGTATCATTAAATGAATAGCAAGTGACATCATGATGACAAGGCATCAGCAAGATACGAAGCGCATTCCTTAGAAACCGATTCTTCCTTGGCCTCGACCATAATGCGTAACAGGGGTTCAGTACCGCTTTCACGGATCAACACCCGCCCCGCAGAACCAAGTCTATTTTCAACTGCAGACAATCTCGATTGAAATTCAGAATGTGAACGCCAATCTATATTTGGTTTTAGAGAGATATTCAATAAACATTGTGGATAAAGAGTCACATCTTTCAACAGTGCGTCAAGAGGCATATTCCTGCGAATGCAAGCTTGTAATACCTGTAATGCACTGATCAAGCCGTCTCCAGTCGAATGCTTATCCAACATAAGCAAATGCCCAGAGCCCTCTCCCCCTAAAGTCCAACCATTCGATATCAGCGACTCTGATACATAGCGGTCACCTACCTTAGCCCTTGTGAAAAGTACATCTAAACGTTTTAAACCATCTTCAATAGCTTGATTGGTCATCAAGGTTCCAACAGCACCTTTAACCAATTCGCCTATTTCTATTCGGTCTTGAACCAGCACATACAACAATTGATCCCCGTTGTAGAGACGCCCTTGATCGTCTACCCACTGCAATCGGTCTGCATCTCCATCAAGCGCAATACCAAAATCAGCTCTGTTGGCAATAACCGCCTGAATCAATGCCTCTGGATGGGTAGCGCCAACTTCTTGATTGATGTTGACACCATTCGGCGAGCATCCCAAAGTGATAACTTCAGCGCCTAATTCACTAAAGATTTTAGGAGCCACCAAATAAGCAGCTCCATGGGCTGCATCGACCACAATTTTTTTACCTTTAAGGGTTAACTGAGCGTCAAAAGTACTTTTACAAAATTCAATGTATCTGCCTGCTGCATCATCAAGTCGTTTTGTTTTTCCCAGCAAATGTGAAGCAACCCATTGCGGTTCTTGTGAAAGAGTTTCTTCCACTGCAACTTCCCAAGCATCATCTAGCTTTGCTCCTGCAGAGGAGAAAAACTTAATCCCGTTGTCATCGAACGGATTATGTGAGGCACTGATAACCACTCCTAAAGAAGTTCTCAATGCACGCGTCAGATAAGCAACACCTGGGGTAGGAATGGGACCAAGAAGAATGACATCTACACCAGCAGAATTAAACCCAGCCTCTAGAGCCGACTCCAACATATAGCCAGAGATTCTGGTGTCTTTTCCAATGACAACTTGAGGGCGGGTTTCTGTGCGTTTAAGAACTTGTCCAACAGCATGGGCTAAACGCAACATAAAGTCAGGCGTAATGGGAAAGCGCCCAACAGTTCCTCGGATGCCATCAGTTCCAAAATAAAGTCTTTTCATCTTCCTGCTTTCCAAACTGATAATGCAGACACGGTCTCTGCAACTGCATGAACTCGCAATATCCTAGCGCCACGTTCTGCAGCCAACACTGCCGCTGCAACGCTGGGTATCAATCTTTTTTCTAAAGGTAATCCGCTGACAGCACCCAAAGAGGATTTATTTGACCACCCTACCATCACAGGTGGACCAAGTTTAAGCAGGCGAGCCTGATTACCTAAAATTTCGAAATTTTGTGAAACAGTTTTTCCAAAACCAATTCCAGGATCAATCACTACTCGATTTCTACCAATTCCAATGGCATCTGTGCGTTCCAATTGAAAATTAAAAAAGTTAATGACTGTTTCCACCACATTTTCAGTTATTGGGTTGAGTTGCATTGTTTCGGGTTCTCCCTGCATATGCATAAGGCAAATCCCACATTGGTTAGCAGCAACCAATTCAAGCGCACCCGCTTGCCTCAAAGCCCACACATCATTAACGATATCCACACCTAAATCTAAGGCTTTGGCCATTGACTCAGGGTGATAGGTGTCAACTGATAAGGGAATATTCCATTTCACAAGCTCAAGCAATACGGGCGCAATACGACTCCACTCTTCTTCAGAAGTTAAAGCTTTGGCTCCAGGTCGCGTGGACTCTCCACCTATGTCGACGATATCAGCGCCATCATCGATCAATTTCTGCGCATAAGAAATAGCCGAATCCGTACTTACGTAATTCCCCGCATCAGAAAAAGAGTCAGGCGTGACATTGACAATTCCCATCACCAGGGGCTGGGAAACATCAAGCTTGAATCTGGTGGTGGCCCACAAAGCAACATGGGGCCTAAGCCCCATGTTGTATTCCTTGGAATGTTCTCCCATCAAGCGGCAGAAGGAGACGGCGTTGATTGAACTGCAGGTGTTCCTCCACCACCGTCCCCTGAAGAGGGTGTACGTGGTGTCCAGTCTTTGGGTGGTCGGGGGGGACGACCGGCCATGATGTCATCGAGCTGATCACTGTCAATCGTTTCCCATTCCAGAAGGGCTTTGGCCATGGCGTGCATCTTGTCGGAATTGTCTTCAATCAAACGACGCGCCAAGGTGTACTGTTCATCAATGATGCGTCGAACCTCAGCGTCCACTTTTTGCATGGTTGATTCGCTCATGTTGGTTGTTTTGGTGACAGAACGACCCAAAAACACTTCACCTTCATTTTCTGCATAAACCATGGGTCCCAAAGCTTCCGTCATGCCATAACGCATAACCATATCGCGCGCAATTTGGGTGGCGCGTTCAAAGTCATTAGAGGCACCTGTGGTCATTTGGTTCATGAAGACTTCTTCTGCAATACGACCACCAAACAACATACTGATTTGACTCAACATGTATGTCCTGTCATAGCTGTAACGATCAGCTTCAGGCAAACTCATGGTCACGCCTAAGGCTCTGCCACGGGGAATGACGGTTACCTTGTGGACAGGATCACATTTGGGTAAAAGTTTTCCAATCAACGCATGACCAGATTCATGATAAGCCGTGTTGCGACGCTCTTCTTCAGGCATGACCATGCTGCGCCGCTCTGGACCCATTAATATCTTGTCTTTAGCCTTTTCAAAGTCTTGCATTTCAACGACACGGGCATTGCGACGAGCAGCCATTAAAGCGGCTTCGTTGGTGAGATTGGCTAAATCTGCGCCACTCATTCCTGGCGTTCCACGGGCAATCACGCTGGGAGAGACATCTTGTCCCACAGGAATCTTTCGCATGTGCACATTGAGGATTTGCTCACGGCCACGGATGTCGGGCAAGGTCACATAAACTTGGCGGTCAAAACGTCCTGGGCGCAATAACGCGGCGTCCAAGATGTCAGGACGGTTGGTGGCAGCCACCACAATGACGCCTAAATTGGTTTCGAAGCCATCCATCTCGACCAGCATTTGGTTCAGGGTTTGCTCGCGTTCGTCATTGCCTCCGCCCAAGCCCGCACCGCGTTGACGTCCCACCGCGTCGATTTCATCGATGAAGATGATGCAAGGCGCATTTTTCTTGGCGTTTTCAAACATGTCGCGCACGCGGGCTGCGCCCACGCCGACAAACATCTCCACAAAGTCAGAACCTGAAATGCTGAAAAAAGGCACCTTGGCCTCACCGGCAATGCCCTTGGCCAACAAAGTTTTGCCCGTTCCAGGGGGGCCGACCAACAACAAACCACGGGGAATGCGACCGCCGAGTTTTTGAAATTTTTGCGGGTCTTTCAAGAAGTCGACCACCTCTTTGACTTCTTCTTTGGCCTCATCGCAACCGGCCACATCGGCAAAAGTCACGGTGTTGTTGTTCTCGTCGAGCATGCGGGCCTTGCTTTTGCCAAAGCTGAAAGCGCCGCCCTTGCCGCCGCCTTGCATTTGGCGCATGAAATAGACCCACACCCCAATGAGGAGCAGCATCGGACCCCAGCTGACCAGCAAGGTCATGAGCAAGGAGCCCTCTTCGCGGGGTTTGACATCGAACTTGACGTTGTTGGCGATCAGGTCGCCGACCAAACCGCGATCCAAGTACGTTGCATTGGTACGTACTTTGCGATCATCTGTGGTGGTTGCAATGATTTCAGTGCCACCCTGCCCCTCTTGTATCGTGGCGGATTTGATTCGCTTGGCCCTGACTTCTTCCAAAAAATCAGAATAAGCCAAATAGCCGTTACCTGCAGAACCTCTGGTGTCAAATTGCTTGAAAACTGTAAAAAGTACTAAGGCAATAACTAACCAAACGGCTACTTTAGAAAACCAAGGGTTGTTCAATGCAGACTCCAGTCAAAGCAATTAAAGAAGATACTAACTTGAGGCCATTTTAGGCTTTTCAAGGTGAAAAGAAACTTTTGTGTGGTTTCTGCCATGGATGAAGTGAGGTTTTTGTTTTAATTTCTCACTTGAGGCCAATTCCAACTATAAAGTTCTCAGAAGAATTGCTTCTGCTGGCCTTTGGCTTTATAGGTTTGACAACTTTGAAAGTTTCTTTGAATAACTTAACCAGCTGGGAATAACCGCTGCCATGAAAAACTTTAACCACCAAAGCGCCTTGTGGACTTAAATGCAACACAGCAAATTCAACTGCCAATTCAACCAAATGCGCCATCCGAGCAGAATCAGCAGATTCGATACCAGACAAATTGGGCGCCATGTCTGAGATGACCGCATCTACTTTGCTGTCACACAGCAGCTTGCTCAACTCGGCTGCAACCACAGGTTCACGAAAATCACCTTGCAAAAACTGCACGCCCTCAATCAAAGCCATGGGCAAAATGTCCAACGCAATCAGCTTTCCATCCAACTCACCGACTGCCGCTCCTTCAGGCGCCATGCAACGTCTGGCGTACTGACTCCATGCGCCGGGCGCACTGCCAAGATCGACCACCAACATTCCTGGACGAATTAGGTTCAACGTCTCGTTGATTTCTTTCAATTTGTAGGCAGCTCTGGCACGATAGCCCTCTTTTTGGGCAAGCTTGACATAGGGGTCATTCACATGGTCATTCAGCCATGATTTATTTACTTTTTTACTTTGGGTTTTGACTTTCAAACAAACATCCTTTGGGAAGAAGATAATACCCCGTATGGCCTCAATACAACTTACCCCAGCACAAAGAAAAACACACCGCGCTTTAGCGCATCACCTAGACCCCGTTGTGATGGTTGGCAACGATGGTTTGACCTCAGCGGTGGTCAAAGAAACTGATCTGGCTTTATCCGCTCATGGACTCATCAAAATCAGAGTCTTGGGTGACGATAGACAAGCTCGCGAAATTATTTTCCAAGCCTTGGCAGATCAACTCAACGCCGCGCCCATTCAGCACATTGGCAAATTATTGGTTCTTTGGCGACCTCTGACAGAAAAAGAAAAACCCATCAAAGAGGACAAACAAGCTGGGCCTCGCGAATTTAAGGTTCTGAAATACAGCAAACGTGGCGGTCAACGACCTGAAATGAAACGCGTAACGGTTTTAGGCAATGAAAGATTGACAGCCGGTGGGCAGATTAAACGCGCCAAACCAAAAGTCAAATCAATTAAAAAAACTGCGCAGGGATAAAGCTATCCAACGTATGAAACTTTGACAATTTCATAACCTTTGATGCCCCCTGGGGCTTCAACCTTGGCCACATCCCCCTCCTCCTTGCCAATCAAGGCGCGTGCGATAGGGCTGCTGATATTGATTAAGCCTAGCTTTAAGTCTGCCTCGTCTTCACCCACAATTTGGTAAGTGACAGAGTCACCAGAAGACTCATCTTCGAGCTCAACAGTTGCACCAAAGACGACTCTTCCCCCCGCATCTACCGCGCTGGGGTCGATGATTTGAGCAACTGAAAGCTTGCTTTCAATTTCCTGAATACGCCCCTCAATGAAACCTTGCCTGTCTTTGGCCGCATCGTATTCCGCATTTTCGCTTAGATCACCTTGGGCTCTTGCCTCAGCAATAGCATTGATCACCCATGGCCGATCAACGGTTTTTAGGGTATGCAATTCTTGTTTCAACTTTTCAGCGCCGCGTTTGGTAATAGGTATCGTTGCCATGTTGTATCCATTTAAAAATCAAACTGCTAACTGCGCATGTAATTCCTGCAGAGAATAAACGTCCAGGTTATCTATGTACTTCATGCCCTCGACAGCGGCTTGTGCGCCAGCGATGGTAGTGAATGTGGTGACACGAGCCAAAAGAGAAGAAATACGAATTTGGCGGGAATCAGCAATGGCATTACGACGTTCTTCGACGGTATTGATGACCAGGGCAATCTCATTGTTTTTCAACATATCAACAACATGAGGTCGACCTTCAGTCACCTTATTCACGGCAACAACTTGAAGTCCTGCGGCGCTGATCGCAGCGGCTGTACCCTTGGTCGCTACCAACTCAAAACCATATTCAATTAACGACTTGGCAATAAGAACAGCCTTATTTTTATCACTGTTTTTAACAGTCAAAAATACTTTGCGAACAGTATCTGTAGGACGCGGAAGCTTGGTGCCAGCGCCCAATTGACTTTTGACAAAAGCTTCACCAAATGACTGCCCGACACCCATGACCTCGCCTGTCGATTTCATCTCGGGACCTAAAATCGTATCAACACCGGGAAACTTTACAAAGGGGAACACAGCTTCTTTGACACTGAAATAGGGTGGAAAAACCTCTTTCATAACACCTTGAGATTCCAGCGATTTACCAACCATGCAACGCGCTGCAACCTTAGCCAACTGGATACCGGTGGCTTTGCTGACAAATGGAACTGTGCGACTCGCTCTTGGATTAACTTCTAAAACGTAAATAACATCAACGCCATCTTTGTGTTGAATGGCAAATTGAACATTCATCAATCCAACGACCTTCAAACCACGTGCCATGGCAGTGGTTTGCCGCTTGATCTCATTGATGGTCTGCGCAGAAAGCGAATAAGGCGGCAAAGAGCAAGCCGAATCCCCGCTGTGAACACCAGCTTGCTCTATGTGCTCCATGACACCACCAATGAAAACTTGCTTGCCATCACATATGGCGTCGACATCGCATTCAATGGCATCATTTAAAAACCGATCAAGCAGCACCGGTGAATCATGACTCACCTTGACAGCTTCGCGCATATATCGCTCTAAATCACGTTGCTCATGGACAATTTCCATGGCTCTTCCACCCAACACATAGCTAGGACGAACCACCAAGGGATAACCGAGCTTAGCGGCCTGGGTAAGCGCCTCCTCTTCAGTACGTGCGGTGGTGTTAGGTGGCTGACGAAGACCCAATTGATACAAAAGTTTTTGGAATCGTTCGCGATCTTCAGCCGCATCAATCATGTCCGGACTGGTTCCAATGATAGGTACACCTGCGGCCTCAAGGCCTAAAGCCAATTTCAAAGGGGTTTGACCGCCATATTGAACAATCACACCCAAAGGCTTTTCTTTTTCGACGATTTCAAGAACATCTTCAAGCGTCAAAGGTTCAAAATACAGTCGATCACTGGTGTCGTAATCGGTTGAAACAGTCTCGGGGTTGCAATTGACCATGATAGTTTCAAAGCCATCTTCACGCATAGCAAGCGCCGCATGAACACAACAATAATCAAATTCAATCCCTTGGCCAATGCGGTTGGGACCGCCACCTAAAACCATGATTTTTTTATTATTCGTGGGCTCTGATTCACACTCTTGTTCATAAGTGGAATACATATAAGCTGTGTTGGTTGCAAATTCAGCGGCACACGTGTCAACACGTTTATAGACTGGCCTTACGCCATGTGCATGTCTGAACTTACGAACTGCGTTTTCATCCGTCTTCAACAACTTAGCCAAACGTCTGTCAGAAAATCCTTTTTGCTTCAATTGAAGGATCTCTTCTTTTGAAATGTCACCTAGAGAAAATTTCTCTAATTCCAGCTCAATCTTGACTATGTCTTCAATCTGTACCAAAAACCATTTGTCAATCTTGGTTAAGGCGTAGACCTCATCGACACTCATACCTTGCGCAAAGGCGTCGCCTACATACCAAATTCTTTCGGGACCAGGTTCTCCAAGCTCTTTTTCAAGGGTCTCACGGTCTTGGGTTTTTTCATTCATCCCATCCACGCCAACCTCAAGACCACGCAAAGCCTTTTGAAAGGACTCTTGGAAGGTTCGCCCAATGGCCATAACCTCTCCGACAGACTTCATTTGTGTTGTCAAACGACTGTCTGCTGTTGGAAATTTTTCAAAGGCAAAGCGAGGAATTTTGGTAACCACATAATCAATACTTGGCTCAAAGCTCGCAGGGGTGGCGCCAGCGGTAATGTCATTGCGCAGCTCATCAAGGGTAAAACCAACCGCAAGTTTGGCAGCCACTTTCGCAATGGGAAAACCTGTGGCTTTAGAGGCCAGTGCAGATGACCTAGATACACGAGGGTTCATCTCAATCACCACCATTCGTCCATCGAATGGATTGATAGAGAACTGCACATTGGAGCCGCCTGTATCAACACCAATTTCTCGCAAAACAGCCAAACTGGCGTTTCGCATGATTTGATACTCCTTGTCAGTCAAGGTTTGGGCGGGCGCAACCGTGATGGAGTCACCGGTGTGAACACCCATAGGGTCGAGGTTTTCAATAGAACAAACAATGATGCAGTTGTCAGCTTTGTCGCGGACAACTTCCATTTCATATTCTTTCCAGCCCAGTAAAGATTCTTCAATCAGTAATTCACTGGTAGGTGAAGCTTCCAGTCCACGTTTACAAATAGTTTCAAATTCTTCAGAGTTATAGGCAATACCGCCACCGGTTCCCCCTAAAGTAAAACTTGGACGGATGACAACAGGAAAGCCAACTGTTTTCTGAACGCTCCATGCCTCTTCTAAGGTATGCGCGATGCCAGAGCGTGCTGAACCCAAACCAATTTTGGTCATGGCATCCTTGAACTTCAGACGATCCTCAGCCTTATCAATCGCATGCGGCGTTGCACCTATCAACTCGATCGGTTTGCCTGTTTGGTTGCCAGTGTATTTATCTAAAACACCGTTTCTCCACAAGTCCAAAGCGCAATTGAGAGCAGTTTGACCTCCCATGGTGGGCAAAATCGCATCTGGCTTTTCCTTGGCAATGATTCTTTCTATCGTTTGCCACGTGATAGGCTCAATATAGGTGACGTCAGCAGTTGCTGGGTCGGTCATGATGGTGGCAGGGTTGCTATTGATCAAGATGACCTTAAAGCCTTCTTCTCTAAGGGCTTTGCACGCCTGCACGCCGGAGTAGTCGAACTCACACGCTTGACCAATCACAATGGGGCCAGCACCAATAATGAGAATACTTTTAAGGTCTGTACGCTTAGGCATGTTTAGCAACCATCATTGAATCAATAAAGCGATCAAATAAATACCCAATGTCGTGAGGACCTGGAGAGGCCTCGGGATGCCCTTGGAAACTGAAAGCAGGTCTGTCGTTAAGGGCCAGGCCTTGCAAACTGCCATCAAACAAACTGACATGGGTGCTTCGCATATGTTGAGGCAATGTTTTCTCATCAACAGCAAATCCATGGTTTTGGCTGGTAATGCTGACACGCCCACTGTCCAAGTCCTTCACCGGATGATTAGCACCATGGTGTCCGAATTTCATTTTGTAGGTGGATGCGCCGCAGGCCAAAGCCAAAATTTGATGCCCCAAGCAAATACCAAATAAAGGTATCCCCTTCTGTAAGAATACTTGTGTAGCGCTGATGGCATAACCACATGGGCCAGGGTCCCCAGGACCATTAGACAAGAACACACCGTCCGGCTTTAAATTCATCACCTCTTGGGCAGCAGTCTGAGCAGGCACCACAGTTACCTTGCATCCTCGTTGGGCCAACATACGCAAAATATTCCGCTTGACGCCAAAGTCCAAGGCAACAACATGCAAATGGGGCTGTTGTTGAATACCGTAACCCTTACCCAATACCCATTCAGTTTCAGTCCAACTGTACGGCTGAGCAACAGACACTTTTTGAGCCAGATCCAGACCCGACATGGATGGCGCCCCCTGAGCAACTTTGACAGCTGAAGCAAAATCCGCAGGTCCTGCAATCTCACCTGCTGGCAGCGCAAGAATAGCGCCATTTTGTGCCCCTTTGACCCGCAGAATACGTGTCAACATTCGGGTGTCTATATCGGCAATTGCTACACATTGATTTTTCTTTAAATAGGAAGATAAATCGGATTCAGCCCTGAAATTAGAGTGCGTCAAAGGCAAGTTTTTAATGACAAGACCCGCCGCATGAACTTGTATGGATTCGCTATCCTCAGCATTTGCCCCGTAGTTGCCAATATGGGGGTAGGTCAATGTCACAATTTGCTGGCAGTAACTTGGATCGGTCAAGATTTCTTGATACCCCGTCATAGAGGTGTTAAAAACCATCTCTCCAGAAGATATACCAGTATGGCCAATGGAAGAACCTAAAAAGACAGTGCCGTCTGCGAGCGCCAAAATGGCGGAAGGATGTTTTCCTTGAAGAGACAAAAGCACTCAGTTCTCCGAGTTTAATGACGCCCTCACTGCTCGAGAATCAACTCTCATTGGCACGGTTCAAGGGGTTGGCTTTTTGTCGAGCGAAGGGCGTACGGTTAAAAGTAAGTCTCTTATTATATCCAAGCGACACAGTCCATCTGATCGCGTTACATTTATTTAAGCTGGGTTGCACTGGCATGCAAACAAATTGCGGCCGCCGCTGCGACATTCAAGGATTCCTCTCCTCCGGGTTGACGAATTCTGATGGTTTTGCAAGCCAACGCAGACCATGCAGGACTGTGACCTTTGCCTTCATGGCCAAAAACCCAAGCAATCGGCGTAGGCAAGCTTTTATTCGCTATAAGTTCATCTAAAAAAGATCCCACATGTGAACTGGTAAGAACCACATCAAGCAAACAAGATTCAGACTCAATAGCATCGATGGGGACATTTTCAACTATGTTTAAAGCAAAGTGTGCTCCCATGGCGGCACGAACCACTTTGTTCGTCCACAAGCCAACCGTATGAGGGGTTGTGACGCATTGTTTAAAACCAAATGCAGCAGCACTTCTGAGAATAGACCCGGCATTCCCAGGATCTTGCATTTGATCCAGAACAACTGCAGAAATGCTTGGATCAAAAACCACTGCGTCAGGCAAAACAACAACGGCCGCAAGCATGGGAGGAGATTGAAGACTGCTAAGACCTTTCATCAGCAGCGAGGAGACTTGAAACATCTTGGCACCTACCCTAGACCAACTCAGAAGTAAATCCAAAGGACAGTCTTGACTGAACACCAAGGTTTCAAACGAAAAACCTTTTAAGCGGGCAGCCTCACACAAATGGTCACCTTCTAACCAAATATGGTTCTTAGATTTGTGATGACCAGACGAATGCGTCCAATCTTTTAATTCTTTGTACCAGGTATTTTGTTTTGAAGTGATTTGATGAATATCAGCCTGTGGTGTCATAAGAGCTTTCTATAAGAGCTTAGCAACAGGCGCAAAACTTTTTCTGTGCAACACGCATGGGCCAAACGCTTGAAGTGCTTGCATATGTGCTGCCGTGCCGTAACCCTTATGCTGCTTAAACCCATACACTGGAAACTCGGCATCAACCTGCATACACCAACGATCGCGCTCGACTTTTGCAAGTATGGAAGCAGCAGAAATTGACGCCACTTTGCTGTCACCTTGAACAATAGCTTCAGCTCGGATATCAAGAACAGGTAAACGGTTGCCGTCAACCAATACCTTTATCGGTTTAAGTCTGAGGCCTTTGACAGCTCTTTGCATGGCCAATAAGGTTGCTTGCAAAATATTCAGTTGGTCAATTTCTTGAACACTGGCCGTGGCCACACAAAAACACAAAGCCTGAGCTTTGATGATGTCATAGAGTTGCTCTCTTTTTTTTGGGGAGAGTTTTTTGGAGTCAGCCAATCCCTCAATAGGCGACATATCATCCAACATGACGGCCGCAGCAAACACAGGCCCAGCCAAAGGCCCTCGACCAGCCTCATCAACGCCGGCCAACAAGCCAGGAATGTCCCATTCCAATGATTTTTGTTTATACGTCATTGGTAATGATTTTTTCAACCGATTGGACAACTATTTGAGACGTGTCTTGAATCAATTGCGAATGAAGATCTGCAAAACGTGATTTGATTTTTTGAATCTCTTTAGGATTCTCCAACCAAAAGGAAACTGCAGTTGCCAAAGCTGTAGGCGTCATCTTTTCTTGCAACAACTCTGGCACAACAAAATCTTCGCACAAAATATTGGGTAAACCGACCCAAGGCTGCAAACGCTTTGGTCGCATGATCTGCCAACTTAGCCAAGGCATGTGATATCCAATGACCATGGGACATTTAAATAAGGCCGCCTCAAGTGTAGCGGTCCCACTGGCAACCATGGCGACATCTGCTGCTGCCAGTACGGGGTGGCTTTGCCCACTGAGCAGAACCAAGTTTTTAGGAAATACAAATTTCGCTTGTAATTTATGGACCAGTGACATTTGCCCTGGCGCCACAGGCAGAACAAAGACTGCATCACTGTATTTTTTTTCAAGCAAGGTCGCAGCAGCCCAAAACCTCGGGGCCATGTGCGTAATTTCTGATGCTCTGCTTCCCGGGAGCAATGCAATCACGTGTTGAGTTTCAGACAATCCTAAACTTAAACGCGCCATATTTCTCTTGGGCTCAATGGGAATCGCACTTGCCAAAGGGTGGCCTACGTAAGTCGCGGCGATACCATGTCGATGGAGCAAGTCTGGCTCAAAAGGGAAAAGACACCATACATGGTCTACGCTGTTTCGAATTTTTCTTAGTCGCTCGGCTCGCCATGCCCAGACAGAGGGGCACACAAATTGAACAGTGGGAATGCCTTGCTGCTTAAGTGAGAAAGATAAATCTAAGTTGAAGTCTGGGGCATCCACGCCAATAAACAGATTGGGTGGACTTGAAATTAAACGCTGGAGGAGTAACTTTCGAATCGATGTGATTTCTCGGTAGTGCCGCAAAACTTCAACATAGCCGCGAACAGCTAATTTCTCTTGAGGCCACCATGCATCGAAATCTAAAGCCTTCATACGTGGCCCCCCAATCCCCTCCAAGGCAAGATCAGGCCAGCGAGATTGAAGTCCGGGTATCACAAGAGAAGACAGCAAATCACCCGAGGCCTCTCCAGCCACCATGGCTATGCGAAGCTTTTCGGGTTTGGTCATGATCCTAGTTAAACAATCGAATCATCGAATAATGCCGCGCTGGGGGGAAACTGAAGCCAAAAAATCTGACATCAGCTTAAGTACGCCTTGCGTTTCATCTGAATTTTGAGCGAGGGACTGAATTGTTTTGATGGCGTTTTCCAATGTCAAGCCGTCCCTGTAAATAATTTTGTACATATTTTTAGCAGCCTGAATTTGCTCCGGCTTAAAGCCTCGTCTACGCATACCCTCAAAATTCATGGATCTTGCTTGCGCGGGTTGCCCTTGACACATGACGAAAGGTGGAAGATCGGCAAACAACAATGAGTTCATCGCGGTGAAACTGTGCGCTCCTAATTTACAAAATTGATGCACCACCGTAAACCCACCCAAAATAACCCAATCACTCACGTGCACATGACCAGCCAGCTGGGTGTTATTGGCAAAAATAGTGTGGTTACCAATTTGGCAGTCATGCGCCAAATGAACGTAAGCCATGATCCAATTGTCATCCCCTACAGTGGTGACGCCTTTGTCGCCAGCAGTACCTATATTGAATGTACAAAATTCACGAATCACATTACGGTCACCTATGCGAAGTTCGCAAGGCTCTCCTGCATATTTCTTGTCCTGCGGTATGGCACCGATTGAATTGAACTGAAAAATCTGGTTATCTCGTCCAATTGTTGTTCTGCCTTCAATCACACAGTGAGAACCTATGCGAGTTCCGGCACCTACCTTCACATGGGGACCAATGGTTGTGAAAGGACCCACACTGACTGAACTGTCTAATTCGGCAGCCGCATCTACCAAAGCTAATGGATGAATATCAGCCATGAATGTCTCAAGTAATGGTTCGCATGGTGCACATCAACTCTGCCTCCACGGCCAAGGCTTCGCCCACCCAAGCTTTGGCTTTGAATTTAAAAATTCCTGCCTTCATGCGGTCTAAATCTACACACAATGTCAATGCATCTCCGGGCTCTACGGGCCGCTTAAATCGCGCATTGTCTATGCCAGCAAAATAATAAACCGTGTTGTCATCTGGTACGACGCTCAAAGTATCAAAAGCCAATAAAGCTGCAGCTTGGGCCAAGGCCTCGAGCATCAATACACCTGGCATGACTGGTCTGTGTGGAAAATGACCATTGAAAAAAGGCTCATTGATAGTGACATTTTTCAATGCCTTGATTGACTTCCCTTTTTCAAGACTCAATACCCTGTCGACCAACAAAATGGGATATCGGTGAGGCAATAATTTCAGTATTTGATGAATATCCATGATTCAGCCTTTAGGTAGGAGTTCCGACTCCAAATGTTTGATGCGGTCACGCAATGAATGTAACTGCCTCAGCGTGGCTGCGTTTTTTTGCCAGGCCTCATTGGTGTCGATGGGAAATAC
>Ga0114962_10000494_pt1 | contig 34982 bp, 31 predicted proteins | sample C_130820_MF_Meta_FD_87017 | JGI IMG/M metagenome (GOLD analysis project Ga0114962, IMG submission 87017) | Freshwater microbial communities from Lake Croche, Canada to study carbon cycling - C_130820_MF_MetaG | ecosystem: Environmental > Aquatic > Freshwater > Lake | place: Lake Croche, Canada...
AATTATTTTGGATAATCTGATGAGATGCGTTCACTAATTTTCTTTTTGTAAATATTTTTCAATTAAATAGTGTGCTAAATACAACAAAGGAGTGAGCAATATCGCTACTATAAATTTATATAAATAATTATTAAAAGAAACATTCATCCATTCTGATATCGTCCAATTGCCAAAAGCATAAAAAGCTATTCCAATGACTAAAATACTGTCAAATAATTGAGAAATTAAGGTAGATCCTGTAGCTCTTAGCCAAATATGCTTTTTACCTGTTTTATTTTTAATATTTTCAAATACGTAAGCATCAATTAATTGGCTTACCAAAAATGCTGAGAGTGATCCAACAATTATACCCAATCCTTGCCTGAAAATTTTACTAAAAGCGACATTAATATTAAAACCGGTGTGGTCGGTATTTACTACTAACCAAAAATCAGCGGGAACTAAAAGTGTTGCCAAATAAATAATAAAAAAAGAATAGGCAACAAATAAGGCAGTGGAGTAGGAAATAAATTTAACACCTTTTTTTCCGAAATAATCATTAATTATATCTGAGGTAATAAAAACCAAAGGCCAATTTAACGCACCAGCAGTTTGATTTAAATCCCATTTATCTCCCCACGGAGTAATCCAACCCAAAGGATGAAAACCAAAAGATTTCTCAATACTCACAATTTTCACTCCAATTATTTCAGCAATGATAGCATTTGTCAAAAATATACCAAAAAGAAAAACAAATAACTTTTGCTTGCGTGAAAATTGTTGGAATATCATTTGCGATGATTATTAAAATGTAAAGCAATTTTATCTAAAGCAATACTTAATTGTTCTACATGGGGTAAAAAAACAATTCTAAAATGATGATTGCATTTAAAATTAAAACCAGACCCTGCCACTACCAATATTTTTTGCTCCTCTAGCAATGACATGACAAAATGATTATCATCTACAAAATTAAATTTATCCAATTCAAAAGATGGAAATAAATAAAGTGCTCCTTTAGGTTTAACACATGAAACACCATCAATAGCGTTAAGTTTTGCCGAAGCTAAAATCATTTGTTTATATAGTCGTCCATCCTTTTCTACCAAGTCATTGATGGATTGATAACCTCCTAAAGCTGTTTGAATTCCAAATTGAGTGATGACATTGGCACACAATCGAGTACTGAATAAGAAATTTAATCCTTCAATGTAGGATTTAGCTTTGTGTTTAGCTCCAGTCATAATCATCCATCCACCTCTAAACCCGGCTGCCCTATAATTCTTCGATAATCCACCCATTGTTATTATCAAACAATCATCATCTAAACCAGCAGCCGTGTGATGTTGGGTATTATCAAACAATATCTTGTCATAAATTTCATCTGAAAACAAAATTAGATTATGTTTAGAAGCCAAAGCAACTAATTTTTCGACAACCTCTTTTGAATATACGGCTCCTGTTGGGTTGTTAGGATTAATAATAACCAATGCCCTTGTTTTTTCACTTATTTTAGATTCTATATCTGTAAAATCAGGACTCCAATCATTCGCTTCATCACATATATAATGAACAGCCTTTCCTCCAGCTAACCCAACTACTGTTGTCCACAACGGATAATCTGGTGAAGGTATTAATACCTCATCGTCTGTATTTAATAGTGCATTTAAAACCAATGAAATTAACTCACTTACCCCGTTCCCAATGTAGATATCTTCAATCATTATGTTTTTAACTCCAAGATTTTGATAGTACTGCATTACAGCTTTTCTTGCGGCAAATAAACCTCTTGAATCTACGTATCCTTGGGCATTTCGAATATTAACAATGATATCATGTACAATTTCATCTGGGGTTTCAAAGCCAAAAGCTGCAGGATTTCCAATGTTTAATGAAGTGATTTTATAACCCTGATTTTGTAAGGTCAAAGCTTTTTCATAAACAGGTCCTCGGATTTCATACTTTAAATGTTCCAGACGTCGACTTTTCAATATTTCCATCAAAAATTTTCTTTAAGAATTGTAAAAATAGTAATTTACTTTTAAAATGCCCTAAATTGCATTGTAAATGGATAAAACGAATCTCAATATTTTAATTGTTGCAATAGCTATAATTATGCTAGGTTTAAACTATTGGAAAATTTTCACCATTTCAAGAGGAATTTTTAAAGTTTCAGGAATTCTGTTTTTTAAATATTTTTTCAGGTTATTAATAACAATAATCTTTATTTATTTGTCATTCAATCATCTCAGTACTAGTTCAAAGGATATAAATATAAATCCGACATTTGTTTACATTTTTCAATCTGACAAAATTCATTCGCGTGATTATGTTGTGAATTTTAAAAAATTTGTTGTAAACGATTTAAATAATGCAGACGAAATTAATTCTTATAATTTAATTAGATATAACAGTAAGAAAAAGGAGTTTATAAAAATTTTACCTGATCTAAAAAGTGGACAATTGTTAAAGATTATCAATAACAATAATCTTCAAAATTTTAACAGTTATCCAGAAAAATGGGAACTAAAAGTGAACTTCAATTCAAAATTACTAGATAACGAATTTCGCAAATTTGAAATAATTGAAAATCAAATTTTCCCTATTCAAAATGATTCAAACATCTTTATAAATGAAATTCAAGGCAATAAATTGAATATTACATTTAATTTGAAGGTATATTTATTATTTTTGTTAATTGTAGTTTTGACATCAGATATACTACTTAGTCTCAAAATAATAAAGATTTAAAAATTGTTTTCATCCTACTTTTATATTTTCATATTAATTTTTCAATTGTTTATATCAGAAAACGCTGGTTTTTACAATCAAAATGTATCTAAAATCAATCTAATGATTGAAAAAAAAGATTATAAAAATGCCTATTTAGAAATAAAAAAAATTGATAGATTCACAATTTATAATAATCATGATCTAAACAAGTTAAAAGTCTTGTTATCTGTTAGATTAAATCTTGGCTTAAATGATTTAATGAAGAACCAAGAATTAGACGATTATCTACTGCCAGTTGTTCTAACCAAAATGGGGCAAAGAAACAAGGCCTTATTATTTTTAAAAAAGAAAATAATTAAAATGAGCAATGATTCATTGATTAAATTATATGAAACATATTCGCAAAATATAAGTTTCAATCGAAAAGAAATAAAGCCAAAATCCACAATTTTTAAATATGAAAATTCAATGAATAATGCAGATGCATTATCCTTATTGGAGTTAATGAAAAAAAAAGAGAAGTATTTATCCTATAAAAATAATGTTAAATAAAGAAGAAAAATTTTTATTTCCAGATCAAACATCTTTTTATCGAGGTAAGGTAAGAGACGTTTACACTTTGAGTGATAAATTATTAATGATTACTTCAGATAGAATCTCTGCTTTCGATGTAGTGTTACCTAAATTAATCCCTTTCAAAGGGCAAGTTTTAAATCAAATTGCCAAATATTTTTTGAATGAAACCAAAAATATAGTTCCCAATTGGTTGATTGACACTCCAGACCCCAATGTTTCATATGGTTTAAAATGTGAACCTATCCCAATAGAAATGGTAGTCAGAGGGTACGTGGCTGGTCATTTAGCGAGAGAATACAAAGCGGGGAAACGAGTTATTTGCGGTGTCAATCTCCCTGAAGGATTAAAAGAGAATGATAAATTATCCTATCCAATCATTACCCCAACTACAAAAGCACATGAAGGTCATGATGAAGACATATCTATAGAAGAGATTTTGAGTAAAAAAATTGTCTCGTCAGATGTTATGGATCAATTAGTATCCTATTCATTAGCTTTATTTCAAAAGGGTCAAGAATTGGCCAATGAAAGGGGACTTATTTTGGTTGATACAAAATATGAATTTGGTTTATTGAATGGCAAAATAATGTTAATGGACGAAATTCATACTCCAGATTCCTCAAGGTATTTTTATCGGAATACTTACGCTGAATTATTGAGTAAAGGACTTCCTCAAAAACAATTATCCAAGGAATTTGTTAGAGAGTGGCTAATATCCAATAATTTCATAGGCCTGGAAGGCCAAACTATTCCAAATATGACAGATGAGTTTATAAAGGAAATTTCTGAAAGATATATTTTACTTTACGAAGAAATTACAGGGCTAAAGTTTATGAAAGCTCCGCAAGAAAATATAAAAGACCGTATTTACAATAACACCATTCAGTTTTTACAAAATGTCAGCAATTAAATCTTTCGAACTTGAACAAAACGAAAATTATGCTCTTATTGATTGGAAGGAATCCAATTTGAATCAAGGCAATTATGAAGATTTAGAACAAATCATACGGATTTTGTTCAAAAAAGAATATTCTAACATCATATTAAATATTTCTAAAATTGAAGAAATTGATGGATATGGCGTTTCAACAGCTCGAAAAGGTACAAAAATCTGTTCTAATGAAAATGGGCTTTTTGTTATTGTTTCGAAAAAAGAAAATATTCTAGAACGATTCGAACAAGCTAATATTGAAAATATTACCATTTTTAATACTGTACAAGAAGGGATTGATGCCATTTATTTAAACGAACTAGAAAATGATTTTAGTGACAATGAAGAGGAGGATGAATTTGGTGGTAGTGAAAATTCATCAGATTATTCAGACGATTATTGAAAAAATTGTACTTTATAAAGATTGATTTTGCTTGTATAGTGATAGTTTAAAAAACCATATATTATTTTGCATAAATTATCAATTGCCAAATATATTTTTGATTAAATTTGATTTAAGTGATTTTTATATTTTAAAGTTGCATAAATCAGCGTTTATATATTGTTTAAAATTTCAAGTTTAATATTAGAATATTAATAGTTTTATAATGAAAATAGTAGCAGAGGAGGGTTTATACAGAAAAGAATTTGAACATGATGCGTGTGGAATTGGATTTGTAGCAAGTTTGAAGGGAATTAAATCACATCGAATTGTCACAGATTCTATCAAAATGTTGATTCGGATGGATCATCGTGGAGCATGCGGCTGTGATCCTAATTCTGGTGACGGAGCAGGCGTTTTATTACAATTACCTCATGAGTTCTTTTTAGAAGAGTCACCTAAATTCGGTTTTCAAATTCCCAAACTAGGTCATTATGGTGTTGGTATGGCATTCTTCCCAAAAGATGAATTATTAATCAAAGAATCGAAGGAAGTAATTGAAAGAAAAGCGAAGAAATTGGGTTTAAAAATACTTGGATACAGATTAGTACCTGTTGATAATTCTGAAATCATAGGTGCTGACTCTGGAAATTCTGAGCCATCCATTCAACAACTATTTATAGAAAGACCCGATAATTGTGCTACTGAAATGGATTTTGAGAGAAAATTATACGTCTTTAGGCAATTTATTTCGAAATTATTGAATGATACAATTGCAGGGTTAAATAACAAATTTTATTTTGCCTCATTATCTTGTAGAACGATTATTTACAAAGGTATGTTGACCACTATGCAGGTTCCAGGTTATTTTAAAGATTTATTTGAAGAAAATTTCACCTCTGCATTAGCAATCGTTCATTCTAGATTCTCAACCAATACCTTCCCTGAGTGGAAATTAGCTCAACCATTTCGATTCATTGCTCACAATGGTGAGATAAATACGGTAAAAGGTAATTCATCTTGGATGCAAGCTCAATCCGCTCTTTTTTCTAGTAAATATTTTACTCAAGAAGAGCTAGACATGATTTTGCCTGTTTGCAGTTTGGGACAATCTGATTCTGCCATTTTAGATAATGCCATTGAATTATTGTATTTAAGTGGTCGCTCACTTCCTCATGTAATGATGATGTTGATTCCTGAAGCTTGGGATGGGAACGAATCAATGGAAGATTACAAAAAAGATTTCTATGAATACCATGCTGGGTTGATGGAGCCTTGGGATGGTCCAGCTTCTATTTCTTTTACCGATGGTAAAATGATCGGTGCAACATTGGATAGAAATGGGCTTAGACCATCTAGATATTGGGTTACATCCGATGACCATGTAATTATGGCGTCTGAGGCTGGTGTATTGGATTTAGATCCAAGTACAATTGTTTCTAAGGGACGCTTACAACCGGGTAAAATGTTTGTAGTAGACATGGAACAAGGTAGTATTATTCCCGACAAGGAATTAAAAGATAAAATTTGTCAGCAACAACCCTACGGACAATGGTTGAAAGAAAATAAAATACGTGTTGAGGATTTACCGGAAGCTGGTAGTGAGTATCGTAATCCCAAGGGAACAGAATTAATATCACGCCAACAAATCTTTGGTTTTACAACTGAAGATATTCGCATAGTATTAGCTCAGATGGCTGAAACAGGTAAAGAGGCCTTAGGTTCAATGGGAATTGATACGCCCTTAGCGGTTTTATCTGAAAAGGCTCAGCATTTATCTAGTTATTTTAAACAGTTATTTGCTCAAGTGACCAATCCCCCAATTGACCCTATTCGTGAGAGAATGGTGATGTCACTTTTAACAGATATTGGTGGACTTTCCAATTTATTAGAAGAAACGCCAGGACATTGCAGACAAATAGAAATGCAACAACCAGTTCTGAGAAACAAAGAAGTGGAAAAAATTCGCTGGATTGACCATGAGAATTTTCAAACCAAATCAATTCACATGACCTTTAAGGCTTCTGAAGAAACTGGGACATTAAAGAGGGCCTTAGCCAGAATTTCGCAATATGCCGAGGACGCAGTGGATGACGGTTACTCTATAATTTTGTTGACTGATAGAGGAATTGATTCATCTCATGCCCCAATACCGTCGCTATTGGCTTTAGGTGCAGTCCACAATCATCTAATCAGAACGAAGAAAAGAGCCAAAGTTGGAATTATCATTGAAGCAGGAGATGTTTGGGAGACCCATCACTTCGCAACATTGATTGGATATGGAGCTTCAGCCGTTAATCCTTATATGGCATTTGAAACGATTAGAGAAATGAAAGATAAAGCTCTAGTTGATTCGAGCTTATCTCACGAAAAATTAGAATATAATTACATCAAAGCAGTTAATGGAGAATTGCTAAAGATATTTTCTAAAATGGGAATATCTACTTTACAATCATACCAAGGTGCGCAAATATTTGAAATACTTGGTTTAGGCAAAGAAGTGGTAGATAATTATTTTACAGGTTCTATTTCAAGAATTTCGGGAATAGATCTTGATACAATTGCGAAAGAAGCTTTGATTAAACATCAAACGGGATTTGGAATGTTGAAAGTAGACCATCCTAAATTAGAAGTTGGTGGTATTTATCAATGGAAACAAAGAGGAGAGGAGCATTTATTTAATCCTCAAACAATTCATTTGTTGCAACAAGCAACTAAAAATAAAGACTTTAATACTTATAAAAAATATTCTAAATTAATTGATGATCAGTCGAAAAAATCGATTACATTAAGAGGTTTACTAAAGTTTAAAAGCACAAACTCTATTCCTTTGTCAGAGGTTGAACCCATTGAAAATATCTTAAAAAGATTTGCAACAGGCGCTATGTCATTTGGATCTATTTCTTATGAGGCTCATACAACTTTGGCTTTGGCAATGAATCGTATTGGTGGAAAATCTAATACTGGCGAGGGTGGGGAAGATCCAATTCGTTTTATCCCTATGGAAAATGGCGATTCAATGAATTCAGCAATTAAACAAGTGGCTTCAGGTAGATTTGGAGTAACAGCGAATTATTTAACCAATGCCAAGGAGTTACAAATAAAAATGGCTCAAGGTGCAAAACCTGGAGAAGGAGGCCAATTACCCGGACATAAAGTTGATGATTGGATTGGTAAAACTAGACATTCGACTCCCGGAGTAGGATTGATATCTCCCCCTCCTCACCATGATATTTATTCAATTGAAGATTTAGCACAATTAATTTTTGACCTAAAAAATGCCAACAGAGCTGCAAGAATTTCTGTGAAACTAGTATCTGAAGCTGGTGTAGGTACAATTGCAGCAGGCGTAGCTAAAGCTCATGCAGACCATATTCTAATTGCAGGTTATGATGGAGGAACTGGTGCATCTCCATTATCTTCTATTCGCCATGCAGGTTTACCATGGGAGCTTGGATTAGCTGAGACACATCAAACACTTGTTAAAAATAAATTAAGAGGTCGTGTAACAATTCAAACGGATGGTCAAATCAAAACTGCAAAAGATATTGCCGTAGCCGCCTTATTAGGTGCAGAAGAATTTGGTGTTGCTACAGCTGCTTTAGTAACTGCTGGTTGCATAATGATGAGAAAATGTCATTTAAATACTTGTCCAGTAGGTGTTGCAACGCAAAATCCTGAATTACGTGCACTTTACACCGGAAAAGTTGACCATGTAGTTAACTTATTTTATTTCTTAGCTGAAGAATTAAGAGAAATTATGTCGGAATTAGGATTTCGAACAGTTGAAGAAATGGTTGGGAGAGTTGATTTATTAGAAATGAATAATTTATCGAACCATTGGAAATTTAAACACGTTGATTTATCGCCTATATTATCTCCAGCAGTTGCTGAAAATGGTGTAGCCGTTGTAAAAAGCGAAGAGCAAGATCACGGTTTAGAAGGTCAATTGGATTGGGAATTATTAAAATTGAGTCAAAAAACATTAATTGATCAATCACCTATTTTCGGAGAATATCCAATTTTTAATGTTAATAGATCCGTAGGGACAATTTTATCGAACGAAATCACTAAGATTTATGGAGAAAAAGGGTTGCCCAAGAATACTATTAATGTAAAATTCAATGGAACAGCCGGACAATCATTTGGTGCATTCTCTGTAAGTGGAATTAAATTTGAAATTGAAGGTGATGCGAATGATTACATAGGTAAAGGTATGTGTGGATCCACGATTGTGGTCTATCCATCTTCTGTTTCAACCTTTATCGCATCTGAAAATTCAATTGTAGGCAATGTTTCCTTTTATGGAGCAACATCTGGAGAGGCATATTTAGCAGGTATGGCAGGCGAAAGATTTTGCGTAAGAAATTCAGGAGCAAAAGTTGTCGTTGAAGGTATAGGAGATCACGGATGTGAATATATGACAGGCGGACTTGTCATTATTTTGGGAGATACTGGAAGAAACTTTGCAGCAGGAATGTCTGGAGGAGTAGCGTATATACTTGATGAAAAGAATGATTTTGAATCAAAAGTAAATCGTGAAATGGTCGAAATCACTGATTTAAATCAAGAAGACAGCAATATTGTGTTAATGTATTTGAAAAATCATGTTGAATTAACAAATTCTTACAAAGGTAGAAACATCTTAAATAACTTTGATTCCATGATTACAAGATTTAAAAAAGTATTACCTGTGGACTTTAAAAATGCATTACTTACAAGAAATTTAAACATTTCAGAAGTATTGGAGGATAAAAACAAAGTTTACAGTGACATTCAATTTGATTTAAAATAACTATAAAATGGGTAAGCCAACAGGATTTTTAGAAAAAGATAGAAAAACTGCTAGCAAAAGATCAGTTTCAGAAAGGATTAAAGACTATAAAGAAATAGAATTATTATTACCAGAAAAAGAAACAAAAGATCAAGCGAGTAGATGCATGGATTGTGGAACACCATTTTGCCACAATGGTTGTCCTCTTGGAAACATTATTCCAGAATTCAATGATGCTGTTTATGAAGAAAATTGGCAATATGCTTATGAAATTTTAAGTTCTACGAATAATTTTCCAGAATTTACAGGAAGAATTTGCCCAGCACCTTGTGAATCTTCTTGTGTCTTAGGAATTAACAAACCGCCCGTTACCATTGAATTAATTGAAAAGGCAATTATTGAAAAGGCATTTAAAGAAGGTTGGGTTATTCCTTTTCAGCCTGCAAAAAGAACAGAGAAAAAGATTGCCATAATTGGATCAGGCCCGGCGGGATTAGCTGCAGCCTCTCAACTAAATAAAGCTGGTCATTGGGTTACTGTTTATGAAAGAGCCGATAAAATAGGAGGCTTATTAAGGTACGGTATTCCTGATTTCAAATTAGATAAATCAGTCATTGATCGAAGAATTGACGTGATGGAAAAGGAAGGAATTACTTTTATTACTAATACAAAAATTGGTTCAACTATTAAATTATCAAAACTAGAAGCGGAATTTGATATCATTCTGGTGGCAACTGGTTCAACAACTCCTAGACTAATAAATATTGAAGGATCGGATGCAATCGGAATATATCCAGCTATGGAATTTCTTTCTCAACAAAATAAAAGAAACGGAAATTCTTCTTTAGAAGTGAATCACAAGGGAGAAAAATATTCGAATAGTGAAATTTTGGCATTCGAGAAAAATGTTGTCGTTATTGGAGGTGGTGATACCGGTTCAGATTGTGTTGGTACATCTAATAGACACAAAGCAAAGTCTATAACTCAAATTGAAGTAATGCCTAAGCCACCCATATCAAGAGCTGAAAATACACCTTGGCCAAATTGGCCTAATATGTTGAGAACTTCTACCTCGCATGAAGAAGGAGCGGACAGAGTTTGGTCTGTAAGTTTACAAGAATTCATCAAAGATGATGAAGGAAAATTAAAAGCATTAAGGATAGGAGATATCTCAATGTTTAATAAAGATGGGAGAGTAGAACAAGAAATTATCAATATTAGAGAAATCCCGTGTGAATTAGCTTTAATAGCTGCAGGATTTTTACATACCGATCATGGTGATTTATTTTCAGAACTTACTGAGAAAAACGTCCGTTCAGACGAAAGAGGTAATTTAGTTGCAAAGATTAACTATCAATCTGAAAATGAAAAGGTTTTTATAGCCGGTGATTCAAGACGCGGTCAATCATTGGTTGTTTGGGCCATATCAGAAGGAAGAGAAGCTGCAAGAGAGATTGATATTTATCTAATGGGTAAGACGCAATTGGAAGGCAAAACAGCTTCAAGTTTTGATATATTTTAAAATATTTTTAACGTAAAATATAGCATATTAAAATAATTTTATTATTTTTGTACTCTCTTAAATGCTAGGAGAGATGCCTGAGAGGCCGAAAGGAACAGTTTGCTAAACTGTCGTACTGGCAACGGTACCGAGGGTTCGAATCCCTCTCTCTCCGCAGGGTTTTTCGGGGTGTAGCGTAGCCCGGTATCGCGCTTGGTTTGGGACCAAGAGGTCGTAGGTTCGAATCCTGCCACCCCGACAAAAGTCAATTTATTGAAAGGTGTTTTAACAACTTGAGATAAATTGACTTTTTATTTAAGGTTCCGTAGCTCAGTTGGATAGAGCAACTGCCTTCTAAGCAGTAGGTCTTTGGTTCGAATCCAAACGGAATCACTCAAAAAGAATATCTATAATTAAATCTAAGGTTTATTATAGATTTTTTTTTTGTTCATAATTTTAAATGAAAAATATTAATGGATAATAATAAATACATATTGTCAAAAAATGCGATAGGTATTATATTAATATGGGCCGGTCCTCCGTTATTTTATTTCATTAGATCAGAACTTCATTTAGGAGGAGGATCCATAACTAGCGGTATATTTTATCTGCTAAGCTTATTTTTACTAAAAAATCCTTTACCTACTCAACTAGGATATAAACCAAATGATTCATTAGTAAAATTGGGAGGGGCTTTTTATTTGTCTGCAATATTTTACTTCTTAATTCACAATTTTAATACATTTTCTAGAGTAATTGACTCAGTAAATATTTTCATCACTCTTGTATTTTTTCTGTTAATATTGAGAATCAGTAATAAAGTACAAAAATTCATTCCATTCTGGTTAATTGTAATAACGCTTGTTATAAATATTGCACTGCTATTTAGTGTGATAACAAATCCAAATTATGTCATAGGATTACGTGCTACCGTACAACTAAGCAAAGGTGAATTTTCAGGAAATCCTGGGATATATGCCCGTAACGGTCTAATTGGAGTTGTTATTTCAACTTTATTTTTATACAAAAATGAAATTGGTGTTTTTAAGCAAAATAAAAAGGCTGCGCATTATCTAGCCGCCATAAATTTTTTACTAAGTATAGTTGTTATATTAGTTACCCAAACAAGGATGATTTTACTGTCTTTAATATTAATTACTATTTGTTTTATATTTTTTATAAAAAGAAATTCAATTAAATCGGAAATGATAAAATTGAATAAAAAATTTGTATTGTTTTCAACAATAATTTTAGCGACGATACTTGAAGTGAAATTCAATGCTTTAACACTTTTCAAAACTTATATTGATATTTATTGGTATATGTTCAACAGAGCCTTGACTACTGCTTTTACATTTGGTGAAAATAAAAATACAGAAGCGGATGCTTCAGCAATGGGACGTGTTGATAATATTAATCTTTTTTTCAAATTAGTTGAGGAAGAAAAGTATAATTTAATTTTCGGTAAAGGTTTCAATTATAGATATATGGACATACCTATTCTTGAAGTATTTGTTAATTTGGGAATCATTATTTTTTTTATATACGTGGCTTTTATAATTCTAATAATTATTAATTCATTAAAAGCACTGAAATCGACCTCTATTTTTCAAAATTTTTTGGCCTTAATTAATATCCAGCTTCTACTTTCCATGATTTCGTCAGGACGACCAATGGATTTATTTTATTGCATAATTTATGCTGTCTTGATCAGATTTTTAAATGTCGAAAATAATAAAACTCTTCAGATTTAATTATAAAGTTATATGCGAATATTAATTTTTCACAATTTATTATGGAGCCAATATAAATCAGTAATATTTGAACAACTGAGTAAAATTTGTTTAGAAAGTGACCTTAATTCAGATCTTCTCGTCATTCAAACGGCAGTAATAGAAAATTCAAGAAAAGATTTATTGAGTTTTAAAGTAGAAAATTTTCCATTTAATTATAATTTTAAATTAATTAGTGAATTGCCTCTTGAATTTGTTAATCCATTGAAAATATTCTTCATTAGATTAAAATATATTCTAAAATTCAAACCAACTGTAATCAATTTTACTGGCTACAATGAATTGAGCACATTACCACTTTTGTTGTTATGTAAATGTCTAAAAATTAAGACAATCATAACAAGTGAATCAGTCAAAAATTATACCGGTAATAAAAACTTCAATTATTACGTTAAATTTATTTTCAAAATTATCTTATTCAAATTGGCGGATGGCTTTTTTTCTTTTGGATTAAAATCAAATACCTACCTATTTCAACATTTTGTAGGTAAAAATAAAATATTTACCTTTTTGAACACATTTGACAAAAAAAAATTCAAATCAAATAATATTGTTGAGAAAAGTAATGAATATTATTTATTATTCATTGGCCGTTTATCCAAAGAAAAAAATTTGATAACATTAGTTGAACTGTTCAAAAATATTAAAAAAAAAATCCCATATCATAAATTATTAATTATCGGCAGTGGACCAGAAAAACAAAATTTACAATTGTTTATTAATGAAAATAAACTTGATAAAGATATTGTACTACTAGGGTCAATCATGTGGAACGATTTAGTTAATTATTATAAAAATGCTAATTGTCTTTTATTGCCTTCTCTTTATGAACCATGGGGAATGGTTGCTAATGAAGCACTAGAATTAAATACGCCCGTTATTGCGACATCTAATTGTGGATGTTCGGATGATTTAATAATTAATAATTATAACGGCTTAATTGTTCAGGACATTACATCAGAGAAGAATATTACATCTATTATAGAATTTATAAAAACAAATTCTATAAAATTAGATGAAAAATTCATTATCAATAATTCCAAAATTTTTAATTTAGAACGATTATGTTGGGAAATGATGAATGGTTTTAAAATCATCACTAAAAATTGAAGTAAGTTAATTTTTATATGTAATTTATTTATTCAAATATCATTAATTTTATAATATTGCTAACTTCAAAGTATATTGTTTTATGAATAAAGTAAATTTAGATGGATTTTCAGCTGATGTATTTTTAAATACGTCTGAGAAAATTAAATATTTGCTTTGGTTGATAATTTCAAATATTTTCTTTTTGACAAATATACCTTATCCAAACTTTCTAAAAACTTTACTTTTGAAATTATTTGGAGCAAAAATAGGTAAGGGATTGGTAATTAAACCTTGGGTAAAAATTAAATTGCCATGGAAATTAATAATCGGTGATAATGTGTGGTTAGGGGAAAATTGTTGGCTTGATAATATTTCGGAAATTACGATTGGCAATAATTGTTGTATTTCTCAAGGCGCTTTGCTGATTACAGGAAATCATGATTACAAAAAAATATCTTTTGATTTAATTACCAAAGAAATAATCATGGAAGATGGTTGTTGGATAGGAGCTAATTCGATTGTCACAGGTGGAGTAACTTTAAAAACTCACGCAATATTATCTATTGGATCCTCAACTTCTAAAAATTTGGAGGCTTTTATGATTTATAGAGGTAATCCGGCAGAGGTTATAAACAAAAGAAACATATCTTAAAATATGGAAAATATCATAGATTTATTTACGATTAAAGAAATACAAATATTGATTACATTCTTTGTTTCCTTGGTTATTTCAATTACAGCTATTCCTGTTATTATAAATATATCAAAACTAAAAGATTTAATGGCTGAAATAGAGCTAAGAAGTTCTCATGAAGAACTTACTCCAACATTAGGAGGGGTTGCTATATTCGCATCAACTTTAATCAGTTATTTTATTTGGGATAATCCTAATGAGGGCCATGAAATTCACTTAGCTATTTCGTCAATTATAATTTTATTTTTTTTAGGGATCAAAGATGATATTTTAATTCTTTCACCAAAAAAGAAATTATTAATCCAAATTGCCGCATCAATACTCTTAATCATTTTTGGAGAAATGCGTATTTCTCATTTTTATGGGCTATTTGGTGTTTTAGAAATCCCATATATCTTAAGTGTTCTTTTTACGACTTTTATATTCATTTCAGTAATTAATTCTATCAATTTAATTGATGGAATTGATGGTTTAGCTGGCACTGTAGGATTATTAGCATCATTAATTTTTGGATATTTATTTTATGATTTGAAATTATATGCCTTATCAACACTTGCAATTGGGTTATCGGGTTCTTTAATTGGTTTTTTGAGATTTAATTGGTCCGTAAAGAATAAAATATTTATGGGAGACACGGGATCATTGATATTAGGTTTTTTATTATCATTTTTTGCCGTAAAATATATCATTTTTAATAGTTCTTATCGATTTAATCCCCAATTAGGCGTTGATGCTCCAATTTTAATGATTATATTATTAATAATACCATTATTTGATACTCTTAGAATATTTTCAATTAGAATTATAGCAGGTAAATCTCCTTTTAAAGGAGATAGAAATCATTTACACCATTTGTTAATTGATTCCGGATTATCACATTTTTACGCAACGGTAATTCTAGTTTTATTTAATCTTATGGTACTTTTTATCTACATCTTAATAAGATCAAATTATAGTAATAATCAATCTATTTTAGGCTTGTTTATAGTATTTTTAGTTTATTGTCTTTCTGCTTACTTACTAAGCGAAAGAATTAATTCTGCCAAAATTGAAAGAATTCAATTTACCAAAATTGATAAACTGAAAAGATTACAAATAGTAGAAGATAAAAAAAATCAAGGATTAGCAAATAACGAAACTCGCAATTAATTTAATTAGTTCAATAAAATTATGCTGAATAATATCAACGACCTAAGAGTTAAAATCGACAAAATAGATGATTCTATATTAGAACTTTTGGTTAATAGAATGGAAATCGTTGAAGAAATTGGCCAATTAAAACGAGATTCTAATGGGCTTATATCCTGATAGAGAAAAGGCAATAATTGAAAGACTATGCTCTAAATATACTGGACGTTTAACTAAAAATGCAATTGAAGCTATATATTTAGAAATTTTTGGTGTTTCACGAAATTTGGAATTACCTGAAATAATAAGCTTTTTAGGTCCTGATGGTAGTTTTACACATCAAGCGGCAGAAAATAGATTTGGTGCTGTAGCAGAGTATATTTCATTACCTTCAATTAAATCTGTTTTTGATTCCGTAGAAACTGGACGTGCCAAATACGGTGTTGTACCTATTGAGAATAATCAGGAAGGTATGGTTAAAGAAACGATGGATTTATTATTTGAAAAGAGGTTAAACATTATCTCAGAAATTATAATCCCTGTTAATTTTTGCATCGCATCTAAACAAAATAATTTAAATGAAATAACAAAAATTTATTCAAAAGATATTGCTTTTCAACAGTGTAAATCATTCTTAAATGATTATTTTTCCAATAAAGAGGAGAGCTTTTTTGTACAAGTTGATTCCACTTCCAAAGCTGCAAAATTAGCCATTCAAGATGATTCATCGGCTGCCCTCTGTTCACATATAGCGGCAAAAATATATCATTTACCTATATTATTTGACAATATTCAAGATAGTGAATCGAATCAAACTAGATTTTTCATTATTTCTAAAAATCCTAATTTAAAAAAGACACAAAAAGATAAGACTAGTTTAGCTATCAAACTTAAAAACGATGACAAACCAGGCGCACTATTAACTTTATTACAAGATTTTGATTCAAGAAAAATCAATCTATTGAAGATTGAATCAAGACCAATCAAAGAAACGCATGAATTTAAATTTTGGTTTTTTATTGATATTGAAGGGAATAAATTAGATATCAATATTACAGAAATACTTGCCAAGCGATCTGATGAGATTACTTTTTTAGGAAGTTATATGAATCTTTGCTAATTCTTTTTTTGCCCATTTTACATCTTGAGCAATCTGAGACTTTAAATCGTCCAATGATGAAAATTTAGCTTCATTTCGGCATTTTTTAAGAAATTTTAATTCTAATTTTTCGTTATAAATATTTTCGTTAAAATCAAAAATGAAAGTTTCTATGTGAATTATATTTTCATTGGATAATAGGGTGGGACGAATTCCTATATTGGTTAGCCCAAACATTTTAGTTCCTTTTATCATTACTTCCGTTAAATATACACCAAGACCTGGTAGAAACTTATCTGTAGAATGTACAGCTAAATTTGCAGTAGGGAAATTCAATTGCCTTCCAATTTGATTACCTTGTATAACATTCCCAGATAAGGAATAAAGTCTTCCTAACATACTGTTTACAGTTGAAATATTACCTTCTTGTAAATAAGTCTTAACTTTTGTTGAACTTACTATTTCATTATTGAACGACTCCGCTTCTATTTCAAAAGTATGAATAGAATTCGAGTAAGATGTATTTACAAATTCGATAGACCCTTCTCTATTAAATCCGAACTTATTATCATAACCAAGAACAAATGATTTAGTATTTAAACAATTTAAAAGTATCTCCTCCACAAACCTTTTAGCAGGAATATTTGCAATATATTCATCAAAAGGTATTATGAAAAGTACATCAACTCCTAATTCTTTTAAAATATCAATTTTTTCTTCAACTGTACTTATAAGTTTAAATTCATTTGTACTTGGCTGGGAAAAATAGGAATATGGGTGATTGGAGAAAGAAATTACAACAACTTGATGCCCAATATTTTTAGCAATCTCAACACAATATTGAATCACTTTTTGATGTCCAATATGTACCCCATCGAACATACCAATAGTAGTAACGCTTTCTTTGTGATTGGAGAATTCAGAAAAACTATGATAAACGTTCATGCATATCAGGATTAAAGGAATTAACTTCTTGCGCTGAATCCAAAGAATATTCTCCAATTTTATTTCGGATCAATAAAGACAAATATGCTCCAGAATTTAGGTAAATTCCAAAGTCACGAACAATACTTCGAATATAAGTCCCTTTCGAACAAAGTATCCTAAATGATACTAAAGGAAAATTTTCGTCATTGATATCAAACTCGAAAACAGTTGCTTTCCGAATTTTAATACCTAGATCACTTTCTTTTACACCATTTCTTGCATGAGTGTACAAACGTTCACCATTTAATTTAATAGCACTATAAATAGGAGGCAGTTGGTCAATTTCACCTAAGAAACTTTACCTTGCGAATTCAATTTGATTTTTGTCAATATGATCAATCGAATAATGAATATCATCAAATTCGGTTTCTAAATCAATCGAAGGTGTTGTTTTACCCAAAATAAAAGAACCAGAATACTCTTTTGGTAGTGATTGAAAATATTCAATTTTTTTTGTGTATTTACCCACGCATATGATTAATAAACCAGTTGCTAATGGATCTAATGTTCCAGCATGTCCAATCTTTTTAAACTTACCTATATTTCGAATTTTTTTAACCACATCAAATGAAGTCCAATCCTTAGGTTTATTAATTAAATAAAACTTGTCTTCAAATATTTCTAGATCCACAATAAATACATCATTAATAACATACCAACTACTATTCGATAGATACCAAATAATTTAAAACCAAATTTTTCAACAAAACCCACCATCCATTTAATAGTAATTAACGCTACCAATAAACTCACTAAAAATCCAATCAATAATGATAAGATATTTTCATTGTTTAAAAAGTAGGGCAATTCTGACTTATAGTCTAATAATTTCTTTGCGCAGGCTCCTAAAATTGTAGGTATACCGAGAAGAAAAGAATATTCAACTGCCGTTTTATGATTCAAGCCAACCAATCGGCCGCCAATTATGGTAGCCCCTGATCTAGAAACACCTGGTATCATAGCTATACATTGATAAAAACCAATTTTTAATGATTTTACAACAGTCAATTCACCAGATAAATTATTTTGATTTTGAGACTCGATTTTATCTTTCAATAAGGAATCAATAAAGTAAAGTAAAATCCCGCCTAAAAACCACGAAATAGCTATAAACCAATAGCCATTAAAAAAGCTTTCAAGAAGGTCATCCAATAATATCCCAAAAACAACTGCAGGAATAAAACTGATTATTATAAATTTATAAATTTGATAATCACTTGTTAGCCGTTTAAAATAAAGCAAAGGAACAGCCGAAATTGCACCTAATTGAATAAAAATGGTGAAAAAATTTAAAAAACTAGTTGTTTGCAAGTTTAATAATTTTTCAGAAACAATTAAATGTGCTGTAGAAGATATGGGTAAAAACTCTGATAATCCCTCAACGATTCCCAACAATATACTTTCCCAATTACTTATCATTTTTTTTACTATTAAATAATGATAAGATTGGTAGTAATAAGCCTATAAGAACTAAAATTGGGCCTAAAGTTATTCCTAAAAAACCAAAACCAAACTCTTCTTTATCTAAGGTCATGACAAAAAATCCAACAAACATTGTTATAAGTCCTATAACTAAATAGATTAATCTGTTGTTATTTAAAGGGAAATTTTGCATTTTAATGAAGATTTGATTGTTGAATACTTAAATATTTGTTTAAAGAAAGCACTGTAGATACAAAACAAAAAAACAAACAGGTAAAACCTGTAATTAATAGAATAAGTAGTTGATTTTCTACTTTATAAAAATCGATTTGAATAGAAGGGAAATTATAATAAATAATAAAAAAAATAAAATTTGCGAAACCATAACCCAAAATGCTTCCCAATAGACCCAATTGCAATGATTTGTACAAATAAGGTCTCTGAATAAAAGAATTTGTAGATCCCAATAATTGCATCGTTTTAATCAATACCCGGTTAGCATGGATTGCCAATTTAATATAGTTGGATATTTGGAAATAAATAAATAAAATGAGCAATAAACTGGTAAAAATTGTGATGAAAGTAATTGATTTAATTTTTGTAATCAATAAATTCAAATAGTTAGTGGGGTAGGTTACTTCGTAAACTCCGTTGATACTAGATAATTCTTTTGAAATCGCTAAAAATGCCTTTGCATTTTTATATTCTTCTGAGATGGCTAGTATAAATAAATTTTTGAAAGGATTTTCTTCACCAAGTAAGTCCTGATAGTTCTCATGAGACGATTTCAAAAAATCTTCGGCAATTTTATTTTTTGAAACAAATTCAATTCCATGTGTATTATCATTGGTAAAATCAATGTATTTTTTACTGTTAAGAAAAATTTTAGTTTTCAACAAATCGTTGGTCGAAAGACTATCATCCATATACACGTAGACTTTCATTTGGGACTTTACATCAAATGAAAAATCTTTTAACCCAACTACTATTTGGCTAAATAAACAGATAATAAATCCTAATATTGATATAGAAAATATTAGAACAAACGACAAAGATGAGGGTCTTGTATTAGAATATTTCATTCAACTATTTAAATTTATTTATTGAGTCTCTAATTCGAGCAGCTAATTCATAATTTTCCTCCAAAATTGCTTTTTCCATAGAGCTCTGTAATTTATCTAAAGATGGCAAATTTTCTTCCTTGTAGTCTAAATCCAAATCAGAATCCTCCTGCAAATTATCTAAGGCATTGTCAACCGGTATACTAATTGTTTCCAATAGTTTTTCTGATATGCAAATTTCAGCATTAGAATGTAGAGCTATGCAAATAGCATCAGAAGGCCTAGCATCTAAAAAAAACTCTTTTTCAGCTGACTTGAAAAACATATTAGCATAAAATATACCCTCTTTGAAATCAACAATAACTACTTTGATCAATTGACAATCTGTAATCTTTATCAAATCTGCGAATAAATGATGAGTCAAAGGACGACTAATCTTAATATCATCCCGAATTATTGAAATGGCTTGAGCTTCATTGTTTCCTATCACAATAGGAAATATACGATTGAGATCATTTACATCCTGTAAAAGCAGAATAAACGAACTAGAACCAAAAGAACTAGGTGTTAACGAAAGAATACTAAGTTTAACTAATTTTTCCAAGGCAAAATAATATTGTACAAAGGTATCAAAAAATGCCCTAAAAAGATATTAATTAAGTTTTTTTAACAACCTAGGTATTATGTCAAAAACATCACCAACAATTCCATAGTCTGCATTTTTAAAAAAAGGAGCTTCAGGATCATTATTAATTACTACTATTTTGCCAGAATTATTTACACCAGCGAGATGCTGAATTGCTCCTGAAATGCCACAAGCAATATATAATTTTGGACTGATTTTTACACCAGTTTGCCCAACATGCTCATGATGGGGTCTCCAATTCAAATCGGAGACAGGCTTTGAGCAGGCTGTAGCTGCTCCTAACTTTTTTGCTAGGTTTTCAATCATTAACCAATTTGAGGGATCTTTCAAACCTCTACCTGCACCTACAACAATTTGAGCATCTGGCAAGGGAATTGAGTTAGAAATTTTATTCACCTTGATAATTTGATATGAATCATTTTTACTCAAAACGATATTTTTAACTATTTGCTCTTTAACATTAACATCCGATGAAGAGGCTAAAGATTTTGAAAAAATAATCACCCAACTGGGTTTTTCACAAAAAATATTTGCTTTCGCCTTACCTGAAAAAATCTCTTTTGAAAATTCATTATTAGCAATTTTAATAACATTAGATATCAAAGGAATTGTAAACTTGATTGAAATGCTTGCCGCTAACTTATCAAGAAATGCAGATTTCGAAAAAATAAATTTTGATTCGTTAGACGGTTCAATACTTTGCAAAATCACCTCTAATTCTTGAGATTCCCCCAATAAATTATCATCTGAATATTCTATGGTAAAATAGTTATTTAAACCACTTATTTCGACACATTCAACAGGTTGGTTCGCTTTTTGCGCGAAATGATAAACATTGCAAGAATGATCACTGAATTGATCTCTTATAGACGTAAAATAATTAATTGTTTTGGCTGAAGAGTCAGATAAATGATTATTTCTAGATTGTATAAATAGATTAATAATTTTCATTGAAAATTTAGATTAGAGATTCGGACTTTAATATGTCAATTAAGGTTTCAGCATTTTCTGATTCTATCATAATCTGTTTTCGTTTGGTTTCTACAATTTCACAACTTTTAAAATTGACTTGACTTGAAGATGACATTTCCGTGATAGTAATTTCCTTACTTCTTGCCATCATTATACCTCTCATAGAAGGGATTTTCCATTCTGCAATGGGTTCTTGACAACCTAAAACAATTGGAGTATTAGAATGCACCTCAGCTTTACCATCCTCCGTTTCCAATAAAATAGAAACATGGTTATTATCGAGAATCTCTAATTTCATGATAGGTGAAAAATGATTCAGATTTAAGCTGCTAGCTACTAAGGTATGGATTATTGCACTATTGTAATCAATGGATTCCTTCCCCATAAGTATTAAATCAAAAGGGTTATCTTTCACATAATTAGAAATTTCATTAGCAATTTGGTTTGAATCAGTGGGTTTGCCATTAATACGAACAGCTCTATCAGCGCCTAATGCTAAACATTTCCTAATTAGCGGATCTGATTCGACTGGACCGACATGAAAAACAACGACTTCGGCTTGATTTTTTTCTTTAATTTCAAGGGCTCTAGATAGCGCATAATCATCATAAGGACCTACAATAAAAGTCAAACCTTCTTCATTGATTTTTGAGCTTGAATTATCTAACGTAATTTTGGATGTTGTATCAGGTACAACAGAAATACAGACTAAAATTTTCATACATTTACTAATTGTTATGCAAGCATACTAATTTGTTTTTAAAATAAAAAATGAACAGAATAGAAATTCTTAAAAAGGAAATAGAGACAGATCCAAATGATCCATTCAATTATTATTTATTGGCTTTAGAATACTTAAAAAACCATGAAAAAATAAACACTGAGGAAAATTTCGAATTTCTACTATTGAAATTTGATAACTATTTACCCACTTATTACACCTACGCGAATTATTTAATTGAAATAGGGAAGGAGAATAAAGCTGAAAAAATAATTTTTAAAGGAATCGAGATCAGTATTCTCCAAAACAACTTAAAAACTGAAAAAGAATTAAAGCAATTATTGAATTTTAATTTCTAAGCTTAGGCCATAAGCACTGATTCTAAATCCTTTTCAATTTTCAAATTCTCAATTATGAATTTTTGTCTTTCAGGAGTATTTTTACCCATATAGTAATTTAAGAGTTGTGGAATTGTAAAATCTTTTTCTAGAATTACGGGTTCTAGCTTAATATTTTCACCTATAAAATTCCCGAACTCATCTGGTGATATCTCACCTAAACCCTTAAAACGGGTAATTTCTGGTTTAGGACTCAATTTTTCTATCGCATTTCTACGATCCTCGTCAGTATAACAATAAATAGTTTCCTTTTTATTTCTTACACGGAAAAGGGGAGTTTCTAAGATATAAATATGGCCATTTCGAACTAAGTCGGGGAAAAATTGTAGAAAAAAGGTAAGAATCAATAAACGAATATGCATACCATCAACATCGGCATCGGTTGCAATTACAATTTTATTATATCGTAAATTATCTAAACTATCCTCAATATCTAAGGCATGTTGCAATAAATTAAACTCCTCGTTCTCGTAAACTATTTTTTTTGTTAAGCCATAACAATTTAAGGGCTTACCTCTTAAACTAAACACTGCTTGTAACTGAACATCCCTTGATTTAGTAATACTACCACTTGCTGAATCTCCCTCTGTAATAAATAAAGTTGAATCATGACGATCTTCTGATTTTTCATCTGAAAAATGGATACGGCAATCTCTTAATTTTTTATTGTGAAGGTTAGCTTTTTTGGCTCGTTCATTGGCTAATTTTTTTATTCCTGCTATGTCTTTTCTTTCTCTTTCTGATTGTAAAATCCTTTTCAATATTGCATCGGCAAAAGTTGGGTTTTGATGTAAAAAATTATCTAATTCATTTTTTACAAAATCACCGATGAATGACCGTATTGAAGTAGAATTAGAGTCTGGAGAAATAGTGGTTGAACCTAACTTAGTTTTAGTTTGTGATTCAAAAACAGGTTCTTGAACACGTATAGCAATGGCTCCAACGATACTTGCGCGAACATCAGATGGATCAAAGTCCTTTTTAAAAAACTCACGAACAGCTCTTACAATAGCTTCGCGAAAAGCAGCTAGGTGGGTTCCGCCTTGCGTTGTATTCTGACCATTTACAAAAGAATAATACTCTTCTCCGTATTGGTTATTATGTGTGATTGCTAATTCGATGTCATTTCCTTTTAAATGAATTATCGGATATCTATTTTCCTCAACATTGGTTTTTTTAGAAAGTAAATCCAATAATCCATTTTGAGAGAAATATTTTTGACCATTAAAATTAATGGTAAGACCTGCATTTAAAAAGGCATAGTTCCAAAAAAGCGAATCTAAAAATTGGGGAATAAAATGATAATTCTTAAAGATTGAATTATCGGGTTCAAAGTTTACAAATGTTCCACTTTTAGAATTAGATAATTCAAACCCCTCAGCCTCAGCAATTAATTCACCTTTCGAAAATTCAGCCCATTTTGTTTTTCCATCTCGATAAGACTGAACTTTAAAATAGCTCGATAATGCATTAGTGGCTTTGGTTCCCACTCCATTTAAACCGACAGATTTCTGGAAAGCTCCAGAATCATACTTTCCTCCAGTATTGATTTTAGAAACACAATCAATAACCTTTCCCAAAGGAATACCTCTACCAAAATCTCTAATTTCGACACGGTGATCTGAAATTTTAACTTCAATTACCTTACCATTCCCCATCATGTGCTCATCAATTGAGTTATCCATGATTTCCTTCACCAAAACATATATGCCATCATCTACAGAGGAACCGTCTCCAAGTTTACCAATGTACATACCAGGTCTCAACCGAATATGTTCTTTCCAATCTAATGACTTTATACTATCGTCGTTATAAATGGGCTGGGTATTTGCGATGTCTTCCACGTAAATTTGTATAAAATTGAATTTGCTTATTATTAGTTTAAAGTTACAATTAAATGATGTTTTTTCATTTAATTTGCATTCTAATTTTTAAAATAGATGTATATGTTAAAAAAGTTTATACCAAGTATATGCTCGTTTATATTTTTGTCATCAAATTTATATTCACAAAATTTTAATCTACCAATTCAGGCACAGACGTTATTAAATGGACAATTAAGTAATTCTCGTTCAAATAATAGTAATAATCAACCCACAGGAACCGCTAATGTCACAAAAAGAGCAGTTATTAATTCAAGTCCTATCAATAAAAAAAATGTTGATAGTATATTGCTTGAGCGTAAAAGTACTTTAAATATAAGTAAAGATTCCATCGTAAATAATTTACGTGCTAAAATCTTCGGCAGTAATATTTTTAATACCAAATCCATCAATTTTGAATCTAATTTAAAGATTGCTACTCCTCAATCCTATGTCATTGGTCCAGAGGATGAATTAATAGTAGACATTAATGGCTATTCGGAAGAGCATTATACTTTAAGTGTAAATTCAGACGGACAGATAAAAATACCAAGAATCGGCAATGTTTTTGTTTCAGGATTAACGATCGAAGAGGCAAAAAAGAAATTAATAAATAAGTTATCTTCGATATTTTATGGTTTAAAGAAATCATCTAATAGTTCCAATAATACTAATGGTGTTTATGCAAGTATTTCGCTGGGAAGTATTAAAACGATTAGCGTCTCAATACAAGGTGAGGCAATTTTTCCAGGTACCTACTCTTTATCAAGCTTATCTTCAGTGATGAATGCACTTTATTTAGCAGGTGGTCCAAATGAGAATGGAACTTTTAGACAAATTCAACTTATTAGAAATAAAAACGTTATCGCAACAATTGATTTATATGATTATTTGTTAAATGGAATTCTAAAAAATGATATTAATTTACATGATCAGGATATTATAAAAATAGGTCTATACAAAAATAGAATCGAACTTAAAGGTAAGGTTAAACGAAACCTTTTATTCGAAATACTACCCAATGAAAATTTAGAAAAGGTTATTAATGATTTTGCTGGAGGATACACTGAGGATGCATTCAAAGATCAAATTAAGATAACTCGGTTTACCAATAAAGAGAGAAAAATTTTAGATATTAATTCTGATTTGGCTAGTTCCTTTATACCGCAAACTGGAGATGTAATTCAGATTGAATCCATTAATTTAAATCGATTTGAAAATAAAATTAATATTAGTGGTGAAGTAGTACGCCCAGGAATTTATTCTTTGGAAACGACACCCACCTTATTGAAATTAATAGAAAGAGCAGGGGGAATAAAGGAGAATGCTTTTACTGAAAGAGTTCTTATACAACGGTTAAATCCGGATTTGAGTTTGTCTAATGTATCTGTTAATTTAAAAGCATTATTGATGAATCCGAAGCATGATATTGTCTTAAATAGGGAAGATTTAATTACAGTATACTCATCATTAGATCTTAAAGAATTTTATACTGTAACTATACATGGTGAGATTAATAATAAAATGGTTAATGCTCCTTCAGCAATAGTATCGTCGTCGTCTGCTCTTACAACTCAAGAGGATCAAGAAAAAATTATTAAAGATGAAAGGATCATCAAATCAGACGAAAGTGAAATTCAAGAAGAAAATAAATCGAATGATACAAATAGTAAGTTAATAAATAGACAAGTTAAATTAACTATTCCTTATGTTGATAAAATGACTGTTGAGGATTTAATTTTAAAGGCGGGTGGATTAAGGGAATCTGCAGCAACAGGATTTGTAGAAATAGTAAGAAGAAAAAAGGTAATCAATTTGGAAAACTTTGAGAAGTTAGATTCTAAAATTGCAGAAATAATTAGATTACCCATAAGTAGTAATTTGCAATTAGATAATTCATCATCTAAATTCGAACTTCAACCTTTTGATGATGTATTTATTAGGTCTTCACCAAATTATCAAATTCAACAATTTATCACCGTTAAAGGGCAAATTACATTCCCGGGAGTTTATGGTATTGAAAAAAAGGATGAAAGGTTGAGTGATTTAGTAAAAAGAGCCGGCGGAACAAATCTTCAAGCCTATTTAAAAGGTGCTAAATTATTACGTAAATTTTCTATAACAGAAAAAGAAAAGCGTCGAAAATTAGAACAAATTGAAGAGCTACAAGATAATTTCGAAGGCTCTAGAGTAAAGCCTGCTAATTTAGCATCAGAAACACAAGAAGTTGTTGGAATTAATTTGGGAAATGCCTTATCAAATCCTTACGGAGAGGACGATTTAATCATACTGGATGGTGACGTTCTTGAAATACCGATAGAACCTCAAACAATCAAAATATCTGGAGAAGTGTTATATCCAACTAATGTAAGATATAATCATGAGTTTAGATTTAATGATTATATAACACAGGCAGGAGGGATAACTTCAAATTCAGTAAAGAAACGTTCATATGTTGTATATTCAAACGGGTCAATTGACAGAACTAGGCATTTTTTATTTTTCCGATCATACCCAAAAATTGAAAAAGGTGCTGAAATTATTATCCCCAACAAGGTTAAAACAGCAAGTAATTTCCAACAAGTAGCATCTATTGTAGCTATTTTAACAGGAACTGTTACGAGTATTATTGGAGTAGTTACTTTAATCAAAGCATCAGCTAAATAATTTATGGAAGAAATTAAGCCAGATCAATTTTCATTTAAAAAAATCATTTTTAATATTCTTTTAATCATTCCTTTTGTAAAGAGAAATTACAAATTAATGATTTTGGGAGCATTAATTGGATTGCTAGTAGGTTTAAGTGTTGAATTTTATCGCAGTAGAGACAAAAAATACAAAGCTGAATTAATTTTTCTACTTGAAAATGATAAATCAAGTACTGGTGGATTATCTGATCTTGCCAGTTCATTAGGTTTAGGCGATATCGGTGGTTCAAATGCTAATTTATTTAGTGGTGAAAATTTCAAAGAATTATTCAAAACTAAATCAATATTAAGAAAAGCGATATTATCAAAAGTTAAAATTGGGAAGCGAGAAGATATTTTTGCGAATATATTTATTGAAAAATGTAATTTGTTTAATCACGAATGGTCAGGCTTCCCAATAGGTTTAAACAAAACAAAATTCACTACAACTAATTTTAACCAACTTAATGAAGACAATAAATTATTGATTGATTTAATCTCCTTATACTTGGTCGGAAATAGTGAACTTACCAATGAAAATCCCAAATCAACTTTTCAAACTTTGACGATTGAAACTAGAAATGATACATTATCATATGTATGGAGTAAAATATATTTAAAGACTTTAGCAGATTTTTATATTTACAATAAAAATAAAAAATCTAATGAATTACTAGAAATTTTAGATAAAAGGAAAGATTCATTGAAAACTGCTTTGTACTATACACAAGGCAAATTGGCCAATTATGCAGATCAAAATCAACAAATAGTTTTTCAAAGGGCAAGAATTATAGCCGATAGACTGCAAATGAATTCAACCCAATTACAAACAATGTATTTAGAGGCTTTGAGAAACTACGACAATTTAAAATTTTCGTTAGTAAAGGAAACTCCTCTATTTACAATTATTTCCGAACCGGAACTTCGGCCGATTCAATTTATATATAAATGGGGACCAATTACACTGATTTCTACAATAATGGGAATTCTCTTAACTCTTTTTATACAGTACGTCATTTCAATTTATAAAGAATTGATGGCATAACTTTACCTTATGTTAGAAATAATTTTAAAATTAAAAGAAGTTTATTTAGAGAGAGAATTGCTAATAATTCTATCAAAAAGAGATATTTCTGTCAGGTATAAACAAACTCTCTTAGGATTAGTTTGGGCAGTTATAAAACCTATGGCCACCATGCTTGTCTTTTTATTTGCATTCAAGCAGGTAGCAAAAGTGAATTCATTTTCAGGGTTTCCAATTCAATTAATTATATTTTCAGGTATTTTATTTTGGAATTATTTTGCCAATAGTTTTCAAGCAATTTGTAATTCTATATTGATTAATGGTAATTTAGTATCAAAAGTGTATTTCCCTAGATTAATTATTTGTATTTCATCCATTGCAGTTCCTTTACTTGATTTTTTTGTAGGTCTAATCGTTTATTTTATTTTGAGTTTATCTTTACATTATCCAATTTCTAATTTTGTATTATTATTGCCCCTTGCATTATTTATAACAACCATTTTTTCTATAGGAATTGGACTAATATTTGTATCATTTTCAGTCAAATACAGGGATATTCAACAAATTACTCCCTTAATTGTACAGTATGGTTTTTTTATTACGCCCATCGTTTACACAACTCAAGAATTTTTAGCTAAAAAATGGTTTCCTTATTATAATATTGTAAATCCACTTTCTTCTTTTGTTGAATTTTTCAGATTTACTTTAATTGACAATTATCATCTATTTAATCTTCAAAATTTATTTATTTCTTTAATAACTAGTTTTATCATTTTTCTCATTGGGTTAGTCATTTTCTCAAAAAGAGAAGATTCATTCGTTGATTTTTTATAAGCATATTATATGAGTATTATAGAAGTAAACTCCGTCTCAAAAAAATATAAACTATCTACGCAAAAAGGTCCAGTTAGCTTGAGAGAAGGATTTACAAATATTTTCAAAAAAGAAACTAAAGAAGAATTTTGGGCAGTCAATAAAGTATCATTTAATTTAGAAAAAGGTGATAAATTAGGGATAATTGGAAATAATGGAGCTGGGAAATCAACCTTATTGAAAATTCTAAGTAAAATTACACATCCAACCAGCGGAACTATTCGTGTACAAGGTAAAGTAGCAAGTTTATTAGAAGTTGGTACAGGATTTCATCCAGAATTAACTGGGAGAGAAAATATTTTCTTAAATGGTGCAATTCTTGGAATGTCCAAAAAAGAAATCGCTTCTCAATTTGATGAAATTGTGGATTTTGCCGGTGGGCAAATAACCAAATTTTTAGACACTCCTGTAAAACGATATTCTTCGGGAATGTATGTACGATTGGGTTTTGCAATTTCTGCACATTTAAATCCCGATATATTAATCGTAGATGAGGTTTTAGCTGTTGGTGATGCTGATTTCCAAAAAAAATCTTTGGGGAAAATGCGGGAAGTTGCATCGCAAGAAAAAACAATTTTATTTGTTAGTCATAATCTTACAGCCGTAGCCAATTTGTGTAATAAAGCGCTACATTTAGAAAAGGGAGCGGTTAAGGAATTTGGTGAAACAGGGACAGTATTAACCAATTATTTATCAGGATTACAAAATAATATTTTAAGTAAAGAATTTACCATTGATACTGCTTTAGGTAATGATTTGGTTAGGTTGAAATTAGCCAATTTGAAACCAAATTTGTTTGATAACCAAGTTTTTTGGGATATTCGTAATTCATTTTCCATAAATATTGAATTTTGGAATTTGATAGATAATCAAAATCTAAACATAAGCCTTCATTTATATGCAAGCACGGGAGAATGTATTTTTAACGTTGCGACCGAACCAACTATTTTACAAAAAGGAATTATTCAATCAAATATTACCATACCTGGAGATTTATTAAATGATGGAAACTATTTTATCTCATTTATGATTGTTAAAGATAAATCTATTATTTTATTTAATTTTGAGGAGGTGTTTAATTTCGAAATTGCTGATTTTAGAGAAGATACAACTTGGTATGGTAAATGGCCAGGATATGTTAGACCCAAATTTAATTTTTCTATTTTTCAACAAACTGAAAGTATTTAATGTTACATGTGACCAAATCTTTTCTTCCTGAATTAAAAACATACACTAAATATCTTGAAAAAATTTGGAAAACTTCTCATTTAACCAATGATGGACCACTAGTACTTGAATTGGAAGCTAAATTGGCGGAATTCTTGGAGGTAGATAACTTCTATTTTGTCAGCAATGGCACAATTGCTCTTCAACTTGTCATTAAAGCACTAGAATTAAATGGAGAAATAATAACTACACCGTTTTCATATTGTGCCACAAGTAATTCTATCATTTGGGAAAATTGCCAACCTATTTTTGCAGATATTTCACCTAGCTCGTTAACAGTAGAAAGTAATAATATAAAATCTAAAATCACCAATAATTCTCAAGCAATACTTACGACTCACGTTTATGGAAATGCGGGAGATTTAGAGCTTCAGGAACAATTAGCTAAAGAGGCTAATTTACCACTTATATTTGATGGTGCGCATGCTTTTGGGGTTAAATATAAAGGGCAATCCATTTTTAATTATGGAGATATTAGTACTTGTAGTTTTCATGCTACTAAAATATTTCATACCATTGAAGGGGGAGCTGTGATGACAAATAACGCAAAGCTAGCCTCTAAAATTAAAGAATTAAGAAGCTTTGGACATAAAGGTGACGAATATTTTTCCGCCGGGATTAATGGCAAAAATTCTGAATTTCATGCAGCGATGGGATTAGCCAATTTTGAGCATTTTGGAGAGATAAAAAATCATCGAAAATGGGCCAGTGAATATTATGATCAACATTTAAACGCCTCAATTGAAACAATTAAATTTAACCCATTAATAGAAAAAAATTATAGTTATTATCCAATACTATTTTCTAGTGAAAATTATTTATTAGAAGTTATTTCAAATTTAAATAAACATCAAATTTACCCAAGAAGATATTTTTACCCTTCATTGAACACATTGAAATTTATTGATTACCAACACTGTCCAATCTCGGAAGACATTGCAGCAAGAATATTATGTTTGCCCTTATCAGCTGAAATTAATGTATCTGAATTGTCAAAAGTTTGTCAAATAATTAATCAAAAATCTCATTAATGCTTTTCATAGTTTTTGTTTCCTTTTTACTATTAAATATCAAAATTTCATCCAAAATTTCTAATAAAAATTTTGAAGAAATTGTGATAATTGGGTTTATCTCATACACAAGCAGTATTATTGTTTCTGGATACCTATTATCATTAATTAACAAATGGGATTCAATTCTTTTATGGTGTATTCTGCCATTTTTTATTAGCTTTTTATTTTATACTTTTTATAATCTTTCATTTTTTGAAAAAAAAGACAACCATAGGTCCGCTTTTAAAATAACCGGAGAAACAATTCAAGAATTGGATTTGGTATTTAAAAATTCAACAGGGCTACAAAAGTTTACTTTTTTTTGTATTTTCTGGACAATTGTTATCGTTAGTTTATTCCAATTTTCGGTTATTTTATACTGTCCTCCAAATGAATGGGATAGTATGACAGGTCATTTAAATCGGGTTATTTATTTTTTAAATGAAGGTAGTTCATTGAGACATTTTATAGGAACCAATTGGAATATTGATACATATCCTAGAAGCTTTTGTTCTATACAAGTATATCCATTCTTGATGAATGCCAAAAATGAACTATGGTTTCGTTTTCCCAATTACAGTTCTTATTGGATCATTAGTTTTTCAATTTATGGTATACTAAAAAGATTATCAATTAAATTCAAACTTAGACTATTTATTAGCTCCTTATCACTGTTAATTCCAATAGTCATTATGCAAAGCCTTACAACAGATACAGATATTGTTTTAGGTGCCTATTTAGGCTGTTTGGTATATTTTTTACTTTCTTTTCAAAAGACAAAAAAAATTATCTATTTATATTTTTTAGGTTTTACATTTGGAATTGCATTATCTCATAAAATCACATTTGTATTCTCTGTAGTCCCCCTATTATTTTTATACCTATATTCATTTGATTTTAAATCGAATCAAAAACTCTTTTTCCAAATAAAACATTTGATCTTTGCTCATGTCATCGGATTGGCATTATTTGTATCATTAACCGGTTACATTTCAAATATAATCTATTATGGTCATCCAATAGGACCTAAAACGGCTACCCAACATCAGTCAATAGAAAGGGCGGGGAATATCGAGAGTTTATTGAAAAATGGTACTCGTAATTTCATTCGTTATTCGAATGATTTACTTAATCCAGACGGTTTAAGAAACATTCCACAAATAGAATTCATTAACTCCAAATTGAAGTTTATTCCTAGAAAAATAGATACAATTTTGAAATTGGGATTAGAAAGGAAAACAGAATTTACCATAATTCCTTTTTCTTTCGATAGAAGATTTGAATTTTACAATGGGACACCAATCTATGGCATTATATTTTTATTCGTAATTATGCCTAGTATACTGATTCTTTTGCTAAGAAGAGAGAAGATTTATTTCCTTTTTTTAGGATGCTTTATCGTTCATTTGGTCTTTTTATCATTTACGGCTGCTTATGATCCATGGAAAGGAAGATATATGATAAGCTCTTTGATTTATATTATTCCAATTGCAACCTATTACGGAAAATTTTATTTAAAAACAACTCATTGGTTTATTACTAAACTGGGTTTAGGGATACTTACAATTCTAATTTGTTTGTCAAGTGTTTCAACCTTACTCTTTAATTTAAGAGCTTTGCCAATTGCATTTTATGGCAAAAAATCTTTCTATCAATTAAACCGAATTGAAAATTTAACAATCAGTAGACCAGATATTACTAAAGCCTACCAAAATTTTGATCTAATTGTCCCACCTAATGCAATAGTGGCATTAGCCACTATCAATGATGATTATGAATACCCACTTTGGGGCAAAAACTTGAGTCGCAAATTAATTCCGATTAATCCATTTGAACAAGGCTTACAAAAAATCCCACAAGAAGCTAATTATTTATTTTTCGCAAAATCAGTAATTCAGCCAATAATAGGAGATATTCGATTGGGGTCAAATATCCAACCTAAAGAAGGCGTAATTATAGCTGGAGAGGATTATTACCTAAGAAAATTAAAATAATTTTTAAGTCTTCTGTTTTTTCTTTTTCGCTGAAGGAAATAGTATATTATTTAGAATTAACCGATAACCCGCACTGTTCTTATGTAAATTTAAATCAGTGTGTTCCTCGTTGACAAAATGTTGATAATCTTCTGGATCATGTCCGGCCAAAAAAGTAAAAAAACCTTTTCCTTTTGAACCATAGAGATATTTCACCTCATTTAATGATGTATTTTCCGCCAAAATAATAATATCTGATTTTATAAATTTAGGATTAAATGCTGTCGTTTGACCTAAAAAACTATGAATTAATTTTTCATGATTTTGAGTTAACATTGTAGGTATTAAGTCAGTTGAAGCTGAAAATTCATTTAATTCAAAATAATCCAATTCTTCGTTTATATTTCTTGGTAAATAATTAGGTGATGCATCGATATCTGAAAATTCATTCACTCTATAATTTGGAATAATTGTAAAATCTTTAAATGCCAATGTATTTTCAAAATTAAGATGTTTTTCAAAATTAGGATCAATAGGATCTCCATCATAAAAGGTATCTGAAGCATCTAATCCATTCAACGCTAATGCAATATCAAAAGTATCTGTTGCGGTACACATGGCAAATAAATATCCACCACCTAAAACATAATTTTTAATGTATGTCGCAATTTTCAGTTTCATTTCAGATACTTTTTTAAAACCAAATAAACGGGCTAAATCAAGATCTTCTTTTAATTGCTTTTGATACCAAAGTTGACTACGCTGATTATACATCTTTCCCATTTGAGCAGTAAAATCTTCATGGTGTAAATGAATCCAATCGTATTCAGGCAATTTTCCATCCAATATTTCTTTGTCATATATAATTTCAAACGGTATTTCAGCATAAGTCAAGGCCAATGAGACAGCATCATCCCATGGGCTTGCTGACTTAGGAGAATAAAGCGCAATTTTAGGAACCTTATTAAGAGTTCCTACAGCAGTATTTTGTGAAGATGAATTGACAATTTGTATAATTTGATCAGCAGCATTATTTGAGATAATTTGAAATGAAATGGATTTGGCAGTCAATTCATTTTTGTAACTCAATTCATAATTTAACATAAATGAACCGCCTTTATAATTAAGTAACCATTGAACTTCTTGATCGCTTTTCTTCAAGACATTAAAAACAAATCCATAGGCTTTTAAATGGTTGGATTGGTTTTCATCCATTTCAATTAATAATTTATTCGCTCTAATAGGTACGAAACTTATCAGAAAAATGATTAATGGAAAAAATAGATGTTTCATTGGTTTTTTAAGCTGTAAATAAACTAATAAATTGCAAGCTAAAATTTAATTGTACAGCATCCAACATGAATCTTAAGGAAAATGTATTTGAAGGGCTAAGAT